>Ga0247810_10000172_pt1 | contig 104221 bp, 88 predicted proteins | sample UWRJL119311C1_FD_179918 | JGI IMG/M metagenome (GOLD analysis project Ga0247810, IMG submission 179918) | Plant litter microbial communities from Arlington Agricultural Research Station in Wisconsin, United States - UWRJ-L119-311C-1 | ecosystem: Environmental > Terrestrial > Plant litter >... | reverse complement strand
CTCAGCTCTGCATCCAAACCATTGACTATTTGACCATCAGCCATTGACCAATCAACAATCAAATCCCACTTTCCCACGAACGCTCAGCTCTGCATCCAAACCATCAACCATGAACCATGAACTATGAACCATTGAACAAATCAACAAATCAACAAATCAACAACCAAATCCCACTTTCCCACGAACGCTCAGCTCTGCATCCAAACCATCAACCATGAACCATGAACTATGAACCATGAACTATGAACCATTGAACAAATCAACAACCAAATCCCACTTTCCCACGAACGCTCAGCTATGCATCCAAACCATCAGCCATGAACCATGAACTATGAACCATTGAACAAATCAACAAACAAATCCCACTTTCCCACGAACGCTCAGCTCTGCATCCAAACCATTGACTATTTGACCATCAGCCATTGACCAATCAACAATCAAATCCCACTTTCCCACGAACGCTCAGCTCTGCATCCAAGCCATTGACTATTGACCATCAGCCATTGACCAATCAACAATCAAATCCCACTTTCCCACGAACGCTCAGCTCTGCATCCAAACATCAACCATGAACCATGAACTATGAACCAATGAACCAATAACCGAATACCCCCAAACCTTTTATCGTTTATAAGTGTTGCAATAAAATGGAAAAACTACTTTTTGATGGTTGGGATGGTGTTTTGCATACTTGCATCTGCGCTGTAATCTCTTATTTTACCCTTTTCTTTTTTATCCGCATTGCGGGAAAACGGACACTTTCCAAGCTTACCGCCTTTGATTTTGTGGTCTCCATTACCCTTGGTTCAACGCTATCTTCGATGATGTTGGGTAAAACACCATTGATAGAAGGGGCATTGGTCTTGGTCCTAATGATCGCCCTGCAATACCTGATTGCATTCACTGCCAGAAAATCTAAAACAATGGAGAAACTGATCAATTCAAAACCTGTGCTATTATACTATGAGGGGAAATTCTTAGAAGAGGAGATGTTTAGGGAAGCCGTAACCAAAGAAGAGATTTATGCCGCTGTAAGAAAGTTTAGGATCTATAACCTCGATGAAGTACGTGCCGTAGTAATGGAAATCAACGGAGAGCTCACAGTAGTTAAGGGTAAAGAAGGTATTTACGAAGTCAACCACTCCCTCATGGATCTCGATCTACAACAAATGGAATTGATCCAAACTGGAAAAGACCGCGATTTATAAACGGCTCTACTAAAGTTCTACGGTTTGGAACCTGCCTATGCAAGGTTTAAGCTTTCGTCTTTAATCTTTGCTCTTTAATCTTTGCTCTTTAATCTTTGCTCTTTATTCTTTGCTCTTTAATCTTTGCTCTTTCATCTCAAATTTCCAATCTTCCTTTGGATTCCGCTCTGATTTTCACGAACTTAGATCAGCTATGGAAAATTTGAACCTTAATCGCAGAAGTCTTTTAAAGTCGTTAGCAGCGGTAATGCTCGGCACGGCAATCCCTAACCATTTGATGTCTGATGTAGTTTCGGATCAGGATCCATCAGGTCCGATCCATATCCCTGCTGCCAGTGGCAAACATGGAAAGATCGGCGATGGTAATATTGTCTTTAAGTTCATTAAAGCGCAAACAGCTGGGCGCCTCGGCGTAACGGAAAACGAGCTGCCTGTAGGCTGTCTTGGGGCACCCCCACATTTGCATAAGAACTTTGATGAGATCTGTAGAGTTACCCAAGGCGTGTTGACGATTATGGTTGGTGAACAGCTATTCCAGGTAAAGGCAGGAGATTGGCATCTTCGTCCTAGAGGTATTGTTCATAGTTTTTGGAATACAGGAAACGAAACCGCCAAATTTATCGAACTTTTTATTCCAGGAGGCCATGAAGCCTATATGAGTGCACTCGCAGATCTCTTCTCAAACGGTCAACGGCCAAAGCCAGGAGACTTGGATAAGCTTGCCCAGCGCTTTGATATTACCTTCGACTGGCCAAAGCTGAAGGTGGTGATGGATAAGTACAAGGTGCACCTTTGAAACCATTATAAGCTTAAGCATAAAATCCAAAGTGTCTTGAACGGGTTTCCTAAACATCAATCCATCAACATCTTTTATGCATCCAGACTTTAAGCTTTAGTCTTTAAGCTTCAGTTTATTCGTCGTTCCCGTAGACCATAATGCCCACATAATAAGCACAGGCTGGAAGAAAAGCCTCGCCAAACGTTTGTTGTCCGTGTCTAGGCCAAATGCACTCCGTTGATTGGTATACTGCGCAATATTCCCAGGAAAAACAAGTACATAAAATATCCCAAGAAAAATACCCATTGGGATCCTTTTGTCCTTCCAAAAAAGTAAAGCCAATCCCAACGCAATCTCAACAAAACCAGAGCTGACTACAGTGAAATCCTTGCTTGCAGGTACCCAGTTAGGAACTTGTGCTTGGAATGCCTTGCGTTGAAACGTAAGATGTCCTATCCCGGCAATGACCATAAAGACGCCCAGCGCAATCCTTGCCGATTTTTGTAGTATGGAAGTATGGTTGATGTTTTTCATAGCAATATATTTTTTAAACAGATTTCTTTAACCTTCAGCAACCCCAAGGGAAACTAAGCATCCAGTCTTTGATCTTTAATCCTTGGTCTTTAATCTCCCATCTCTAGTCCTCCAGCTATTGCCGAGAGGCTCGGACTATTAAGTGGCTTCTTTAGATTTTATAAGATAGTGGGTATTCACCTCTTGGCCATGGCATTATGCTCCTCCTTTTTTTACTTGGTAAACAAATTTGTAGGCACTTGGTTTTGACTGACGATATTTAAGCTTTAGGCTTTGATCTTTATTCCTTGCTCCTTACAGCTGGTTAACGAATAAGCGTCACTATTCCGTTCTTGATCTGATTTAATGTTGCTGAGCTGATTACATAATAATAAACCCCAATAGGAGCACTTCCCCCTCTAATCCTACCATCCCAAACAGGATTGCTTCCCTGTGTGCTAAAGACCAGTGTCCCCAATCTATTGAAAATCTGAATAAGGGCATTTGGTTCTTGTTCTAGGCCAGCAACTTTCCAAGTATCGTTTACGCCATCACCATTCGGACTAAAGGCATTTGGTGCGATAATTTCTGAGCAATAGGATACCACCTCAAATGTTTTGCTCGCTTTGCAACCGTTCTGATCTTCTACCTGTACCGAATAAAGCCCAGGCTGGCTCACCTTTATGCTCGTCCCATTTCCACCTTGGCCACTCCAGTTATATTTGAAAAAACCAGGGTCTGCCTTCAGTTCGAGCTGCTGTTTGATTGCTGGACAGATTTTTAATCTTTCATTGGATGTTACCGATGGAATTGAATTGACAATGATCTCAATGGGATCACTAGTGATAGCGCAGCCAAACTCACTTGATACCGTAACACTGAAACTGCCAGATTGCCTAACTATTATACTTTCAGTTTTTTCGCCATTGCTCCATAGGTAGGTTGCATTGGGGAATTCTCCGGCATGCAATGTGATACTTTCTCCCAAACAAATAGATCTATTCGTTGCACTAGAAATCACTACGTTTAATTTATTGTTAAAGGTGATCGGCAACACCGGCGAACTTTTTTCACAATTTAGATTATTCAAAAACTTTACCTGATAGCTCCCAGCCCTGCTCGTAGTAAATTGGCTTTGGTTTGCGTAACTCGTTAACTCTACTCCATTTAGATACCACTTAATTTGCAAAGATTTCGGATTTAGAACGCTAAGGACGGCTGTTTCTCCAATACAATAATCATTTTTCTGTGTCATGATAATAGGGTTCTCAAACCTTAGATCTTCATTTACGAAAACTTCCGTTACTACACTTTCTGAACTGCAATTATTGGCATTAGTAACTTTTACGCTGTAGCTGCCTGGAAGACCAACCTTGATCGTCCTCGTTTTTTCTCCTGTATTCCAGAGGTAGCTTGCACCCGGTAAATCGTTAGCAGTCAGGTCAACGGTCTCACCATAACAGAGCACCCGATTATTTGACCGACTAACAGTAACAATAGGTAACTCATTAAAAGTAATAGGATAGTCTACCGAACTATTTGTACAGGTGCTGCTAATGAATTCAGCCCTATAAACGCCAGCCTGTGTAACCCTAATCTCGTCTTTGTCGGCAGCATCAGTAATTTCTGTTCCATCCTTGTACCATTTGGTCTCATAACCCTGATTACTTACGCTCAATTTCGCCATGTCACCCACACAATAACTCGCTTTATCCTTTGTCAATACCGGAACTGGCATACTTACAAATTTTAACTCAACACTTGAAGAAGATTGAACACTTGGACAAGTATTGTTATTTACCTCTACACGATATTTTCCGTTCACCGTAGCTTGATAACGGAATTGAGTTGCACCTGTGATTTTTATTTCATCCTTATACCATTGATAAGTATAATTGCTTACATTCTTTGTTTCCATTACATAGGGCTGATTATTGCAGATCACAACATTCGGTGGGGGAGCAAAGGTAATTTCAGGGCCTGTATTGTATTTAATGGTAATAGGATTGGAGGTAATTGTAATGTTTTCGCATAGGGACGTAACTTTAAGCCTATAAACGCCCGCATCTTTAAGGGTCATTTGAAGCTGGCCGATAGATCCTGGTATTTCTATATCATCTTTGAACCATTTAACCAAAATCTGATTAGAAAAGTCCGTGGGGATTTTAGCAGATATGGTCACATTTTCGGTTCCACAAAGCTGAAATTCTGGATCTTCATAATTGTTATTTGATGGTAATTTGCTGTACCTAAAATCTGCCCATTTATAGTTGTTGAAATAATCTTGGTCTAAGCTTAGGTAAAGTTTATAAATCCCAGCTTCGGTTGCTGCCCATACCACTCGTTCGCAAAGTGAATAGTATTTGTCTTGCCCATGACTAAAAATGCCTAAATAATCCGTTTCTGTGGATATAGCAGTAACTTTTAGACTTGGGAAATCACTTAGTTTAACAAAATTAGCAAAAGTTGGATCATTGATTGTTTTGGCAAAAATAGACTCTGAAGTGTAATAGATCCCTGTATTTGATGCAGCAATTAGGTAGTCCTGTTTATAAACAGGAGTTAATGCATATATTTCTTCAATATCATTAATAGACTCCCCATCAAGCCTTTGTTTAATTATAGTGCCAGTACAGGAGTTGATGTTTTTGAGAAATAAACCATTTGTGCTTCCCCAAATATTTAAAACGTTAATAAATGAGCTCGAACTATTAAATGGATCATAAAAATTACGTGCAAAAACAGTAGCATTGACTTGGTTATAGCCATTTTTATCTGGAATCCAAGATATTTGTGTGTAGCCCAAATGCCTGTTTTCTGTTAAACGGTTTACCTCTATGCAATAAGACTGCGGACTTAGGTAACGAAGGTCCAGTGCTTTAAATCCGGTATAGCTAAACTCGCAGTCAGGTTCTGCCACATAAGGAGCATTCGGATATTCATGTTCCAGTGTTGCATTTGCACTTCCCCTTATCGCATAATAATAAGATTTGTTGGTAGCTATAGCTAGATAGTCTTTATAGTTCAACCCGTGATTAATTGATGTTTCATTGTTTTTGCCATATACAGCACTAATGTCATTGATGCGTGTAACGCCAGGAAAAGAAACAACAACCTCGGTTACAATAGAATTCCTAATGAGTAAAATTTTATTGTTGGATACAAAATACATCTCATCTGCGGTAAATCCAGTCAGACTTGAAACCGTTAGTGCGGCAGTCAGCGGATAGATTGAAAAATCTTGATCAGTAGTTTTTTTAGAATAAACTTTCCCATCTTGGGTAAGTGCCCAGACCGAATGATCTTCAACACATACATGTAGCTTTTTAAAACTACTGCCTGCCATATAGTGCTCACCAGTCTGTATTTTTAACTGGGAATGGCTTCGTAGCACCATTGCAAACATGCAAAATAGAAAAGATAAAAAGTAGGAGTATAAGCGCTTCACCAACTAGAGCATTAATTTCGGCAATTTAATAATTATTCTCAATTGCAACTACTTCACCGCACTCCTAAACCGAAAGTTTATAGATAAATTCTTCAATTTCTGCTTGTCGAGCATTGGCAAATCCTCTATCTGTTCCGATTTTAACAAAACCACATTTCTCTAATACTCTTTGTGAGCCAAAGTTGTCAAAAGCTGTGCGTCCATAAATCGGCCCACTCTGTTCAATTTTTAAAAAGTCGCTTAGTGCTTTTGTCGCAATGCCCTGTCCCCAAAATTTCCTGTCAATCCAATACGTAATCCCAGCATCATTGTGCATTACAAACTTTGCGATGCTGCCCACAATTACACCATCTAAAATAATAGTACGCATATGTATGGTAGGGTCAGCTAAATGCTTGCCATACTTTTCAAGATAAGCATTTTTATCAGTTGGATCCTTCGCCGTAAATGCTGCCAGATGAATTGCTTCCTCGTCCAGCTGAAACTCAAAAAATGTATTCAGATTATCTTTTACTGTTTCTTTCAATATAATTGTAGACTTTGTCATTGTATTTTTCTCAGTTTATTGTTGGCCGTTTAATGATTACTAATTGCCTTCATACTTAAAAGATGCTTTGTAAAAATATAAAAAAGCAACGTAAATTGAACCTGTAATCCTATAGTGATTAAGCACCATTCCATGAACTTTAGCTTGCACCCAAAGCTTTAAGCTTTAGTCTTTCAGCTTTCAGCTTATCAAGAAAAAAATGTACATTAGTAGTCTATGGTATTCGATCACATAGTTGCCTTTTTCATGCCAGAAGAGGTACGCGGCAATAAGACACACCCTAAATACAACGAGCTCCGGATTGTGCTTAGTACTACACTAGTCGGACTGCCATTTGTAATCATGTTCCCCTTAGTGCTGTATGGGTTGGGATATCCGGTTATTGGCTTTCTAATCAATATTTTTCTGGTCATCACCATTATCCTATGTGTCAAATTTTTTGGCCATTATCGGATCCCGATGACAACTACCGCACTGGTCACCTACTTCATCATCTACCAGTGGATAGCCACCTCAGGGATGATCTACTCCTCAAATGTTGGTATTTTGCACATGTATCTGCTAGCCGCAATATTAGCTGATAAGAAATATGGGTGGTTTGCCATTTTTACCAACCTTTTGCTGTTCGGTATCATCTACCATCAAACAATCATCGCAGAACTATCCCCTATAGTACATCAGAACTTAGGCGGACCGTTGTACGCGCTGGTCATGAACTGTCTGATTACGGTTTTCTTTGGTGGTTTTTTTGCCTATCTGCAATTTGATCAGGAGCGTGATCGTGAAAAGATCCGCTTACTTCAGGACCAGAAAATTAATGTGCTAGACAACGTTGTAAAAGAACGAACAGAACAACTCAACAACATGCGCGAATCTATTGCTACAGATTTTCATGATGAAACAGGCAATATGCTTTCGGCCATTACAAGACAGGCAACTTTGCTTAAACTGAAGGTTGGCCTTGACACTGAAGCACTCGCCATCGTAAGCACGATCATCAAAAACAGTAACGATCTCTATGCCAGTAGTAAGGATTTTGTATGGCATTTGCACAATAATAGCGATGATCCCGTAGCACTTTTTGATCACCTTACCAGTTATGGACAAGTATTCTATAACCAGTTCGATATCGCCTTTTCTTCTGTTAAGGGGAATTGTCCAGCACTACAACTGGCCCCGTCGGCATCGCTTAATCTGTTGTATATCTTCAAAGAAGCAATGACCAACATTATTAAACATGCAGAGGCCACAGAAGTATTTCTGGAAATGGAATACAAGGAAGAAAAAGTTATTTTTATCATTCGAGACAATGGGGCATGGAAAGAAGCAGATCCCTCGATTAGCCATTATGGCCTTTCGAACATGAGAAAAAGAGCTGTTAAAAATGCCTTCACCATGGAATTACAAAAACACAATACAGGAACCGTTATCAGCATACAAGTTCCGATCATTAATCTTGGATAGAAAGCATGAAAAAAAACATTGTCATTATAGAAGATAATCGCATAATCAATGATGGTTTTGCCGCAGTAATCAATTGTAGTATAGCTTACAAAGTAAAGGCACAATATGAAAACTGCGAAGATGCCCTTAAAAACCTATTGGCAGATAAACCAGATTTATTGTTAATGGATATAGACCTTCCAGGAATTAATGGTATTGACGGTACCTTCCAGATCAAAAAACTCTTGCCAGATTGTATTGTCCTTATCATAACAGTTTTGGAAGAGAGTGATAAGGTGTTCAAATCTCTGTGCGCTGGGGCAGGAGGGTACATCGTTAAGAACTCTGATGTGGAAGATATTGTAAAGTGTATGGATGAAGCATTTTCAGGTGGTGCGCCGATGAGCCTGCAGATTGCAAGGATGGTTGTGCAATCCTTCAAACGTTCTACCAATTCGCCCTTATCCGAACGTGAAAGAGAAGTGCTTCAAGGTATTGCCGAGGGGAAGAGCTATTCAAAAATTGCACTCGACCTTTTTATAAGTAAGGAAACCGTTCGTACCCACATCAAAAATATTTACCAGAAATTGGCCGTTAACAACAAAGCCGAAGCACTTAAAGTAGCAGGGAGCAACAAATGGATTGACTGAAAGGAAGCCTAAAGCTTAAAGACTAAAGCTTAAAGATCAAAGCTTCCTCTTAATGTTCGCTCCATGGTACATGACACACATTCCATCTCCATCATACCTCTTCCATCTTGATACCTCTCCCATATACCTACAATATACCTACCATTTACCTATGCCTTACCAATTGTACCCCAACTTCGTGTTCTTTGTGGTAAAAACCTGCACCCAAAATCTCCTAATCTGTGGCCATCAATATAAGCACCCAAGCTAACTTCCTGCCCAATGAACGAATGAGCAAGCGAACAAATCAACTATCAACCTGTGCATCTGTGGAAATCATCTTATGGAATTTTTCAAATCAAAGCATCCTTATTAAAAACCTACACCTTGAAAAAAATACAGCTACTATTAACTAATCCCTGTTCCGAGAATTGGGATGATATGCATCCCACTGCTGCTGGTCGCTATTGCAACAACTGTGAAAAACATATTGTAGACCTTACTGCCAAGTCTGATGCTGAACTGATCCAGTTCTTTAAAAAGAAAAAGGACAATGTTTGTGGACGATTGCTGGCCAGTCAATTTAACCGTGAACTGCTACAGCCCACTCCTAAAGCCAGTTGGCAATGGTTAATGCCTCTTGCCATTGGCGCAATGCTGATTTCCCCCGCACAAGCAAACGAACTCAGGCCAGTGCTTATACAACACGATCAGGGATCTTCATTACCTAAAACTCGGGTTGATTCAAACGTCAGACCACCCGTAGCAGTTGCTAACATAAGCGGACAGGTAACAGATCAGCTAAATGGTGCACCTTTGAAAGGAGTTAAAATAAGACAAAAAGGCTTCGAAAACGTACTGGCATGGACAGATAGCGCTGGGAAATTTGAATTGACCATTACAGCCGAAAATCTGGAAAGCGAATTTACCTTCGAGTTGGATGGCTATTCCATGATGCAAGCACGCTTGACTGAGGGCGTAGCAATAAAATTGACCATGTCCCGTAGAATTATATTAGGTGGAATATCAGCCGTAAGATTAGACCGTGAACCTTTCTATCTAATTTATGCAGGTAAAAAGAGCTGTAGCATAGACGCTTCAAAGTTAAAAGAGATCCCCTCCGACTGGGTACAAAACCTAGAAGTATTGAATGGTGCCAAAGCATCCGCGCTCTATGGATCTAAAGCCGCCAACGGTGCCATACTAATAGAAATCAAAAAAGCCTATGCAAAGAAAATAGACTTCTCAAAGAAAAAGTGACTTGCAGACTCCCTAAAAACGGTAGCATAAACACATCGAGGGGAACGGACTTCCGGACTTTCGGACTCTCTTAAACGGTAGCTCACACACATCGAGGGGAACGGACTCTCGGACTTCCGGACTTTCCGACTCCCAACGCCATCGACAAAACCGGATAAGCCTTCCCAGCAGCGTCCATGGCTGATCTCTCAATCACCGAAAACCCCATTTTTTCATAGAACCTAACGGCATTTGTATTCTGCTCGTTAACGTCCACCTTTCTTGCTCTATGTTTGTCCATTGCGAAATTCATCAGTTCCCTGCCAATGCCCTTTTGCATCGATTTTGGAGCAACAAACACCATTTGGATATAATCATCTTTTAGCCCAATAAAACCAAGTATTTCTGCTTGCTCCCGAATACAATAGAGCTCAAGTTCATCAAAGTAATAATCGTAAATCAAAAGTTTATAATGGGAGATATCCGTATCGGTTAAAAAATCATGTGTTGCTCGCACCGATGCTTCCCAAAGTTCGATCAATTGGTCGTAGTCGGTCTTATCAGCAGTAGTGATTGAAGGATAATCCATGTGGCTAGGCTAAGGGAAGTTTAGTTGTTACCATCTTCAACCATCAAAACAGGGAATCGTTTAGAAAAAGAATTAATAGGCATTCAAAGCCATCTAAGAAAGATGGCTTTGAATGCTGTGAGATAAAACTAATCTATTTCTTCATACTCCCATGTAAATGACAAGCTCTCAATTGCATCGCCTTCATAACAACCAGCAATACCAATTAGTTTAGCGTTAAGGGTATCTGGTAAATCCGCGATAAAATAATAACTTTCTTTATTTGAAGATCCAGCACCAATTGTTCTACCTTGTTGGCTTTTAAAAGAGATGGCACATATAGATCTGTAGTCTGCGTAGCCAGATACGCTAGATATATATTCTCCTGGTGCCAAAATGAGTTCCTGCACTGTTTTGCCAGTTTTGCCCTTTAAGCCTGAAGAAACACCATCATAATAGATCTCAATGCCACGAAACAAAGAGTAACTCAAATAGTAACTCAGGTGTAATTTTATTCTGGTAATAGCGCCTTTTCCTGGGCCAAATTTATGATGACAATAATCTTTGGTTGCAATTCCTAACTCAACTACTTTTTTAGATTTATTTCCTGTTTGTTTGGCAATAGCATCTATATATCCTGATTGATAAACTTTGGTAAATATAACTTTTTTTAAATCACGGCGGATAGCTTTGACAATGGTTTCCCCTAAGCGCTTTTCTATTGTATTCATCTCGATACCCATGGAAAGCTCCAATAATGCAATGCCACCAGCACAAACAATAATAGCTTTGATCATTTGTATGGTCGTAGTTTTTAACGCTTTGTCTACGGCCTCTTTGATAATAGCTACGTGTGGTTTGTCATTGAGCTTAAAAGCCTCAGCTATGGCTTCTTTAATACTTTGGGCTTGGTCTTCACAGAATTTGTCCAATCCATCTGCTGTTCTTGCAACATAGAGTTTCCAAAAATTTCCGGTATTTAGAAATTCGTCTACTTCTAATGCGTATTGTGTGCTGATCAGTTTTTTTTGTTGTGCCACTAAATATTTATTGGTGTCAAATTCTTCTTTACTGCTCATCTTAAAAGGACGACACAGCCAGTTATCATAGGTATCTCTTGTTCTCATATCATAAGGCCCAACTACTTCATTAACCATGTAGTTTAATCTCTCATCCATAAACTTCTTCTTTATTTTGGTAATATAGTTGGAGTACGACTGGATGCAATCGTTGAGCTCTCTGGTTTTATCTTCAAGGTCTTCTATTGTTGGCTCTACCAAAAATAATTCTTCAAAACTTACCAGTATTGCATGTCTCAAGGCTATTGCAATGGTGCCATAGGCAAGTACATAGGGTACCGCTTTTCCAGAGCGGCTATTTAAAAAGTCTGTTTGTACCTCCAACATCTTATCCAAAATCCCCTCCAATTTTGGACCTTTGGGTTGGGATGTGGAGATCTTGGAAAGATTTTCAATTAAGCTTAGGGCACCTTCAACTCTGTTTCTTAGCCTATCTGTTATATCTTGATCTATAAATGCTCTGATGCGACTATCTATATGTACAATCATCTTGTCCCATAGCTCTGCTCCATTGTCTTTTTCTTCCCAGAAAAACCCTGCTACTGTTTTAAATGCTCCACCAACATCAGGTATTGTACCAATAGCGCCCAGCGTTACTGTTCTTAGTAAATCTGAACTCTCTTTATATGAACTGGTATCTGCACCAATCCTATCGTTCATTACTGGGATTGGTTTAAATAATTGGTTGTCAGAAGTCATTAGCTCACATTGAATGACCGTGGCACCATTCTCCACACTTTTATATTTAACGTCTAAATATCTTTTACTGCCCTGTACTTGAATACGATAGTAGCCATCTTTCTCTGGGATCATTTCAAACCTCAAGCTACCGATGTGGTCCTGCCTTGTAAATAAAATAGGTAATGCTTCGTTTTCTATAGAATTGTTTTCCATGGTGACGTAATAACCTGGAGCACCTGGGGATTTAAGCAGGAAAAAGTTTTCGCCAGGCTCAAATGTGAATTTTTGAAGATCATTTTTAGGATCGAAGTCAAACTGTTTGAGTTTAGTGCTCATTTTGCCATCAGCAAAACCTAGTGCTTTTCCACTGTGTTTAGCAATTATATAATAATTTTGATCTGTGAGCGGTTTAAAGGCCATTTGAGAATGATTTAAGGTGAATTTTTAGATGCCTAAATCTAGTTTAACCTTCAATATTCATCCTTGCCCATATCGCCCTATTTAAAAGACGTTTTAACCCTTTTAGATGCAAGTAGGTTGAGAAACTTTAGCCACCGGATCGCGTCCGAGCCCATATCCTAACGATTAGCAATTGACCATTCCCAAAGAGTAATGTCTTTGGCACAGCAGTCCTATTATCTAATAATGGCTTCAATGTCGCTAAGCAAAACACTTTTTCTTATTAACTGTTTATGTAGAGCGTTAGTTTTTAGCCATAGACTTATAATCATTTTCGAGAATGACCACGTCCCTTTCTGAAACCAAGAACCCCTTATTGGAGGGGCCAATACTGCAGTCACTGCTTAAGCTTACGGTGCCCATTATATTATTGCAGCTACTGCAGGCCGCTTATCAACTGATTGACGCCTTTTGGGTAGGCCGTTTGGGAGGGAATGCTGTTGCCGCCGTATCTGTAACTACACCATTTGTGTTTCTATCCATTGCTATTGGAGCCGGACTAGCCATAGCGGGATCTGTGCTGATTGCCCAGTACGTTGGTGCCCGAAATCAACCTATGGTAGATCATGTGGCAGGGCAAACGCTTTTGCTGGTATTACTGATCTCCGTTTGTTTGGGAGCAGCAGGTTTTGTGTTTGCCCCAAACCTGCTTCGTTTAATGCATGTTGCCCCTGCAGTATATGATGGTGCTTTGGGTTTCATGCGCTTTTCTTTTATTGGTCTGGTATTCAATTTCCAGTTCATTATGTTCACCGCCTTTATGCGTGGTGTTGGAAATCCTACGGTGCCGATCTATATTATTGTTGGTAGTGTGATCTTGAATTTTGTGCTAGATCCCTTGTTCATATTTGGCTGGGGACCAATCAAAGCCTCAGGAGTGATGGGTGCCGCTATTGCAACCTTGAGCACACAGGCATTGGCAACAGTAATCAGCATCATTATTCTTTTTAGAGGGAAACGCGGGATAGATCTCAAAATCCGTGATTTCATTCCAGATTTCCCCTATATTAAAAAAGCATTCTTTTTGGGACTTCCTTCCTCAATTGAACAATCGGTAAGAGGTCTTGGCGTAACATTGATGACCTTTTTGATCGCCGCACATGGTACACTCTCATTGGCCTCTTATGGGGTAGGGTCTAATATTCTACAAGTGGTAATGATCATCGGGATGGGCTTTTCTCAGGCTATATCAACTTTAGTAGCACAGAACATTGGCGCCGGTAAAGTGACAAGAGCAGCAAAGATTGGAAGGCTTGGTGCAATCGTGTCGTTTTGGAGTTTATCTGGCATTGGCATCATCGCATTTTTCTTTGCCAAGCAATTAACCTCGTTTTTTGTGCCCGATGATCCTGAAGTAATAGCTGGTGCCGCTGTTTTTCTTCGCATAATAGCCTTAACCTGGGGTTTTTTAGGCGTACAGTTAGCTTTTACCGGCGTATTGAAAGGCTCTGGAAATATGGTAACCTCGATGATCTTGGCATTGGTTTCCCAGTTCGTATTCCAGTTCCCTTTAGCCTATGTACTTTCACACCATGGAACAATGGGTGTTAGTGGGATCTGGTGGGCTTTCCCAGTTTCCAATGTGCTGATGGCACTGATCAGTATAGGAGTGTTTAGCAAGGGCGATTGGAAGAAAAAAAGGATTATAGAAGAGGTAGAAAAAGATGAGGAAGAGCTGATCCGTCAGGTAACCAAGGAGACTATTGTTGAGGAAGGAATTAAGTAGTGCTTAAAATTCTTGTGAAGATTTTATAATGAAAAATTGTAGGCTAATCTTAACCCTAAAAAGGTAGGGTCATCTTCAGTACCTCTGGCATCTGTGATCTGATACCTTGCACCAATCTCAAAGTCGTGGAAGATGTATCCAATTCCTAAGCCAAGACCCAGGTTAAGTTTGGTTTCAACTATAGAAATCATTTCATTCCTGCCAACAATCCTGTTTATTGATGTGCCACCTTGAACTTCCAAACTAAGCTTGTTCGCAATGTATCTATATCCTAGATAAATGGGAAATGCAGAATAATGTGCTTCAACACCAGCAGGTAAACCCTTAACTGGGAAACGATTATAGCCCACCTCAAAGGTAGCCTGTTGCTTTAGCTCTCCAAACCCGTACATCCCCTTAATTGCACCACCATAACCAACATTGGTTACCTCAAGCATTGTAGAAGTAGGCCTGGAGATCTGCCCCGAAACCTGTAAGAACTTCTTTCCAGTTTGCGCGTACAAGCTAAAACTTGAAGTTAATAATGCGAAAGCTAACAGTAGTTTTTTCATCATACTAATTTAAGGATTTGTTCTGCTACTACAAAGGTATCAAAAACAAAAGCTGAGGTTAACTGATGTGATGGTTTTTTATTAAAACAGGGCGTTCATTGGTTCATTGGTTCAATTGTTCATCGATTTGTTCACTGGTTGTTCACTGGTTCAATTGTTCATTGGTCTGTCTATATTGGAATAAGTTTAAGGTTGAAGGTTGTGCCAAAGCCTTTGGCACGTACTCCTTTGCCATCCAGTCTTTAATCCTTACTCTTTGCTCCTTACTCTTCCACAGCCGGGGGGAGCGGACTCCCGGACTTCCCGACTCTCCACATTCGCAGAGCCTAAAGTTGTAAAACCCACATATCTTGTCAAAGAACTAGCAATCAATTTGGCGATATAGACGTTTTTTATAATTTAGCAGGCTTAATTCAAAGTATTTAATTCATAACCAATTATTAAATGGAAAATTTTCAAAAAGTAAAAGAGCTTGTTGCAGCAGTAGAAGCTGATGTAGTAAAGTTTTACGACAATGGTAATGCTGCCGCTGGCACACGTGTTCGTAAGGGAATGCAAGACTTGAAAAACTTAGCGCAGGTAATCCGTGCTGAAGTTACAGAGAAAAAGAACGCAAAATAAAACTTTGCTGTTTTGGGGATAAAAGATGCCCGTCCAATTTTGGATGGGCTTTTTTTTATGATTTTGGATGATTAATCTTGCCACAGATTCTGTGTTGATTTACAAATATTTTTCGATGTGAAGAGAAATCTATCTATGATAACCATCTGGCTTTTAGCCACAGATGCACAAATTTTGAACGGAAAGGCTCTTTTAGGCTGTTTATATAAATAGGAGGGGAACGGACTCTCTTCTCCGCACATGCACGGATAAACAGCTCGCTATTGGCACCCAGTCTTTAAGCTTTACTCTTTAAGCTTTAAGCTCAACACCCATTGCGGTTTGTACCTGTATAAATACCTGATTTTAGAAAACTTGATTGACCCTTTCTGATGATATTATCTGATAGCGTATTGTTATCCAAGTTTTTGTTAAGCAACATAACTGTTACTAGCTTTTAGCATAAACTTTTTTTAAGAAATTCATTAAAAATAAATACTTGATAGCGGAACTTAATGTTTACCTTAACACCCAATTAATTCAACTTGTCAAGTTTGGACTTATAGTTTAACATTTAACCTGTATCCTTCATACATGTCACTAACAACGCATCAATTGCTACAAAAAAAGAAAAACAACATCCTTGAACTTTGGATGAAAAATCAATTAGCTGATGAAGGTCTGAGAGAAGATCTGATCAGTAATGATGAACTGAGAAGCCAGTCAGAAGAGCTGATTAGTGCTTTGGTAGGTAATCTTTCTGGCGATAATTTTACTGATCTCGATTCTGATGAATGGAGCCCGGTAATCGAGATCCTTGGCGGAATTGCAATTACCCGTGCACGTCAGGGCTTTAGTCCGCGTGAAACCGGTAATTTCGTTTTCTCATTGAAAGAAGCACTTTTGGAAGTGCTGCAACAAGAGCTAAGTGCCGATCCAACATTGCTGTTTGCAGAAAGCCTAAAAATCAATAGGCTAATGGATCGACTGAGTATCGTTACTTTCGAAACCTTCATCAAAGGTCGTGAAGAAGTTATTCTGCGCCAGACTGATGAGATTACAGAAATCTCTACACCCGTAATCCGCGTGTGGGATGGTATCCTTGCTTTACCTATTATTGGTACCTTAGATAGTGCCCGTACGCAAATTGTAATGGAAAACCTATTGCAGGAAATCGTAGAAACTGGTTCTAGCATCGCTATTCTTGATATCTCAGGAGTGCCAGCTGTCGATTCACTAGTAGCTCAGCACCTGATCAAAACAGTGAGTGCAACCCGTTTAATGGGAGCAGAATGCATCATCAGCGGTATCCGTCCAGAGATAGCTCAAACAGTCGTGCACTTAGGGATCGATCTTTCTAACATCATTACCAAAGCAACACTCGCCAGTGCATTGGCCTATTCGTTCAAGATAATGAGACTAGAAGTGAAGAAAATAACTGCTGTCCATAAATATTAATTATAGCGATCAATGGATAAAATTCCTATTCTAAGGATGGGCGCCTTTTTATTGGTAACCATCCAGGTTGATTTATATGATCGACTGGCGCTCAATTTGGAGGCAGATCTAGTACAGATGGTCAACAAGACAAGTGCAAAGGGTGTGCTGATTGATATTTCGGCGGTTTCTATTGTCGACTCCTTTATGGGAAGAATCATTGGCAATATAGCCAGTATGTCTAAAATACTTGATGCAGAAACCGTAGTTGTAGGCATGCAGCCTGCAGTTGCCATCACGCTGATCGAACTCGGACTTCCCCTAAAAGGAGTACATACCGCACTAGATATGGAAAAAGGCATGAACCTTTTAAAATCTATGATTGATGTTGACGATGAGGAAGACTTAGACCAACATGATGATGACCCTGTCGCTGAGTAAAGATACCGTACAAGTGCTGAAAGAGACCGATGTGGTCTATCTTAGGAACCGCGTAAAAGAAGTGGCAGTAAGAATTAAGATGGGACTGGTTAACCAAACCCGACTTTTAACTGCTGCTAGCGAACTCGTGCGCAATATGATGCGTTACGCCAATGGCGGATCATGCATCATCGAAGTGGTTTCTAGTGGACGCAACAATGGAGTGAGATTAACCTTTTCCGATAGTGGTCCGGGAATACCCGATATCTCTGCCGCCATGCGCGATGGATTTTCTACAGGAAGAAGCCTTGGCTTAGGACTCCCTGGAACCAAAAGACTGGTAAATGAATTTGATATCAAAAGTAAAGTAGGAGAGGGAACAGTGGTTACCATAATAAAATGGGCAAATGGTTGATGCAACACACATAAGCTTTACTGCTGACGACAGAAGTTATTTTTCACTGATAAAAAAAGAGATCCATCGCAAAGCACTAGAGGCAGGGATGAAGGAATCTAAAATCAACCAGATCGACCTGATCGTGGCAGAAATGACGTCCAACCTTTTTAAATACAGTGATGATGGCGAATTGTTATTAGGAGTATTCTCCAACGGAGGCTCTCCATATGTAGAACTCATCAGCATAGATAATGGACCAGGAATGATCAATCCCTCCAGAATGATGCAAGATGGTGTCTCTACCTCCAATACACTTGGCCATGGCCTCGGTAGCATGAAAAGGCTTTCTGATGTTTTTGAACTCTATTCTCAAATTGGATGGGGTACAATTGTATTGAGTAGAATCTATAATGATCCAGAACAGTCAAACCTTAAAGGTAAGGTAATCATAAACCCAATCGTAGTATTCAAACCTGGAGAAACGACCAGTGGCGACGGTTTTACCTTTAAAAAAACAGATAAGTATCTTAAAATGATGCTCGCTGATGGACTTGGCCACGGACCTGAAGCAAACCGTGCAGTAAATGCAGCAGCAGCAGCATTTAAGGTTTTTCCGGATTATAGCCCCTCAGAAACCATTCGTTTCATCCATCAGGCCATCAAAAAGACCAGAGGGGCGGTAATTAATATTCTAGGTTACGATTACGCCAAAAGAACATGGAGTTCGGTAGGCGTAGGAAATATTGCCGCACGCATGTCAGGACCAGTTAACTTTAAAAACCACATGTCTTACAATGGTATTGTTGGACACAATATTCCCAATACACTTAATGATCAGGAATATGCTGCCGATGAATACAATCAGGTGATGCTCTGCTCGGACGGGATTAAAACCAGGATTGACATGGCTAGGTATCCGATGATGTATAAATATGATTTAACTATCTTAGCTGCTGCAATCTATAAAGACCATGCAAGAAGAAATGATGACATGTCGGTCGTAATCGCAAAAGTAAAATGATTAAAGTAATATCAATCTCACTGGAAAATGAAATGGATCTTGTGCTAGCCCACAAACGGTCTATGAAGGTTGCCGAGAAGCTGGGACTCACCGTCGCTACGCAAACTACATTTGCCACTGCAGTTTCTGAAATTGCTAGAACAGTGATTGAACATACCGATAATGGCCTACTCGAAATCGGTCTCCAACAGCATAAAACCCGTTATAGTCTATGCGCCATGGTTGGCTTTGATAAAGATATCCACTTTACCAACGCTGATTCTGGATTCTATTATGCACAGAAACTCGTTCCAGAGTTCAACATGAACGAAGGTTTGGAAACCAATCAGATTGAGATGAAAATCGGCCTGCCAAGATCATTGCGACTTGACCCAGTTAAAATTAACCTGCTTAAACAATATTTTGAAGGTGAACAACCTTTAAATGCATATGAAGAAATTAAAAAAAGAAACATTACCCTCCATAAAATAGCTGGATTGCAGGAAGAAGAACTCAGACAATCTAAACTTATTGATGAAAAAAAGACAGAGTTTATCTCCGTTGCCAGCCACGAGCTAAAAACGCCAATGACCGTTTTAAAGGCATATACGCAACTGGCAAACGCCACTAATGAACCAATATCAGATAAACTCCGCGGACTGTTAGGAAAGATCGATCTGCAGTCAACAAAGTTAATGACCCTGGTTCAGCAACTGATGGATATTTCGCGCATCGAAAACGGGAACCTGCAATATAACCTCAACACAGTTGGATTGAATGCTTTCCTTCTTAGCCAGTTAGCGGTGATGAGACAGATTTTGCCGCTCCATGAGCTCACTGACGAACTTGGAGAAGATGTTGAAGTAAATATTGACGAACTTCGCTTAGAACAGGTATTCTCCAATCTACTCGGAAATGCCGCCAAGTACTCCGAAAAAAATACCCGTATCACTGTCTCTACAAAGCTGCTCGATAGTGGTGAGGTCTGTATCTCAATCACTGATCAGGGAAAAGGGATCTCAGCCGAAAGTCTCGAATCTATCTTTGATAAGTTCTACCGTACTGAAGATGTGATCACCACCCATTCCGGGCTTGGCATGGGGCTTTATGTCACCTCAAAGATCGTCACCGATCACCAAGGGAAAATCTGGGCAGAAAGCAAGGTCGGCAACGGATCAACTTTCTTTTTTACGCTCCCGCTTGCCAACAAAGGTTGAAAGGTTCGGAAGGTTCAAATGTTGGAATGGTTGCCCTCGTCGCAAGAGTGACCGAAATTAGTTGCATTCAGAGGAAATAACTCCTCAACACTCCAACTTTCTACCTTCCCATCTTTCTCGGACAATTCCCAAATACCACAGGCATTATCGATGAGAAGGTCTAATGCGGTATGCACGGCAGAATGATATTGATTCCAAGTTCTGAAAAATGAACCTGTCCTTACAATAAGCGCACTTGGGTTGTAATTGAGCATTTCTTTTTCAGTTCCCTCAATATAGCATGTTGTCTTTTCTATATCAGACAATAGCTCTGAAGAAAAACTAAGCACCTGGATACCATGCTTCCTTGAGATTTTTGCAAGATTTATCGCATCATCTACATCCATAGATGCTGCTGTGTTTATGATTGCCCAGGGACAATATTTGATTATAGTGATATCGATCTGCTCTGATTCGATCATCTCCACAGTTTCTCTTTCGAAAGAAATCAAAGGAATATTGCGTTGCTCGCAGATTTTGGCAAAAGCCGAATCCAATGTGTCAGAGACACCGATAAGCAAAAGCGGTTGTAATTTAACTTTCTCGAAATCAGAATGCTGCCACCAACCTAAGCCATTGATTAATGGATGATCGTATGATTTGCCTGCTGCAAGAGTTGCAATAAGTTTTGCAATGGAAGTTGGCCTAAGATTTCCACTGCTAAAATCGAATGCACCAGATTCATAGTTTCCTTTTGCCGCTGTTAGCAACCGGTCCCATCCGTATGCGCCAAAGAGCGACCAAAAGGTAACCGCAATAACCTTGATCCCTTCCTTATCCAAGCATTTGCATGCGTTCCAGATTGAGTTTAGCCAACGTAGCTGATCTTCTCTACCACAACTGAGATGAGCTTCTGTAATTGCCATTGGAATATGGTAGCGATCCCAGGCGTCACGCATCAGGTTCGCTGGGCCTGCTATAGTCAGGTTAGGTTGTCGAACCGCTTCAATATCTGCGTATGTTAGCTTTCCGTTGCCCCCATGAGAATGGGGAGGATGTCCCGCTAACTCATGATCGAGATAACGTTCAGAAGTAACATAATAGTTGAAGCCCAATAGATCTGGTGGCATACCATAATCGTTAAAAAAACGAAGCTGATCTTGTTCAATTCCTTCGCTCAATAGGTAATCCCATAGCGCATGACCTTCTCTAACCTTACCACAAATTAGGTCAATGCTAAGCCACTTGCGATGGTTCTCAAAATCGATCTGCTCCTTTAAAGCTGCAGTCCCATGTATTTTGGTTAGATCTTCAGTGAAAATTAACCTTGCTTTTGGGTTAACTTCTCTGATGGAGCGCATCGCAAGTATAGTAGCGCGACATTCATTGATCAGCATTTGAAGAAAGATCTTACTATTGGTACCATGAGGATACCAAAATCCATACAGTCCGCAGAACCTTGCCGTAGTCAACGGTTCATTAATCGGAGTGTAATCATTGATCCAGGGGAATTTGCTTGCAACCATCTTGGCATATACAGGAAGCTTTTCTGCAAAAGCATCGGTATCGATAGGTGCATAACGGGGCCCTGAACCATGATGAACAAGCCCCGCAATAATATTAATGTCCCTTTCCTTCAATAGTGCTAACTGTTGTGCTACTTCCCAGGTCGGTGATTCATTTTCATTGGGCCAGTTTTTCTCCCAAAGAATGGGATACCTGATCGAACTGATCCCAAGTTCTGCAATATGCTCAAGCAATGCCGGTCGATCGTACTGGTTATCGTATGTCAACTGGTCAAAATAATCATCTCCAACACGGTTGATGCTACACTCAATTCCTCCCCAAATTTCCATTCTCCAGATTTGATGTAACAACAGATAGTTGTTCTTCTGCCTGTATTTTTTTGAAGGTATTTAATGCCTGTGCAACTACCTGATCCATATTATAATATTTATAAGTAGCTAGCCTCCCTACAAAATAAGTGTGCTCAAGCTTTCTCGCTAACTCATGATACTTTTCGTAAAGAACTGTATTATCTGGCTTTGGTATAGGATAATAGGGATCGCCTTCAGCCTTCGGAAACTCATATACAATGGAAGTCTTTCGATGTTGCTGTCCAGAGAGATGCTTGAACTCCGTAATCCGTGTAAAGCTGTAGTCGTTCGGATAATTGACCGTACCAGTTGGCTGGAAGTTCTCCTGATCTAAAGTCTCAAACTTAAACTCGATAGAACGGTAGGGCAGCTTCCCATATTGGTAGTCAAAGTATTCGTCAATCGGACCTGTGAAGATTAACTTTTTATAACTCATCTCACCTATAATATCTTTATAATCAGTATTGAGCATGATATGTATGTTTGGATGAGAAAGCATCTTTTCAAACATTTTCGTATAACCGTGGAGCGGCATAGATTGATAAGTATCGGTAAAGTAGCGATCATCACGGTTGATACGAGTTGGTACGCGGGCCGTAACCGATGCATTGAGCTCCGAAGGATCCATATCCCACTGTTTTTTGGTATAACCTTTAAAAAACTTTTCATACAATTCCCTGCCAACAACACTTACAACAACATCTTCTGAAGTTGTGATAGTACTTTTTTTCTCTGCCTTTGCTTCAAAAAAGGAAGTAAGCTCATCACTGGATAGATTCAATCCATAAAGCGAATTGATAGTAGTCAGATTGATTGGCATTGGCACCATCTGCCCATCTAAACTTGCCAATACGCGGTGCTGATAATTGCGCCATTCGGTAAAGTTTGATAGGTAGTTGAACACCTCCTTTGAATTGGTATGGAAAATATGTGGACCGTATTTGTGTACTAGAATACCTGATTGATCATAATGGTCATAAGCATTGCCCGCAATATGGTTGCGCTTGTCAATAAGAAGTACTTTTTTGTTCGATATGGTCGCCAATCGTTCTGCAAGGACACTGCCCGCAAAACCGGCTCCAACAATAAGATAGTCATACATCTTAGCTCGCTATAGATATGGTTTCCTTATTTTCTATGCTGGCACAGATCTGGTTCGCCATATCCTGTTGTGTTTGATCCCAAGAAATAGCCGCTAAAAAAGCGTTTACCTTTGTTTCCCATTCTTTGCGATCCTGAATTTGCAGTTCCTTTTCAATTGCAGAAGCGAACGTTTTGGTGCCTGAACAAATGCGCACTAGCTTTTGATCACCATAAGGGTTAATTACATCTTGAATTGGGGTAGAAACCACTGGTATGTTAGCCGCCAAGTATTCTGGGGTTTTAGTCGGGCTTATAAAACGGGTTGATTCGTTCAAAAGAAATGGTAACATCGCCACATCCCAGCCAGCAAGGTATGATGGTAGCTCACTGTAGGATTTCTGTCCAAGATAATGTATGTTCTGATTTTTTGGAAGTATATTAGGGTCAATTTTCACCACCGGGCCGATAAGAATAATATTCCAGTCTGGCCTACTCGTTGCAAGATCGGCGATAAGATCAGTATCAAATCGCTCATCTATAACACCAAAAAAACCAATCTTAGGTCCTTGAATGATAATCTGGTCTTCAGCTTCCACACAGGTGCGAGCTTTTGCAAAATGCTCCTTTTCAATACTGCTCGGGAAAGGATGGATATTTTTGTGGTACTTCTTTTTTGCATTGTACAATGAATGTCCACCAGTGAAAACAACATCAGCAAGTGCAAAAAGCTGCTGCTCAAACTTGCCAATTTCCGAATGGGCAAACTTAAATCCAGAAAGCTCATCCATACAGTCGTAGACCACGGCTTTTGGGATATGCTTTCCGCTGTAACTGAGTGCCATAGGAGTGTAATACCAAAAGATAGTATCCTGTAGCTCCAACTCAGCAATGAACTGGTCGAAAAGAGCGGTTAAGGCAATGTTGATCTGCGTTTCGCTTAGGCCCTGTTGCAAGTGGGGTAATACTACACTCAGGTTTGCTCCACGACTAGTGATTTCTAGAAAAGATTCTTCAGAGCCATCGAAAACAGGCTCTTCATAAAAATATACTTTGGTTTGTTTGGCAAACCTGGTTAATAAGTGTTGCGGACGTTGATAAACAAAGTCCCATCTAAGGTGGGAAAGACATACTAAGTTTTTGGGCATTGATTCAGTTTTTCTCATAGGTGATGTGATGTAGGTAGGTTTCGGGATACAAGGGTCAGATGTTAGGTTTCTTATTTATTTTATGGTAGCTACCAATAACAATGCATTGGGTTAATGTAATGCTGTTGTCCAGGATATTTCTTTACGTGCTACGAAAAAGCAATCTATCTGCGAGCCCGGTTTGGCCATTAAACCCAGCGTAGACAAAATAGTTTTGATTTTCGTATCGGTGTTGATAATATCCATTGTTTTCTTATATTTCTGTAGATTATCGATCTAGTATAGCAGATTTTCAGGGCCGAAATACTCCAACTTGAGTACATCCGGCACCGAAAATATCCGTGTATGGTCTTCTACAAATTCCTTAATAAACTTTAAGAATAAAGTGCTGTCTGAGCAGAATAAATACCGATAGGTATCCAAACCTGTTTTTTCAGTATATGCTGCCCAGGTTAATCCAGACATTTCTAACAAAAACCCGTGTTGTTTGCATAATGCGGGTAGTAGCTGTGTTTCAAATTTTGTTTTTTGCTCATTGTCCAAAGAGAAACTGATCCATTCCATTTGCTTGGCTGGTTTTTATAGTTAAAAGGAATAATAAAATAGATTATGCGTGCCCTAACTATTTAAATAGCTTGCCCGGGCCTGAAATGCTCCGCCAGATACTAGCTGGTCTGCCTGGGCTGATATTCCAAAAGTTGATGCGCTAGGTGATGGTTGTCACCAAAACATAGCTTGTGGTTAGCGCTTAAAATTTGATTGCCAATCGATTGAAGTATTGGCAATGCATCATAGGCAGGTGTTACTTTGGCACCCAGCCATGGTGAAATTCCATTCATATTCAAAAATTATTGGTAAAAAACGAAGCCATAACACAGGTTTAGTTCATTTGTTTTTACTTTCTTCAGATTGCTAGACAAACAATCCTCAGTATCCTAACCCATGCACCCTTTCTTTGATCCTTAATCTTCAAACAACCGCCGATGGGAACGGACTTTCCCGCCTCTTTAAAAACTATTCCTTCCATTTCCTGTTTCACTTGTTAAACAATCATATGATGGAAAACTTTGAAATACAACTTTTAGAAAAACGATACGGCATTGAACCACAGGAAAATGGTACATTTAGAATAATGGATGCTGGCGAAAAGATAGGTGTAATCTATCCTGAGCCAGGTGATTTGGCAATTGAATGGAGGACAATGGATGAGCTTGAACCAGATTTTGTGGCACAATTAGGTGAATTGATCTCTGAACACAACATTGACCATGTGTAATGATCTTAAAAGCTGCCGGTGCTATCCGGCAGCAGATAGATTTATTTATTCTTCCTTGCTGATTTTCAGCGGACGATCGCCTTTATCGCCCTTAATGCTATTGCTCATTTTCTGAACACTAATGGCATGGCTCCTATGTAGTTTTAAAATGGGCAGGTGTTTTAACGCAAAAGTTTTAAGCTCGCCAGTTTCATTACTGCTGGCCTGCTCAAATAGTGCCACTGCCTCATTATGCTCCTTTACCATCAAGTCTGAATAGAATTGGTTCTTTTCATCTTCCTTTAATGGTTCCATCTTGGCAAGGATCTCCGTTTTTTCTTTTGGGAGTTCCGTTGGAAGTTGCAATTTTAGCTTCTTCGCAATAAACATCAGTTCTTTATTCGCTGCGCCATGGTCTTTCACCATCATGGTAGCTAAAGTCTGGATGTCAGGGTTTTCTGTGCTTTTGATCATTCTAGCACTTGTTTCTACTTCCATCATTCCGCCAATGGCAGCTTTTGTGGCAAAATCGTTAATAGTAGCGGCTAGATTTGTATCAGCTATGGTCTGATTGTCGGGCTCTCGAGCAATTTCAGCTTTTTGACTCGAATCTTTCGGGTCTTTCTCTGATACTGTAGTTCCGCTGTGGCAGCCGAATGCAATCGCCATTCCGCATGCTGCTAAAGTTAAATAGGTGTTTTTCATGATATCTCCAGTTGTTTCTGCATAAACCAAGTTGATGATGAAATGTTTCGCTTATTTATCAGGCCTATTTTAATTCGCAAAAAGGTATACGGACGTTTTTTTTTAAAAATCAAAACCTTGCTTAATATCCTTTGTTTACCGATTATCTAACCTAAAAAGCATCAAATTATGGCAAAAAAAGGCACAAATACAGACAGGAAAAAAGTGAACTCATCACAGGATTATGAACTTTCTCATGTAGCAGAAAAAATGAACGTAAGCATTCAACAGGTAGTTGGGGCAAAACGTGCTACAAAATCGAACGACCGCAAGGTGATCGAAAAATATATCTCCGATAAAAAGAAATAACTTCTTTTGATGGATGATAAATAAAGGCCATCCTAGGTTGGGATGGCCTTTTATTTTGAATTAAAATGAACAAAGACTGAAAACCAGTCTTTGTTTTGTTATGGAACAATTATTCCTTTGGCTTCGGCACAGGCTTAAATGCTGCTTTTTGAATGGCAAAGTTTTTAGATGGAACACTGTTGCTATCTACAAGTTCTGAGAACTTGGCATTCATGATCCAGGTATTGTTCTGGAACCTAGTGGCAGTAGAAGGGTAGCTGAACCTATCAGATGCCAAAGTGGTAGCCGAAAGCTTTGCACTTTGCCATCCATCGGTACTTTCTAGCCTAAAAATCTTGTCATTGCCTCCATTTACGACTAAGGTTAGATGAGTGTTGTCATCTAATAATAATCCGTCTGCACCAAGGTAATATTGGTCTAATTTTACCTTTTGCACATTGGACGGATTTTTAATATCGATCTTGTAAACATACTCATCTTTAATTGTAATACCATGTACACCCTTAAAATCGTAAAGTACGGTAACCAGATCTTCGAATTTGTTGTCGCCATCAACATCTTTTAACATCAATACATCTCCGGCATCGCGCCTAGTTACATAGAGCGAGCCATTTTGTCCTTGATATAACATTCTGGGCTTGCCTAGGCCTGAAGCGGCTATACTTACTTCAAATCCCCTCCGGCACTTTCAACAGCTTCACCATAGCGGGTAAAAAGTCGAGGTGTTGCGGGTACCTGGTGACCAATGTCTGTCTGGTCGATTCTTTTGGAGGTAGCCCCCGTTGTGCAGATGCGGCCGCACCATAACAGAGCATTACCAGCAGCGCTAATGTAGTTTTGTTTTTCATAGGTATAATCGACTTATTTATAGATGCCCAGTAAACCCAGGTACCGTATTAATGTTTCGATTTTTTAATCTGATCCATCATGCATGGGGCTTTTTCAACACCAATTCATCAATAACAAAGGTTTTTCTTATAGAACAGTAAGCCTTGGACTTTTTGCATCAGCGGAAATCATAATAAAATATCCTAATATCATGATCGAATAGGTATTTAAACAATTTTTCCAAATAACACTATTGAACAAATCGAACCAATAATTCGCACCTTCGTGTCTCTGTATCTTTGTTGTGAAAAAAAAATCTATGCAACATATTAGGTCAATTTTTGCTAAGTTAGCTACCTACAACCTAGCACAATTTTAACCATTCAAAGCTATGATTAAGCGAATTACTTTTCTCGCCCTTCTAACAACCACAACAGTTGCGTTAGCTCAACAAACGCTCCCCATCCGTAAAAGCATGGAAACCTCAAAACGTTCAATCCGACTTGATGTTCCGATGACAAATTCTATCCGAAAAGCTTTCACGGCAGGTACACGTGATTTTTCAGGCAAACCAGGACCTAACTATTGGCAACTGGAGACTGATTACCTCATTAAAGCAAGCCTTGATCCCGGAACGCAGATTATTACTGGATCTGAAAAGATCAGTGTGCACAACAATAGCAAAGATGATTTAAGATCAATCGTACTGCGTTTAGATCACAATATCTTTCGTCCCGAAGCTCAAAGAGGTTCATCTGTGCCAGCTGAAGCAACCGATGGTATGGTATTGACAAGCGTTAAGGTTGCAGGTCAGGCTGTAGACTTAACCGCTGCGCCTACATTTAATCGTGGTAACAATAACACCCCACCTACAAAAATGACAATCACTGGTCTTACCCAAACCATAGCAAGCATCAGTTTGGTTGATCCTATCAAGGCTGGAGCAACTGTAGAATTGGAAATAGAATGGCATACAAAGCTTCCAGGTGGTACAATAGGAAGAGGTCATCGCATGACCCAACGTTTTGATAACAAGCTTTTTCAACCTACACAATGGTATCCCCGTCTAGCTAAATATGACGATTTACGTGGCTGGGAAACTAGTCCTTATCTAGGCCCCTCAGAGTTCTATAACAACTTTGGTAAATTTGATGTTTATCTAACTGTACCTGGAGGTTGGATTGTAAGTGGTACAGGTGTACTTCAAAATCCAAAAGAAGTGTTAACAGAAACTGCAAGACAGCGCCTCACTACAGTGCTCAACTCAGATGATGATGTAATTATTGTTGGCGAAACCGAAAAAGGACCAGGCAAATCTACAGCAACCGGAGATAAACTTACTTGGCATTTCCTTGCCGATAAAGTGAACGATTTCGCTTGGGCAACTGCCGAAAACTTTATCTGGAAAGCTACCAGGGCTACTATTCCCGGAAAAGGCCCCATTCCAATCCACATGTTGTATGCATCTGAAAGAGCAAGATCTTTTGAACAAGCGGGTAAAGTTGCGCGCCATGCACTTGAGTTTTATTCGGCACTTTGGGCTCCATATCCATTTCCTCAGCTAACCCTTCAAGATGGTCCAAGTGCAGGAATGGAATATCCAATGGTAATCAATTCGAACCAAGGTGCTGCCGATCATGAAACCGCTCACCAGTGGTGGCCAATGGTCGTAGGTACAAATGAAACCCGTTACGGATGGATGGATGAAGGCTTTAACCAATACATGAATATTCTATCTGCTGCAGATACCAGAGCAAAACCTTATAGCTTAGATGGCTATGGACAAAGTTATGGTCGCATGAGCGGCAGTGAAAGTGAAGCTCCGATGATGTGGAGCGCAAATGATGCAGGCAGTGGCTATAGCTTTCAAACTTATGGTAAAACACCATTGATGCTTTCTATGCTTGGCGGTATTGTAGGCGATGAAGCAGTGGTCAATGCCATGAAAAAATATACCACAACCTGGGCTTTCAAACACCCATCACCGTGGGACTATATATTCTTTATGGATAATGAACTAGGGCAAGACTTAGAGTGGTTCTGGTATTACTGGTTATGGACAACAGAAACCGTTGAAGGATCAATCCAAGATGTGAAAACAGTAAAAGGAAAAACCACGGCAACAGTTCACCAAGCTGGTCAAATGCCTTCACCAGTTGTACTCAAAGTAGAGTTTGAAGAAGCAGGACCAGCCATTAAAAAATTAGCAAACGCTAAAATGATTGATGCAACCACCGCTGAAATAACTTGGCCTGCATCTGTTTGGTTTAATGGTAACCGTACTTTCAGTGCCGTTATGGATTTCGGAGAACGTAAGATCAAAAAAATAACTTATGATCCACATGCTCGTTTTCCTGATGCCAATGTTAACGATAATGTTTGGCCAAGAAACTAAATTGTAGCTTGTCCATTAATAATTCAATCAATACCAGTTAGCTATCCCAAGCTTCCTGAAAATTATTCATATCAAAAATAAAAAGCCTAGTACATCTGCTAGGCTTTTTGTTTTTGATCAAATTAGTTTATTGGAAGAGAATTCACATACCACACTAACCATCAACCATGATCTATGAACCAATTAATGAACGATTGAACCAATGAACATAACTACTCCCCCTCTCCTTGCTCTTTAGTCTTCCACCTATTGCCGAGGGGAACGGACTCCCGGACTTCCCGACTTTCGGACTAACTTATGAATCCAGTCTTTAATCCTTGTTCCTTGCTCTTTAGTCTTCCAGCTATTGCCGAGGGGAACGGACTCCTGGACTCCCGGACTTCCCGACTCCCGGACTCCCTTTAAAAACGCACTGTTTTCAAAGTTCCATCAGCAAATACAATTTGTACGCTGTTTTGATCCGCTGCTATTTTTACATTTTTTACAGGAGAAAGTTCTGCCGCTGTAAAAGGTCGGTTTCCCTTCTTCCAAAGTTCGAGTGTAACATATATTTTCTCACCAGAAAAGTTATCTTTTGCCTGTATAAAAGAACATTTATTGCTTACGGGATGTAATCCTTCAGTGGTTATATCCTGCAATTGTTTCCATCCATCTAGCGCAACCATCGCCATTTGGTGCTGTCCATTATTAATTATATAAGCAGGTTTGCCCTGTATGACTGAGGATTTTCCCCTGATTTTTGTCTTTAGCATTGGCAGCGCATAATGGCCCAATACAATATCGGTAGCCAGAGGAGCCATAACCTTATCAACACGCAATATGCCATTTGCTAAAGGAATGTCTGCCAATTTGAATTTGATTGATGGATCGGTTTCCAGTTCGGCATCTCTTCTATAAATCCCATTCTCAAAACTGATGAAATTATATAAGCGTAGTACTTCCCATTCCTTCTTTCTATTTAAAATACCGAAATTCATTGCGATCTCTCCATTTTTTCCGTCAGCCATCCATGGAAAATCTGTATTGTAGGCTAGCTTATTATAATTCTCGCTACTGCGAAACTTTTGCCAATCTTTAGCAACAGTTTCATGGCACCACGAACGCATTTCTGAAGCCCCGCTATTTGGATAATTGGTAATCAATAAATTGGAACCAGGTTGGAACTTATTATACACCTGATCTTTCTTCAGCTCTTTTTCCCAGGCTCCATTGTTTTCTCTAGCTGTCCAAAATGGATTGTCTTTTGGTAATAAAAGCGCCAAAAAAGCCTTTCCAGTCCAGTATACACTACCTCTACAGCTATAAATCTGGGTTGCAGGTTCAAAAGCCCCATAAAAACCTAATGTAGGGATTCCATCCTCAAGGAAGTCTGGATTTTCTAAAAACTGCAATAGACTACTTGATGCAATGTTTCGCATCCAACCGTAGTTCACATTTGTTTTGTTTGGAAGAAAACCAGTTAGGGCCAAAGGAGCTACAGCCGCAAAACGATATGGAATACTTCGTCCCCACATATTCATATGGCCCTCTTTGTTAAACATATAGGGATAATTGTTAGCCATTTCGGCTAAGTTATCCATGAATTTTTTGGCATATGCAGGATAGTATTTATTTCCATAAAGCTGTGCCCAAACAGGTCCGTACATTTGAAAAGCCCACATGCTGTAATAATCATAAGCAGGAGAGTCATTATACCATCCATTGCCACGATAGGCAAGCAAAGCTTCATCCATGTATTTTAACAACAGTTTTTCGTTAACCTGATATCCTTTGTCTTTAAAAAAAGACAAAATGAAAATATTGAAAAACCGCCAGTTGGAACTTACTGTAGGCCCATCTCCATAGCTCAGCATCGTTCGGGCAAGCGAGTCTTTTTGTTCCTGCTTTAGCGGATCCCATAAAACCTCAGGAATTACAGAGAGTGAAATGGCCAACGCACCAAACTCCACCAAGATCTGACTAGGTCCTCCGTTGCCACGATGTTTAATAAAACTCGGACTTTTAGGATTAATGAGGTTTAATAAATTGTGCCTATAATAGGCTGCTACGCTAATATTGTTAAGCTTCAATGCTGGTTTCTCGCGAAGTAGGGGTGCGGCAACAAACAAAGTACGACAAAAGCCTTCCAACTTTTCCGTTGGTACCTGCCCTTCGTTTAATGGATAGGTTTTATCATGCTGTTTCGGGAATTTCATAGCATCATCCATCGAATGGATATAACCAAAAGCTCCGTTAAGAAGATATTCTGCCGCATCAACCCAATTGTCACGTGTCATTCCGGTTAGTGGACTAACACTATAGTTGGGCTTTTTTACCTTAAAAATACTATCTCCTTCCGCAGCTACTAGCATGGAACAACTAAATGATAGGCAAATGAATAATAACAGCAACTGCTTAAGGGGTTTTATCATGGGTCTTTTTCTATGATTGATCTGGTTAGAAACTTATATAATTATCCTGCTATAAAACTAAAATCATTTACCTGCTGTCACCAGGTCAAATATTCCTAATTATGTCCATGGTAAAAGTAATCATTTTTTACAAACGTTAATTGGACGTTTATAAGATTTGAATAACTCACAACTCGTAAACTATAACTCATAACTCATAACTCGCAACTCATAACTCATAACACCTAACTCATCTGTAACCTAAACATACCAAACCTCGTCATACAACTAAATTTGATCCATGGCCCTTACGATAACCAATCTTACCAAACATTATAATTCACAAAAGACAGCTCTAACTGATTGCTCCATCACCATTAATAAAGGAGTACTTGGTTTATTAGGGCCTAATGGCGCCGGTAAATCGACACTGATGAAGATCATTGCAACCATTAGCCAGCCATCAGCGGGTGCGTTATTTTTAGACGGCATCGACATAGTGAAAAAGCCAGACTCAATTCGCAAAGTTCTCGGTTATCTTCCGCAGGATTTTGGCGTCTATCCCAATCTTAATGCCTATGAATTTTTAGCATACATAGCTGCCATGAAAGGAGTAGGAGGTAAAGGACTGCATAAAAGGATTGAATTGTTATTGGAAGGTGTAAACCTCACAGCTGATGCCAAAAGACCCATTGGTTCCTATTCTGGAGGAATGAAACAGCGGATTGGAATAGCACAGGCTTTGCTCAACGACCCCAAAGTATTGATCTTTGACGAGCCAACAGTTGGGCTAGATCCTGAAGAACGCATGCGTTTTAGACAGCTTATTTCCAACTTGGCCCATGATTGTATCATCATCCTTTCATCACATATTGTTTCAGATATTGAAACTATTGCTGACGAGGTAGCCATTATGCAGGATGGCAAACTGTTAAGCCATGCGCCACAGCATGAAATTATTAAACAAGCTGATGGCCGCATATTTGAAGTACTGTTGGATAACAGTGTACTTAATTCCTTTAAAAACCAGTACCATGTAATTGATACGGCTCGCCAATTAGATCAGATAAAGGTGCGTTACATTGCTACAAATGGTAATGTTGCCGCATCATCAACTTCGGTTACAGCAACTTTAGAGGATGCCTATCTGTTTTTAACCCAAAATAAAGGCTAAGCTATGAGTTACATCTACAACATCATCAAAGCTGATTATCTTCAACGAACGCGAAGTTATTCTTTCCTGATTACTTTGGCGGTTACTGTTTTTATGGCCTATTCATTTGTGCCACCAGATACCGCGAGTTATACTACTTTAAGTGCTGCAGGATATAAAGGCGTTTGCAATTCGGCCTGGGTAGGTTATGTATCAGGGATTATGACGACTATCATGTTGTCTTTCTATGGTTTCCTGTTGGTTAATAGTGGGATTAAAAAAGATATCGATACCGAAGTAGGTCTCATTATAGCTACTACGCCAATCAGCAATTTTAAATACCTGCTCAGTAAGCAGCTCAGCAATTATCTGGTATTACTTACCATTGTTGGCATTACTTTTACCGTAAGTATCATTGTGTTTTTTATTCGGGGAAGTGCTTATCCCTTTGTGTTGAGTAACTTTATTTTCCCTTATTTGTTTTTTGCTATCCCAGCTTTATTTGTAGTAGCATCATTGGCAATAGTTGGCGAAGTTTTTTTACCAAAGCGCAATATCCTGCAGTTCGTACTGTACTTTTTTTTATGTGGTATTTGCATGTCATCTATCAATAAAAGTGGAGCCCAAACAAATGGCGTATTTGATCCATTTGGCTTAAGTTTAATTACCAAGAGCATTACCAATTATATCAATATCCACTTCCATGAAAGCCTTAATAGTGTATCTTTTGGCTTTATCTTTAATGGGCACAAAGCCTATAAACCCTTTGTATGGGAAGGAATAAATTGGACTGCAGCATTTATATGGAGTAGATTAATATGGATGTGCTTTGGACTGGGAATGGTCTATGTTTCCTCACTGTTTTTCCATAGATTTGATTTCAAGCAAGCCGCAAAAGCTGGAGGCAACAGAAATCAGCTTATACCTACAAAAAGAGAACAGCCATCTCATCAGTTTAGCAGATTGGATAGAGAAACGATGCCGCCACTTGTTGTTAATTTTGGGATTTATCCATTTATTAAAACCGAGCTGTTATTGTTAATTAGGCAGGGAAATAAATTGATTTGGTGGGTTAATGGGGCATTATGGCTAGCGATGTTCATTGCTCCTTTTGGAATTGCCTATAGCTATCTGCTGCCAATTTTATTGTTTTTACAGGTTACACGCTGGTCTGAATTGGTAACGAAAGAGCGAACTAACCGCATCCACTATTTTGCTTATGCCGCATACAAACCCCTACAGCGAATGTTGCCTAGTCAAATTCTGGCAGCTGTAATTCTGGCAATCGGACTTTCTTTCCCTGTGATTATTCGTGCAGCAATAGCTTCAGACGTTTATGCGATTATAAATATCATGAATGGCACATTGCTAATTATTCTACTGGCTGTAACATCAGGGATTTTAAGTGGAGGTAAAAAACTATTTGAGGTATTTTTCTTCTTGCTTACCTATGCGGTGATCAATAAAGTTCCGGCAACTGATTACCTAGGTAGCATACCCCAGCAGAATGTAACAGTTTTTATGCTCACCGTATTAACAGTCAATGTTGTTTTAATAACAATAAGTTTCATAGCTAGGAAATACCAGATTAGAAATTTGTAGAAGGGAGTCCGAAAGTCCGAGAGTCCGTTCCCCTCGGCAATAACTGGAAGAGGAGTAAGGAGCAAGGAGTAAAGAGCAAGGAATAAAGATTAAAGACTCTTCCAAAGGCATCCCTAGGGGAGGTGCGTAAGTTAGTCCGGAAGTCCATTCCAATCATAGTCAAGACTGAAATTTTAAACTATGGTAGCTCCATGCTATTAGACATCCCAAGCTTTAAGCTTTAGTCTTTAAGCTTTAGGCTATAGCTAACCATGAGGGGAACGGACTTTCCGACTCTCTAAGGATAAAGAATATCATCAACCCTGTTGTCCATTTCTGGGTCTTCAGGAAACTGGCCAATATAAAACTCCTCATAATAGGCCTTAATGACTGCGGCGAGAGGAGTTGCAAGTAGTGCTCCAGTTAAGCCAAAAGCAGTTCCCATGGCAAGCAAAAGAAAAAGCGAAGAAACAGGATGGATATTCATGGTGGAAGAACGGAGTTTCGGCATTAAAAAATCAGATACCAGCTCGTTCAACAAAAGAAAGAATACTAAAGTCCAAAGCGCAGTTGCCGGACTTACCGAAAGTGCTACCAATGTAGGTGGAATGGCCATGATGTAAAAACCGATCTTTGGAATAAGTTCTGAGAAAAATGCCAATGCTGCCCAAACTAAGGCGCCTGGAACATTCATTAATGTTAAAAAAATATACACTAAAACTGCTTCAATACCACCACCAATTAAGTTCGACTTCATCCAGCCAACCAGCATTACAGAGGTATGTTTCATAGCAAGTTCCGCCTTGTCTCTTTTATGCGGTGGAAATACCGAAAGATAAAGTGAGATAATAGGTTTCGGATTGCTCACAAAAAATACCACCATACACACAAAAACAATAAAAACAAAAATCCCGCCCAAAACTGAGAAAGAGAAGTTGCCAATCCCTAACATCGTTTTACCAACAGAAGGCATGGCAGAAGAAATAGATACACCACCTTCTTTAATCTCCCTATTTAGATCTGGAAAATTCTTAAGTAACGAATCGATATAATTACTGACGCTTGCATAATATTCGGGTAAATTACTAACTAATGCATCCAGTTGATCGCCAATATGGGGCACAACCAACCAGGCCAGTGAAATGGTAACACCAAAGATGATAAAAAACACAATTAGCGTAGCCACCCAGCGCTTCATTCCCTTTTTTTCCAATCTGCTTACGGGCGAGTTAATGATGATACCCAGCACTAGGGCAAACAAACTCAATAAAACAACGCTCAAGATCTTAAAAAGAAACCAAAGCAGGATTACCAATCCTGCAGTATATAAAACAACAGAAGTAACGGTGCGAAAAATTTTATCAGTAGGATTAGTGTTCATGAGAAGAATGTCAGTCTTAAAAACCCACCAGACGCCTAAAAGTTTGGAATATCTAAATGTAATCGCTTTATTGGCAGATGTCAATAGCTAATGGCCTGGATGACGATGCAACTCAACTGTCGAATAGCTTGCAGACATTATAGCTATATACGGATAAGACAATGAACGAATGAACCAGTGAACCCATGAACACTGGGTCTACACTGGGTCTATACTGGAGCTATGCTGGACCTACGCTGGAGATATAAGACATAATAACCCAAATAAGACGGAAATGGAAGATGGGTTGTGAACCATGAACCATGAACTATGAACCATGAACCCAAACCATTGAACCAATGAGCCATTGAACTATTTCATATCTGTTAAAATCTGTTAATCTACTTTGACTTAGATCTTATTAAAGATAGCTTAGTAGAAACCTTTTTATCATGATTAAAATCTTCACCACCTGTTTTGCACTATTCGTGTGCGGCCAATTACTTGCACGGCAAAATTCACAAAGTGCCAATACCTCTGACAATTTCGAATTTGAAAAAGGCAATGTTGGTCAGCTTCCAGAAGGATGGTCAGTCTCACAACCATCTGAAACCTATAAAATACAATTAACCAATGTAGAAAAACATGGGGGCAACCAATCCTTACTGATCGAAAACCAAGGAGATGGGACCAAGCCTTTTGTTAGCCTTGTTAAACACCTTCCTGCAAAGTACCTTGGGAAAATGATTGAGTTGAGGGCATATCTTAAGTTCCAAGATGTGGTCAATGCCCCTGGAATAGTGCTAAAGGTGAATGATGTAAACAACCAACCGCTTCAGTACAAAACATTGCAGGCACAAAAAATAAGTGGAAGCCGCGATTGGCAACTTTATAGTGTAAAGACATTTTTGCCACCTGATGGACATATCATTACGGTAGGGGCTATGTTTGGTGGCGCTGGCAAATTATGGATAGACGATTTACAGATCCTAATCGATGATAAAGATATCTCTGAAGCTAAAATAGACCCAGATTATGATCCAAACCCACCAAAAAGAGCAAAGTTCGGCGACAATACAGCAGCATCAGGTCATGTAAAATTGAAAGATGCAGATCTTTATTATGAAACTTACGGCACTGGCGAACCTCTGCTTATGTTGCATGGAAACAGTCAGATGATCTATGCTTTTATGAAACAGATCCCATACTTTGAGAAAAAATATAAGGTAATTGCGGTAGATACCAGAGGGCAAGGAAAAAGCAAAGATTTCTCTAACGGACCGCTAAGTTATGATTTGTTTGCAGAAGATATGAAACAGCTATTGGACTCGCTTCATATTAAAAAAGCTAATATCATAGGTTGGAGCGACGGTGGTAATACAGGGCTAATTATGGCTGTAAAGTATCCTAAATATGTAAATAAGCTAGCTGTTATGGGTGCTAATCTTTTTCCTACAACAGATGCTTTACCAAGTAAAGTTTTAGAGGAAGTAAAAGCTGGCGTTACACAACTTCAAACCCGTAGTGATGAGCGCTCTAAAATGCAGGTAAGATTGTTTACGATGTTGCTAACTGAACCTCATCTAACCTTTGCAGATATTAAAAAAATTAAAGCACCAACACTGGTCATGGCCGGAGAAACAGATATGATTTTGGAAAGCCATACCAAAGCCATAGCAGCAGGTATTCCGAAAGCTAAGTTGGTAATCTTTAAGGGAGCATCACATTATGCGCCAGTAGAAATAGTTAGAGAATTTAATGAGACCATAGCGAAGCTTTTTGAAGGAGATAAGAAATAGTTTCAATACTTATGCATCCAAGCCATGAACCATCAACCAAGCTAGAATTTGTTCTTCAATATCAGCCTATGGCGATAAAATCTTAACTTAGCCTAATAAAATGTTAATCTAGGATGCGCTTTCTCAAAAGAACATATTTCTGTTTAGTGTGCTTATTAGGGTTCTGGAATGTTGTCTTGGCTCAAAAATCGCTGGAGCGACCTAAAAGAACCTTAACGCAGATCCGGGCGATGAAGGTGGATAGTAATAAGGTCATTGCTTATTACGATTATCTAGATCGCGATCAGGCAATATGGAACACACAGCCTAAAATTGTACTACAGGTAGCTGTTGAAATGCAAGGGATTGCAACACGGTTAGACTATCAAAAAGGCATCACATTGGCCAACTTGTTCTTAAGCAGGTATGATGTAATGGTTGGTGATTATGTGAAGGCGGTAGAGCATGCGGGTAAAAGCGTAGAGAGTGCTAAAAAATATGGACAAAAAAGATTATTAGCTAATGCATTAGCTACAACTTCTAGTGTGTATGGTAATATTGAAGAATATGATCAGGCACTGGGTTATCTTAAACAAGTACTACCCTTATTTAAGGAACTGAAGGACTCTTCGTCAACTTTTTATGCATTGAGCAGGATGGCACAAATGTACCAGTTCAAGAAAAACATCGGGCAGATGCTAGCCTACGATAAACAGATCATGGAATTCTCCGTGACAGAAGATCTCAAGGTCTATGGTTATTGTCAATTGGCTTGGCATCTATATCTAGCAAAAGATTATTTGGCCGCTTATCATAATGCGCAGTTGTATTTCAAGTTGAAGGATAAATATCCTGCTTATTATAGTGCGACATTAAATACTTTAGGTGCCATTTATCGTGATGCACCCGACTCTTTATTGTTGAAGATGGGCGTTAAGCCTAGTCAGCGTTTACAAAAGATGGCGGAGAATTTTGGTGCCGCATTAAAAATTGCTCAAGCACAAAACGACTATTTTGTAACTGGCGAAACTTTGAAGGACATCAGTGAGGTTTATGCTTTGCAGGGAAATTATAAAGGTGCCTTTGAAGCTTATAAAAAACATATTGTTGTCCGTGATAGCGCCAATGTACAAGATAAACAGGCACAGGTAATGCAATACCAGTTTCGTGAAGCATACAATAAAAAAACCGATTCGCTCAAGTTTCAGCAACAATTGAGTACCGTAAAAGTCAAACAAGAGCGAAATTATTTTATCGGTGGACTAATTATCCTGTTGTTGATTACCTTTTTTGTATTTAGAAATTCTTTTACCCAGCGAAAGTTGAACAAAGTCATTACAAAGGAAAAACAACGTTCTGATGAGCTGTTAATGAACATTCTTCCCGCTGATGTGGCCGAAGAGCTAAAACAGAAGGGTAGTGCCAATGCTAGGCAATTTGAGGAAGTGACGGTACTTTTTACTGATTTTGTGAACTTTACTACCGTGAGCGAACAGCTTTCTCCACAGGCCTTGGTTGATGAGCTTAATCATTGTTTCGTCGCATTTGACCAAATCATGATCAAACATGATATTGAGAAAATCAAGACAATTGGTGATGCATACTTAGCCGTTGCTGGACTTCCAAATGCAAATCTCAAACATGCAGATCAAGTGATTGCAGCAGCATTGGAAATCCAAGAGTTTATGACTGATCGGAAAAAAACAAAAGGTGACCAGACCTTTGATATCCGCATTGGCATCCACTCTGGTAGTGTAGTAGCTGGCATAGTAGGCATTAAAAAGTTCGCCTATGATATTTGGGGTGATACCGTGAATACAGCAGCTAGAATGGAACAAAACGCTGAACCTGGGAAAATCAATGTTTCTGAAACAACCTATCAACTTAGCAAAAACCAATTTGAATTTACCTATCGTGGTGAAATTGAGGCCAAAAATAAAGGCGCCCTAAAAATGTACTTTGTAGAAGGATAGGGAGGTTGAAAAATAAACTTATTGCTTTATCTTTGAAGATCACATAACGAGACCTAATTATCTACCACGCTAATTTATGATCCATCACAATCTACTCCTTATCCTGGCATTGTTTTTTGCCATGGCGCTACTTTATTTACTTAGTCAGCGATTAAAGGTTTCTTATCCCATATTTCTGGTAGTGGGCGGATTGGCGATTTCTTTTATTCCGGGCATGCCCATTATCAATATTGATCCAGATGTGGTATTCCTGATATTTCTTCCTCCATTATTGATGGAAGCAGCTTGGTATACCTCATGGAACAACTTTTGGAAGTGGAAACGCTCTATCTTTTCATTGGGTTTTGGCCTTGTCTTTTTTACCTCAATTGCCATAGCATATTTCACGGTGAATATTATTCCCGGGTTTACCTTAGCGCTAGGGTTTTTACTGGGAGGGATCATTTCTCCGCCAGATGCGGTGGCTGCAGCTTCAGTGTTAAAGGGACTTAAAATGCCCAAACGGGGATTAACTATTCTGGAGGGCGAAAGTTTAGTTAATGATGCCGCTTCTCTTACCGTTTTTAGGTTTGCCCTGGCCACAATATTAACCGGACAGTTTGTTTTTCAAAAGGCCGCTACAGATTTTTTGATCCTTTCGGTAATGGGTACAATTGTTGGTTTGGCTATTGCACACGTTTTATATTTAGTGCTTCGATACTGGGCAAAATCATCAAGTATTACCACACCAATTACCTTAATTGCTCCATATTTAATGTATATCGGTGCAGAGCAGTTTCACTGGTCTGGTGTATTGGCTGTAGTAAGTGGCGGATTGTTTCTTTCGTTCAGATCAAAAGACTTTTTTAACTACCATACCAGGATCCAGGCTAAAGAAGTATGGAGTACCTTGGGTTTCTTGTTAAACGGCTTTGTGTTTATTCTAATCGGCCTTCAATTACCAGTGATCATTGATGGTCTGGGAGAATATTCCATGGCAGAAGCCATCAACTACTCGTTGTTGATCAGCGTCATAGTGATTATTTTAAGGATAATTCTCGTTTATGTTTCGGCATATTTACCTCGTATTTTATCTGCCAATGTAAGGGGGAAAGAGAAGAGCCCCGGAGCCAAACTTCCGTTTATCATAGGTTGGGCCGGAATGAGGGGCGTAGTATCTTTGGCTTCTGCCTTAGCGGTGCCCTTAACATTGGATAATGGAGATGCCTTTCCACATAGAAACCTAATCTTGTTCATCACTTTTGTGGTCATCTTGGTCACTTTAGTTTTTCAGGGACTTACGCTACCGCTATTTTTAAAGTGGTTAAATGTAGAAGAGGTTGATGACTTTAAACCTGTAGAAGAACAAATTGAGGCTATCAGGTTACAGTTGGCCAAAGAGTCTGTAATTTATCTTGATGAGAATTACCTAGATGAAATGGAGCAGCATGAAACCATTAGAAGGGTGAGGGAGCAGCTGTTGCGCAGTATCAATGCTACAGAAAAAGCAGCTAAAAATGACGGAAAGGTAGCCTTGGGATCCGTCAGAAAACTCTATGCACAAATTTCTATCGAGCTGATTGAATTAAGAAGAAAGGGTCTTTATAAGTTAAGCAAAGAGAAAAAATATGATGACGAAATAATCAGAGAATTAGAGCATACGCTAGATTTAGAAGAAGCTAGGTTTAAGCAATAATGTGCTGAATTGTTCATGGTTGATGGTTTGGATTCATACGTCGATGGTCAATGGCTTATAGTCAATAGACTGGCTGGTTAAAGACGTTCATGGACATGGCAAGGCCTTCTTTCTGCTTCTTGCCTAAGAATCTGGAGCCCTACCAACATCCATTAATGTTTCTCCATCAGCTTTTTTAGGTTCATTCCTTCTGGGTTCACCATGTGGATGTTCTTCCTTTTGAGCTAGTTTTTTCTCTTCGTCAATACGGTCTGCCAGTGATGCTGTACCTGAAATCTCTTGATATACCAAGTCTTCATTTGATCGGATATCTTCAGCAAAAGCATCAGAATCTATTTTATCGTGGTCATAGAAATGGTTTTGGTCAAACTCGTTAACAGGTTCCATATCTGCTCCAGCTTGCTCTTTTTTAGACTGGTTTTCTTGTGAATTTTCCATAATGGATGTGTTTAGATGTATTGAAAACAGTGAGTGAGGGAAATTGTTTTTTATTGAGCTTAAGGCTTAAAGACTAAAGCTCAAGGCCTAGGGTGTTAACAAGTCTATACTCTTCAAAATCTCTCAATCTGCGGCTATCTAATTAGCTTAAGCCATGCATTCTCCATTGTGGATAAGCGCTAAAAATTAACCATATTAGCCGTGGCAATCAGATTTGAGGGCCACGGTTTAATTTCAAACGAAAAAAATGACTTTAGAAGAAAGAATAGCACAATCAAAAACCAGCATCTTTAAAGCTGTATTCCCCAATACAACTAACCATTATGATACTCTTTTTGGAGGAACCGCCATGCACATGATGGATGAAGTGGCATTTATTACCGCAACTCGTTTTAGCAGGCAGATTATGGTAACTGTAAGTAGCGATAGGATTGATTTCAAGAAAGCCATTCCAGCTGGAACTATTGTAGAACTAATTGGTCAAGTAGTGCATGTTGGCAATACAAGCCTCAAAGTAAATGTAGAGATTTATATAGAACAGATGTACGCAGAAGGTCGCGAGCTTGCTGTACATGGCGATTTTACCTTCGTAGCAATCGACGAGCAGAAGAAGCCAACAGCGGTGCTGAGGTAGGTTGGGAGTGGTCAATGGCTGTGCCCAATAGGCATCCCTTTGGAAATGGTCAATGGTTCATAGGCTATCGCTATAAGCATCCAAACTATGAACCATGAACCATCAACCAAACTGTAAATAGTCATAGGCTATCGCTATAAGCATCCAGGCCATTGACTATGGTCTATTAGCCAAACTAGGAATAGTCAATAGGCTATCGCTATAAGCATCCAGGCCATGAACTATGAACCATCAACCATCAACCAAACTGTAAACAGTCAACAGACTATCGATATAAGCATCCAAACTATGAACTATGAACCATCAACCATCAACCAAACTGTAAATAGTCAACAGGCTATCGCTATAAGCATCCAAACCATGAACCATGAACCATGAACCATCAACCAAACTGTAAATAGTCAACAGGCTATCGCTATAAGCATCCAAACCATGAACCATGAACCATGAACCATCAACCATCAACCATGGTCTATAATTCATCAACCAAAGTATCTTGAATAGGAATTGTAATATAACTTTCTGGTAACCACTTAATCAATAAATCTTTTTTGCCATCTTTTATGGTTTCAAGGCTAACTGGTTTACCTGTGCCATAGTTGATTTCTATTCCTGGTTCTTTATTTATGCTTAACACAAACACGAGTTTGGAACCTTTTGCCAATTGGCGACTAATGAAGAAAGTATTTGCCGAGAGTGGAATGTTGGCTACTTTACCTGGAGTAAGTAACTGCCTTTTACTAGGGTCTTTGACAAAACTGGCACGCATGGTCTCATTATTAAGCTGTAAATAAGTTCCGTTTTCTAGTTTTTCATAAAGTGTATAACTAATATCTACATCTTTTTTGTTAATGATAATAGCAATATTGCCTGTAATACTTCCACTGAAAATTATTTGTTTTTCAAAAGCAGCTGTTTCAAAAATCAGACTGTTTTTCCCAATGGTAATTGTGCTGTCTAATATTAATGGGGCCTTTCCAATACCTATAGTATCCGTTCTATCCATATAACTGATCTGCTGTTTAATACCCTCAGCATTTGGCACTGGTGTAGTTAATAATGGATAGTTAGCTCCTGTTTTATTGGAACCCAAATAGTAGGTAAGTTTAGCATTACTAACAGCTGCTAGGTTAGGTACATGTGCCCATTTATTTGCGCCCATTACTTGATAGTTTACTTTGTCTTTCAATAGACTTGGTTTAGTCCCTCCTTTTAGAATATAGTCAAACCAGCTAAAAGTAAGGGAGTAAGCCTTAATTATGGCAACAGAATCTAAAGTATAACCACTTACTTTTTTCGGCATGCTTAACTGTTGTAAGCCGAAATGATCGTATGGGCCTAAAACAAGATAATGATTTGCTTTTGGCTGATTTGCATAGTGTTGTTTAAAATAATGCATCGCACCGCCTTGGTCTGCATCAAAATAGCCAGCAATGGTTAAGATAGGGATGTCCAAGTTCGCAAAGTCTAGATCTGAAGTTACTTTATCTTTCCAATAACTGTCGTAAGAAGGATGTTTAAGCCATTCTTGAAATACAGCGTTTGGTCTACCCTCAAGTTGATCTAGCGATGCGAAAGATTTACCGCTTTTATACCAGGTATTGAATAATGAATTCCATTTTTTATAATCTGAAAATTCTTTAATCGCTTTTGCATCAATATTTTGATGGTCCGTCACATAGTGGATCCAGTTTAAAGCATAACCAGAAAAGATATTATTATGGGAAGGGAAATCAACTCCCAAGCCTACAGCAGATTGCGGAACAATTGTTTTAAGTGCTGGATGTAATTTCTTAACTGCCGCCCATTGACTGAAACCAAGATAACTGGCCCCGTACATGCCTACTTTGCCATCACACCATGATTGTTTGCTCACCCAGTCAATCATGTCCCAAGCATCATTGGCATCGTTCTTAAAAGGGCTCAGGTCTTTATTGTTGCTGTGTTTTCCTCTAACATATACCGTAACGCCGACATAACCCCTCAAAACCGCCAATGAGTTGTAAAATTGATCTACAGCGGTATTGGCATAAATAGAATACCTAACAATAGCTGGCAAAGGCTTGTTCTCCTCCTTTTTTCTGGTGATGATAACTGCTAAATCATTGCCGCTGCTTAGGTGGATAACTGCGCTATCCTGTTGTAACGCCGGTTGTTGAGAGAAAGCGTCGATGCTGGTAATAAGAAATAAGAATAAAATTAGTTTTTTCATAATATTGATTTGAATGGGCATGAGATTTCCTGCCCCAAGTTTAACTGAGGAAATAAGGTGTTAATTAATAATTGTTAATGTTAAGCCGTTTGGCTAACTAGGTCTTTGAGTTTGCTAATGTGCTGACCAAAATTGAGTTGGTAAAAATGATTGCTGATGTAGGGCTGGATAATCAATAATATGCCATAAACGGCAATTCTTAGCCATAAGTTTGTTTGTTCCCACGCATTATATTCTGGAACTAGGTTTTTGAACATTAATAATTCTAAACAGATGATGAAAAAAATCAGTAATCCTCTTAGGAAAACTAGGTCTTGTTTGCCCTGTAATTGCAAGATCCCCAATTGGTTTTCCAAGTGTGATTTGATATTGGTTGTTGCTGGCTGCTCCATTTTTTTAATCAGTGTATAGCTGCGGTAATAGAAATAGGTGAGGATCACTAACACAGGAACAGCAATCCACACCACTGGTCTGTTTCTTAATGCTGGGGTAATCACATTAAAAATTGATAAGAAAATCGCAACAACAGGTAACAAAATTGCCTGGGTAAAGTATTTTTTCTTGAGGTGCTGAAGCGGACCTTGTGTCTTTTTAGTTAATAATTCATCTAAATTATAGCTAGCTGTAGTTTTAGTTAAGCTGGTATTCCAGGTCTTTTTAAAATCTTCTAATTCCATTTTTATGTAGTTTTGGTGATTTGACGTAATTTTTCTTTAATTCTGTTCATTCTTACCCTGAGATTGCCATTGCTAATCCCCATAATCTCTTCCATCTCATCATAAGACCTATCTTCGAGATAAAGCATTACAATGGCTTTTTCTATATCGTTAAGCTGGGAAATTGCCGAGTACATTTGTTGAAGTTGCTCTTCTTGCTCCAAACTCAGCTCATCAGCAGGTAGCTCGAACTTAATGCTTTCAATATCCGTTTCATAAATCCGGTTTTTATGCTTTCGATATTGCGTAATGGCAACATTAATTCCAATTCGATAAAGCCATGTACTAAATTTCGACTCGCCCCTAAACTTAGGGAAGGCTTTCCAAAGCTGGATCACAATCTCTTGGAACAAGTCTTTTTGATCATCTTCTGATTTGCCATATAGCCTACAAATCTTATAAACCATCAATTCATGGGTTTTGAGTTGTTTTGCGAATGTCTCTTGTAAATTGTAGTTTTCCAATTTTTTGATATTTGTACAATAGGTCGTGCAAAAAAAATAATGTTACATAAAATGTGAAAAATATTAAGCCTTTTTTAGGCTTTAAGTTATTGTTGTCTCTAATTGTTTGACTGTGAGTGTTTTTTTCAAGATTTTGTTATTCAAATAATTAATTTTTTTACTTGAGCTCGGAATAAGATTATTAAACTCAATAAAAAAACAGCCAATGAATTCTCATTGGCTGTTCTCGAGGCTTCCCTTTATGATTTGATTTTATCAAATCTACATGCTCGAACCTGATGAAACATCGTTATTGTTAATTCCCTTTTTATTTTTCTTGATACTTTCTTTCAGCTTACCAAAACGATAATTTATGCTGGTGGTGAAATTACGTTGGTAGTTCTGGTTATAGCTTTCTTGGGTGAAATCAGTTCCATTGGTGTATTTTATCGCCTCTCTATATTTGTTGAATACATTATTTGCCGCAAAGGATATCGTAAGTTTATTGTTGAATAAATCCTTATTCACGCTAAATGAAGAAGAAGTATACGAATTTGATGTGCCCTGTAATGATAAATTTGGACCATTATAATTGATGCTCGCTGTTGTTTGCCAAGTTTTGCTTGCACGATAGGTTAATGAAGAAAAAGCACGGCTCATTAATCCCTTTTTATCTAATTGTATACCATTAACTTCCCCTTTTACCATTCCGTAATTTCCCATTAAACCTAGTACAGCTCTCAATTTAGTGCTAAATGGATAGTTAACGTTAACGTTTAGACCTATTAACGTTGCGCTTCCGGTATTTCCGTAGCTACTCCTGGTAATATTCGTGATTGGATCCGTTACAATTTGAGGCATGATCAAATTGTTGAAAAGCATAGTTCTAAACCCAATATTCAAAGAAGCTTTTTTAAATCGACTATAATTCACCTCAAAACTCTGTCCACTCATCGGCTTTAGATCTGGATTTCCAGATGATTCGAAGTTTGGATTAGAACGGTCAACAAAAGGATTTAGTTGATAAATTCCTGGACGCTGAATTCTAGAAGTAAAACCAAAGTTGATGCTGCTCATGTTGTCAAACTTCCGGTTAATAGAAATCGAAGGAATTAAGTTCGTAGTACTGTTGTTGAACTCGCTATCTGCACCATAGAAATTGGCCTTAATCTGCGTTTGTTCTACCCTTATCCCAGCTTTTACGCCCCATTTCTTGATGTTAAATTGATAAGTATTATAGATTCCGTATACGTCTTGTTGGTTGTCGAAATTATTTGTTCTAGAAGGATCTATGATGAATTGTCCTGATGAATTGAGCGTCCAAAACTGAAAATCGCTACTATTATCTCTGAAGATTGCTTTGATCCCAGCTTCTATCGTTAATTTTTTAATTGGATATACATAATCTATCTGCACGGTTTGTTCTGTAGATTTACCTTCATTATCTTGTTGATAGTTGGGCGAATTATAAGCAAAAGGGTTGTATATATTCACGCCATTGAACTGTCCATCGCTAAAACTATAGTATCGATAAGAAAAGGTAAGCAAGCGGTTTTTGTCCCTTTTAAAACCAAGTTGATAATTTAAAGCAGCATCGATGCCTTTTCCAGAGCCATTTAAATTGTTGACAAGCTCATAACTTTGTAGCAATGCATTTGAATTCCTGAGTGTAGAATACTGTGTGTTTAAGCTTTCATTTGAACTGGCATTATAGTTAAATTGGCCAGAAATTAAGTTCAGACTGTCTATTTCAAAACTCAATTCGGTGCCAACATATCCACTTTTGCCATCATAATCTGTTGTTCCAGATTGGAACAAATTTGTCGGATTGCTACCTTGTGTAAGTCTCAAATTGCTATTGTTGAGTAGGGGAGAACTGTTCAGGTTTCCTCCAGCATTAGTTGAAATACCAAACTTTCCAGATTTAATGGTAAATGATCCACCAATGCCAGGACCGCCAACAGGAAATCTTTCACTTACATTAACAGTTCCATTCGTACCGTTATCAGCCTTTTTGAAGGTAATGATATTGATAATCCCTGCTAAACCTTCACCATCATATTTTGCTGGCGGAGTAGTAATCACCTCAATTCTTTCAATACTCGATGCTGGCATGCTCCTTAAAATATCCTTTGGGTTTCTTTCCATCATACCAGAAGGTTTTCCATTGATTAAAATCTTGTAATTGCTGTTTCCCTGAAGTTGAATATTATCGTTAGCATCCAGCGATAACATCGGTACTTTACGCATCATTTCTAATACGCTATTTACCTTGCTCTCAGGATCAGCCTTTACATCATAACTGATCCGATCTATTTCCTGTCTCACCAAAGGCCTATCACCAGTAACAGTTACACCTTTTAATTGTGTAGATAATGGTGATAGTGAAATATTGTCAATTACAATTGAGGTAGAAGTTAAGCTGATCGGAACCACCTTATTTTGATAACCGATATAAGCAATGGTAAGCGAATAATTACCTGCCGATAGACCAGTTATTTTAAATGAACCATCCTTTATGGTCGCAACAGATTTGACCTGAACTTTATTGTTGTCCTTTAATAAAAGCGTAGCAAAATCAATAGGTTGTTTTGTTAGAGAATCAGTTACTTTACCATTGATCTGTAGGGAAGAAGTATTTTGTCCCATCCCATTTAGACCAAAAAACAGGGTTAATAGTAGTAAAATTATTGTTTTCATATACTTATGGTTTATTATTGTCTTGGTGTATTAGTTAAATAGTACACAAGTATACAACGTTTTTTTATCTTTCCAAATTAAATGTGATGAAAACGCTAAAAAATATGATGAAAACAAATTTCTGAACAAGAAACTGTACACCAGGAAATGAGAGCTAGGCCAGAGGATCTTTTTTCTACTTTTAGGCAATGTAATTAGCTTATAGCTTGCTCGAAGCTACCTCGAAGCTAGCTTATAGACAGCTAATACCAACCTAATACCTAGGTAATACCTATAGCTTGTTAAAACAGCAAGTTTTTGGTGGCTATGCTATGCTTAAAGGTTTATCCGTTAGGCAAAAACCATGAACACCATCTATGAACATTTGGTTATAAATATTGCCAATCGGGAAATGTTTTCCCGATTGTTCGAACTGCGGATTTTCAATCCGCTATTAACCGCAAAAACCCCTCCCTATAAGTCTCCCCTATAGGTATAGCCTTTTCTCCTATGTAAATAGTATGCCCATCAATCATCCTTATCTTATCTATTGCGATAATATAAGATTTATGTACCCTATAAAACGGTGGTTTTGGTAGTTGAGCTTCCAAGCCTTGAAGACTTTGATAGGTAACCAATCTTTGTGATGCAGTGAAAATAGAAACATAGTTCTTCAGACCTTCTATGTAAAGGATATCATTGAAATTGATCTTTAAAAATTTATTCTTGCTTTCTCCTTTAATGAACATGTAGCTAGGCTGATCAATTGCTTGGAGACTATGATCAGCAGGGTTATCCTGATGCTTTGCTGCATTGAAGATGTTGAATGCCTTCTGTGCAGCTTTTAAAAAGCGATCAAATGCAATGGGTTTTAATAGGTAATCGATTACATCATGTTCGAAACCTTCAAGTGCATATTCTGCATACGCAGTTGTTAAAATTACCTTACATTGATGACCGCAAAGCTTTAGGAACTGAATACCGGTAAGTTCGGGCATTTGGATATCTAGAAAAACCAGATCGATATCACCCTGTTGAATCCTCGTTAAGGCTTCAATTGCATTGTTCGTTGTTCCCGCAAGCTCAAGGTAGGGTACTTTGCTAATATAATCAGCTATCATTTTGGTAGCATAAACTTCATCATCAACGGCAAGGCAACGGATCATATTTAAATTTAGTTTTTATTTACTGTATTTTGGTTTAATCTAATGTTGAGGCTTGTTTTATAGGTTTCACCATTGGTACTGATCAATAGTTCAAATTGATCTTGGTAGATCAGCGCCAACCTACGTTTAATATTTGTTAGACCGATGCCGCTCGAACTATCTTTTTGGCCCCGGTTTATCTTATTGCTCACTATTAAAGATAAACGATTATTTACAACATTGATATGGATTTTGATTGGCCTTTTATGGTCATTAACAACACCGTGTTTAAAGGCATTTTCTACAAATGGGATCAGTATTAGCGAAGCAATCTTTTTATTTGTAAAATCACCATTGGCTTTAAAATCTACAAAGAAGCTATCTTCGAAACGAAGTCGATATATTTCGATGTAGTTTTCGAGGTATTCTATTTCGCGCTGTAGTTCAAGCATACCATCAATACTGTTATTGAGCATATAACGCATCAGTTGCGAAAGTTTGATGATCCCATCAGCCAGTTTATCCGATACTGGATAGGCAAGTGAATACATATAGTTGAGCGTATTGTATAAAAAATGGGGATTGATCTGAGTTTTTAAGAAAAGCAGTTCGGCATGTATCTTTTCCTGTTTTAATTGTTCGGTTTCCTGCTCTCTTCGGAAGGTATCTAATAATGACCATGCGAGAAAACTGAATAAAATAGGTTGTAATGCTCGCCACCAATTATCTTTTAGGTAGGCAAGTACGGTTACATCAGCATCATAATTGCCATATCCCAATAACCATAGATAAATAACTTCTTCAATCAGGTATCTGGAAGCAACAAATATAAAATCGGCGATAATCAGTCCTGCTACTAAGAATAAGATCTTCTTCCGCTTTAAAAATCGTGCATAGACAAAAAAGAAACAGTATGTAAATTCAATAAAACTAGCCGCTAGGTTAGACCAGACATAAGGTTGAGGACCTCTTTTATTTACAACATTGTCGATGTAAAGATAAAGTACATAACCAATCCAGGCTAGTAGATAATAAATAGTTAGTCTATTCTTTTTCATCGGTTAGCTATTCTTTTTAAAAGCTCGATTGAACAACATGGATTCATTCTCGCCATACTGAAATCGTTGTTTGTTTACATTTCAAATATAATAATCAAAAGACAAGGCTATGTTTTTATTATACCAACTGGTCATTTTGTGATGTGAACAGCAATTTACCCGCTTTTCCCAATTATACCCATGTTGGGATAATGTTATGGGGATTTGAGATAATAAAATATAAAAAAATTCAAAGCGAGGCACATTTGTGGAATATTAAAACCTAAAATGATGAAATCGACAAACAAATTAATCCTGACTCTATTATTGACTACGATAGGGTATATCGGCAACGTAAATGCACAGCAAACCGATAGTGTAAAACGCCTAATAGATACCGTATTGGCTTTTGGTAAAAAGAACTCCCTCTATAGAGATCAGGTAAACTGGAAAAAACTGGAAGACAGTGTACGTTTTACAGCTGCCTCAGCAACAACCATTAAACAGGCTGTTCCTGCAGTTAAATTATTTTATCAACTATTGGGCGATTATCATGGTTTCATGACCTACGAAAAAAAGTATTATGGTTGGCGCAGAAATGAACAGCCATTAAGTAAAACTACACATGCAGCCCTGATTAAAAAAATGAAGGATGGCTACAAATTGAAGAAAGAAATGCTAGAAAAGCGATACGGCTACCTGATGATCCCTGATAATAATCCTACGCATCCTGGAGATGTCAATAAAATAGCAAGACAGGTTAGGGATTCTCTAGCTGCACTAAACCTGCGTAAAATTAAGGGATTGGTAATCGATCTTCGTTTAAACCCTGGAGGCGATATGTTTGCTATGATTGGCGGTTTGACAAACCTTTTTGATAATGGAAAACTTGGATCCTTTGTATATCCGGGAACGGGAAAACAGGAAACTTGGGGTATTGCGAGCAGAAATGGTGAGGATATGGTTTACGGCGGTACGGATACTTCCTGTGTTGTAAAGCGTAGAGGTAAATCACTGGCCAATTTAAAGATAGTTGTGCTCGTTGGTCCAAACACCGGAAGCTCTGGTGAAGCATTGGCCATCTCTTTTAAAGGACGTAAAAACACCCTGTTCATAGGTGAAAATACGAGTGGATATACTACCTCTAATGATTCATTCCAATTTACAAACAAAATAGGTGTTTTCTTGGCTACCTCAGTAGAGGCAGATCGCAATGGAAATGTTTATTTAGATCATGTAGAGCCCGATCAACAAATAATGGGTGGTGATGATTTCGATCAGCTAAAGAACGATAAAAAGATTATAGCTGCACTTAAATGGTTAAAGAATAAATAATTGACTGTTATGAAAATTCATAAAATGAAAAGATACTTTATTGTCATATTGCTCTTATCCTTTTACCAAGGTTATAGTCAGGTAAAAAAGAAGCTTACAGATCTTGATCAACTCAACAAATGTATTAGCGAACATACCAGTTATTTTACTTTCGATGGTCAAAAACCAATAGGCAAAGGCTGGGATGTTTTAACTAGACTGTTTGCTCAAAATCAGTTCGTTGGCTGGGGCGAATACCATAATTCACCACTGCTTTCACAGTTAACCGTTTTTGCTTTAGAAAACGCTGCTAAAAATGGTTATAAAACCTGGTGTGTAGAAACTGGACCGTTTGTAGCAAAAGAACTGATGCGTATTGCACACTCCAAAAGTCCGGCAGATACACTTGTAAAACTATTTAATGAAGGTTATCCGCAAATTGGGACTTTTCCATTTTTTAGCAACAAGGTAGATGCAAAAATGCTAGCTGCAGTTAGCCAGTATAAATTTGCAATCTGGGGTATTGATCAAGAGTTTCAGATGAGTTTTAGCTATCTGATCAACAAAGTATATGCTGGGCAATCCAAAGGCATTAGAGAGCGCTATAAATCAGTTTATGATAGTTTGGTTCGCAAATGGTGGAACCCCGAAACGAAATTGCTGGATAGTTTGATCAAAGCTATTCCTCAAAAGCATTTTAAGAAGGTGTTAAATGATATTAAGCTTTCTAAAGAAATCTATAACTACGGAGATAATGCGGGTAGAGCTGCACTCATGAAAAGCAATTTCTTCAACTACTATGATATTGCTGCTAAAAATGAGAAGGTGTTTTTTAAAATGGGAAGTAACCATCTGGCGAAGGGGATTAACCTTTATACCCAAGTATATGATATAGGCAATGCAGTTTATGAACTTGCCGAGCGCAATAAAACTAAATATGCCAATGTGTATATAATGGCGAGATACACTACCGAAAAAGGTAAAATAGTGGATGACCTTGAAAGTGAAGAAAATGAAAATCCAAAGGTATTCTCGAAATTGTACGACAAAGATAAATGGATCCTTGTTGATGTAAGTGCTTTAAAACCGAAGATGAAACATGACAATTCATTACCTCATGATGCCTATCAGATCATTGAAAAATATGATTATGTTTTGGTCTCACCTGAGATAATGAAAGAGTAAAACTACAATCTTATGTAGCTCCAGTGTAGGTCCAGCATAGCTCCAGTGTAGACCCAGCGTTGGTTCAATGGTTAATTTGTTTTTTTTGCTACGATCGGTTTAGCCACAGATGCACAGATTTAAAACGTTGCATTATCAGATTAATCTTATAATGCATCATTAATCTGTGCATCTGTGGCTATAATTATGCTACATGCAGAGGTATATAAACTCAACTCCCCTATCTGGGGAATGAAATGAATCTGTGGATATCAATTATTTCTCCACCGTAAAAGCAACGCTATCTCTTACAACTAAACCACTAATTCCTGTGGCATTATAAACTGCCGTATATTTCCCTGGTGCTTTTAAAGCATAAGCTTTCAAAAGATCGGTTTTTACCGAAAGACTATCGCCAGGAGCTACACTAATGTAGCTGTCTGCAGGAGGTGGCATTATTCTTTTTGCCATCGCTCCTTGGTATTGGGGCTGAGTTCCATTCTCGTCTTTAATATCAAGGTAGCTGCTCATTAATCTTTCAAAAGGAGTATGCCATTTGCAGAATTTTCTGGTACTATCAGTATGGTTGTAAACCGTGAAAGTTAACTCAATCGGCTGATTTATTTTTTGGGTTGGATTAACATATAACTTTGCCGTAAGTGTGCTGTCTACCTTTTTAGTCTCAGTTGGATTGTTTGTTTCCTGTTGCTCCTTACCATTTGAAGATGGGCTACAAGCTGCAACAGAAATGGCCACTACTGAGGCAAATAGTGATATTTTGATTTTTGTGTTCATATTAAAACAACAACAGTTGACCTGCATTGTTTGAAAATGCTAACTTTGTAACGTGAAGCGTATTGGTGTGCATCTATTGATTTTGATTATTGTTGGAGCTAACTTATCTCTGGATGAGCTTGCTAAGCTTCCTTTCCTGATGAAACATTTTGTCTCACATCAGCACCTGGACCCATCGCTTACTTTCATGAGATTTATGGAAATGCACTATTTTGGTCAGGATCTAAAAGATAATGATCAACAACAGGATGTTAAACTTCCATTTAAAAAGATTACTCATGGTTTTCAGCAAGTGTTGTTAACTACAGTAGCCGCTTTAGACTGTTCAGCAAGGATGGTCTATATCAAAGAGAATAAGTCTTTATATCGTGTTACATTTTTAAAGCGGCCTTACTTTAGTAAGATCTACCGGCCTCCTCAGGTTCTCGCCTAAACCCCCATTTCTTAAGTTTAGAATCACACTTAATAGTTGAAGATTGAGTGCCATTGTTTTGTTGGCTTATGGCTGGCATAAATATCAAATATTATAAAATGAAATTATCACAGTTGCCTGCTGCTAAACAGGCCATACGTACTACCCAATTGGGTATTTTAATTAGCATCGCATTGATTTTTGTGAAAGGTATAGCCGGTTATCTCGGACACTCTTATGCACTGATTGCAGATGCTACCGAATCAGGTGCCGATGTAATCAGTTCTGGACTGCTTTGGCTTGCCTTGCTCTACGCACAACGTCCTGCAGATAAAGGACATCCATACGGACATGGAAAAGCGGAACCAATTGCTGCGGTACTGATCGGTTTATTTCTGTTGGCTGCTGCTGGATGGATTGCCTACCATGCGATAGGTTATATCAATACACCACATGAGCTGCCTAAGAAATTTACACTGATTGTCCTGGTATTTGTTGTGTTAGTAAAGGAGCTTTTATTCCGTTACGTGATGAAGGTCGGTAAAAGATTAGATAGTAGTGCCGTTAAGGCAGATGCATACCACCATCGCAGTGACGCCATTACTTCCATAGCAGCGTTAATCGGTATTTCTATTGCACTGCTTTTGGGTAAAGGATATGAAGGTGCAGATGATTGGGCAGCTTTGTTTGCTTGTGGTTTTATAGTCTATAATGCAATACAGATCATTAAACCTGCATTCTCAGAAATAATGGATAGCGCACCTCCAGATGGGTTTATTCAATCCATTACCAAGATAGCCTCCCTACATCATGAAGTGAAAGGTGTAGAAAAGTGTCATGTGCGTAAAATGGGATTAGAATATTACGTGGATATGCACATCGAGGTAGATCCATATATCAATGTATTTGAAGCACATCGCGTTGCCCACCAAGTGAAAGACGAATTGATTGCATCAGACCTTAAAATTAAAGATGCACTTATCCATATTGAACCTTATATGGAAGGAAATCAAGGATAAGAATTATTTTTTCATTGGTTCATTTGGTTCATTCGTTCATTTGGTGCCTGTTCATTTGAATCAAGTTAGAAACTAAGTAATTGAAAGAAGGATTTTGCCAAGTGAACCATGACCCATTAACCATTAGCTATCGACCATTAGCCTAAGAATCCAAACCATGAACCATGAACTATGAACCATTAGCCATTGACTATCGACCATTGACTTCTGAATCCAAACCATGAACCATGAACCATCAACCATGAACCTCTTTTAACCATAATCCATCAACCAATTAATACCTTATAATTTTTCTTAGAATAAGTATATCTTCAAACTTTGGTGTCATTAAGATAGAGCAAAATATAATATTCAAAGCCAAGGTCATTCATGCAGGAATCAAAACAACAGATTATCGCACTATTTCAACAGATCCATGAAGGAAATAGGGCTGCATTTAATGAACTTTTTTTGCTTTACTACGATAGGTTAGTGGCTTTTGCACAACAATATACTAAACAGCCTGAAAATGCAGAAGAGATTGCTTCTGAGCTCTTTGTTAAGATTTGGATGAAACAAGATGATCTAGTTAACATACTCAATCCTGAAGTTTATCTTTTCGTATCTGTTAAGAATGCTTGCCTAAATTTAATAAGGGCTAACAAAAAACGAAAGCAACTTTTTCCAGAAGAAGAGGAAACTAATCCGGAGAAAATGGGAAGCGATAACGGTACAGTTATAGAAACAAAAGAATTGAGCAGTTTTCTTGATCAAGCGATTAACAATCTTCCCGAACAACGCAAGATCATCTTTAAACTGATTAAGGAAGATGGACTGAAGTGTAAAGAAGTTGCCGAAATATTATCAATCTCTAATCGAACAGTCGAAAATCAACTTTATAAGGCAGTTAAAACACTTGCTGATGTGGTGAGTGGCTATCTTGGCTATCATCCACAGCAGCAAATTTCTAAGAAACAGGCATTGTCTACCACACCATTGTTATTTTTTTTATAGTGCAGTGAGTATGCCGTTCAATTTGGTTGTCCTTAGGTTATAGTTGATTAAAATGAAAAGAGAAGATTTCTTAAAACTGTTGTCCCAAAAGTTGTCGGAAGAAATTTCAAGTCAAGATCATGATAAATTGATAGCGGCAATTGAAATGGATAACGAGTACAAAAAACTCGCTGATGAACTTACCGGGTATTTTAAAAATAGCAAACCTAGTACAACAGCAAACCTACAGCTTGAAAAAACTTGGGAAAAGATTGATCATGCAACGCAAAATGCCTTAGCGGATAAGTTTGATTATACAAGATCTTCAAAACTAAGTTTATCCAATCTGTATTTCTTGAGAATAGCTGCGGTATTCGTTGTTGTTTTAAGCGCCGGGATGATTGGATATCAATGGTTCAAGGATAATAACCTAGCATTTGAACAGATCACCACTACCAATCAAAAAACACTAAAAGTCTTGGCAGACGGTACAAAAATATGGTTGAATAAAAAATCAACTATCAGTTTTAACAAAGATTTCGCCAAAGAGAAAAGAGAGGTTTTCTTAACTGGAGAAGCCTATTTTGACGTTGCCAAAAATAAAAAAGTACCATTTTTTATTCATGCCGGAGAAATTAACATTGAAGTAAAAGGTACTGCATTTAATGTGAATGCTTATCAAGAAAATACAGCAATTCAGGTCTCATTAGTAAGGGGAGCAATACAGATTACAGATAAATCAAATCAAATTCCTGAGGTGTTGCTAAAACCCAATGAAAAGTTCGTCTTTCAAAAAATAAAATCAGGTGGGGCGCCAAATTATAAGGTATTTAGTATAGCGAGCCAAGAAATGCTAAAAGGAGTTAAATGGATTACAGATACTTTGATATTCAGAAAGGAGAAACTCAAAGACTTAGTGACAAGGATGGAAAGTAAATATGGACTGAAGATTGAAATCCACAGTGAACAATTAAAAGAGAAACGTTTTAGTGGAACTTTCACTACAGAAACAATTCAACAAGCATTGGAAGCACTTAAGCTTTCATATCCATTAACTTATACCATCAATAATCGGTTGGTAGTGATCAAAGACTAATGATGAAGCATATTTTAATGTTTACTATCTTAATGCTAGGATGTAGTATGCTCTTCGCCCAGCAGAAAAAAATTACCGTATCACTTAAAAATCAGCCCATCAGCTTGCTGTTTCAGGAAATACAGAATAAAAGTGGCTATAATGTAATCTACAGTGATGAAATCGTTTCAGATACGATGATAGTTACTGCAAATGTCAATCGGGTCGCTGTTAATCAGGTTCTTGAAGATGTACTTCCATCAAAACAGCTTTATTATAAAATGTTAGCAGATGGGATGATTGTAATCGGCAGTACAAAGTTGTTGAATGGCGAAGCTAAAACGGCTGTAAAAATGATTTTATCTGGACTTATTGTCGATTTAAAAGGTAATCCAATTCAGTTTGGATCTGTTGCCCTCTTGATGAATAATACTTTAATAACAGGTAATATTGGGACTGAAACTGGTGATTATCAACTTGCGCATCAATTTATTGATCAACAGGGATATGTTCTTAAAGTTTCGTCTATGGGCTATGAACCCACAGTAATCAACTTTGTTTACCCTGATACTATAAAACTGAGGAAAATTGTGCTGAAAGAAGTGCAAAATACACTCAAAACCGTTACTGTAACTAGCAGTAAGCCATTAATAGAAAGGAAAACTGATCGTTATGTTGTCAATATTGAGGGGAGTGTGCTTGCGAATGGAAACAATGGCCTAGAAGTTTTGCAAAAGACTCCTGGTATTTGGGTAGGAAATGATGGTTCGATCAAAATCAGGGGAAACCAATCTGTAATGGTGATGATCAACGATGTGGTACAACGGATGTCTGAGAATGATCTGGCAGAATACCTTCGTACTTTAAGATCAGAAGACATCAGCAAAATAGAAATTATTGCTAGTCCACCTTCAGAGTTCGAAGCTTCGGGCTCAGGAGGTATCATACATATTGTGCTCAAAAAAACGCGTAGAGATGGCTTAACGGGAACAGTTGCCAGCCAATATAAACAGCAAGAAAACCGACCTGCATATAGTGGGGGTTTTACATTTAATTATAAAGTGCAACGGCTTTATCTTTCTGGTAGCATCTCCGCAGGCAAAGATGAGAGTAACTCTGTTGCTACAAATGATATTAGTTATGCCGATCAAAGTCTTTATTCTAGCAATACCGAAAGATATAATAACAATGGAAGATTAATGGCCAGGGTTGGGGCAGGTTATGATATTTCCGATAATCAATCAATCGGTTTTCAGACTGTTCAAACAATCAATAAGCTGAACCAATATTTCAATTCCAATATCAGTTTCGTTAATACGGCACAACCTTTAACAGGTACTGCTAATTCTGAGTGGTTTAGGCGACCTGTTCTAAATGGTACTACGGTTAATTACTCGTTAAAGATTGATAGCCTTGGTTCTGGTCTTAAGATTATTGGAGATTATATCAACAGTACAAAAACGGAACTGAACAATTTTAGGTCAATATATACGCTTACATCGAAAAATTCGACCTACAGAAATAACACGCCAAACACAACTAATCTCTACAGCTTACAAACAGATTTTACCAAGATCTTTAAAAATGGGATCAGCTTTAAAAGTGGGTTGAAATTTGCGTCTACCAAACGAGATAATGAGGTGTTAAATGAAGATTACGTTGATGGTACTTGGCAGTTGAATACCGTGCTGAGCAATCAGTTTATTTATAAGGAGTACCTCTCAATGGGTTATGCATCATTGGAAAAGACCTTCAATAGATTAAGTATAAAAGCAGGACTAAGAGCTGAACATACTACAATGGATGGCAACTCGATTACAGGCAATGAAAAGTTCAACAGAAACTACCTTAGTCTTTTTCCATCGGTATTTTTATCCCAAAAAATTGATGAGAAACATAATAGTTTTGGGTTCTTTAGTTACTCTAGGAGATTGCAGCGCCCATCTTTTGCATATTTAAACCCTTACAGGCTTCAATTTGATGATTACCTTACCCAGCTGGGAAACCCAGATCTTATGCCAGAATATACTCATAAATTAGAATTAGGTGCAACTTGGAAGGACTTTTCGGCCGATATTTATTATTCAATTACTACAGATAAGATAGCACAACTGGCAAGTCCTGTAGCCAATAATGTGATCGAATACCAGCCAATGAATTTTAATAACAGCAACGAATATGGGTTTTCATTAAATGCACCATTTAAAATTACCAAATGGTGGACAATGAATAACTCACTGGCTGGCTACAATTTACGATATACGCTCAACGATTTTAGCATTCTGCAAACTACATTTTATGCGAGAGCACAAAATATGATCGTACTTAAAAAACTTGCGGAACTCGATTTTGCCCTTGACTACAGATCACCATTTGTTGGGGCAAATACCCGTTATGCAGATCAGTTCTCTACAGATTTGGGGATAAACAAAAGAGTATTAAATAAGGCTTTATTACTCCGTTTTTATGTGTCAGATATTTTTAATACCAGTAGAGAAAGAGAATTTACCGAGTATTCGGGCACAACGATTAATTTTTATCAAAAGAGACCCACACGTACTTTTAGTTTTTATGTAGGTTACACTTTTTCATCTGGTAAAAAGTTCAGCAATAAAAAGATTGAGCAAAGCAATGATGAGGAGAAGAGTAGAATTGGAAATTAGGGCGCTATTGTTTTTTGCGACAGATTCACAGATTTAGGTTTGATTTGAGGGGATGGCTAAATTAGATAGCCAAAGATTAGCAGATTAAAGAGGCTAAAAGTTTGTATTCGTTGGTTATGCCGATCATTTTAGGAGTAAATTACTTGTCAACAAGCTTGATTTTATTGAGGCGAATTCGGTAGTTTTATTTTTTTGTATAAAGATGAAATCGATATATAAATTACGCAAAAGCCACCATACAGGATATATAGTTTTTCACTTTCTATTTGATCTTCGTTTAATAGCTTAAAAGTATTTAAGATTAATTTCATCCCTCCCACAATAGATGAAGAAGAAAAGAATACACTGCCTAATTCAAATAGTGTAATTTCTTTTGATCTTTTTTGAGATATAATGATAGTAACATAAATAATTGCGAATACTACACCAACAATGATAATAGATGAAGTTCTAAATAACCACTCCAATTAAATTTTTGCTTTTTCATTCGTAATTATTCTTCTTTGGCTTTTATAACCTGAATAACCAGTAAAGAAGGCACCTACAAAACCACCGATTATACCGCCTACAAGACCAAAGGATGAACCGATTAATGCCCCGCCCGTAGTGCCAGATAATGCACTGCCTATTAGATCAAGACTTTTATGCTGATTGATATTGCTCAAGTTATTACTAATTGTTTTTGTTGACATGATCTGCGTTATTTATGAGTGTAATGATGTAAATATACTGACAATAATTACACCAAATATCTTGATAACCTTAAGTTTTCAACAATAAAATCGAATACTATTCATGTCTATGTGAAGTAGTTTGTGAAGCAAATAACCTATAAGATACTTCTGTTCATATTAATCAATAATGTTTTCTTATACGATTGACTGATAGGTATAAACGTTTGATTGGAAAGAATTAGGTTGTCATTCATGATCCTTTCAACATGTATTTTATTTACGATGTATGAACGGTGTACCTGAAGAAATATACTGTGGTTCAATTTACCCAACATTGCCTTTAGTGTGTGATAAATTACATAGAGTTGCTCTTGGGTTACAATTTTAATATAGTCTTTACAGCCTTCGATGTATAAGATATCTTGTTGTTTAAGGTTTAGTAAACCCTCTTTATCTTTGATTGCGATGGTATCATTGTTATAAATAGTAACATCAGCTTTGTTATCTAGTTTCTGTATCGCTTTTTTGAACCGCTCATAAGAGAATGGTTTCAACAGGTAATCAATTACGCCCAGCTCAAAACCTTCAAAAGCATATTGTTTGTAGGCAGTGGTGAAAATTGTTTTTGGTTGATCTTTCAATGCCTTTAAAAAACTGATGCCATCAATCAACGGCATTTCTATATCAAGAAATAAAAGGTCTATCACATTAGTATTGAGGTATTCATAAGCCTCAACAGCATTTCTGAACTTTGCTAAAAGTATCAGGCCAGGTGTTTCATTAATATAATGTTCTAATACTTGATGAGCAAATGGTTCATCGTCTAAAATTACACAGTTCATCAGCGTTCAATTGTTAGATTAGCAATATACTTTTGATCTATTTCTTGTAAGGAAAGTTTGTTTTGATTAGGGTAATATAGTTCCAATCTTTTTTTAATATTCACTAAGCCTATCCCACCAGGTTTGTTAGTCCGTAATTCATAAACTGGTAAAAGATCATTTTCAATATTAAACTGAAGCTTATTTTTTTCGAAACTGAGTTCCGCATAAATTCCAGCATCATTTTCCAGCTTATGTCGGCCGTGCTTAAAACTATTTTCTACAAGTGGCAAAAACAAAAGTGGCGGAATTTTAAGATCTGGCAGCAATTCGGGTACTTTAAATATAATAGAAGCGTTAGGGAATTTCTTTTGTTCGATCTCAAAATAGCCTTTTAAAAAATTAACTTCTTCGCTAAGCGATACATTTTCCTGATTACAATCATATAAAATATATTGCATCATCTGCGATAAAAGTAGAATAAACCGGGGAGTTTCTTTCGATCCAGTTAAACTCATACCATATAAACTGTTTAGCGTGTTAAAAAGAAAGTGTGGCTGTAATTGTGCTTTCAGCATGTTAAGCTGCAGTTGTAAGTGATCGGTTTCTATCTTATGGCGCAATACTTCATTCTGATAAGAAAATCGAGAGAAAGAGATACATAAAAAAGCAATGGTATCTGTGGTGATCATATTCCAGTCCAGAAAAAACCGACCGTATTGCATCATGAAAAATTTGTGTACAGGTGTACCAGTCGTCAGTTGCTCGAATAGAAATGCAACAAGAATATAGAAAGCAGGACTTAAAAAGATAAAATAAACAATGGTGAGAACAAAAAGCCATCCAAATTTTTTAAAGCCCAGTAGCTTTGGTACAGCCCATCTGTAATAAGGAATTAGGAAGAGCGTAGTGCAGATCCCGAATAGACAAAGAATTGGATAGGGGAAATCATTGTCGGGAATATGAGGCAGGTTTGATATTTCTAGCAGATAGGAATATTTGTATAACATTACATAAAATACCCAGATAAGTATTTCAAGCACTACAGAAAAGTTAAATGATATTCTTTTAGTCACACTACAAAAGTCAGGATATTTATTGGTTTTTAAGACTTGTTTCGACTAATGGACATTTTTGCCCGACGAATAACATAGCGACTTATTTCGTGGAGGTAAGGCTGTAATTGGTCGAATTATAGTCGTTTGATCAATTAAGTAATGCTTCTTTTGCTGCATATCAACATAAAAAAATATACAGATGAAAACTAGCACTACATTTTACCTTGGCATTTTTATGCTGGCCATATTCAGCTTTAATATCGCCAAAGCGCAGCAGACAAAAGAAATTAAATTAACTACTGAACAACAAAAAGCAATCGAAAAACTTTCGCTTAATGATTACAAATCCTTTAAGGAATCTATCAAACCTTTAATAGCAGAAATGGGCCTAAAGAAAATAGTTGGACTTGGAGAGGGAACGCACGGAACAGCAGAGTTCTATAAATTGCGTTTTTGGATTAGTAGAATTTTAGTAGAAGAACATGGCTTCAACCACATCGCATTTGAAAATGATGCAACTGAAATGTGGGAACTCAATCAGCAATTGGCTATAGCCGATGTGAATACCTTAATGCGAAAATATATGATTGGGATTTGGCAAAATGAAGAAACCAAAGAACTATTGCAGTGGGTTAAAACATATAATGCTAAAAATGATCGTAAAATAAGTATTGATGGAATTGACTATCCTGTACTGCTGCCAGATGTAGAGATGCTTAAAACGTTACTGCTAAAGACTAATTATACTTCATTAGATCCAGCAATAGCAAATTTAACAAAGGCAGCGACCATGCAGGATGAAGCTTGGTTTGGTATGAATAAAAAAGGTTTCAAAATTGATTGGAAAGCTTTAGCAGCAACAGCTAAAAAAGGATTTATCACAGCTGATTCGGTAGAAACCAAACTGAAGACAATAGATATAGCATCAAATACAAAAGCAGATCTATTAATGGCAATTACCAATCTGAAACAGGGTTTCGAACCTTTTTATAGAAATACACCAGAAAGTGCGCGTGATAGCATCATGGCCTACAATATTGGGCAGTTGATTAAAAATTCAAATGATAAGGTAATTATCTGGGCACACAATGCGCATTTGGGCAAAAAGCCGATCTACGATGGTGCCGTTGGCGGTACGGGAGGTTATATTTTGAAATTATTCCCTAATGACTATTTCGTTTTGGGAACAGGAACTGCAATTGGCACATTTGGAGGCACCACAGATGCTAGGGCAGTAAATACAAGCGTAATTTCACCTTATGCTTTAGAACAGCCAATAGCTGGTTCATGGGAAGAACTCTTTAGTACAGCTAAAGAAAGTGACTTCTACTTTAACCCTAAATCTTTTAATTCAAAAGGAGAGGTAAAGCCCTTGCATGTCATTGGCTACGGAACAAAAAGCGGTCCCAGTTCTTATGATAAAACCAATTTGACCGATATATTTGATGCCTTTATCTTTGTCAAAAAAACAAATGCGCCAACAAAGTTGAACTGATTTTAACTTTTTTAATATAAATTAATGGTATATGCTTAGAAAATTTTTAAAAGCATGCAACGTTCCAAAAATGTCTACGTCTTTTAAAAATATGAAAATTGCCCTAACTATCTTTTGCCTGCTCATTTGCAAGGTTATTTGTGCCCAAAATCTTTCTACAAGTTTTGTAACTACTGATATTGATAATTTTTGGACTGCCTATGATCGAATCGTTGCGACAAAAGACAGCAGTCAGAAATACGAATATTTAGATCGTTATTTTATTTCAAAAGGCACACCAGGATTAAAAGCAATGATGAAAGCCAGATCATATACCAATAAATCTTACATTGATGCGATTGAACAATATCCACTATTCTGGAAATCTATTCGAAGTAGCATGTTTAAAGCGAAAGCTTATTCGAACGAAATAGCTGCAAATGTAAAGAAGCTGAAAACTTTATATCCTGCATTGAGACCCGCTAAGATTTACTTTACCGTTGGTGCGTTCAGGTCGGGTGGTACAACAATGGATAGCCTTGTGCTGATAGGGAGTGAGATTGCAATGGCAGATGAACATACGGTGACACAAGAATTCGCTACTTCGTTACCTGGTTTGTTTACCTATTTCAAAACCAATCCAGTCCAAACGCTTGTATTTACCAATGTTCATGAATATGTACATACTCAACAAAAAACCTCGGTAGCCAATAACTTGCTTGGACAATGCCTACTGGAGGGAGTTGCCGAATTCCTTGCAGAGAAAGCCACTGGAAAAGCATCTACACTTCCGGCGCTAAAGTATGGGAGATTAAATGCCCAACGCATTAAAGAAGTATTTGCTACTGAAATGTTTAACGGATCTGAAGGGTTTTGGTTGTACTCCAACATGACAAATGAATTTGGAAATAGAGATTTGGGATATTACGTAGGTTATGCCATGTGTGAGTCTTATTATCAAAAGGCAAAAAACAAAGCACAGGCAATCAAAGAAATGATTGAATTAGATTACAATAACACAATTGATCTGAACAATTTTGTAAATCAAACCGGTTACTTTGAAAAACCTATGGCAGAGTTAGTCAATGCCTATGAAGATAATAGACCTACAGTTACAAAAATAACACCGTTGGAAGATGGTCAGGTCTTGGATCCATCTGTTGGAGAGATCACTATTCATTTCTCAACTGCGATGAATAAAAGAAATAGAAACTTTGAATTGGGCCCATTGGGGAAAGATAACCTGCTCATCATCAAACAACCGTTAACATTTGCTGAAGATGGTAAATCAATAAGTTTTAAAGTTGAACTTAAAAGCAACCAGCATTACCAGATTGTTGTAGGCCAGGGCTTCAGGAACATAAAGGGAGCAGCATTGAAACCTTTTTTAATTGATTTTACAACTCGTTAATGAGCTATTTAGGAGGAGTGAATGATGATGATAATCCACCAATAAAATTATAATTAATATGGAAGGGCAATTTTCGAATAGAAAATTGCCCTTCCATCATTTTGGTTTAATTTAGTTAGCATCATAGATCACTACTTTTTCAAAATATGCTCTAAACTCATCCAAAAATGCTTTATGCACAGGATGAACCTGATAAATATCATGAGCTTCCATATCTTCAAAAAATAACACTAAACTAAATGTGTAAGTAGTATCAACCACTGCACGTTCTATTGCTGCAGGTGTTCCAACATGGAAGGTTTTAACAACTTCGATTTTCTCTAAACTGTTCAGTCCAGCTAAAAAATCTTGCTTTTGTTGGTCGGTAGTATCAGCTTTTAGCCAAAATAATACGTGGTGTGCAATCATAATTTATTTTTTGGCGAAGATAAATAAACCTGATAGATTTTAAAACCTATCAGATTTATTAAAATACACTAAGTACCCTAAAATTTCCCTCTTAACCTACCATATACCTACAATACGGCTACACTTTACCTACACCTTGCTTATTCTCTCATAAATTAAGATAATTTTATTAGAATTAATATCGATCATCGCACACTAAATCTCTCATTTTATTGAGTTAATTTCGTTCTAACCGTAGGTTGAAGATGTAAACGTTTTGGTAAAAACATCAATTTGGGAGAAGGCAGAGGGTTTGCATCTTTTGGACTTCCCGATTTTCAGACCTCCCAACTTTTTAAATAAACTTATTACCTGTACTATTGTTATTATTGATGACAAATAAAAACTAAGATGAAACATTTAATTACATTAACAGCGGCCATGTTATTTGCAACAATCACCGTAAAATCTCAAAGTCTAAAAAAAGTAAGCTATCAGGATGGAGCACAAAAACTCAATGGTTTGGTAACAGCAAATGCTGGAAAAAAACTTCCTGGCGTACTTATTCTTCCTGCTTGGAAAGGTATAGATAAAGAAGCGGAAACAGCTGCACTTGAACTTGAAAAAAAAGGGTATATCTGTTTCATAGCTGATATTTATGGCGAAGGAAATATTCCTGCTGATAATGCTGCAGCGGCAAAAATCGCTGGTGTTTACAAAAGTGATTTTAAAGCCTATCAAAAAAGAATTCAATTGGCATTGGAACAATTGAAAAAAGCAGGTGCTGATGATCAAAAACTTGCTGTTATCGGTTATTGTTTCGGCGGTACTGGTGCATTGGAAGTAGCTCGTGCTAATTTTCCTGTACAAGGAGTTGTTTCTATACATGGAGGTCTCCAAAAGGATAATAGCAGAGCAAATGTGGCACTGAAAGCAAAAATATTAGTAGAAAATCCAGCTGATGACAAAAGTGTAACCCCAGAAGATATGAACAACCTGATCAAGGAAATGAATGAGGGTAATGCTGATTGGCAAATAATTACCTATGCACATTCAAAACATACCTTTACTGATCCTCAATCGCCTGATTACAATGCCGTAATGGCCAAAAGAGCTTGGGAACATACGTTGCTATTCTTAGGAGAGATTTTGAAGTAGAGTTTGAATAAAGGGTTTAGCCACGAAGAGAGTCCGAAAGTCCGGAAGTCCGGAAGTCCGTTCCCCTCATATTTATATAAACAGACGATAAAAGCATTTCCATTCAAATCTGTGCATCTGTGGCTAACCCTAACAACACGCTGCAATCTTACAAAAATGAACTAGTGAACCAATGAACACTATTCTTATACACCCAGAACCTTTCAACCTTCCAGCCTTCCAAACAAAACTTCCACCTACCAAGCTTCCTTCAAACCTTTTTTTAAGGCATTATTATACTTATCTTGATCAAAACTATAGAGAATAGGAGAGCGGTGTGCACCACCTTTTCTTTCTTTTTCATGTTTAATGAAGATGTCATAGGCCAGCATTTTGCGCTGAAAGTTTCCTCTGCTTAGTTGTTTCCCTAAAATTGTTTCATATAGACGCTGTAATTCGGGCATTGTGAATTCTTCAGGTAATAAGTTAAAACCAATGGGTTTATAGTTTAACTGAAACCTCATGATATTCAAGGCCTCCTCATAAATGGTTCCATGATCCATCATCATACCAGGTAAATCTTCAATGTCCTTCCACTCACAAGCTGAAGAGATATCGTCTACCACCGGAACGATCTGTTCATAATCAACCAAAGCATAATAACCAACCGAGAGAAACCTTTGTCGGAACCAGATTTTTTCGGGCATATATTCAAGAGATTTCTCCGATCTGTTGAGCTCACCAAAAGTCTTGAATTGTTGCAAGAATACTTTTTCAGCACCCGTACGTCTTTTCAGAATGGCCTTTGCAGCATCATCAAGGTTTTGCTCTTTCCCCAGAAATCCACCAGGTAAACCCCAATTTTCTTGTCCTTTCATCTTTACCAACAAAACCTTTAAGGTGTTGGCGTGAAATCCAAAAACCACGCAATCTATCGAGATATGCGGTAAAAAATGTTCATAGTACCATTTGCTACGCTCTTCAAATACTGACATTTCTTCCATATACAAAAATATAAATTTTGAACTGTTAATAAATACTTTTATCATTGTATCATAATGATACAATGATAAGTTCAATCGGTTGAACTTACTAACCAAATTAATTTTACCTGATAAATTGTACACTTTAACATTATGAAATTGAAATTTACAAAAATGGCTTACCTGTCTTTTGGATGCCTGATGTTAACTTTTAGTGCAACCTTTGCACAACAAACTCCCTTAACTGCAGATACTGTAAAGAAAAAAGCTGTAAACACCACAAAAAAGGAAGAAGAAAATAGAAACGTGATGCTCAATGCATCAAACAATAGTGGTCCAAGAGAGGTTAACGTCGGTTTGCCTTCTAGCGTAGGCGGAACAACCATTATGGAAAATGATTTGCCAGTAGTTTATTATTTCTGGCCCGAATTGCCAAACAGAACATGGAGAAGCAGTGTTAGCTTAAGCAAAACAGGCCTTTTAGGTTTAAAAGAAGCAAGTATCACCACCGGAGATTTTGGCTTTGCCGTAAACTCATATACCAAACTCGGTACAGAGAAAACTGAAGTAGTTGGTAGTTTAGCAGGTAGTCATTTTGGCTGGTTAAAAGGTGATATCAATGTTTCAGGTCCTATTGCCAAAGGCTGGTCATATACTGCTGGCGTATTCCAAAACTACGATCCTCAATCATTTGACGTCGGCTTTTCAGACTATTCTGATAAAACACAGATTTATCGCGCTGGCTTAACCAAAAGGTTTAACAATGGAAAGGGAGAGATCAGTATCCTTTACAAATATGCTAAATCCTTAGTGTTAACAAACTATGCAGCATTTAGATACCAAGAAAACGGAAACATTAGTGAGCTTGATAATTTTAGGGTAGGTAGAGATTCATACATCCTTCGTGAAGGTAATGTGAGAGCTTTAAATGCATTGACCAACGAATACTACAACGTTAACATGGGGAACGACTTAAACACTAAATCGCATAATATCGATTTACTGGGAAGTTACCAGTTAGGCAACGATTGGAAACTGAAATACACCATGCGTTTCCACAAAAGTTTCAACTCAACTCAATTGATTGTACCAACCTCATCTAAAGTTGCTGCTGCTACTGATGGTTTCACCTACATGGATGGTACTCCTTATAATGGGACTGTTCAATCAGTTTTGGCATTTACATCTCCAAATACCGAACTAAATAGCTTTCAGTCAAGATTTGAAGTCATGAAAAATAAGAACAACCATAAATTAAGATTAGGTTTAACAGAAGCTTATTTTGATGAAGGTCAGTTCGCATTCAACCAAACTTTCTACTATCAGGAAGTCGCCGCTCAGCCAAGACAGTTAACTAACTTCAATGCCGCTACTTCATCTTTTGCAAAAACAGACCAGTACGGATTTTACAATTACAATGTCGGCGCCAACTATCATAGTGGAATAGAGAATAAGATCACTGCTTATGCTACAGACGACTGGCAAGTAAACGATAAATTTAAATTAAGCTATGGGCTAAATTTACGTTATCACAAAATGAAAGGTAACTACTCGCTAGACCCTAGAGGTGTTGGTTATACTATTGTAGGTAAAACTTTAACGCCTTTTGACCATAATTGGTTCCACATTGGTGCATCTGTAAATGCAGTTTACAATTTGGGCAAAAACTTTGGTGTGATTGCCGATTTGATCTACACAGAGAAAAATGGAAACCTAGAAGATTATTCTGCAGCTTATACGCCTAATTTCACAAAAACAAAAAGTCCTTATGCAAGTGCAGGATTATTTTTCAACCATCCAAAAATCAGTGTTGTTTCAGCTTTAACATATTTAAGCAGAAACAATTATCAAGCACGTTTGAATTTGGTTAACCCTGCAAACGTAACCCAAAATCAGTTAACACCAGTTTTCTACGATATCCAAACCGCTGGTTGGACAACAGATGTTGTTGCAAAACCCGTTAAGAATTTTAGTTTACACTATTTGTTAACGATACAAAACCCAGTTTATAAAAACTACAGCTTTACCGCATTTGGTAACAACTACAGTTATGATAACAAAAGCGTATTGCAGATTTCTAAGGTTTTAATGGAGATCGATCCAAGCTATACCACTACCGATCAGAAATTTAGAGCTTGGGCTAGCTTACGCTATTTTAGCAAGCAATATGCAAACTTAACCAATGCCTTATTTTTTAAAGGATGGTGGGAGACTTTTGCAGGTGTTAATTATCAGTTTAATAAATCAATTGGAGCTGGCTTAACGGTAGTTAATCCATTAAACCAACGTGGTGCTAAGGGAACCATAAACGGAACTGAATTAGCCACAGATGCCACACCTTATTACGGCCAGTTGCTTACCAGCTCTTATATCAGACCATTTACGGTTGAAGCGTCCTTGAATTTTAAATTTTAATCACCGTTGTCATTATTTAATTATATGAACATCAAATATTTAGTTGCCTCCGCTTTGTTATTCACTGGCGGAGCTACACTTGCACAATCTACATTCACCACCGTAACAAATAAAAATGGTGCAACTTTAGGTTATTCTCCCTCATCTGGGGTGAAAATTCTTACCGTAAACGGATTAAAGTTTAAAGACTTGAACAAAAACGGTAAACTTGATAAATATGAAGATTGGCGCCTTCCAGCAGAAGAAAGAGCAAAAGATCTGGTAAAGAAAATGTCTGTAGAGCAGATTGCCGGACTGATGTTATACAGCATTCACCAATCTATTCCTGGTGCTGAAACCGGAATTCGTGCCGGAATGTACAACGGTAAAACATTCGCCAAAAGTGGAGCTAACGTTTCTGATTTAACAGATCAGCAAAAAGCTTTCTTAAAAAATGATAATTTACGTCATGTATTGATTACTACAGTGAGATCTCCTAAAGACGCAGCTTTGTGGAATAACAATGCGCAGGCATTTGTAGAAGCTATAGGCTTGGGAATCCCAACAAACAATAGTTCGGATCCTAGACATACTGCTACCGTCACCTCAGAATTTAATGAAGGTTCTGGTGGTCAGATTTCACTTTGGCCTGATGGATTGGCAATGGCCGCTACATTTGATCCCAATATTGTACAACAGTTTGGTCAGATCGCCGCAAAAGAATATAGAGCTTTAGGTATTGCTACAGCTTTATCGCCACAGATAGATTTGGGTACTGAACCTCGCTGGTACAGAATTAACATGACTTTCGGCGAAAGCAGTAAGTTAACCACTGAAATGGCCAAAGGATATATTGATGGCTTCCAAACTTCATTGGGAAAAGCAGAAATTAAAGATGGTTGGGGTTACAATAGTGTAAATGCAATGGTTAAACACTGGCCAAGTGGTGGTCCGGAAGAAGGTGGAAGAGATGGTCACTGGGCTTACGGTAAATATGCTGTTTATCCTGGTAATAATTTTCAGGAGCACTTAAGCCCTTTCATCAACGGAGCTTTTAAATTGAACGGAAAAACAAGTCAGGCCTCTGCTGTAATGCCATACTATACGATTTCTTTTGATCAGGACACTAAAAACAAAGAAAATGTAGGTAATGGATTTAGTAAGTACATCATCACAGATTTATTGCGCGAAAAATATAAATATGATGGTGTAGTTTGTACCGATTGGCTCATTACTGGCGACGAGGGAAAAACTCCTGATCAGTTTGCTGGTAAATCTTGGGGAGTAGAAAAGCTTTCTATTGCAGAAAGACATTATAAAGTTCTATTGGCAGGTGTTGATCAATTTGGTGGAAACAATGATGTTAAACCTGTTTTGGAAGCTTACAAAATGGGCGTTAAAGATTTCGGTGAAAAGAAATTTAGAGAACGTTTTGAGCAATCTGGAGTTAGGTTACTAAAAAACATCTTCCGCGTTGGCCTTTTTGAAAACCCATATCTTGATGCTGAACAAAGTCAACAATTAGTTGGTAACAAAGAGTTCATGAAAGCAGGATATGATGCACAGGTGAAATCAGTAATATTACTAAAAAACCATCAATCTGTATTGCCAATGCAATTGAAAAAAACAGTATACGTGCCTAAAATCTATACCCCTGCAAGCAAAGATTGGTGGGGCAATTTTGTAGCAGCGAAATTTGATTATCCGGTAGATACCAATACCATCAAGAGATATTACAATTTTACTTCAGATCCTAAAAAGGCAGATTTTGCAATCGTTTTTGTTTCTAGTCCGCAAAGTGCCCTTGGTGGTTATGATATCGAAGATCGTAAAAAAGGTAGCAATGGATATATTCCTATTACCTTACAATATGGAACGTACACTGCTACGGCAGCTCGTGAGCATAGTATTGCTGCAGGTGATGCGGTAATTGATCCAACCATATTAGATCGTAACTATAAGAATAAGTCTGTTACGGCAAGCAATACGATGGATTTGAAGACCATTTTAGATACCAAAGAAATGATGGGTGATAAACCTGTTATTGTTTCCGTGACCGCTACCAAACCAATGATCTTTAGCGAATTCGAATCTCATGTAGATGGAATTGTTTTAAACTTCAGCGTCTCATCTCAAGCGGTATTGGACATCATTTCTGGAAAACATGAGCCTTCTGGTCTCCTTCCAGTTCAAATGCCATTGAACATGACTACCGTTGAAAAACAGAAAGAAGATGTTCCATTTGATATGGAGACCTATGTTGATGCGGATGGCAATAATTATAATTTCGGATTTGGTTTAAACTGGAAAGGTATAATTAAAGACGATAGAATCACAAAATTCAAGTAACTAAATCAGAGTTAAGAAAAAGGGGAGGGTTGACAAATGTTGACCCTCCCTTTTTTTTAGCTTATTTGTTGAAAAGTTGAATGGTTGAAAGGTTGAAAAGTTTTAAAGTTGAAAGGTTTTAAAGTTCTAGCCCTGCAACTGCTTTAAGCTTTAGTCTTTAAGCTTATAGTCTTAACGATGAGGGGAACGGACTTTCGGACTTTCCGGACTCCCAAGCTTATTTAATCCCATACTTCTCCATCAATTCCTTCCGCTGTGCTTCATTAGCTGTTTTAAACCCAAAAGACTCACTTTGAGTACCAAAAAATTGATAACCAAATTTAAGCCCATAATAACGATCTATCATCATTTTAAGATTACCTTCATCTAGTTGCTGCTGTTTTACCGCCTGATGAATAATGGGAAGGTACTTTTCCATCATCGTTACATTTGAATGTTGGATAACCATCCACATCGTGTGTTTATACCTTTCGCCTACTAAAGACAGCCCGATGTATTTTTTGTACTTGGCATAAAGCGAATCTATGGTGAGCTGATTAGCTTTATCCAGTTGCTGCTGCTTTTGATTTGAACTTTGCTGACCTCTATACTGTTGATCTCTTGTGTTAATGAGCTCCATGGCGTTCACCAATTGAAGGTTCAAATGATAATCTTGTGCATATTGAGCCGAAGTAGTTTGTTTAACATCAGATTTTTTGCCATTACATTTTGCCAATGCAGCTAGATATTTTTCTCTGATCGATTCAAAAACTGGCTTATCCCTAAAATCTTTTTCGAAGGCAATAATATATTCACAACTCCCAGTTGCCGTTTCGAATTTGTTAAACGCAACAGATAGGTTTTCTTGGTTTTCTTTAAGATTTAAGAATGCGACAAGGATGTTAAAATAGTCTGCCAAGTTAAAATTACCTGGATTATTTTTTACGGCCTTTCTGGTTTCTGAAAGAATCATAGTAGCATGATCGAACTTTTCTTTGGTAACTTCTCCTTGCTGCTTTGGATTGTAAGAGAGTACCTGCTGTTCAAAATTTGTATAGCTAAAGTTTTGAGCTGTTTGAGCATACATCGGTCTAATGCAGCCAAATATTAGAAAAGAAATAATGATAAGGATTGCTTTTTTCATAAAATAAAACGGAAAGCCTAATGTACGAATATTTTCGTATAATGAATACACGCTAAATTAGACTGCCCTATAAAAGTCTCCTGTTTAACTAATCGGTTGCTATCGGACTTTCGGACTCCCAACCTTTAAGCTTTAGTCTTAAGCTTATAGTCTTAACGATGAGGGGCACGGACTCCCGGACTTTCCGACTGCTAATCTTAATACAATACAAGCACTTTCATTTTTCTTTCAGCTTTGGTAACAGTTAGTCCAAGCGCATTAATAGATTTGATGACCTCAGCCGTAGTTCGCATGTCCATGTTTGTAGTAATGTCATACTTTCCATCCAATCCGGTTTCATCTACTACCAATCCGAGCTCATTGCTCAGGTAGTTACTAAATTTATTCACTGATACACCCTCACCCTGATATCCTTTTCCACTAAATTGAACAGAAGTAGTTGTAGCCTTCGAAATAGGTGCCTTAAATGTTTGCCCTGTTGTTTGCGTTAACACATATACTGGAAGCATTTTGTAGGCGATTTTAGCCTTTATAGGGGTAATTTGAGAAAGCCTTTGACGGAAGATCGCATATAAACTATCCTTTTCACCTGGCTTAACCAATAGATCAAGGCAGTACAAACTTTGCTTGTCTTCAAAATTGCAGACTGACTTTTCATCGATTTCATAAAATATAAGGTCACTTGATGGGATTTCATAGGCTTCCTTAAATAAACTGGTTAGGCAAGTGTTAAAGTGTGATAATCTCCTTCCCCCAAATATGCCTGAATTGTAGCTCATAGATGATGTTCGTTGTCCCTGCATATAACCCCGAACGGTGAAGTTTTCTGTTAATGTGGTATCTACACCAAATACATCAACATTTTCATTGATCTTTTTCTCTTTGAATGTTGCATCAGATTTAACAGGTATTCCCTTTAAAACGTCATCAATCAGTTGTTGCGTAACGGAATGGCTTTTAACCATGGCTACAATCTTCCGATCCTTCACAATCACACTTTGGCTTACCGAATTGATCCCAAATAGGGAATAAAATAATGCTGAAGTATCAGATGCCAACCAAAGTTTTGTCTGTGTTTGCTTTTGGAATTTTCCTAGCCTTGTTTTGCTTTCATCAGAAATAGCAATCACCTGCATCTTCCCAATATTGGCTTGTTGTAACCGATTTAATGTTTCCATTTCTGGAATGCATGGTGCGCACCAGGTTCCCCACATGTTGATGACGTAAACTTTGTGGTCAGTGCTACTATTCAGATCAATCACATTAATAGGCGCATTGATGATGTTTTTTATTGGGATCTCCGGAAATTGATCTCCCACCTTTAGTAATTTTCCCTGTGAAAAGCAGGCTAGTGCCATTAACATGAACCAGCATGTTAGCGAACAAGTTTTTAAGTTTAAAATCATAATACAAACTTGTGCCAATTTTATTTTCTTTATAGTTAAGTAGCAGGTTAAATAATGTTATAGTATGTTAACGCACTGAGATAAACCCACAAATGCTGTAAATTTGGATATGCTGAAGAAAAGAGTTCCATTAATAACGTTTTGTTTTTTCTGTATGGCCTTTTTGTTAGGGATGCAAGTCTACTGGATCAACGGAATATATCACGCTACTAAAGAGAACTTCGAAAAAGAGGTGAACCTTTCCTTTGAACTCGCTATAAAAAAGGAATTTAATCAGCGTTGTGATCGCATAGAACGCTTGGTAAGTCAGAAATTAATGGATACCAGCCTATTTACACTGATTGCTAAAAAAGACAAAAATGGCTATTTCTACAGCATTGCCAATAGTCGAAACCTGAAAGATGTTTCTAATGGCATGTCGTTCAGTAACCTCAACATTCCCATCATCCCTGGAGATACCATCAACAGAAAGAAAGTTGCCAATGGGATAGCAAAAACAATTAGGGCAACAGATCTCGAAAACCATACTTTGTATTATAGAACCCAGGAACTTGGTAATTATATAGCCAAATTGATTAAAGAAAATGATTTTAGTGAACAACAGCTTAAAGCCATATATGACCATGACCTAAGCATAAGAAACATTCACATTCCCTACCGCTTTTTTTATGGAGAGCAAGGAAAGGTAGGGGAGTTGGGCCTTGCAACTAAAACTTATCCAAATTATAGTCAAAAGAAAATAGGAGCCTATATTGGTGTTATTTTTTCAGATCCATTTCCCTATGTAGTAGCAAATATGGCTGTAGGTTTCGGATGCTCGGTTATTTTGGTGCTGTTGATCGCCTTTTGTGTAATCTATCTGGTTAAAAGTCTATTTAAAGAAAAAAAGCTCGCGGAAATAAAGAACGATTTCATCAGTAACATTACACATGAATTTAAAACCCCATTAGCAACCATTTCGGCGGCTGTAGAAGCAATTGAATCTTTTGATGGAGCGATAGATCAAAAAAAGATGAAACGTTACCTGTCTCACGCTAAAGTAGAAACAGGCCGACTTTCGGGATTGGTTGATCAGGTATTGAACATCGCACTCTATCAAGAGCAGCAAGCAATTTTAACCAAAGAGCCTATTCATCTGTCAATTATATTTAAAGAACTGATCGACATCCATACGCTAACTACCAATAAGATCATCAACTTTTTTTATGATCCAGAAAACTTAGATCATATCTTATCGGCCAATAAAATGCAGTTTTATCATGCCATTAATAATATCATTGATAATGGCGTTAAATACGCGGTTAGTCCGGTCTCCATCACAATTGAAACTACCCTAAAGGATGGTTTTTTACTGATAGCAATTAAAGATAACGGAATTGGAATCGATACCCATGAACTTAGTTTGATATTTGAACAGTTTTATCGCAGTCCCGCCGTAATTTATGAAAGCCATAAAGGATATGGTTTAGGGCTCAATTACGTTAAAAAGATTATAGAACAACATAAAGGATGGTACAAAGTTGAAAGTAAGTTGGGAAAAGGGAGTACATTTATTTTAGCATGGCCGATATGAATAAGGTAAAAGTACTTTTTGTAGAAGATGAACCTGCACTTGCCGAAATAGTCGGAGAGAGTTTAACGGCCAAAGGTTTTGAGATTATCCATGCTTCATCTATAAAAGAAGCATTGCAATACTATTATGAAGTGCAGCCAGCCATTTTACTGCTCGATGTAATGTTGGGTGATGGAGATGGTTTTTCATTCGCCAGACAGATCAGAACTAAAGATCTGGAAACACCTATTTTATTCCTTACCTCCAAATCACTTCCTGATGATGTGGTTAACGGCTTTGAAAGTGGTGGTAATGACTATCTTAAAAAGCCATTCAGCATCGCCGAACTTAGTGTTAGGATGAAAGCACTACTGAATAAAAATCGCTTGGTAATCAGGGAAGCAGAAGATACTTTCGGAGCGGTAGATCTTGGACAATATAAATTTCTCTATCCTACAGGAGAACTTTTCCTCCTTGGAAACAAACGTGTCTTAACTGCCAGAGAAGCTGAAATCCTGAAAATGCTCATCGTCAACAAAAATCAAATATTAGACAGAAACTCCATCTTAATGGAAATATGGGGCCAGAACGATTATTTTACCGGCAGAAGCTTGGATGTTTTCGTAACAAAATTAAGGAAATACCTAAAAGATGATCCACAAGTGCTAATCATTAACATCAGAGGAAAAGGCTATAAGTTGATTTTTGGCTGATTTAAGCTCAAAGCTAAAAGACTAAAGCTTAAAGTCGCTGTCCAGATGAAGGTTTTGTCATCCCTATAATGGTTTGTACAAGCGAAGGTTTATCCAATCAAAGGTTGTTCATCCATATAATGGTTTGTCATCCCGACGAAGGAGGGATCTAACTTAATCTGTGCATCTGTGGCAAAAATAGCCTTCATGCCTTCGCCAAAGTAACCGCCCAACCAACCAATCCCCCAATCCCTAACAAATCAACTTATATCCCTTCCCCCTAATATTCATAATTTCTATATTCACATCATCCTTGAAATGTTTTCTGAGCTTCGTTACAAAAACATCCATTGCCCTTGTACTAAAAAAGTTATCCGCTCCCCACAAATTCTCCAAAACATGTTTCCGCTCCAAAATCGCATTCCTATGCAGGTAAAGCATGTGCAGCAAAGCACTCTCCCTATTAGATAACCTAACCTCTTCTCCATGTTGAAACCGGAGCGATTGTCTGTTTGGCAAAAACACGTATTTTCCAATTAAACACTGCTCATCATAAGCATTTGGCTGTATCACACTCCTTCGCAACAATTCGTTGATTCTTAAAAATAGTTCTTCCAAATTAAAAGGTTTTTTGAGGTAATCATTTCCTCCACTGTTATAACCTTCTATTACATCGGCATCTGCCGTTCTTGCCGTTAAAAAGAGCAATGGTACATTAGTGTCGTTGGCACGGATTTGTCTGGCCAGCGAAAAGCCGTCCTTTCCAGGTAACATCACGTCGATAATACAAAGTGTAAATCTTGTGTTCATGAACAAACTATAGGCACTTTCACCATCAAGAGCTAGCGATACCTGATATCCTCTTTTTTCCAGTGAATCTTTAATCACCCTGGCCAAAAACGGTTCATCTTCTACTAAAAGTAAATTTATTCCTTTCATGATGCCATTGGAAATCTAAATATAAAAATAGTGCCAACTGGCTGATTTTCATTGATGCTAATCGTCCCCTTATGTTTTTTAACCACCTGGTTTACATAACTCAATCCCAATCCATAGCCCTTTACATCATGTACATTCCCCTTTGGTACCCTAAAGAAATCTTCAAACACCTTATTGCGGTAAATTTCGGGAATACCAATGCCATTGTCAGCGAAACTGATATTTACCAATTGATTTGTCTGCCAGATTTTAACTGTTATCTTGGGTGTTGCTAAAGTATATTTTAAAGCATTGTCTATAATGTTGGTAAAGGCATTGATTAGATTTTGAGCATCTCCCTTGATTTTTATATCAGGTGTTGCATTGAAATCGATGCTTGCATTTGCCTTTTTCAGTTGTACTTCCATAGCTGCAATTGAATTATTAATTAAGCCATCGAGTGCTACCGTCTGTAAATCTTCCTCTCTCTTTTTCTCAATTTTACCTGCTTCAAGTAGTTGAGCCGCCAACCATTTTAGTTTTCCAGCTTGATAATCGATAATGTCATAAAATTCACTTTGGACTTCCTGATCGTGCTCAAAGGTCTTTAACGATTGAACCGTAATCAAGATTGATGCAATAGGCGTATTGATTTCATGCGTCATGTTGTTCACAAAATCATTTTTGAGCAAAGTGAGCTTATGCTGAGAAAACAAGGTTTTTAACGTATAAGCAAAACAAAAGATCATAATTCCCAGCAATAACAATGAACTGATCAATAACCACTTCATCTCTGCGAAAAAGTAAGCAGTTGGACTTTGAACAGCCGCTGTTACCAATTCTGTTTCATAAGGTCTTCTCAAAGCAGTATTTACTGGACCAATAGGATAGGGCAATGCTTTACTGTTCCGTTTTGGATTGAGTATAAAATCTATAGCCAATCCTTTTGATTGCAGTTGCTTTTCGAAAAGTTGATCGAGCTTGGTAATCGACATCTTGCTACTTTCAAATGCCGTTAATAATTTCTCCCCAAGCCGCTGTGTGTAATTGTACACAAATCCTTTTCTTAAATCATTCCTGACAATATTATTGGTAAAATGTTCAATGAAAGTCTTTTTTGCGTTTGGTGTGATCTGTGCTAAACTCTCCTTGAATTTACTAATCCCGATGATGATACCCTTTTCTTGTGGGTTAAGAGGATGCGTATCCCTCATGTGAAACACGGTAGCACGTTTTCGGTTATTGTTTTCGCAGGTAATCTGTACTACAGCAGTATCGTTCATCCAAACCTTTAAACTATCGATGAGCTTTTGATGTCGTCCATCAATTTCTAGATCAACAGCTTCCTGTAGGGCAACATTTGCATTTTGGCGAAAAGTGGCAACCGTGCGTTCAAAATTGCGGTAATTCCAGTAAAACTGAAGTCCGGTAATTACCACTATACAAATGGCCATCAACAGCGTAATTACTTTAATTCGTTTTGACATGTTGGTTAAAGGTAACTTCAATTCATAGCATGTTCAAAAAATTAACACTAAATAACTAAGCTTAACTTGTGTTAACCAATAACAGCTTAATTTATTTCTCTCTTTGTAGAAAATAAATTAACAATGAAAAAGCTAGTTATAATTACCTTATTGCTATTGAATACGGCAATGGCCCAAGTTAAAAAAGGCGAAAATGTACCTGATCTCAACTTCAAAACCCTACTTAATGCACCTAATAAACAAGTTAAGTTAAGCTCGCTTAAAGGTAAAGTGATGATCATCGAATTTTGGGCAACCTGGTGTGGAGCTTGCCTCAATGCCATGCCTCACCTCAATCAGTTGCAAAAGACCTACCCAAAACAAGTACAGGTAATCACAGTAAGTAGTGAATCGGAGAAGAGGATCGCTACATTCCTTAAATCAAGACCATCAGTGCTTTGGTCAGCCGTTGATACCGAAGAAACAATCTCCAAACTATTTCCCCATCAGCTCATTCCACATACAGTGGTTATTTCTCCAGAAGGAAAACTCATTGCAACAACCAATCCCGAATCCATAACAGCTTTGGTAATTGACAGCATCCTTCAGAAAAAGCAGGTACATCTTCCCGAAAAAACAGATCTCATGTATGGTTCGCCAGAAGAGCTCATGCTTACCGTATTCCCGTTGCCCAAAGGAATTGAGCCTAGATTTTTAATGCAAAAAGAAATAAAAGGAGCTCCAGGTTTCAGTACCACCTACCCCTTAGATTCTATTTTTAAAGGGAGACGGATCACTGCAGTTAACCTTGGAATTTCTGATCTATACCGATTAGCCTATGGTAGTTTTGGTTCCAAAAGGGTAGTAGATAGCACTAGATCAACAGATAAGGTAATCGCTTATTGTGTAGATCTCATCGTCGAAAAGAATGAGCAACTATTGCCAGAGTTCCAGCAAGAACTGCTTAAAAGATTTGATGTAAAAGCAAAAATTATTAAACAGCTAAAAGATGTTGAAGTGCTGAAAATAATAGATCCTGATAAATTTAAAAAGATCCCATTAAATACCAATGGCAAGAGAAGTTATTTTGCCCGTCATGGAGAAATAGACCAGCAATCAATTACCATGGCAGATTTTGCCAGTTATTTGGAAAGTTATGGCAGCAGAAAACAAATAGTTGTTGATGAAACAAATTCCATTTCAAAATTCGATATCAAGTTCTCCTTTCAGCCTGAAAATCCAAACAGCCTTGAAAAACAACTGTTCGAAATGGGCTTGATCCTTGAGAAAAAACAACAACTAATAGATGTGCTAATGATTTATCATTCGAAATGAGGAAGAGAGTCGGAAAGTCCGAGAGTCCGTTCCCCTCATATTTGTAAACTGCCCATAAAAACCTTAGCACCTAAGATCTGTGCATCTGTGGCTAAACCTTTAAACACCTAAAATTCCCTAATCTGTCGCTATCTATTTCTGCACAAAATAATTCATTTATAAAACTTTCTTTCCATAAACGTGTTGCAGATAAATGAGTAGGATTGAAGTGTTGGAAATAGAAAATCATTTAAATTACGAATAAGATATGGAACTAGAACCCGAGTTACTCATACATGCAGCACGTATAGGTAATATAGATGTACTTAATGAACTGATTAAAGGAAATGCTAACCTAAATGTTCATGACCCCAAAGGTTTTACCCCCTTGATTATCGCCTGTTATAACAATCAGTTTGACGCGGCCAAACTCTTGATTGAGGCTGGGGCAGATGTGAATGCCGTAGATCTTGGAGGCAATACAGCGTTGATGGGCGCAGCTTTTAAAGGCTATCTGGCCATTGCAGAACTACTAATTGAACATGGTGCATCACTAAACATGCAACATGGTAATGGAGGTACCGCACTCATGTTCGCCACCATGTTCGGTAGAAATGAAATCGTAAAATTATTGCTGTTGCAGGGAGCCAGTACTGAACTCTGCGACTCCAGAGGAATGCGTGCCATTGATTTAGCAGCACAACAAGGTAATCAGGAAGCAATTGAGTTGTTGGGGTAAATAGTCCGAAGTCGGAAAGTCCGGAAGTCCGGAAGTTTGCATAACTATCCAACCTTCCAACCTTCCAACTTTTCAACAGTTTCCAACCTTCCAACAGTTTCCAACAGTTTCCAACCTCCCTATTAAGCTCAGATTGAATGATTGGACAAATGAACCAACTACACCTCTACTACAGCTACACTGGAGCTATGTTATAGAAAGACTATAGACATATCGCTATAAGGTCGCTATAAGGTCGCGATAAGGCTAATAAAATGAATGCTTTTTTCCTTTGTAAGAATCGCCGATCGGCTGATTGCTAGACGTAATCCCAATATAATGATAATTGAAATCAGCCACAACTTTCACTGTAAATAATTCTCATCCGCTTTGCAAACACAGATGAGAATTATTCAGTGAGCCTATGCTGGAACCTTCCGTGCTTTCTCTCTTTCCCAAACACGATGCCCTGCAATAGCTGTAATAAATTTGCTGATCTCATTTTCTCCTTCTACCATCAAAACACCGGCATCTTTACCTGCCTTAACATCAGCCGCAAAATAAGTTTTCTCCAACAATGCCGCTGCAGAAGGTGCTGCGGCGATGGCTTTACAATGTTTATATGCCTCATTCAGGAAATGAATTGCATCTGGTTCTACAGCCAATGCATCAATGCTTTTCTTTCCTCCAGGAACAAATACGGCGTCATAAAATAACGAACAACTGGTGAGCAAGCTCTCATCTACCGCTAACGATTGCTTGGTAGCCGTAGTAATTTTGCCATGATGTGCACCAATCAGTTCAATCGTTGCACCTTCCAATACCAATGCCTTCTGCATCGCAACAATAGAATCTCCATCTACACCATCAGCCACTAAAAAGGCGATCTTTCTCGTCTTAATCGTGTCTTTTATTGTTCCCGCCATACTTAATGCCGCTGAACTTTTAAGCTCACTATCTGCGTTTATAGATTGAAAATCTTTAGGATCACCATCTGCAGGAACACTTTGATTAACAGGAAACGGTACCTTTTTAGGTAAGATCATCCCAAGTTTAGTGGCTACTTTCTGGGTCATATCTACATCAATCTGGTTCAGGATGCCTATCATCCGTTCTCTGATTTCTACAGTTTTAACCTTGCCCAATTCAAAACTTAACGCATCGATAATATGATCCTTTTCTGGTTGTGATTGACTGTTGAAGAACAATTTAGCCTGAGAAAAATGATCAAAGAAACTTTTGCTCCTCGCCCTGATCTTCTTGGCATCAATCCGCTCACCATAACTGCTAAATCCGCCGTCAGCAACACTAACTTGAGCAGGATCATTGCCCGCAATACCGTTTGGACTATAACTTGTCTTCCCTTTGTTAATGGTCTGTCTCATGTGCCCATCCCTTTGGTTATTATGTACAGGTACTACCGGACGGTTGATAGGGATTTCGTGAAAATTAGGCCCTCCCAGACGTAACAACTGGGTATCTGTATAAGAGAATAACCTGCCCTGGAGCAATGGATCATTGGTAAAATCAATTCCTGGAACTACGTGCCCAACATGAAATGCTACCTGCTCGGTCTCCGCAAAAAAGTTATCAGGATTACGGTTCAACGTTAATTTTCCAATGCGCTGTACAGGAACCAGTTCTTCAGGGATAAGTTTAGTGGGGTCTAAAAGGTCAAAACCATATTTAAATTCATCGGCTTCAGGTACTACCTGTATTCCAAACTCCCATTCTGGGAAGTTGCCACTCTGTATCGCCTCCCATAAATCTCTTCTATGGAAATCTGGATCTTTACCAGAAATGTTCTGCGCCTCATCCCAAGCCACAGCATGTACACCAAGCAAGGGTTTCCAATGGAATTTAACAAAATGTGATTCGTTTTTGTCGTTAATCAACCTGAAGGTATGCACACCAAAACCTTCCATCATGCGATAGCTTCTCGGTAAGGCACGATCACTCATTGCCCACATAATCATATGCGCAGATTCTGGTATCAATGAAATGAAATCCCAAAAAGTATCATGTGCAGAGGCTGCTTGAGGCATTTCGTTATCCGGCTCAGGTTTTACCGCATGGATCAGATCAGGGAATTTCAATGCATCTTGGATAAAAAATACAGGCATATTATTTCCAACTAGATCAAAGTTTCCAGCTTGTGTATAAAACTTAACCGCAAAGCCTCGCACATCCCTGGCAAGATCTGTTGAACCTCTTGAGCCAGCTACCGTTGAGAACCTTACAAAAACCGGAGTTTCAATTTCCGTATCATTTAAAAATTGCGCCTTTGTTAATTCAGGTAGTGCCTTATAAAGTTTAAATACACCATGTGCACCAGATCCGCGTGCATGTACAATGCGTTCCGGAATACGTTCATGGTCAAAGTGCGTAATCTTTTCGCGTAATATGAAATCTTCTAATAAGGTAGAACCACGCTCACCGGATTTAAGAGAATTCTGATCATCATTTATCTTTAGGCCTTGGTCCGTAGTCATAGGTTGACCAGTTGCATCAGCAGTATGTGCTTTTAGCTTTTCGGTCTTTTCATTTTCTGGAAGTTTAGCCTGTTCGGGTGTAAGTGTTTTTTTTGCCATAGGTTTAGGTTTTCGTACACCGCTAACAACCTAGAATTAGATATGTTTTAGATTTTATGGCTTATTGGCTTATTGGTTCATAGTTCATGGTTCATGGTTTGGATGCAGAGGAGATTTTGCGAGAAATGAATTTGTCTGAGTAGTTCATGGTTATTGGTCAATAGTCAATGGTCAATAGCTAATAGCCTGGGTGTTTATAGCATTTGGTTCATAGTTCATGGTTCATGGTTTGTGGTTTGGATGGAAAGGAATGTTGTTTAAAGCATAGTTCATTGGTCAATAGTCAATAGCTAATAGCTTGGGTATTTATAACATTTGGTTCATAGTTCATGGATTGGATTCATCCAACCTCACAACTTCTAATCCGTAACTCGTAACTCTTTTTGGTTCAATGGTTCATTTGCTCATTTGTCCAAACCTACAGCTTTAAGCTTTGGTCTTTAGGCTTTAAGCCATCAACCATTGACCATCAGCTTGACCAAATGAACTACTGAACAAATGAACTACTGAACAAATCTGAACCAATCTAAACCCTAATCCGTTGCAGAATAGCAACCACTTGATCCGAAACCAGTTTTACGTTATGGGGCTCGTTTAGTGGAATAGCCATATAATCTCCTTGGCCAAGCAACGTTGCGTAACCATTGATATTGAAAAGACATCTTCCAGAGAGGATTAAGAAACTTTCTAATTCGTGGGTATGAATTTCCTCCTCGTAATCTGCCGTAAATGTAACCAAGAGTTGCGTAATTTTATCAGTATGGGTTAGTACTTTTATAGCTTTTCCATCAACTATTTTGGGGCTTTTTCCAAATCGGCTTACGAATTGTTTCCAGTTTTGATAGTCGGAATAATTGTTGAGCAATGGCAGATCTGAAGGATCCATGAGCCTTTCTTTTTCAAGATTGATAAGCTTTTCGGCAAGCTCGTCGTGAGTTTCTTCTTTTGGATCGATAGCATGCAAGCCTGCATAACTTTCTAATACAATATAAATGCGTTCTAATTCTTCGCCCAATTCAATATGTATGGATAAAAGATGATCAACTTTAGCTGTTTCAATTTCAGAAAGAAGGTTAAGTGCATACAGTTCGAGTATTCCACTTTCGATATAAGTTTTAGTATCCATTTATGCTATTCTATTCTGAATTTCTTGATTTCTTTTCTTAGATTTTGTCCAAGTTCCTGTTGATCTTTACTAGTGTTGGGTATTGAATTTCTTTTTAGGAAACTTTCTAAGCCAAATTCACTTTGGATAAACGTATTGGTAGTCGAGTTTACTTCGGTATGGTTCTTTGAGATGTTCATGGCGATTTTAAGCAAATGACAGAATACATTATAAGGTTCTTTCAACGCCACGTAATGCCCACCAATTGCAGCCATAAAAGTTCCAAGTAATATTTTTCCTGCCAATTGAGGTGATTGGTGTTGTCTAAGCAAGATTCCATATAGCATCCCACCGTATCTTTCATAAAGTATGGAGAGGCAACTTTGGTCGCCACCAGACATTAGTTTGGTCAGTTCTTTTTGAGTGATAGTAGATGTCGGCATTTTGTTAACTGTTTGAAGCACAAATCAATAAGATAACAACCAAAAACCAATATTGTTCTCGGTTTTCGAGCTTACTTAGTTTACTTGTTCAATTGCTCATTGGTTCAATGTAAATTGACCAAGGCAGGCTCGATAATCGCATGCATACCTTTTTAACTATTTACCAAAGGGAAATGTCATTACCGGAAGTCCGTTCTCCTCAATGGTTAATGATATAGTGTTCATAAGAATGAGCTAAGTAATAACAATAACTATTACACCTCAATTCAAGTTAATGGATCATAGTTCATAGCTTGGATAGCTATTGGACTTGGCGTAGGAATTACTGCCGCATATTATGCTATTTGTGGTCAATTAGCCTCGTGCGTAGAATCAGTGTTTTATGATGAATCTAAGCATCCAGACCATTAACCATCAACCATGATCTATGAACAGAGGACTATAAAACAACAATTGTCTTCCCAACAGTTTTGCCCGTTTCGACTTGTTGATGCGCTTTTGCCATTTCTTCAAACGAAAACGTTTTGGCTATATGAGATTTGATAATTCCTTCTTTAAGATAACCTGCGATGATCTCCATTTCTTTGCCCGATGATTCCACTAAGAACAAATAACCATTAACACCTTTTTCCTTCGCCTTTTCAGCTACAAGCTCATTTAATCCACTTGGGATGCTAATAATTGTTCCCCCTTTTTTGATGACTTCGAGAGACTTGTCAATATTATCTCCTCCAATAGTATCTAACACAAAATCGAACTTTTTATCTCCGGTTTTCCAGTCGTAGGTTTTGTAATCAATATGGTCATCAGCGCCAATCCCGAGTACGAAATCTCTGTTTGCGGCTGATGATGTTCCCGTTACGCTTGCACCTAAATGTTTGGCTATTTGAACTGCATAGTGGCCAACTCCGCCAGCAGCTGCATGGATCAGTACATTTTGATTGGCTCGTACGTTTCCGTGTTTCACCAACGCCTGGTATGCGGTTAAGGCAGCTAGCGTTGCAGCAGCAGCTTCCTCAAAATTTATGTTTTCAGGTTTCAATGCCAAATGAGCAGCTGGTGCAGCTACATAATCAGCGTAAGCTTTACCATGTCCAGGGAAATTGACCATGCCAAATACTTCATCACCAACTTTAAAAGATGCTGATTTTGACTCGGTGACTACGCCAGCTATATCCCAGCCAATAATTAATGGGTCTTCAGTTTTTAAGCGGGTATAAAGCCCTTTTCCTGATCTTGTTTTTACATCAACTGGATTGATACTAATGGCTTTTACCTGTACCAATACTTCATTTTCTTCTATTTTTGGAACGGCAATTTCTTTAATAATTAGATTCTCTGTATCGCCAGGTGCTGCTAAAATGATTGCTTTCATGTAGGGGATTAAAGATCAAAGATAAAAGAACAAAGATTAAAGAGCAATGAACAAAGAGAGATTGCATACTGGGAGTTTAAATTGATAGCCACAGATTAAAGGATTTTGAATGTTTAAAGGGTTTGGCCACAGATGCACAGATCTCTTTTTTTTATAAAAAACCTGTGCATCTGTGGCCGATAATGGGAGCTTAAATCAGTATTTCATGATATTATCTAAGCATTTCCTAAAGAGATGTCCTTTGGCGCAGATCATAAACCATCTCACATCTCATATCTTACATCTTAAATGGTTAAAATTTGATAAAATATGTTGTGTTGATTGATAAATGCTACTTTTATAGCTTTTTACAGTTACCATATGAAAAAACAATATAAAAATGCCAAGCGCAATTTGTTGATAGGGTTTGGTTTTTCGACCTTTGTCCTTTTACTTTCTTCTATAGCTTCTTATGTGAGTTTGTCTCAGCTATTGAAAAGCCAAAATTGGATAAAACACACCAATGAGGTGGAAGTTGGTTTAGCAAATATTGTTTCAAAAATGAAAGATGCGGAAACGGGCCAAAGGGGATATTTATTGACTGGCAACGAGATATTTCTAGATCCATACAAAGGTTCTAGGGAAGCGGTAAGGGAGTATTTCAATGAAGTAAGGACATTGACTACGGACAATGAAACTCAACAGAAAGATTTCCCAAAACTTGAAGACTTGATCAATGAGAAATATGAGGTAATAGATGCTACCATTGCCGAAAAGAGGAAAGGATTAGCGGTTAATGAAACTACATTGTTGCAGGGCAAACAAGTTATGGATTCGATCAGGTTGATGATTAAGGTAATGGGAGATCGTGAAAAGGTGCTCATGACCCAACGTAACTCAAGAATGGATAAATTTGCTGCATCAACGCCCATCACTATTGCATTTGGTGCCCTAATTGCCATGGCTATTACTATCTTTTTTTATTTTAAAGTGCTTAAAGACGATCAGATAGCAACTTCAATTAAGCAAGAATTGGAAGATACCGAACGTCGTACAAAAAAAGGCATAGACGTAATTAACGATGCCGCAAAGAAAATTGCTGAAGGAGATTATACCGTACGAATTGACAAAAAGGACATGGAATAAAGCTTAAAGAGATCAAGGATGAAAGATCAAAGAACAAAGTGGCATAATTAAAGCGGCTTTATTATATTAGTGCCATTGAACAATATCAGTCTATATGCCCTATTCAGAAATCAATCAAAACGTTTGTAGATATGTAAATTTTAGCCAGGATGAATTAGCCATTTTTAATGATTTGCTCAAACCTAAAACACTAGCTAAAAAACATTTCTTATTAAGAGCGGGTGAGGTTTGTAATTTCGAAGGCTTTGTGGTTAGCGGATGTTTAAGGAAATATTATATAGATGAAAATGGGCAGGAGGTGATCATTCAATTTGCGGTAGAGAACAGCTGGATCAGTGATATTGCAAGTTTTTCTAACCAATCACCTTCTGGATTATTCATAGAAACACTAGAAAATTGTGAGCTACTAGTGCTTTCACATCAAAATAAAGAAGAATTATTGTTAAAGGTGCCAAGCTTTGAGCGCTTTTATAGAATTTTAGTAGAGAGAAATATTGCTGTGCTCCAAAATAGAATTCATTATAGTATTTCGAAAACGGCGATGGAGAAATATCTCGACTTTTTAGCCAATTATCCTTCCTTGCCCCAAAGGGTCGCACAACATTATATTGCCTCCTATCTTGGCATGTCTGCAGAGTTTCTCAGTAAGGTCAGAACTAAATTGAGTAAGAAAGATTAGAAGGTTGGGGTGGGGGTTTTTAAGGTTGAAATGTGTGAAGATTGTGCCAAACGCATCCCTTTGGGAAAAAATTAAAGGGACTTCATGTGATTATGAAGTCCCTTTATTAATTGGTCCATTTATAGTATTGCTATAATTTTAACGTGTTAGATTTAAGGAACGCCTAGTTTAGGCTTTCAGCTTTAATCCAGCACGACTAAATGTTTGCTAATTTCTTCTCTTTGTTCTTCATATTGAACGGGAAGTTTAAGGTTTTGACCGAGTTCAGCTAAAGGCTCATCTACCGTAAATCCAGGGTTTTCTGTAGCAATTTCAAACAATACCCCTCCTGGTTCTCTGAAATAAAGTGAGTGAAAATAATTCCTGTCAATTTGAGGTGTAATGTTTAGGCCAAGTTTGACAATTTTTTCACGGAAAGCCATTAAAACTTTATCATCTTTTACCCTGAATGCAACGTGGTGAACTGTGCCATTTGCATTAAAGCCCCTTTTTTCAGAAGCAATTTCTACTAGATCAACAATTGCCGCTTCATTTACAGTGTCGGTAGCGTACCTATACCTGTTTCCTTCAACCGCTACTCGTTTATAGCCAAAAATTTCAGTAAGGATATAGGCCGTGCCCTCTATATTGTTTAGCGTCAAAGTAACGTGGTGGAAGCCACGGGTAGCCACGGTAGCATCAACTTCAGTGGTTTCCCACGGTTTGCGGCTATCGCTTTTTACTTCAGTTAATTCTATCTTTAAACCATCTGGATCTAAGAAAGTCAAGTATTTTTCTCCAAACTTAGTAGCAGGTTTATTATATGTTATATTATGTTCTTCAAATCTTTTTATCCAGAAATCCAAGCTATTTTCAGGAACAGCATAACCAATTTCTGTTGCCATTCCAGCACCTTTTCTCCCTTGTTGAATTTCGTCTCCCCAAGGAAAGAAAGTAAGGATTGTACCAGCACTTCCTTTTTCATCTCCAAAATAGAAGTGATAGGTATAAGGGTCATCAAAATTGACGGTTTTTTTAATGAAACGAAGTCCGAGAACTTTAGTGTAAAAGTCGTAGTTGCGTTTTGCATTGCCAGCAATTGCTGTGATGTGGTGAATGCCTAAAATTTGATTTTCCATGTTTATGTCGTTTGTTGAAACAAATTTAGGGAGTAAAAAAACCTTGGGCATTGAACTAGTTCAAGAAATGAAAGAGATTGCTATCTACCTTTACTTAATCAAGTTATTTAACAATAGTTATATTCTTTATCGCCTGATTTATAACTTCATCAGCCAATTCTTTTAATTTATCTTTTGTTCCTTTTATTTCGATCGTCTGTTTAATTTTCTTGTATTGTTTAATATTCGCCTTTACGGTTACATTATTGCCATTCACCCTGTAGTTTCCTGATAAATAATAAGCATCAGGAGCATTTGTTCCCAATACATAAGTTATTACATTGGTTGATGTGTTGGTAGCAACATCGCTCAATGTTAGATTAAGTAATGAAGAAAATTCTAGGTCATCATCTAATATATTTGGGTCCCCATTTACAAAACTACTGGTACTAAAAAGCGGTTTTTCTTGGAGTAATATGATTTTTGATCTTACTTCATTATCAACTAAACCAATGTTGAAACTTGTAGTGGAAACAATTCTGGGCTGCTGCTTGCCACCACCTTCTTTGGCAATGTTTTCTACTGTCTTTTCTGCTGCCAAAAACCACTTGTTTACATTTAAAAATTTATTTTCTTCCAAAATATCTGGCTGTTCCTTGATGGCTTTCAACAGTGCATAGGTTAAAACGCCTTGTTCATATCTTGCCATTTCGTATGCGCTTTGGTTCGGAGCGGATGCAGATAGGATAAACAATCCTGATTTTTCATTTAGCTTTTCTATGGCTATGGCCTGTTGATTTGCATCATTGTTTCTGGCGGCAATGTATTGTTGGTTCTTTTCACCTAGGGTTACAAAATCATTAATGGCCTGCCCGCTGTTACAGGCATCGAATATGAGGATTCTTTTTTGTGCTTTGATCTGTTGTGGTTTCATCCACTCACTTAATTCTCTTGTACTGATGCCTACACTTGCGGGGTCTGTAGTTGCATTTGAGCTAGAAGCATCTGCAGTAAGGAAATAGAATTGTTGCTGTTTATCATGCATCACACCATGTCCCGCAAAGAAGATGATCAATATGTCATTTGCAGTAGCCTTTTTTCCTATTTCTGCCAAGGTGTTTTTTATGGCCTGTTTTTCGGGGAATAGGTCGCGATCTGCAGATGTATTGATGTTATAGATGAAAACACGCTCTTCTCCACCTCTGTTGAGCAATTTTCTTGCGGTTGTGCCCAATGCATTCGAAATAGCAGTGGCATCTTTTGCTGCGTATTTCAGGTCTAAATCCGTCCCTTTATAATCGCTTACACCAACCACAACAGCGTATAGTTTCGGCGCCATCTGATTTGCAGTGCTCGCATTGTTTTTGATGGTTACACCACGAGATGAAACATCATTTTTATTGGTATAGGCTTTTAATCTGACTTCATTTGTTTCATTAGCGCTGAAGTATGGGTTGAGCTCATTAAAAGTCAGATCCAATTGATAACCATTGACCACTTTTTTTAAATCTATTGGTTGATAGCGCTTAATTTCAATATCATTCACAAACAATACTGTTTCTCCCAAACCTCCACGTCGTGGTTTAATCTCGTAATGGAATCCATCTTTTAGCTTTTCATTTTTTTCTATAAGTGGGGTTAAGCCGCAAATATTGAGTTCACCTAATTTAGGGGCGTTGATTGTTTCTCCCTTCATGATGCGCTCAGCAAGATTTGGTACCCAAAGCTGATCTTTTACCTGATCTAGGCTGATGATTTCTGTGCCACAAGTAAAATAGAGTAGCTTCCTAGCTGCCGAAGTGCCATCATAGCGATTGTATTGATCAATCACCAAATAATCATTATCGCCAATGGCAAAGAATTTGTAAAGCAATTCGTCTGTATTTACCTTCCTAACTTCGCAGATGCTGGCTTCATTGATGCTGATTTTATATTTGTACGCAGAATCGATCTCACTGCCAACTTTTGAGGGTTGCTTTAAGAACCCAAGTATTTTACCATTGTCGATAGCTAAGATTTTCTCTAAACCATTGTCATAACTTACCAATAAGTTTTTACTGTTTGGCGAGATGGTAATTGAAGAGATTTCGCCTGTGTTTTTATTTGAAGTATATAAAAGTAATCCATTCTCCAGATTGTAGAGCTGAAATTGATGAGCTCCCCAGATTAACAATTTACTGCCATCGGCACTAAACCTTCTTCCTTTGATATATTCTTCGTCTGCTATGGTTACTGTAAATAGAATTTTCCGGGTAAGAATGTCGCAAACTTTAGCAGTCTTTCCAAAGGTTATGATTACCTTTTTAGAATCAGGAGAAAAGGTCTCATTTGGGAGGTATCGGAAATTGACGTCTTTAAGTGTAAATAATGGGTTGGCGGTTTTTGCATTGAAGAGTGTACCTCTAGAAAGCGCTATTTTGCCTTCATTGTCAAGTTCCAGGTCATCTACTCCTGCATCTTTGAAAGTTAGTTTGCTAAGTAGCGTGCCTTTCTCTAAATCCCATGTTTTAACTTTAGGGAGATCATCAGCTTGATCATAGCTATCGGTAATTAAGAATTTGTCGTGATCAGTGAATTGATAACCAATTTTATATGCTGCAATGTATTGGTTTATCGTGTATAATTGCTTCCCTGTTGTTGAATTGAAAGAGAGAATTTGATGATTGGTAAGTACAGTTACCAATTGATCGTTTCGCGTAAATCTGCAATCTATAATGTTTTCGTTGGTTTGCAGGTCTAGCAATAAGTTTCCAGTTGCAACATCCCATAGTTTTACAGACTGATCAGTAAAAGTCAGTACGATTTTACTGTTAGAAGCAAACATGGCAGGTTTAACAACAGAAGTATGACCGGTTAAAGTATGGAGTAATTTACCAGAATTTGCATCCCATATTTTGGCTGTCTCATCTAGTGAGGTAGTAACGATGAACTTGCTGTCTTTAGAAAATGCCGCTGAAGTAATTGACCAGTTGTGTCCTTTTAAAACCGCTTGGAGCTGGTAGCTTTTTGCATCATAAAGTTTTGGATCCTCATCAGCGCTTGTCGTTAGGATTTTAGTTCCATCTAAGGCATATGTTTTCTGATCTATTACTTGGTAAACTGCTGAATCTCTCAAGAGTTTACCAGTGTTGCTGTCCCAAATTCTAATGAAGTAGGTATTGTCCAAATAGCTGTAAAATCTACTTCCATCATTAGAAAAATGTACATTTTGATTTGTAGTGGCTTGAAGATGAAACAGTTGTTTTCCTGTAGTTGCATCCCATATTTTTATGGTACTATCTTGATGTGTAAAGATCTTTTTTGCATCTGGAGAAAATATTGCATTAGAAAAAATAGGACCTGTAACTGTAGTGTCGGGGGCTGTAATTATTAATTTTGTCTGACCTGTTCCGATGTTCCATACTTTTAACATACCTTTCTCGAAATTAACCAGGAGATCTTCATTGTTGAATGAATAATCCATATTGGTGATAATGGCACTATCCTTATTTAATTTAAGGATAACCTTGCCAGAAAGTTGATCCCAGATCTGTATGGTATCTCTAACAATGCCTGCAAAGGTTTCTCCTTTATGGTCATAAGTAATGTTATTATCGATATATTTACCTTCACCAGCATAGTTTTGCAATAGCTTGCCAGTAGCGATATCCCAAGATTTGTATTTGTAATTATTGGTTTTTAATAAAACAGATTTACCGTTTGCATTAAATTGGGCACTGGTGTATTGTTCTGCTTCACCGAATAAACTGGAGATCCATTTTCCTGTTTCCACATTCCAGATCTGTGCAAATTTGGTGGTTCCAATAGCAGTTACTTTTTTACTGTCCGCTGAGAAAATAAACCGATAGATGCCCCTATGAGGGTATTCAAATGTTCTTATTTTCTTTCCAGTGATGGCATCCCATAAAAAGATACTGTCATTGGTACTTAAGGTAATGATTGTTTTCCCATCTGGTGCTATTTCGCCTAATGTATATTCTTCAAAAGCAATATTATTTCCCTTTGAAAGGATGAGCGTACTATTTGCTAAAGGATTCGTTTGTTTGAATGTATTTTCATTGAAGAACAAAGCGAAACGTTTTGACCAAACATCGGAATTAGCTAGGGTAATAATAAATTTCCCCGTATTTAAGTTCCATATTTCGAGCTGGCCATCATAGGTTTCTGATAGGATACGTTGACCGTCTTTAGAAAATAAGCAATTGATTATTCGTGTTTTAGATTTGAAGCGATAAAGTAATTTTCCTGTTGAAACGTTCCAAATACAGATTGTGCTGTCCATAGCTGAACTGGTACAAGCTAATGTTGAATTGGAAGAAAGAACACCATTAATACCACCAGATTCAGCTATATAGTAATGCCGGCCATCTAATTTGTGTAAGACTGCGCCAGTTTTTGAATCTCTTACATAGGCAACATCTTTATCCACATCAAATATTTTTGTGTCGTCGGACGTAAAAACCGCGTCACCTAATTCTTCTTTGAACTTTGAAACTATTTTTCCTGTTTCGATATTCCAAACTCCTATTTTGGTTAATATGTTTTTTCCATCCTTGGTAAAACTGATAATGTTTGCATACTTGCCCGCTTTTATTTCTCTGATAAGATATCCTGTTTCTACTTCCCATATTTTAATGGCATCATCAGCTGCGGTAGCAATTCTTTTTCCATCAGGAGAAAACTGTGCATCGGTAATAGCCGAACTATGGCCAATAGGTAACATCAGTTTTGCTTCCTGCGCATTTAATTGTGAGATAAACAGGCAAACCCCACAAAATGAAAATAATAAGAAACGCAAGAAAATCATATCACGTGAATTGATCCCAATTTAAAGAGAAAAAGATGTAAAGAAAATACTTAGTACTTGGTATTTTTTGTAGTAGTTATAACTCATATTTTCCTACACCTCAAAGGTTTTTGAAACCTATGAGGTGTAGAATCCCGGTTTTAGTCGATCAAATGATCCGCTCGGTCGATACATCTTGCGTCACTAAAGAATCTGGCAGTTTATTTCTCCTGTTCGGCATGCGCTTTGAACTATTGCTGGTACATAAAAACACACAAAATGAAAAGAATAGTTTTAGCTGTAATCATCGGAGTAGCTTCGTTAAGCAGCATCAGTACCAAAGCTCAGGTAAGCTTAAATGTGAATTTTGGTCAACAACCAAAATGGGGTCCAGTAGGCTATCAGCAGGCAGCTTATTATTATTTGCCAGATATAGAATCGTATTACCATGTAGCTAATAAGCAATACATTTACCAGAATAATGGCAGGTGGATCACTTCTAAAAGTCTTCCATCCAAGTATAGGGATTATGACATTTACAAAGGCTATAAGGTCGTAATGAATTCACCTAAACCTTACCTATCACATGCCAGCAATGTTAGGCAGTACAATAAATTTAAAGGAAACAATGGCAAACAAATAGTGATTAGAGACCGTGATGATCATCGTGACCACGATCGTGTAGGAAGGGATCGAAAAATTGCTGATAACAAAAGAGATCATCGTAACGATCGCGACAATAGGGATCATCAACGTTACAATAGGGGATAGTTTGTGAGTGGGTTTTATAAGGGGCAGGCCAGTTTGGTCTGCCTTTTTTATGTTGAACGATATATGCTTTTTAAAGCGTTTTATTATGATGCACTAATATATTATATTTAACGTGAGTTCTGGATAAAGAACGCATCTCAACCATGATCCATTAACTATATTATTCCGAATGTTATGAAACGTTTAGCGCTAATCATCGTTTTTATTATAAGTGCCATTAATTTGAATGCGCAGCAGGCTTTGCAGATCAATGGTTTCAATGCCGAAAGGCTTAACCGCATCGATCATGTTGTTAAAAGTTATGTAGATAGCAACTGGATTGTTGGTGCAGTGTGTTTGATCATGAAGGATGGAAAACCTGCTTATTATAAGGCGTTTGGTATGGAGGATAAGGAAAAAGGAAAGCCAATGCAAAAGGATGCCATATTCCGTATTGCCTCACAGACCAAGGCCATTACGAGTACCGCAGTAATGATGTTATGGGAAGAAGGCAAGTTCTTGCTTGACGATCCGATTTCCAAATATATCCCTTCGTTTGCCAAGCCAAAAGTGCTTGATAAGTTCAATGAAAAAGATAGTTCCTATACCACTTTGCCAGCTAAAAGGGAGATAACCATTAGAGATTTGCTTACACATACATCGGGAATAGGGTATGCGCAGATCGGTTCGGCCAAAATGAGGGCCATTTATGCAAAGGCTGGTATTCCTGCCGGATTTTTAGATCATAAACAGCTTTTGGCAGATGCCATTAATAAGTTGGGGACTTTACCTTTGGAGTACAACCCTGGCGAACGTTTTAATTACAGCCTTAGCATAGATGTGCTGGGAAGGTTAGTTGAAGTAACATCTGGTATGCCATTGGATCAGTTTTTTAGGCAAAGATTATTCGTTCCCCTTGGTATGAATGATACCTACTTTCATTTACCTGAAGCGAAAAAAAATAGGCTCGTAAGTGTTTATACCGAAGATGACGCTACCAATAAACTGAGCAAATGGATTGATAACAGTACATTTCCTGGAACCTCGAAAGATTATCCAATTAATAATAATGGTTATTTTGCAGGTGGAGCCGGATTAGTATCAACAATAACAGATTATGCTGCATTTTTGCAACTATTTATTAATGGAGGCCTTTATAATGGTAAACAGTTGTTGGCAAGGCGTACTATAGCCATCATGACCGAAAATCAGATAGGAAACTTAACACTGGGCAGCAATAAATTTGGACTTGGTTTTGAACTGACTACAGCGGCTGGAAGTACTAAATTGGGTGTATCAGAAGGGAGCATTTCTTGGGGAGGTTTTTTTGGCACCTCTTATTGGGCTGATCCCAAAGAAAAACTTTCTGGTCTTTTATTCGTTCAGCAATGGCCTTTTAAACACAGTGAACTTAATGATAAGTATAAGGTGTTGGTTTATCAGGCATTGAAATGAGTTTTTATGAGCTTAAAGCTAAAAGACTAAAGCTTAAAGCATTGGATGCATAGTATACGACATTTAGGCTGTTGACTATTGACCATTCCAAAGCTAAGCCCATCTATCTAAGAAAACTTTCATTGCGTCTTTATATTGCTCCCCTATGGTGATGCTGGCATTCCCAATTTGAACGGCATTTTTATGTATTGTCTCGATCTCATTTAATGAAATGATGAATGAGCGGTGAATCCTCATAAATTGTGATGAAGGCAGTTTTTCCTCCAATGATTTTAACGTGGCCAAAGATAGTACTGCCCGCTCATTGCTTTTTAGATGTACTTTAACATAATCTTTTAGTCCTTCAATATAGATAATGTCTGATAAAGCAATCTTTACTAACTGATATTCTACTTTGAGAAAAATATAATCTTTATTTGGAGCCTCAACCTCTTGTTGATGGAGTAGATTGGTATAGGCTTTTGCCTTGCTTGCAGCATTCAGGAATTCTGCATAATCAAAAGGCTTCAGTAGATAGTCAATGGCATCAACCTTATAACCTTCAATGGCAAAATTACTATAGGCGGTGGTAAATATGACCCTAGGTTTTACCTCTCCAGATAAATTGGACAAGGTTTTAGCCAATTGGATCCCTGTAAGGTCGGGCATTTGGATGTCTAAGAAAACGACGTCTATCTGATTGGAATTGATAGCTTCCAAAGCTTTAATTCCACTTGAGAAACTTCCTATAAGCTCTAAAAAAGGAGTTTGCTTAATAAAGCTACTGATCAATCCAAGTGCTAAAGGTTCATCATCAACTGCTATGCATTTCAGTATCATTCAATATCAATTCTAATTTAACTATAAATTCATGCTGATCTTCACTTGTATCAGCGGTTAGGGTATGTCTTGAAGGATATAACAATTCCAATCTTCTTCTGGTATTGCTTAAGCCAATTCCCCCGTACGGATTGGTGCCTTCGGTATCATAGTTGAAAATAGAATTTTTAACTGACAAATTAAGTTTGTTTCCTGTCAGCTCAATTTCAATGCTAATTTCAGAAGCTTCAGTGGTACTGACCCCGTATTTAAAAGCATTTTCTATGAAGGGTAAAAAGAGCATTGCCGCAATGCTAGGGTCGCTGTTTATTACCGGAGGTACAAAATTGACTTTGGTAAAATCATTTAATCTCAGTTTCATCAATTCTATAAAATCTACAATGAAGCCTATTTCCTTGCTCAACGGTGTACTTCCAGGTTTTGTTTCATAGAGAAGATAGCGCATCATCCTTGAGAGCTTATGGAGTGCACTTCTTGAATCTTCTACATTTACATGGGTTAACGCATAAATGTTATTCAGCGTATTGAAAAAGAAATGTGGATTAATCTGTGCTTTCAGAAAGGAGAGTTCGGATCCTATTTTCTCTTTTTCCAGCTCTTCTCTTCCGAGTTTGTCGATTTGCCATTTCTGAATTAAAGTTACACTGGTGCTTATTCCGAGCATTAATAAAGTCATCATCAGCAGAAATAGGTCGATAAAATCTTTCTTTCTTGGTGGTCTTGCCATCCCCTGTTTATTGAACACTATTGACATGAGTTCAGGAAGATCCAAGGCATTGTCGACCACTTTTACCAAGGGTGCGGTAAAAATAGCTATCGCCGCTAAACAAAGGAGAAAAGTTACTGTTTTATTGTTGAGCAATAGCTTGGGTACCAAGATATAACTGTTTAGGTAGAAGATAATTATCAGGACCATTAAAATGAAACCTTGTTTGATCCAAAAAGCAGTGGGCAGATTAACGTTCCAGGAAAAAGGCTGATAGAAAAGGAGTACAAAGGCAAAAAGCAACCATGAAAATACATGGAGCATGATGTTGAAATATTTACGGTTCTGTGTAGAAATCATAGCTTAAAATTGACATTGATTAACCGAGGACAAGGTAGCTAACCTATTTAGAAATCTACAAATTTTCCGTCGACTGAAAATAGCGGCTGGTCGATGAGATGTGGGCTTCGGTCTATTCTGTTTTTTTTAGGTGCCGAATAAGTGTTGTTTTGAATAGTAAATCAAAAATAATTGGTCTAGATATGTTAAAAATAAAGATTAGAATTTACCTGGTTATTTTGCTTGGTACTTTAGCTTTAGCAGGTTATGGACAGGATGTTGCCACTAAAACTTTCCCATCTACTTGGGACTTGGCTTCCTGTCTGCAATATGCAAAAGATAATAACATCCAAATCCAGAGTTTAAAGTTAAGTAAGCAGAGTGCAGAACAGGACAAGCTGTTGGCTAAAGCGGCGGTATTACCAGATCTTTATGGATCGGCCTCACAGTCGTTTAACCATTACAATACTGCAACTAACAATTCAACAACAAAGTTAAATTACGGCGGTTCATATGGAGTGAGTTCAAACTGGACACTTTATCAGGGTGGTTATCTTAAAACCGACATCAAACAAAAGGATTTGAGCGTACAATCGGCCAACTTTAGTGCGCTTGAAACAGAAAATGATATCACCTTGAATATTACTCAGGCTTACATTAATATCTTGGTAGATAAGGAAAGTATCATTTACAATAAAGATTTAGTTGCTACATCAACAGCTCAATTGGCGCAGGCTAAAAGACAGTTCGCAGCAGGAACGGTAGCCAAAAAAGTGGTGGCACAATTTGAAGCACAACTTGCTGGTGATGAATATAATTTATTAGCTTCAGAAAACGCAGAGCGACAGGACAAAATTACCTTGAAACAGTTGTTGCAAATTCCTAATGTAGAGAATTTTGATGTGGTAAAACCTGATACGATCATCAATAATAATATTACGCCATCATTAAAGGCTGTGCAGCAGTTTGCCCTTGAAAACCGTCCTGAAATTAAAAATGCGACATTGGGTATTCAGATTTCAGATCTCGAAGTATTAAAAGCTCAATCAGGCTACAAACCAACTTTAACTTTGGGAACAGGCATCGGAACAAGTTATGCCAGAGATCCCAACTACAATGTGTTTAACCAGTTCAACAATAATTTTTATCAGCAGGCTGGATTTACCTTATCCGTTCCAATATTTACCAGGAAGCAAAATCAAACGAATGTTGCCAAGGCCAAGATCGCATTAGATCAAGCAAAGCTAACGTTGGAAAATACTAAAACGACTTTATCATTGGCTACAGAAAGTGCCTATTTGAACGTTCAGAACTCGAATAGCCAATTTCAGTCGGCATCACAACAGTTGAAATACAACCAGGAAGTTTACCGCATTGCTAATGAAGAATTGAAAATTGGCGCTACTAATGTGGTCGACTTTTATCAGCAACGCAACCTTTATGTGCAGGCATTGCAGACTTATATCCAAGCAAAATATAATGCTACGCTTGCAAGCAAAATCTATGAATTTTACATCGGAGTACCTATTAAATTATAAATCATGAAGTCTAAAAAAACCATTTTTATCATTATTGGCATTCTCATTTCAGCGGTACTAGTTTGGTATTTTTTCTTGAGAAAGCCAGCAGAAACAGTAGCGCTAACTACGGAAACACCAAAAGTAGGGGCGATTTCTACCAGTGTTACTGCAACTGGAACTATACAGCCAGTTGATACGGTTACGGTAGGTACTCAGGTATCCGGAACGATATCGGCATTGTATGCTGATTTTAACTCTACCGTTAAAAAAGGTCAGTTATTAGCTGAATTGGATAAAACATTAATTCAGGCTACTGTGGATCAGGCAAAAGCAAGTTTAGCACAATCGCTCAGTAATAAAAATTACCAGCAAGCAAATTACCTTCGACAAAAACAACTTTACGAGACTGGCTCCATTAGTAAGGCTGAGTTTGATCTGGCTTTAAATACGTTTCAAGTAGCCAGTGCAAACGTTAGTAATACGCAGGCTCAGCTACGATCGGCAGAAAGAAACTTGTCGTTTACGCAGATCTATTCGCCAATTGATGGTGTTGTTTTGGGAAGAAGCGTAAGTATTGGCCAAACCGTTGCAGCAAGTTTCAACACCCCAACTATTTTTACTATCGCAAAGGATATTACCAAAATGCAGGTACAGGCGAAAGTTGATGAGGCAGATATAGGTAATGTAGTTAAGGATCAGAGAGCAACTTTTACCGTAGATGCTTTTATAGATGATACTTTTAATGGAACGGTGAAAGAGATCAGGCTACAGCCTTCCATTGCATCGAATGTGGTTACTTATTCTACGCTAATTGATGCACCAAACGATAACAAAAAACTTAAACCAGGAATGACAGCGAGTATCATCATCTATACCAAAGAAGTAAAAGATGCGCTGCTAATTTCGGCGCAGGCGCTTCAGTTTAGTCCGGACTCATCGCTATCTAAAAAATACCAGATCGTGCCATTACAAAGGGGAGGTCAAAAAGAAAAAAGAGGTGGTGATAAAAATAAAATGGATGGCGAAAAAGAAGGTGAGGTAACTGCGAAGTTAGCGCCAACTTTTGTATGGGTATTGGAAGGAGAAAAGTTAATCCAGAAGAAAATCAAGATTGGCATTAATGATAATACAAAAGTGGAGGTGCTTGAAGGTTTAAATAAAAATGAGGTTGTAGTTTCAGGTACACAAACGGTGAGTAAAGGAAAGGCTGCTACGGGTGCAGCTAGTCCATTTATGCCACAACGTCCATCGAGGAGGAAATCATGAGCAACAAAATCTTAGAGATCCAGAACGTAAAACGTGAATTTATTATGGGTACAGAAACGGTAAGAGCTTTAAAGGGCGTATCGTTTGATGTAAATGCAGGAGAATTTGTGACCATAATGGGAAGTAGTGGCTCTGGAAAAACAACGTTATTAAATATGTTGGGCTGCTTAGATAAGCCTACTGATGGAATTTATTTGTTAGATCAGGTGAATGTGAAAGAGCTGACCAAGGATGAACTGGCAAAATTGCGCAATACTAAAATTGGATTTGTTTTTCAGGCATATAACCTACTTCCGCGAACTTCTGCATTGGAGAATGTAGAGCTTCCATTACTTTACAATCCTGCTATCACTGCCAGCGAAAGAAAGGAAAGAGCCATTGCTGCTTTGCAGGCCGTAAAGTTAGATGGCAGATTTGACCATACGCCTAATCAGCTTTCTGGAGGGCAACAACAACGGGTAGCCATTGCAAGAGCTTTGGTGAATGAACCGGTTATGATTTTAGCCGATGAAGCAACTGGAAATTTGGATACCAGAACATCATACGAAATCATGTCGTTGATGCAAGAGCTAAATGGAAATGGCAAAACGATCGTTTTCGTGACCCACGAACCAGATATTGCTTCATTTAGTACCAGAACAGTGATGCTTCGCGATGGGAAGGTGCAGAAGGATACCGAAAATACCAATCGTAGGAGTGCGAAGGAGGCCTTGGCTTCATTACCAATATCAGATGATTATTAATCAAAAATAGTTATGAAATTTTCCAATTTGATCCGTTTAGCCATTAGGGCTTTACAAAGAAATAAATTGCGTGCGCTGTTAACCATGCTGGGGATCATCATCGGTGTTGCCGCAGTAATTGCGATGATGTCCATCGGTGAAGGTTCGAAACAGGCCATCAACGCTTCTTTATCGAGCATGGGATCAAATATGATTACCATTATGCCTCAGAGCAATGAACCTGGCGGTGCGAGAATGTCGAGAAGTAGCATTCAAACCTTAACGATAGCAGATGTTAACGCAATCGAAAAAGGTGCACCTAATATTGCCGAAATATCGCCATTGGCTTCGTCTAGCGGACAGGCGATTAATGGTGCATCAAATTGGCCAACTAGCATTCAAGGTGTTAGTCCGGCATATTTGGATATTCGAAAGCTGACCGTTAAAGAGGGAATTGTATTTTCTGAACAGGATGTAAAATCCTCGGCAAAGGTTTGCTTGTTAGGTAAAACAGTGGTTGATAATCTGTTTCCCAACGGAGCAGATCCGATTGGAAAGATTATTCGTTTTGGGAAAATCCCTTTTCAAGTGATTGGTGTGCTAGAGCCAAAAGGAACAAGTAATTTTGGGCAGGATCAAGACGATATCATTATTGCGCCATATACTACTATCCAAAAAAGAGTATTATCTTCTATTTATTTCTCTCAAATTTATGCTTCGGCAATTAATGAAGGTGCGTCCGATGCTGCAGTAGATGAAATAACCACCACACTAAGATCTACCCATAGATTAAGACCTTCGCAACAGGATGATTTTCAGGTAAGGACACAGGCAGAGCTGATGACCATGTTGAATTCTACCAGTAGTATGATGACTGCTTTGCTTACAGCAGTGGCGAGTATTTCTTTGGTTATTGGTGGAATTGGAATCATGAATATCATGTACGTGTCTGTAACGGAAAGAACAAGAGAAATAGGATTAAGAATGTCGATAGGGGCGAGGGGAATAGATATTTTGCTGCAATTCTTAATAGAAGCTATTGTGATTAGTATTACAGGAGGGATTATTGGTGTTTTACTGGGGATATCTGCGGCATTTATAATTCCGATGGCACTGAACTGGCCAACTGTAATTTCTGAATCGTCTATTGTGATTTCCTTTGTGGTTTGTGCGCTTACCGGGATCTTTTTTGGCTATTATCCTGCGGTTAAGGCTTCGGCACTTGATCCGATTGAGGCTTTGAGGTATGAATAAAGACGGATTGCAAATTAGGGGTGTTCGAAACCTTTATTAAAAGTTTATCAGTATAAGTTTTAAGAAAAACAGTCGATACTAACATTTTCTGTTGATAACCTTTTCATTATGTGTGTATTAATCGGGGTT
>Ga0247810_10000171_pt1 | contig 104228 bp, 102 predicted proteins | sample UWRJL119311C1_FD_179918 | JGI IMG/M metagenome (GOLD analysis project Ga0247810, IMG submission 179918) | Plant litter microbial communities from Arlington Agricultural Research Station in Wisconsin, United States - UWRJ-L119-311C-1 | ecosystem: Environmental > Terrestrial > Plant litter >... | reverse complement strand
TTATACAACCAATCGAGTGTTATGTAGGGGGAAGAGGTTCGCTACAATTGAGACTGTACAGCAGTAACATGAGCATATTCTTGGGGAGTTACGGCTTATGAAGCACATCCCAATATTCAGAGACATAAATAATCAAATACGAGACGTCCAAGCAAAATATGTTACACCTTGAACCTCGACCTCCCCCCTCTCGTTGCGCTTGGTATCCTCATCTCGCAAAGCTTCCATGACTCTCTGCTTAGTCTTTTCCTTCTCCGCTGCCGTCTGATTTGCGATTTGGCTCAAGGTTGAGTAACGAGACCAAACATCTTCATCTTGGAGCGACACAGTCCACTTGATGCTATCCTCCCCAATGGGAAGTGAGAACTTCGGATAAGTAGCATGAAAGAGTGTCGCTTCTTGCTGGCCTTCAAAGATTTCCTTCCACTTCAAGTCTCTGAACCGGGGGAAACCATCCTCATATTCGGCAATAATATCCTTGAGCGTTTGTTCCCATTTCGAAGCTGCTTTCCAATCTCTGGGTCCATTGTCTAGAGATTATCAGCATTACAAGAGTACTGAAAGAAAACAGCTCACAATCTTCTACGTTCCAGATCATCTAATTTGCGCATTAGTACCTGAAGAACATTATCCAGATTGGTCTTTGTTTTTGCACTAATGCTCCTAGTTTAACATTGACTATAGGAAAAAGGAAACTTATTACTCAAGCAAGTATAAAGGCTAATATATCAAACATTATGACAACATAAATTCTAGTAAGAAATGGTCTAAGATGCCCATACATTACTTCATATTGTTTGACACAATGATAATAGCTTTACTTTCAACCCTGTTCGCAACCACTAAGTTGATGTGCAAATGGCATATCAGGTCTGACAGCAGCAAGCCTCGTAATGTGAAGATTAAAATCGGCAAAGAACTTACGCCAAAAGCAGCACCAGGTCTCAAAACCCTGTGGATCTCGGTCAGAGATTCCTCTGTAGCAAACCAATGAAATGCCTCATAAGTCCATATCAGTAATGTCACTTAGAGCTGCTATTGATATTACTCACCTGAGCAGCGATAAGTGCATCTCCCCAATCTTCCCCAATTGACATATTGCTCGCGTCTCCATCAATGATCTTGATATCCGCTCCCAAGTTCTTCTTCACAAGAGCCTCACGCATTCCTGCATGTGGCTCCACAGCTACAACCTCATATTTCTCTGGTCTCTTTATTAAGGCTTCCGTAAACTTGCCTGTACCGCAAGCGAGTTCTACAATGCGTGCGTTGGTTTGATTTGCTACTCCAAGATTGACAAGAAGTTTCTCTACGGCATCAGAGGGATAACTGGGTCGATGTTGATCATAGCTAGCAGCGTCATTAAACCCATCCTGGGCTTGATAGGGAAGATTGAATTGAGTGGACATATTATTTTCGCAAGTCATAGTTGCAGTACATTGGTACAAGTAATTCACAAAGGGTTTCACGAAGAATAGGCGGCGACTACAGTAGAATGTTCCGTAAATGCAATATTTGAGATCGGCAAGCGATGACGACATCAATAAAATTGGAATTGATTTTGAAAACTTATGTAGTTTATATATTGGTAAGTCAATAACAACAAACAGCTGACTGACCTGTCTAGTATGGAATACCGTTCGTCAATTGCTGGAATTGATCGTAGACTCCTGTCGAATAACTCGAATAGCTCTTCTTGATAAGGTCCTTCATATAATCTGCAGCCTCTCTCTCGCTTTTCTCTAGAACAAATCTTTCCTTAAAGTGTTGGATGGTCTCTGGTTTGAAACATGGCAAACCACTCTCCATCATCAATAACACAATCTGACTAAGCTTCTCGGTGTGCTGCCTCGATGCTAGGAAAGCCTTCACGCACAATTCTTCGAACCACTTAAATGCTTGATGTTCTGTACTTCCACCCATGACAGCCATCATCTCACTCGTGAGCTTGAATGGCGCTCTTTCAAACTTCACCCCTCCAGGAGCAATGTCAAAGCAGAAACCAAAATCAATGTGCAAGATGTGTCCTGCATCATCGATCATGATATTACCATTGTGTCGATCCTTGAATTGTAATATGAATGAAATCATCGAGTAGGCAGCCATACTTTTCACAAAGTTGTTTCGAGCTTCTTGAAAACGTAGAGAGTCTTCATTGCCATACTTCGAGATGAAATAGTCATAGAGGCCATTGACTGCCTCTCTGCCGACCATATCACGCGAGATTGAATTAGGGAGAACATCGATAACACCACAGCCAGGAGCAGTTGCTGTTACGCGATACGGGAAAACGTAAACATCGAGTCCAACATCGTTAAAGATACCTCGGAACGCCGCAATCATTTGAAGCGCAAGAACATCTTGGCGGCAATCATCCCCCACCTTGAAGATGGCCGACTGCCATATCTCTATAGTATTCTCTTGGGGAATGGTTGTCCCAACTTTGTTGACCTCTTCAAGCATCTCATCGGTACCTTCCAAGCCTCCTTTATTCTTCTTAATACGAAACGTTGCCATGTATGGTGCTTTGGCGTGACTTTGTAACGGCTTGCCTGACTTCCTATCAATACCAATGACCACGCCATCCGGATTACTGGGCAGATAAACTCCAACTTCGACCACAATCTTACGCAGCTCTTCCTCGATTTTTTGTTTTTTCTCCTCTTTAGGGCTTTTGATATAAGGTTTCAAGAGGCCCGAGATATTAGTCACTTCATCAAAGAACCTAAACTCTCGTTCAAAGAATACTTTATCCACGGCGGAGAATTTGGTAACCATTCTGTTCATGACCAGGTCGAGGGTTGGCTTAATGTCATCGGGCTAGCACAACGTTAGCATGTACAATTGAGGAAGGCTATCGACTTACTATCAGAGAATCTTCATCCTTATAAGCGTTGGCCTTCATATTCCAGATGATCTGATGAGCAAAAAGCTGAGAAAACTGTGCTGTCTCGACGATGTATCTTGCAACATAGCCTAAAGCATCAAAGCGTAAGGTCTGAACAATTTGCGGTACATAGAAGAAAGTTACGTCAACGGAATGACTCTCCAAGGCTCGCATGGCGTATTGGAGGATGAAGGGGTGATTGCGATATGCAGGTAAAAAGTATGTGATGGCTGTGATTGGGTTTACAGGTGCCCAGTAAAGAAGAAATTTTAGTTGAGATGAGATATCGTCAGGCAGAGATCCTCCGAGAAGCAATTGAACTGCTTCAGGGTAAGATATTGCTTTGTCTGGGAAACTGAGTAGAAGCCAACGAATCTCTTTCTCGAGTCTGGGCGAAGGGAATCGTGAGATGAGCTGCAAAGCTAGCGATGGATTTTGAGCCCATGCGGTGCGAATCAGTGGAATGAGGGCTGCCTCGTTCAAAGTCTTTAAGCCTTGATGAGAAGACTCCCGTGGCTCATTCAACGGGAACAGCCAGACCGATAATCTAGCCTGCTCACTTTCGATCAAGGTTTGCAATAAAAGTTCTTTTGAATGAAGGGAGCTTAGAAGAGGCGTTTGCTTTTGACCGGATATCGTAACACTTTTCAATTCAGCAGACACATCTCCAAGTAGTCTTACTTCGGCTAGCAGCTGTATTCGATTGCCGCCAAACGACCATCTTGGCGCAAAGCTAAACCAGCTCAATGCCGCAGAAAGTATTTGGTCTTTCAACAAACATCTTGAAGAAAGAGCGAGTGCCTTGCTATGTCTGAGTACTTTCAAACCAAAAAGTACTATGTGAAATCTGATTTCTCGTGCTAAAGGATGGCCAGTCGAGTTTTTCAAGCCCTCGAGGGTGACGTTCAGGAGCCTTAAAAATACCTTCTCGATGTGAGGATTTCCGAGCCTAGTAGCATTGAAGTGGCTGCTAAGAAACGTCAAAAGACGCATATGTGGAGTAAGTATATTGCGAGCTGCCTGTTGCTGCTTCGAAAGAGTTGCTCTATTACTCGGGGCGAATTCTTCTTTCAAATAGAAAGGATCGAGGTGCCTAGTCAAATTAGTATTTTCACAGATTCGAAGTCTTAACTCTTACAGAAATTTTGAATTAAAGATCCCGAGCCTTCGCTGAATTGTAGATTCCCATTGTTGAGCAATTTCCATCAAAATCCTTGGCTCCATTCGTGGGTTTTCATTTATCACTCCGAGCCAAAGCGATATACCAAGATTGATAGATTGTTTAGTGAATATAGAGAACGGGATACTAACGAGATGATGCACAATAGCACACTCGTCTTTCTTCGTGCGACAAAGTAATGCTGCAGCTCTTCGCAAAATATCTCTTAATTCACCAATGGGAATGTATTTGCGTTTTGTGGTTCGGGCTTCCAGGTGGGCAAGAACTGTGGCTGCATCATCCGACATCTTTTCTGACTTTTCTGTAACGGATCCACGCCGGTCGCTCAACTGCATGAACTGTAGCCATTCTGCATCATGATCCGGAAGTGCTTCTGCATATCTGTATTCTTGGCGTGTTGTGTATTGGGCAACAAAATCAGAAGCTGTGTTGATATTAAGTTGACCATGGCGAGTTATGGCGTTTAATCTCTGATCAGTACTGGGGATGATAGACCCCATTTGTGAAGCGAATGATCGTCCAAGTGATATGTGACCATAGGCTCCATCATCGTTATATTCAGAAAGATAAGTCTGCAGTAAACCCTTAACGTCCAGCGGAGCAATATTAATGACAGCTGTGACCCAAGATTTTGCTCTTGTATAGAGATTGTCAAGAGTTCGGCGACGCAGACCATAATCGTCAGAAAGATCGACTGTGACCTTACCTCGAGCAGATGTGAAAGACGACTTCCATTCATACTCATCTGTTTCAGACTCTAAGCAGCTTATCCACATGAGGGATAGTAGCTCTAAAAGTGCAAAAAGGGAAGCTTTTTGACAAAGAGCAGATGGCACATCGTGAATAATTCTGTCAGCACATAGCATTGCCGCTTGCTGAACCCTATCTATGCGATAGCAACAACCGCTAAAGATTGATGCAAGTTGTTTCGCAACATAAGGAGCCGAAAATTTCGGGTTAGTCCCTGTCAGGGTCTTGCGAAGATAGATGTCCATTACAGACGCAGTGATAGAATCCATAGCATTGCTCATCTCACCTCTTCGCATACTTGGTTCAAGAAAGTAGGTCAAAGCTTTGGTACAGTCGCCAGAATCTGCTCGTAGGGTTTCCACGAGGTAGGCTGCTTGCAAGAAAATTACCTTGCGGTAACTCAATCCCTTCACTTCGGAAGCCTTCGAAGGTATCAAAGCAGTCAGCCGCTTCTTCTGAGCTGCTTCGTGATGTGAAGTTGCGCCACGGCGCAGAACGGTATTCAGTTCAATATCGCTCTCCACTTGTTCGCCACGTTGCTCCGTGACCAATGGCCGAGAATGGATGGCTATGATGCGTAGTTCATTAATATACTTTTTGCCTAGATCTGTATTAATAGAGAAACCGTGTACAGCTATATTAAACCATGCATCGCGAATAAGTGATAAGCTCTCCTCGCTCAGGTTCTCATCCGTGGCCAAGTCATTCTTGGACATCAATATTGCAAGCGGTTGTAGCAGTTGAGAGATTTCGCGAGCAGCAACTTCAACATCTGCCTCCTTGGTATTCTGTGCTTGATGGACGTCTCCTCTGCTTGTAATGTCTTCCAAAATATATTCCAGATATATATCATAAAGCGAGGACTGCTTGTCTAGATTTGAAGATAGATACACACGACCTTTCATCACCTGTAAAGTTAGTTTCCTACTACTTTGGATGCTCTAGCGAACTTACTGCACTCAAAAGAGCCTCATTATTCTGTACAACCCCGTCATGACTGAGCCTCGCATATAACTTCAGCAAAGCTCGAAATTCCAGTGGTCCTCCACTCAAAGCGAGACTTGCTGCCTCGGTAATGATGCGGCTATCGACGGATCGACTGACTTTGTCAATTTTCTGGAGCAGCATTGATTGGGCCAGAGCGGTGATTTTGGGATCGTTACAACTAGCTGCAATACCACATATCGCCTGGACAACATTCCCATACACTATTGACGTTTCTTCTTCACCGCTTATCGCCAGCGAAATTGAGCTACCAGTTGATTGTTTCCCACCGTAGAATGTAGAGTGTACACTACCGTCCAGATTCATCTCCCCATTGGCCCCACCAGAAAGAGCTTTTTCAGTATTTGAACCAGAGCTAAGAACATTCCCAAGTGTATAAAGCGTCGTGATAACTGCATCCTGTGACAGTACACGAAGAACATAAGCCAGGCAAGTCGATGCTATTAAGATTGTTTGCCCTCGTGGCCCACCCTGCACAATGAATCGAGGCAACAAGCGGCTAATATTTGGCGCAAAACTGGGAGACAGTTTTGCTACTAATGCCAAACATCGAAGCACAACGCTCGCCAACGTTTCATCGGCCATTTGTATTGGGTCAGCAAGAGTGTCCTCGAGCCAAGACATTAAGGGGTCAACATCAGCTGCATCTTCGTTAAGCATAGCACAGTTCAGGTAGCTAGTCAATGCAGCTGCTTTGACCGAGAAAGCGAGTCTCTGTTGCCAAGCAGATCCTAATCGAAGATAATCCGCTCCATCTGCAAGTAAACTCATCTCATCGCATGAGATATCAGCCATTGTTTCGATGGTGGTGAAATCGACTTCTCTTGGAACAGAGGTGTTCGACCTGAAAACTCCGGTTCCAGACATCAACAAGTCTAGTATATCATTTCCTCTCAGTTCATCGATATCAGCGACCAGGAGAGAAGAGGCAGCTACTAGCAGCCACATGAAGCTCCGCTGCAGCAAAGTGGCTCCGAGGGGACGTCCGATAGCCGCGTAATGTCGAACGTATCTTTTACAGTCCTTCACAATGCTATGCGTAGAGTTCGAATTTCTTAGAACAGAGAAGGCGGTTTCGACTGAAATTAGAAACCCTTCAGACTGTGGTATCAAAGTATTAGTATGTCTCGAATAAAATAAAAGTGTTGAAGCTTTAGTGATAGAAGAGGAAAACATGCTAGTAGAACTATTCACAGGCTTTGAAATGTACTTACTAAGATGCTCTTGACGCGCTCAATTAGAGCCAGTCTCTCCGAAGCACTCCAAAAATTGGCATAAGTAGCTGCCGCATCCAGAAACCCAAGGATAGAAGTGGTGAGGGTGACGACATGAAGTGCTTCCTCGACGTCAGAAGAACCTCCATGATCTGAGCCGGTTCCTTGCAAAGTTATTTCGGAGGTAGCTTCTGCGCAATTGCTTAAGTACCGCCAGAGGGTTTTGGATACAGGAATATCATGGTTCAGGCCCAACGAGAGCAGCGCTGTCGTAAGACCATAGCTCAGTGCTTCACCGGGGGAAGGCTCAATATTGCGGAGAGATGGTGATGGTAAGAAAACTTGAGAGTGGGCGTCTAGAATATATGGAGAGAGTTGTTCTGCAAGTCGTTGCGCGCTTTCCTGAGATTCGAGCAAAGGTGCTGCTTTGCAAAGTGCTAGTAAGACCTCGAATTCTTTAATATTCATAGGTGTCCCAGTCAAAGACTTTGTAGCAGCCTTCCCAATGCCATTCCGTGCTTGATCTCCATGCTTCAATCCACCTTTATATAGTCGTTCAAGGTCCGTGTTACCAGTTGCTGGTGACGTCGCAGAGAGTGCAGCAATCTTCTGTAAAGCTCTTCGGCGAATGCTTGAAGAACTATAGGGAGTCAGTTTACTGGTTTTGAGAGGGGGCGCGCTGTTTACTTCTCCATACTGCCAGCCTACCTTGTCAAAGGTGCTGATATCAACTTTATATCTTATTCATCACGAATTCGGCCATGTATTATTGTACAAGATCTCAGGAACCTACCCCTGTCGTTCTTGGCGAGGCTCCCGCAACGACGCGCATCAGAAAGCAGCCTCCAACTCAACCTTCAACTGCAACTTAACAGCTAAGTTTCGCAGACACAACCCACGAATCCTCACATTATCACACATATCTAAATCAACCGCCGACTGAAATTCTCAAAATGTCGGCTATGTTCTCTCAAAACCCTCTCATGAATGGACCCAATTACTCGTTCAACCAAGCTCCATCATCTGCTGCAGGCAATAAAGAGCACGGTTTCTACCCGTAAGCACATCACCACAGTCTATAGTGTTCTTGTGCAGTGTTAATCATATCTAGATATACCGATAATGGTGGCTCAACCCTTGCGATTTCTGGTTCCGACTTCACAATTGTTGCAGGTGATACACGAAGCACATCAGGATACAACATCAATACACGCTACTCTCCGAAGGTCTTCAAAATTGGAGGTACCACATCTAGCCAGGATGATGCGACACTCGTCTTATCGGTAGTTGGATTTGCGGCGGATGGAGAAGCTTTGAAGGAGCGCCTGGATTCTATCGTTAAGATGTACCGATACCAACACGGCAAGCCCATGAGCGTTAAAGCCTGTGCTCAGAGATTATCTACCATCCTATACGGCAAGCGGTTCTTTCCATACTATGTAACTGCAATCTTGGGTGGTCTGGACGAGGAGGGTAAGGGTGCAGTTTACTCTTATGATCCTGTTGGGAGTTACGAGAGAGAACAATGCAGAGCGGCGGGAGCAGCTGCGAGCTTGATCATGCCATTTTTGGACAACCAAGTCAACTTTAACAATCAATACATTCCAGGAAGCGGTGAAGGACATGCTTTGACACAGAGGGAAAAGCTCCCCTTACCCCAAAATGAGGTTGAGGATTTGGTTAAGGATGCGTTCGACAGTGCGGTTGAGAGACATATTGAGGTTGGAGATGGGCTGCAAATGTTTGTAATTACGAAGAGTGGCATTGAGGAAAAGTACTTGCCGCTGAAGAGGGATTAGATACGAGTAGGGGAGTTCTGGAGCTTGTACGATCAGATGGTAATGCGACATATTTAGCGTTGCAGAATCGGAATGGGCATATTTGGTTTACCAACCTTAGCAGTAGACATTAAATCCGATCATGGCAACACACCAATACCCAAGTACTCGAGTCTATATCTTTGTGTCTCTCCTTTCTATGCGTCTCGTACAATTCCTGTCGAGAACTGGACCAATGTGATTCTCCAAGCTTCTGTACCCTTTGTTTCACCCTCTCTTTTCAGCATGCTTTACCCTGATTAACTTGGAACTTCATGGTCGGGGTAATCACCAGCACTTCTATCTCTCTAGATAATTATTATGCCCCATTGTTCTTGCCATTCTTGCTTGAAATCCAGGATAGGTTACAGTCCACCTCAAGGTGCAGCAATGAGCGATGAGTGAGTCATCTTCGACGAAGGACATCAGCTTGATTTAATATTCCTCCTCACCTAATAGTCTAAAGTGAGCCAGCCTTATAAAATCTCTACCAGTGACTGCTGTGCTGCTTCAATGTAGAGACATTAGAGGGCTAGCTCATTATTTTTCACTTCTCACTATTTATTAATTTTTTCTCATTAGCCTATATCCAAACTTTGGAATGGTATCTCATCTAGCGTATTATGTCTTCCAGAGCTGTCATATCAAGCCTCCTTGCAGTCCATAGAGTGTGCTGCTTGTTTTCTTCTCTCCCGAATGACCTTATAAGTGGAAAGGGTTCGATAATTAGAAATTAAGAACAGTAATGCACGCAAACAATTTCAAACAAAGATTGTTGAGAAGTTATCAGATGAAGGTTTGAGAAAAGTTTAATAAGTAAGGTACCGAGAAGTTTGGAGTTATAGCCCACATAGCTTAGAATATATACGAGACTCTCCAAGACTAGACAGTCTAAAGAGCTGTACCGTTTTTCTTGAAAAGTCCAGGGAGATATGCCAGCTCGTGCACATCTCAAATCTTGAAATAAATCGACGCTTCTCGTCCGCCCCTCAGATATCCCATGTAGGTGGCAAGCATTGGCTCCTATGTTTCCCTTCCACCAGCAAGAAAAGGTCATAACTGAAGCCTGGCACTCTCACGATAGCCACGTCCAAACCTGATCAAAACCTTCAATCAATACAGAAAGGAAAGTCTAACGATATCATTGGTCTGCAAGTTTGGCCGTCATTTCCACAATTACCAAATACAGGCAATTCTCCGGGAAACTTCATAGCCGGGCATCGAATATCGTGGATATATACCGATCAACTTAAGAGTTTGCTTGTGGTGAAAAGCAAACGTGGTCTTTCATTTCCAGAGACCCCATATTTTCCGTTCGTTTGCGTAACTGGCAGAAGAAGATGATATCTTTCTCTCCCACTGGCCCATACGGGGCCATTAGACGCGATGCTCGTTGGTTGGAGACAGGCTAGTTGAAGATTAATTGAAATTACAGCGTGTGATCCAGAATGCGGCAGCTGTGCTGTATTAGTGCCTCTTCGTAAGCTCTTGAAAATCATCTAATCATTCGAGTATAACATGCTTCGAATACCAAAGCATGTTGATCTCCAATCATACCTTTCGAGTGCCTGTGACTGGCAAGGCCTAATTTAGGAATATAAACTATGCGTGACCAGTAGCATTTCAAGGCTCAAGGGTAAGCTTTTGAAAGTCAAACGGAGGGGAAACGGTTGACTATTAATATTTGCACTATTATAGTACTGGGAAAGTTCCCAATTTGAAAAGTTACTCGAATGGTATGTCATGCTTATCGGTTCCGATGACTGCTCCTGCAATGTATCCTTTAACGAGCGGTGTGCTTGTGATTGATGCAGTCCCGAGCACACTCTGTGCCACTTTGTTGGTCGAATTTCAAAATCTACACCCACCCTGTGTCTGCGCGAGTGATCCACCGCGGAGAGGACATTATATCGGACGATCCACAAATGACACGATGCCAGTAGAATCAATGGAGCATCCAGGCATCCGCATTATCCACAATCTTGGAAATATGAAAGATGGTTGTGGGAGAAATGGGAGCTTCTCGTGAAAATTGGGAGCATAGTCCCCGAGCCAATAAGAGTGCTCACAGTCCGTTCAAGTTAAGCCTCTCCCATTTGATTCACAAATGCAGCTCTATGCTTCATCTCCCAACATCTGAATGTGTTGTCAACACCCGTCTAATCTCTAGACATGTGTTACCAGATATCGACCTAGCTGTAGAGCATATGGTATCAGTTTAGAGCTCTCCGTCATTGGCCAAAGCGTAGACGGGGATGAAGCTTAAGCAAATCGTTCAGCACATAGCTCCAGAGATACTTAAGTATGTGACTATGAGATCTTTCTTCGAGATGCGACTGAGCTCAATTAGCTCAGCAATTTTTACTCAGCCCTAAAAGAGAGGGGACTGATATACTTAAAGCCAACTCCTAATCTTACATGCAATGTTTGTACCACGATTCACGGCTACGAAAGGCCACCAGCTGGTAGGAAATTCGACTTTTCCCTCGGTCTCGGGATCATCTGGCGTCGACTTCTCTCCTATAATTCTCACTCCCGGGACGCTTGAGCATAAGTAGAGAAGGGATTTTTGAGGAGCATCGCATTCCAACGAGTAAGTGTTGGCACCCATTGTTGATTGGTTCCAGAGGTTCCCCATGGTGCTTCTACTGTAAGGCGTGTTTCTGATGTAGGGCCTAGGCCGGAGCAGTTCTTGTTTCCTGCTTGTCAATGAACCACCACTCTAGGACTCCAGTCAGATTCTCACAAAGAGGTCTAAAGCAGCAGCAGGTGGCGATTTGTGTCTCGGATAGCTAGCTGCTTTGTCGGATAAGAAGAGAGTGTTAGGAGTAAAGATAACTGGGTTGCTTCATACCCGCACACATGTACATTTGTAGTCGGTATTCATTAAAACATACATACATCAATGTAGATGATTTCCATTGCACAGCCCATTGTGGCGTTGGACTACAGAACCCAGATGGGATCGTCGGACCCTGAACTCGGGTAAGTTTCTTTTGAATCCGGAGGTCCCGTCATTCTTGAATCAGTGCAAAAAGTATAGGAAATGCGAAATGAGTGCTTTGTCGCGCAGGAATGGAAAGATCAGCATCAGCTTGTGCAGAACTTAAACGAGCGATCCCGACGACCGGGCCATAAATGGAAGAAGAATGTTCTCAGCCACTTCACTATTTGCCACTCTGAGCGATATCTCGCTTTGATCACCCAATTCAGCAGAAACCTGGAAGGAAAGATCTGCACGTCACACATCGGATATCTGGAAAAGCTGGGGATGCCTCGTTTCACGGACTTTGAGGGTCACCTGATGCATTTCTTCAGTGATGTAAGATGGATATTCGGCATGTCTATCTGCGCTATTGACTCGTCCAGCAACGCCACAGGAGAAACTTTCAGTGGTGCTGGTAATCTCCTGGATGGTGTTTCCGTCTCCCGAACCGCGAACTACCTATGCGACCCGACTACTTGGTATTCAGGTGACCGTGTTAGAACATTAGGGCTAGAAACTAGATGAAGGGTAGCTAGCATAGCATCTCAACGCACTACCGGGGCATATACCACGTTCAATCAACGACCTATCTTTCTTGCAGTCAATCAATCATCCATGAGTGGTGGCAATACATACGGCAGCAGGCTATGATATGCACCACTGGATTGGGGTACAGCCCTCTGTACAGAAAGAGTTTGTCTGTCTAGAAAGAAACTCACCTAATTCTCCGGAAGATCATGGAGACAGCTAGCTGCATGCTCGGCAGGGCATCGAAGAGTAAGAGTCCAAGAATATGCCCCCTTAGTAATGTGCTTGTAAAGCCCAGAAATCTCTAATCCGCCGTCTAGAATCTTAAGGGTGAAAAGTTTTGATGCTTGTCATACAAAACAAATCCATCAAGACGTCGTGCTAATGCCACGGGAGCCATGGCCGGTCTTGGAATCCCATAACCTCGTCGCTCTGATACTCGCTGCTCGGCCCAAGAACGCATCTCGCCACACTGCGGCCCGCTGTTTTCTGGTTCGGGGAGAAGTCCTTAAATCTGACAACGGCAAGTAACCCTGAGAGTCAGTGGCGTTGGGCTTGATCTGGTCTGCTGCTAGGATGCTTTGGAGCACGCAGCCGAAATCACCCCCCTGACTAGATTTCCTAGCGGGAGGAAATCGGATTTGTGAAAATGCCATATGCGAGCTTGGACAAAAGCAGCGCTGCTTAACAATTCGATCTATGCATTGGTTTTTAGTCCGGTGCCCAGTCACCATTCACAGTTCGCTATCCTGTGTAGTACCATGCAGAATTTATGGATATGGAGACATGGGCTCTGACTAGTACTGTAGGTAGTCAGTATGTGGAGGCTTGTCTGGTGTAGGTATTTGTACCTAGTGTAGTGCTGTCTTTCCCCTTCCTCTTTGTAACCTTAGGATGCCACGGACCTGTAATACCGACTATCGGTGAAAACGCATTTTGGGACCCTGTCGTACTCGTGGCCGCCTCATCGTGCTTCAATAATCGTTGTTTCTTGTGTGGACAAATTACATGCACCAGCCATACACTCCTTGCTTTGATCCTGTCTGTCATCACCTTCAACATTGCGTTCTTCAGGCGATCTCTGCAACCTTGCCTAGCCTACTCCATTAATAAACAATAGACGTCAGTTCTAGTAAGTACCAATCATCCTCTGCCGAGCCATGTGTTTTCGAAGCAACTGAAGCAATTAAGCACCGTTGACAAGCTGAAGTCTAGGGTTTGCATTGCTAGCCTGTTCGTAAATCTCCGAAGCCTGGACTCCATCCTAATCACAGCCTACTCTTTATGATATCGTTGATTCCTGTACCTTTTGCCGCAGTTCGTCTGAGGTCGATCGTTTGGAACTCATGGTTCGTAAGCCACTACATTGGTTACCATCTCATATAACCATCCATTAAGGTTCCTGCCGCAGCAACCTATACATAGCCCTCTACAACTGTAGAAGTTAGATTCTGTCCCCAGTGACTATCTCTAAATACTTCATCACCTTGTCGAGAGCTTGCTCAGGAGTCGGAGGTCTAAAAACCAAATTTGGGCAGTCGGGTACTTCAGTTTCCGTAAAGATTGCCACTTCACCAAAGAGTTGCAGATAGTATCTAAGTAAGATCACCCTCCTCTTCTTCAGTTACCTATACTTCCCAGAGCACTGCAGCATCTTAATAACTGTTCTCTTCTCTTTTGAATTCGAACTCTTGCTTCATTGCTAAGGCAAAGGCTCCCAATCCCGCCTCTATGTGTTGCTAACATGGCTTTCGTTTGGGTACAGGTTTGGGCTCCTCCACAGGAATTAAACGCAGTTACTATGGGCGACGTACCATCTGGATCGCAGGATATTCGTAGACCATCTAATAGCTCATACCCCACACGGCAGGACATGTCGCAAAATTTAACTGCGTACGCCCATGTAGATGGGGAGGGGAGAGAAGGTCAGGCAGGAAATCATGCACAACCAACTTACGACACAAACCAACTTGCATCTCACCAGAGTTTGTCGACGAGGACGGGCTCCTTTGATATGAACCACCTTGGCGCAGCATTACCTGAAATATCACAAAACCAGAATCCCAATATTCAACATCAGCAACAACAACAACAGCAGCAGCCAAGATATCCTCCTACATACTCACCACCTGGCCACGTATTTCAGCCACAGCACGGTTCTCAGTTTCCTAATATTCAGGCGATGAATTCTTCTGGGAATGTAGCCTACAACATGCAATATCAGGACCAATATCAAGGATTATATGTACCAAGTCATACACCATCGCCGACACATCCTCAAGCTGGGTCCAATTCTGCGAACCAATTTTACCAGAACCAATTTTACATGTCTCAGCAGCAACAGCTACATCCACAGCAACATCATCTGCAAACAACGCAGTACTATGGACCACCAGGGCAATATGCCCCTCAAAACCACTTATATTCTGGGCCATCGCCCACGGGACATTTAGGACCACGAAATAATATGGATAACAGACAACCAGTTCCACCGCAATCTTACGGCTATCTTGGTATCAACTCTGGCAGTGTAGGACCGGCAAGACCTAACAAAAGTAAGTTTTTCGGATAGCTCCGGTCTATGAAAACAAACCTGGGCTATGGTATGGCAATAGTGTATTAATCAGTCCTTAGGCGTAAGCCAATCATCAGTTGTTCGTGGGCCTCCCCGCAAACCTCGCCAGAGTGGTAAGTAAAGTGTATTCTTGATACTTCTAAAATATTAAAATAGATATAGGGCACGCAATTTGGATCGGAAATTTGCCTCCACAAACTGAGCTTATGAGCCTTGTTCTTCATGTCTGCAAAGAAGCACCTGGTCTAGAATCCCTCTTCTTAATCTCTAAAAGTAACTGCGCATTCGCGAATTTCAAGGATGAGGTCGCATGTATGGAAGCTCAGGGCAAGATTCACGATTCTAGATTCCAAACGGTAAGGTTGGTGAGTCGACTACGAAGAAGTTCCGTAGGAGCTGCAGGTGGGGTTACTATTCCAACCGGCCCTGCTGCTTTGACTACTCCCGCGCCACCTGTGGTGAGCAGTAGCTCACAGGATGGTGAGCATACTGATAGGGAAGCCAATGTGACGGATGGCGAGTCAACAGAGGATGGGGCAGTCAAGGATGGAGCACTTACAAAGGACAAGTTTTTTATCGTAAAGAGTTTGACTGTAGAGGATCTTGAGCTCAGCGTACGGAATGGAATTTGGGCAACACAATCCCACAACGAAGAAACGCTCAACAAAGCTTATCAGGTATGACCTGAACTCGCCACAATATTGAGATACTATGCTGACCTTTTCTCAAGGCTGCTGATAATGTTTACCTAGTAAGTTTACTTTACTTGTCATCTTCTGGGTCAGTATCTGCGATACTGAGGCTTATATCGAGGACCTTGTGGTCAGGAGTCAGGAGGAATATAGAAGTGGAGTACCGGGGAAGTGTTCGAAGACTTTGCTAATTCTGGACAGGTATTTTCTGCAAACAAATCTGGCGAATACTTTGGTTATGGTCGAATGATCTCACCTATCAATGATGACCCAGCAGCGGCCATAGAATTTGCGCCAAAAGCGCAGGCAGTGGAGGATCCCGAATTGCCAAAAGCCATTCCGACTGAAGCCAACGAATTCGCTCCCAAAGGTCGCATCATCGATGACTCGGCTAGAGGTACCATATTCTGGGAAGCAGAAAGAGACGAGGAAGATGAAGCAGAAGAAACAGACAGCAACAAAAGTGATGATGGCGCTCCAGAATCCAAAGCTTGGGGAAAACCATTCAAACTCGAGTGGTTGTCTACAGCGCGACTACCATTCTACAGAACAAGAGGCCTGCGAAATCCATGGAATCAAAACCGTGAGGTGAAAATAGCTCGCGATGGAACAGAGCTGGAAACTACTATAGGACGACGACTGATTGCACTCTTCCACCGTGTACCAAGCCCGGAAACTCAGGCACCATTGCAAATGCTGCCAATGCCCATGAACGGTTACCCTCCTACGCAGCAGTTCAACTAAATATATCACTATGTACCAGACGAAGCATTAATTAGGAAAGGTGCACGACCAGGAAGTGTTGTTCAGCAAGCGAATTTACTGGCAAGACCTAATTTACTTCTTTCAAGTAAGCTCTTGATGAGCCTACTAATTATTGTCTAATGGATTATGAAGATGATGAGTGTTATGCGATATACGGAATTACTAAGATGAGGTTGATCCAAATCTTTGCAGAGTAAAGTGTTTTGTGAGTGTGTGTATGGTGTAAGTGTTGCCTAGACACTGACACTTATGTATAATTTAGGCAATACAATTTATGTTTCCTACCTCTACGCGTGCCTGTTCTCATTTCTTCCTCTATTAAACATCATGTGATACAAAAGACATTTACTGAGATGATGGAAGACACTTCTGCAACACTGAGCTGCATTCGCCACTATCGGGCGTACTGAAGCTACTGGACGAAGTTCAGCCTAAGACCCATTAGACGGAAACGTCCGAAACATCCAAGAATATAACATACGAGTACATTATCAACGTCACTTTCTAGTGACGTTGACTCCGTTTATAGAACCTGTCGCAAACTTCCTGCCGCAGATCGACTGACCCGCTCACTGTCATTAGTACCAGCATTGTCCAGCACTGGTCGCACAGTATAGCAGCGGATATTAAATGACCCAACAAGGGTGGATCTGGGCAAGTGGCAAAAAGAGTGGCTTTTCCCTGGAGCCGCAGTGGCGGTGTGTTATTACCCCTTTTTGGAAGACACTTAAGCGAGCGGGGAATACCCTAGATTCGCCACTCATCACTTCAGGGGGGTGTTTGCCTGCTATTCTCGATATGGTATTTGGGTGCTCGGTGCATTTGAAGAATTAGACTTGAAGGATTTGCATTGAAAGGGGCTCCGCTATCTTTGACCCATCTGCCTCGAGGCCATTCAGCTTGTTCGTGAATGACCAACCGCCGCAGGTTGACTACATCTGAAAGGAACTATACTGCATCGTATGTGTATATAGCATTGAGTTGAGTTAAGATATTGAAAATTGAACTACTTCTTGACATGGGATAAAGCAAAGAGTAGCACTACTATCGTGCAGGAACAGCTCCAGACAGTTACTAGATTTACAGTAAGAGCATGGAGTTGTCAAAGATGTTAGAACATGATTACGATACTTGACTAGGTACTAAGACAAGTTGGCTGTTATATCTTCCTTGATCGAGGGTAGTCTTAACAAGATAGCCAACAAGAAGTCCAACCATCGCCAGTGAACTCCCAGAACAGGTGAATTGGGTTACGCAAATTGACCACTGAACAGAAGAAGGAGCTCAGCAGCCTTGTTCAGACAACAGACACCGAACGCGCCACTCAGCTCCATTCCTCAACCTAATTGACATTTATCAGTCTCAAGTGTTCACCAAACCTACGACACCATACATAACTCTCACATCATGCCTGCATTCGTACCCAAATTCGACGTCAAAGAGACTAAAAGTGCCTACGAGTAAGGATGGCCAGGAACATGCGAATGCCACAGCTGGTTTCCAAATTTGTCCCTGAGACGAAATTTACTAACTGCTCGATAATCTAGGCTTGAGGGTGAGCTCCCTGGCGTTCATCAGAAAGACATCGAGATTGAGTTCGTCGACAACATCACCCTCTGCATCAAAGGCCATACGATGCGCCCGTTGAGCCAGCCAGCCTATACCAACTTTAGGAAAGCCACCGTCAAAGACGCACATACCGACTCCAAATCCGCCGATAGAGGCACGGCTAACACTGATGAGAAACCCGCAATCGCAGATGCTTCCCGTCCAGAATGCTCCACTACTGCTGCCGCTGCCGCCGTGGCGAAAGACTCCATACTCTCAATCAGCGAGCCCAAGTATCTGATCTCTGAGCGTACGCTGGGCAATTTCGAGCGCAGGTTCACCTTCCCCGTTGGCGTCAACCAGGATGGCGTCTGTGCGACCATGAAGAATGGGATTCTTACCATCACTGTTCCAAAGGCTGAGACGTCACAGATACGCAAGATCCACATCACTTGAGGCTCGAATATGCATTCAACCTTTTATCCTAACAGTAGAAGGGGTGGTTTATGTTAGCTACAGTTGGAAGGCAGTTGGATGAGCGGGATAGGGCCCAAGGGAACACGAGATAGTCTAGTTAAGAGAGCACACAGGCCAGTAGCAATTCTGTTTGGACTCTACAGGGCTATAGTCAGACATCTTGAGTCATCTTCAAGAAAGATAAGTTGAGATGTGCTGACCCTTTCCACTCATTGCTTGCCATAGCTCGATATCCGCCGAAGCTGTAAATGGAACTACATCGCCCCAACAAAATTGTACAACTCTCCTGTTCTTGAGCTATGCCAAAGTGTAGGAATTAAGAGACTATCCGTGAAAGCTTGCAGATTCCTAGTCTTTCTGTAACGTAATTTCGTTTATCCCATGGTGCTCTGATATGATGCGTAGCTTTGCCTAGATCACAAGCTGATATGTCACTGGATGCCTTCTTTAAAGTTCGACAGCTAAGTTTTATTTTATACATCGCGTCACTACCATTTGGAATACAATTTATACCTTGGGACTCCTTCATACTCTACTACTGTGAAAGCCAAAGTATGAACAGGGTAAGATTATATCCTACCAGCTAAGCTACCTATACATCCTATTTACACAAAACTCTGGAACCATCTAGAAAGGGTATATAAAGCGTATCATCCTTCGTTAAAATTGGGTCTTGCAATTGAAACCCTCCGTGGAAATGTGCCCGCTGCGAAAAAAAAGTGCAACAGGAGTCCAAATACGCAATTATATATCCTTAACCCATCGCAATCGACAGAGAAAGTAGCAACACCATGCGCCATGTATGCGCCCCATACCAAATACCCTAATAAAGCTTTTGTACCTTGTGCAGTTAAAGCCTATATGCTTACTGAAAAAAAAAAGAAGAAGAGAAAGTCTAATTACTAGACTTCATCCTATTGAAAATACTTCGTGATTTAGACTTGCTGCGTTGCTTTCGATCACAATCTCGGGTGCGTTCTTCCGACTTCTTGGGGGTACCTGTCTCGTCGCCTTCATTGTATTTTGCCTTGTAGATCCTGATTTTATTAGCCAAATATAAGCCCACGCGAATTTCTTTACTTACCAGGAATTGCCAACCATGCTGATTCCTTTATCTGCAGCTAGTCTATAGAATTTGGCAGCCTTCTTCAGATCAGTCTTACAACCAATCCCTTTAGCATAACAAAACCCGGTCTCCGCCAATGCATCGGCATCTCCCCATGCTATTGCTAGTCAGTATTTTTCATAGAAAACGAGCATAAAAAACGGCGACGACTTACTCCCAGCAATCTCAAAGCAACGTAGCGCGAGCACCTTGTCTTGCTCGATTCCCCATCCATTCATGTGACTGACACCCAATTCATAGATGCTCAACGCAAACTGAGCTTTTCGTGACTTCTTCTCAAGAAAATCAACGGCAACTCCGCCCTTCTCCAATTGCTCATCATCTGCAACTTCCAAGCCAGCAGAATCTGCAGCTTTGCGAAGCCAAGCGACTCCTTCCTTCTGGTTAGGTCTCATGCCCCAACCATGTCTACAAGCAAGTGCATAGAGCAGCATACCCGTAGGATGGTTTTGTCTAGCAGCAAGACGGAGGTGATAAGTCGATTTGGTGAGCGAACCAGCTTCATGGAACTCAATCGCCTTCTCCACGTGCTGCTCAGCATCCATATCCATTGACGGAGCTAGTGATCTAGCCTTGATAGTGCTTGACGAAGCGCCTGATGCAGACATGGACTCTTCAGAGAACCGGGATGTCGTTGCGAATGAGTCCGTAGACGGTCTACTGTCATATGAAGGTCTAGCTGGCTCTAACGAAGGTCTTCCGAGATATAATGTTGGTTGACTGGGAGGGGAAGGCGGCGCAGCACCTTGTGTCTGGCTGGTTGCAAACATAGTTAAGGGTTCCTGGAAAATTAGGGAGTTTCTCTGAAGAAGCTTTCCTCGAGGTAATGAAAATTTAGAGTAAACATAGGACGGAGCTGGTCCCGTCTCAAGGTTGGTATCAGGAAATCCTTCACTCTGAATACTGACAGGTGTATTCGCAGTATCATCTGCCAAGACAAAGGATGGTTGACTATCCGAAGATGCTTGACGTGATGGCCCATCAAAAGGCATTCCACCTACACTGATTATACTTGCTCTGCTAAGGGGCCTTGAGAAATTGAAAGCAGGTCTTGGTAACCGTGTACCACCAACAGAAATCTCAGAAGATATTGAAGGCGTTCTGCGTATAGTGTGACCGTGAATACTAGCTGTAGTTGGTGAGGCAGACATCGCACTGCCAATAGATTGCTTGCGGCGTGGTGGTGAGAGGCCCATGTTTTCATGGCCTACCGAAAGGTCATCTTCTGAGCTATCGGAAAACGATCTAGGACTGGGTTCTGGTTGCGCAAATGGTGATCGGGGTGGAGCCAGAGCTCTTGAATTGTACCCATATGGAGCTAGATTTCCATCCTGCTGTCTTCGTGGCCTAGGTTGACGCAAAGAGTCTGCGCTGGGTCTTGGTTGAATGTATGGAGTCGAGTTTGCGGTTCTTGGAAATCTATGTTCCTTTTCCAAATCTGTGGGCGACTGCTCTGTCCTATCTCCAAAATATGAATCATCTGCTGGGCTATGTGGTCTAGCTCCTCGGTGGAAATGATCGCTATTTGCATCAGTTCGTGGTGGGGGTGGCATAGAGGGGATATCCGGTGCCCCTCCGAACGAAGGATATAGAGAGATTGGCCGATTTGTAGGAACCTCTACCTCCGACTTCAGGGCCATTCCAGGACTTTGTGCTTCGGGGGTGTGAGGAGTATCGGCAGCAGACGCAGAACGGAGATATCCAGGTCTATTCTCTGCCAGGGAGTTCGCAATCATCAGCGGCGGTAATCTACTCACACGCCTCCCTGACCGCTTTTCCTCCTCGAGTTGTTTCTGTAAGAGACGACTTTGCGCAGCAAATGCGTCTAGTGGTGACAATTCGGGAGGTATTTCTCCAGCAATGTGCAGACGAGGCGATGGTAAACCATGTGGTGATCGTCCACCACCTCCAAGTGGCCCATGAGACTGTGATCTCAGATCAATGAAATTTGGTCTATGGCCCGCCATTATAAAGAGCAGTGACTGCGGTTGACAAAACTTTATGGTGCGCAGTTGTTCTTCATCCGGGGTGTTTTGCGTCGTAAGTTAGTTGAAGAAGTGCTGAACATGTACGAAGTAGAAAGGATAGTGCAGTCTTATCGAAGACAAGGCGATTTGGATGATTGTACTTCTTTCGCTTGTAAAACTATGGCTTCCAGAGTCAATGATGCTGGGTTTTAGTAAGGAGTGTGTGGTTCGTATCGGCGCAACGGGAGGCTATGGCACAGGAGGAGTTGATGGATTATTATGGTGCGGTTGGAAGCGGTAGGATCAAAAATGATTGGTGACGGCCGTAGAGATCAAAGGAATAATGCGGTAAAGCGTATGCTATGGATCGTTGGATCAAGTGAGTGGGATTATCGTTGACGTTGAAGATGTTAGGGAGTGGACTTTGGGGGGTGTGATGGTTTCGGGTTCTCGTAGCAAAGTGGTTGGGGGGGTATTCTCAAACACCACGATCTTAGCAACCCCTTTTCCCCAGACTATCCTATCAATAGCAAGACTCGGTATCAAACAAAAGGGGGAGAAAGGAACAAAAGTTTCATCGAGAGGCTCGTCAAGTTCAAGAATGGATTGAAAAGCACTTCATGCAATCTTACGGAATTAATCTGCTATCCTTTAACAATCTACCCTATCCACCAAACGTTACCCCATCTCTGTCGGTTCAAGAGCTTAAAATAAATATTATTTGTATCCATCTAACCAACAGCAGCACTAGCGCATCAATAGCCCCTGAAATCGGGGGACTGTAAATTAATTTGCAGAACAAAGCTAGCCCTATATGGGAGCGTTTGCCGTTTCCTCTGCTGAGGAAAGTCACGATGTTCGGATAGCGTATCTTCATATTTCACTTTGATTCGGCGCTTGTGTTGCGGCAAGGAATCGATGCGGTACCGCAACACTCAGTATTGTACCTCTGAACCGCAGCTCAAGATCGGTCGTAGTGCTTAAATCAGCTGGCCGTATTTGGTACACGTTTGGAAAATTGTCTTCACATTATTCAACATTGGCTCTCTCGGTAGTTCGTATTATTTTCTACATATCTTCAAGCTTGGATCATCTCTGACAAACCCGATGCTCGGATACGATACTAATACGAGGGCTACTTTGTGGCTTTCGCCCAAATATTGATATTTCTCACCCGGCGTTTCTACTGGTTCTACCCGAATAATATGTCCATTATGACTGTTTGGATGAGAGGAATCTTATGTTGTGGTCAGTATGATAATTGGCGTTCGTCCAAGTAGTAGTTTCAAGTTGAGCGAGGCATATAGCAAATGTTATTGGCTCCCCCACAAAGGTCAGGTAACGGTGGCTGCACTTGGTTCAAACAGTGTTATTTCGGGTTCAAGAGATCTTGTGCCTTGCATATGGCAGATTTGGACACTAACACGGAAGATGTTTGGCCAATCAACCAGTATCTCATTTCAGGTTTCAGGCCGCATATTACCTGATTCAGTTCAATTTATGAAGACATATACTACTAATGCCAACCTGAGTCATGCACCGTTATGAAAGCAAGCTTGCCTGAGACAATGTTATAGCTGGTCTTATTTGCTTTTGCATTTGTATCACATGTCGTACTAGCAATTGAAAGCACTTTCAGCAACAAAAATCAGTAGCAAATTTACACATTGAAAACACCTATGTCCAAATACCTCTAAACTCCATACCAATGCTAACCGTGTCCTGATAATCTCAAAACTCACAAATTCTTCGAACTCATTTTCTTCAAACGAGTCGCTCCCTCATATACTCCGCGGTCAACGGCCGCGGCCACAGTCAAAGTTCCGCCCACAATCGCGCAGAGGCCGGTCAAGAATCCAGCCAGTGTCTTAGGTCTCTCTTCTCGATTGATGACCTTCATTGGGGATATGTCCTAGATATTGTTAGCATAGTCAAGGTCGCTACAACACAGAGTGAGCTTACATAGGAGAAGAAAACCCCTGGAATTCCGCCACTTGCGTGCAATTTCTCTTTATGGCCCTCAGCACTGTCATCTCCACCGCGCAAGCTTCTACGATGGCTTGTAACTGAGAATTGGTGTGTTTCGACACTGCCATCGTTTTGATGTCCATAACCACCAATCCCAACATATTGGTTACCAGTGGTCTTCTTGTAAAGCTTCTCCCAGCCCAAAGGAAGGTAGGATGTTGAAACGACTTTGATAAAATACATGAAATTGTAGGCAGGATCATTCGTCGTCTGTTCGGTATCATCTAGTGGGTTTGAGTGATGATCTGTCCAATATGGCAACGCCTTGGCTTTGCCCATTTTATCAATAACATCAGTCGGCAGTTGTGGCCCAAAGCGGAGAGAATGGATCTTGTGAGTAAAAACATGACCACCTTCAACAGGTGTGTCGAGGTAGTTGTTAAGATCGTGGACGTGCATCATTCCATTACTGAAACTTCTTCCAGGCGCAATGTGAAAGTTACCCACAACCTTGTTGACACGGATTCCTCCTTCGATGCGGCATCCTTCCTTTCGTTGAGCGTCCAGACGTTCACTATAATGCTCTCGTTCACATTGCTCAACATTTTCTCCACGGCCGAAAGCCCATGAGACACTGGCATATGCCTCTCTGACTTCATCACAGGTATTACAGCAGCCTGGCTTGACTGCATTGGAAGGAGGAGTTGCGCCATAACAGCCACCACAGTAGTCTGGAGCAAGGTGCGATGCTTGTTCTCCAGCGTGTCTGTAGATTATTAGATTTATAATTTTAAATTGGAGTGGAAGACCTTACAAATCCAGTGCCTTTACATCAATGACCGCCCCCCCTTCGTTATGAGGACCAAGTCTGACTTTGCTGACACCGTGCATGACACCAGTTTGCTGCTCTCCAGACACATCCATAACATCAAGGGTGAGTAGTTCGCAGGGAACTCGAGGAAATGTAATATTCAGGTGTATCTCCATTTTCTCCCCTATCAAGGGCCAATTAATACTGAGATTCCGATTGGACTGACTGCAACCTACCTCGACCTTTATCAACTACCAATTCTGGATGTACCACAATCCGTCGGTAGTCTGCCCATTCTCCCCACGCCAAAAACAGAACAACTAGCAGTGAAGCTATTGTCACAACTCCTCCCGATGTAGTGCGCACCCTCGCTTCATCAACTGTCTTAGTAAAGGCATCAAGCCTAGTAAATCTGGATTTCGCTGGCATAGTTGTTGCGTGTGCGAGGACTCGAGGTTATTTTCCGGATTGGCTAAAGAAGCAAGGCTTGCGCCAGAGAGTTATGACTTTTGCTATTCAATAAAACATAAATTAAGAAGGCCTTGGAATCAATTCAGAAAAGGCTTCAATACGCACTCGACAGAAGTGTGATGCGAAAACTGTCAATAAGATAAATCTGACGCTGTTCAAAAGTTGATGGTCTGGACACCTTTCAAGAAGGATGGGTCCATTCAGCCGCGGCCGCGTCAGGGACCTTGCAGCATTGAAGTCTCTTGGCTTACTAGTATTGTTGTGAGGACCATTATTCAGTTGCTAAAATACTCGATACTATCCGAGGCTATATTAAGATGTGTGACAAAACCACTATATTCTTGAAGGGTAATTCGAGTTCTATCTCAATTTGGATTCACGTTTAGATACCGCAAATTTAACTGTTCTATATGATGTCAAGTTGTTCAAAAAGTTTATCTTTTAAAGGAAAGCTATATTAAGAGTAATTATATTGATTTAGCTGGCATTATTGATTGTATGTGAATTAGATTTATTTAAATTATCTTGGATTGACTCGAAGAGTTAATTGTGATGTTTAGTACACAATAGCTACGCTACCTAGGTACAATAGCCATCTATCATACCAGGTTACTCACGGGATGAGATCACGTGGCTTTTTAAGGTGCCTGGACCCTTGCTCAGCCGCGCTTTAGCATCCCAGTCGTGGTTGTCTTTGACTCTTTCTATTCAGGCAGCATTTCTTTTAACCTCAACACCACCCCGCCAGTCACTTGCTGGAGTCACATAACGACAACGCGTCAACGTCCGGCACGGTGATTCCTCTCTCGCATATAGTCCCTCGCTCATTCTCCGTCTTTTCTTTATTGCAGCCCAAACAGAAATATCTGCACACATTCCTTCATCACCATGTTATCAAATCGGAAATCGTCGACTCCACGAGGCCCACGACATGGCTCTCCAAGCACTCGAGTTGGTGGTGCCAGCCGCGGTGGAATTCGAAAGCGACCCTCTGGTCCACCTGCTAGACTCGACAAAGACGGTGACCTTATGATGGATGCTGGTGCTGTAGCAAAAGCGGGAAGGGGCCGGCAAGACGCAGGCAGAGGTCGCGGAGGCGGACGTGGTAGAGGAGGTTCTGCTAGAGGTTCTACGAGAGGATCCGCGATACTACGAGGCATCGGCTCGCAACAGGCAAATGTTTTGGATTCGCGCAGTCTAAGCAATGGGTCACTCAAGGTGGATGGGTTGCGTGAGAGCAAAGCCGCCAAAAATGCCGACGGTGGTCTGGAAAGCTTACTCGGTTTCCTGGAGCGAAAAGCCGCCGGGCAGGACGCCCATTCGAATAGGGTAATCAAGATCAAGAAGGTATGTTTATTAATCTGATCGGGGGGTCACGAGGTTCCAGCATCGTTCGTCGCCATCTCTACACTCGTTCAAGCCAAGTACCATCAACGAGTCGAGCATCGACACTCCTGCCTATAACACTCCGTGATCCACGGTCGTTTCCAAGGTTGTAATAAGCCTTGCTAACGTCAAATAGTCACATATGGTGGGTGACTCGGTCATTATAACCGCCAGAATAGAGGACATCACAGAAATCCAGAAGCTCGACCAATTCGTCTTTGCAGGCGCGACCTTATCTATCAAACCAATAGAAAACGCTCCGGGTGGGGAGGAGAAAGGAGTTTCAAAGGCGGCTCAAGATGTTAAAGAAAAGTTCAAAGCCATTCTGGCGAAGCGTTACGATGCCAGTATCAAGCTACTCAACTTGTCGGCGCTCGCACAAGACCCAGATTTCGTTGAGGTGGGAATTCAAACTCTCTCATCTGCCTCTGCGGCCAAGTTCTTCATCGCTCTGATGAGCATCTGCGATAGTATGTTCAAAAATGCCCAGGAAAAGCGCGATGCTATCGTCAGCATCTCACTCGCCAACAATGGTATCGATGATCTCCGGAATATCATCGCAGTAGCCGACACATTTCCACATATCAAGAACCTCGATTTGTCCGGAAACAACCTTGCGACTCTCAAATCTCTCCAAAGCTGGAAACCAAAATTCAGAGGCCTCGAAAACCTTGTTTTGGTAGACAACCCAATAATCATGCAAGAGCCCACTTACAATGAAGAGGTCTTGAAGTGGTTTCCAAAGCTCCAAATCCTCAACAATGTGCCAGTAAGAACCCCAGAACAGGTTTTCGCCAATTCTACTCCCATACCTATCGGCGCACCTGACTTTCGGGATGTTGGCCAAGTTGGTGAAAACTTCATCCGACAATTCATCAGCCTCTACGATGGCGATCGTAATGCTTTATTGGCCAACTATTACGACAACGAGACAGCATTCTCTCTCGCTATCAATATGAGTGCTCCTCGAAGCAGAGATCACCCTACACCAATTCCCAAATGGTCATCTTATACCAAATTTTCTCGGAATCTTGCCAAGGTCACCCACACCCACACTAGAATTGACCGAAGATATATCGGTGCCACAGCAATACAGCCCGTATGGTCCGAGTTACCGGCTACTCGTCACCCTGATCTTGCGCAATCTGATAAATATATTATCGAATGTCGCCCTCAGCCAGGCTTAGCCGATCCTTCTGGACAGAGTGCTCGTGGTGTAGACGGTCTTCTCATCACTATTCACGGCGAGTTTGAGGAACAAAATCCATCGGTTGCGGACATTGCTCTGCGTAGTTTCTCCAGGACCTTCGTTTTAGGACCCGGCGCTCCTGGAGGGATCCCAATCCGAGTCGTTAGCGACATGTTGGCTCTTAGGGCTCACTCTCCTTTGGCAGTCCCACTACCAGCAACCGTTCCCCAGCCACAAGCCGTTCAAGTTGCACCGCCTGCTCAACAACAAGAAATATCCGAACAAGGGAAGGAATTAATCGCCAACCAATTAATGGAGAAAACCGGAATGACTCTTGAGTACACCATTATGTGTCTGCAAGAGACAGCGTGGAATATCGAACAGGCCTATGCTGCATACGAGGCCAACAAGGTAAGCCACCAGTTTAGATAGACTACTCATCCATACAATACTAACTCTCCTTAGTCGAAACTTCCGCCCAATGCATTCATCACTGGTGTACCCCGATGATCAATCGGCATCATTGGAGGAGGGGCGGTCAAGCACAACAAACTGCTTCAATAGATGAAGCTACCAGTGCACATTATCATGGCATGGGACGAGTTCCCCCTGACTGCTCGCAACTTTGCGATTAGAATACAGCGGAGGACAGGATTATAAGACTGGGTATATGCACATGAAAACGTGCGTCGGGATTCGAAATATGCATTTGATTTCAGCATGGCGTTGGAAGGGCATGACAGGAATTGAAGTTTTTAGTTATTTTGTAGTATTTGCAACCATGAACGGATGGATAGCGGTTGCGAGATACATGAGGTCAAAGATACCTCTAGCGGATCACAATACAAGAGCCTTCAAGTCGAATGACACCTCCAACTTGTTGTGTGGCAGTTTATTTTTTCTATTTTCTTTCTAGACAAGTGAATGAAAAGAAAACTTCAAGGGCATTATCGTTTTATTATATAGTATACATACATTCCATCAATTCGTGAGATAGATCCCCCCCCTACCCTTCCAAAGGAAGCAACACGGTTTTTTCTCCAATTGCTTGCTTTGAATTCCTCATATGTAAATACATACGTATCATACCACCTTTGTGGTTTCATTCATTCGGATACCAAAAAGAGAAAAAGTGAGCACATCCAAACCAAAGAAAAACAAAAACAAAAAAAAAACGCCAATTTTTCGAATCCCCGCGCGCCATGTGATGCTTCAATGTATTCTCCGCCCCCTAAAAACGCCAGACCATGCATGCATAATTTCTCTTCTTATGTATTCTTAGGGGGGAAGGGAAGGGAAGGGAGGTGAAGAGAAATGGCAATGGGAAAAAAGAAGGTTGATAGAGGAAGGAAAAATCATTTTGCGTGAGATACGATCTCGGCGTAGACGTCGTCGGGGATCTTCTTGATGAGCGTGAGCGTGACTTCCTTGACCATCTCGGAGTTGATGGGCGGAAAGGAGCGTAGGATCTTGGTGGGGCTGGGTGGTGGTTCTTTGTTAGTGCTGTGGTAGGTCTGGGGCATAGGAGAGGGAGAGGGAGAGAGAGGGTAGAAGACCAACCTTGGAGAACTCAATATGGAGTTTCTTAGAATCACGAGCTGGGCCACGATGCAGAGGATGTTCAGGTGCGCGCCATAGGCAAAGAGAAAGTCCCATAGCCTCAGCACTTCCGGCAGCGGGGGCGTGCATGCGCACAAGGTGAGCACGGAAGGAAAAGCGTAGAGTTCGGCGTTCATGCCTTTCCCTACCAGGTACAAACATAGCTTCGGGTCGACGATCGCGAGGACTTTGTCCACGAGCGCAAGGCCCTTGTGAACGCCGTCCATCGCACCACGGACGTAGCCCGGGCATTCGTGCGTGATGAAGCGGTGGAACGCGATGAAAGCTTCAGCTTCGCTCCGTGCTGCGTACAAGAACGGCGCCGCAAGCACGTTCATTCCTTGTACATACGTGCCTGGCTCGCTGGCGCCGGCATCTGAACCATCGGTGGTCAAGGTCAAGGCCCTGGCTCTGGACTTCATGGTGGGTGTTGCATTTTGTAGTTCTGGGCTTCCATGCTCCGTTATTGAGTACGATAGTCGCGGCGGCTGTTTTTCTTCTTTCGCATCGTGCAACTTCCATGCTACGGCGTTGAGAAGACGGATCAAAGACGCTTCGCTCACGCGGCGACGGAAAAGCGGATCGGTGGCTAGGGTACGGAAGGTGTCGTTGCGGATTTTGGAGTATGCTGGAGAAGCGCCGCGGTGGATGAGGGCGAGATATGCGTCGGTTTCGAGGACGGGGGCGTTGAGTAATATCAACCAGACGTATATACGCATGGAGGACTATTCTGTCATTAACACGATGTGCAGCTCACTAAGAGGGGGATACCTACCATGCCATCCGAATCACTTTTTATACCCTGGTCCAGAATCTTCAGTCTCGTAGCTTCTAACCCCCCCAGTACATCTCCATCCGGCGGGCCATCTCGGACGAGCTTGTCCAGCGACAGCATCTCCGTTGTGCTTTTCCTGCCAACCAGCGGCCTCTTTGCCGCAGCACCGAGAATGGGCGGCGTCATATTCGTAGCATCACTATTCGATCTTGCACGCGCGGGCAGATCTTTTTTCACCGGCGAGATGTTGCGCTGCAGGGCTTGTCTGTGTTGCTGAGATATCAGAGACGGTTGTGTCTGTCCCAATGTATGAGCGGACTTTAGACGTCGCAATGCGCGGTGGGAGTTGGGAGAGGGCGGGGCTTGCAGGAGGCCGTTGGAGGGCGGGAGTAGTGACGGGGTGATGGGGCGGGATGGGATTTTGGAGGGTGAAGAGGAGGATGCCATGGTTACAGAGGGTATCTACATTCACCTATTTGGTGTTGGCTTGGGTGAAGTGAGGTGTGGCTGGAAGTTGCAGTTTTGAAGGTTGAGCTGCGACTCAGAAAGCGTGTCGGTCGTGTGGAGTCGCGACTCGCGATGTGCCAAGAGATTAGATTAGATTAGATTGTTCTGCCTTGTGTCACCAACACTTTACTGTCCTGTACTTGTACTGTATGTAGAGTGCTGTACTGTACGGTATACTTTTTACCAACATGTTCGCAGTTACTTACAGAATATAGAGTTGAGCTGTCATCTCTTCCTTTTCGTCCCGCTTTCTAGCTGAACGTTCTCGAGCTATGGTTTGAGCGAGCGACACACCTCCCTCTCGATGCTATGGATGCAATTTCACCCAATCTCCACCGTCTCATATTCGCACATACCAGCTCGGACGATGCCATCGCCTATCCACATAAGACTTACAATCTCCAGCCAGTAATGCGACGTGCGAAGTAAGTACAAAGCGTCACAGCTGCCGCCAGATGAGGTGCGTAGACGTCCCGCTAGTCCGATGAAGATCTCCTCGCTCTGGAAGCAATGGGGGCAGATCTGAACCATTCCCAAAATCCCATGCATGATTTTCGAGAGGGAGGCGACCGACCTCTTACCTGCTCCTCGCGCCTCTCAATTCAACTCTCAATCAAACCTTTGCTTGTCGGAAAAGGATCCTAAGCGAGTGTCGCCGACACCCACGCCCTGATGACTTCTTCGACCTCAGAGAGATGGTTTCCGCGGAGATTCCAGCACAGCATTGACAGGATATTTCGCCCCGAGCCAGCGCGACGGTCATTAAGGTTTTAGGTAATGGTTGGGAAGTAAGAAATAGACATGTATTCCATGGTCTAGCTTCTGGGCCAGACCTGGTCGAGCCATTTTACTGTCACCAACTGGTTTCGGTGGCACCGAACATGATTTGCACCTGGCCAGACAAGGCGTTCCATGTGGGCGGTAAGTTACATCCATGAAATAGAGCTGGGGGAGGGTTTAAATTAGGTTTGATTCAGAGTTACATTGGGATACAGCAGAATACCGCGGAATAGAGTATGATTGTCTACCGTCACGTGATCTTGATGCTCGATCGGCGGTGCCAAGCAAGTGGATCTGGGGTGGGCAACATGACGACTTTTGTGGCGTTCGATCCTGGGAATTGCACCTTATTCGCAGGGTGTGATTGGCTGCGAGCTGGCTGGGGAACCTTTGGGGTCCGGCGAGGCTGAACACAAGGAGAGCGTGGCCCGGCGAGAATCGCATGGCTGCGTGATCGATTCGAATTACCAGAATTACCAGAATTGCTAGACATTACCTAATCTCCAACTCCTCCCAGCGGTAATTCTCCCGTAGTGATTTTCAGCGCGTGGGAGCCGTGGGAAGATGGTTTTCTTTTTTTTTTTTCGTCCAGCATGAAAAGTTGCGGGTTTCTGTGGTTCAACGGGGTGCCAGGCTGACGGGTTGCTTGGGGCTGCTTCGGGGCGGGCTCGGGAGGTTTTAGCGTGGATGGCGACATTTGGTGCAAGATTCTCCCAAAGGTTCTTTGAGTACAGTACTGTATCTATGATTATCTCGGGGGGGAGATACAGATTATATGCAGATTATACACAAGATTACGGTAATACGGTAACACGGTAGTACAGTAATGAACAAAACAGTAATCAAGTAGTATCGTAGGGTGACCTTCCAGTAAATGAGGTGGTAAAATGACCACTTCTGATATCCCATCCCCGTTGAATCTTTATACTATACGGTTTCCCTCTCTCTCTGTCTCTCCCTCTCGCCCATCATCTGTTATATTACATTGATTGTAATCCATACTGTAATAGTCCATCACCATCCCATCACCATCTTCCTCCTCCTCCTCCTCCTCCTCATCATCATCATCATCATCATTCTTCTTCCCACCGGCGACGTCGTGGTTTCCGTCTCCCGAGCTTCTCCCGTCTCCACCATCGCTCCACTAGCTGTCTATCTAATCCACTACCACAACTGGGCACCAGGTTTATCATCGACATTGGATTTACTTCAGACGTTTAAAACTCTTTCTTCTCTCCTCCCATTGTTAACCTCCCTCTACTACTTCCTTTTTGCTGTCCACTTCTTCCCCGCTGCTCGACGGGACTCGTCTTTTGCCGCCCTCCGTCCGTTTTCTCTTGTACGCCGTCCTCTACTCTGCTTCGCTAGCAGCTGGTTGTGGTCTCGACGTCACGGAAAGAAAAAGCGTTCCAAGCACGCAATTTATTGGTGGCGCCCGTCAACTTCTTCTCTTCCACATCACGCCTTTAAGACCGCCGCCCATATATCCCCTCGTTCGCCATTCACCCAGTCACCTATTTACGCTCAAGCCCAGAATCCTTGCTTCTTTTTTTTGCATTGCGCTTTTCTTCAGCGTAAATTCAATTTCCCCCCCGGCGAAAACCAATTAGAACCAGGGCTTTTCGTTGCAGCTCACATCCCGCGCCCACGCCCACGGGTCTGGTTCCCTCCTATATCATACAGTCTTACGAGACGAGAAAGCTTCGTACCTCCCGAGCCAGAGACCCTGACCGGACCACCACCAGACAAGCATCACGCAGGCCGTCCCGTCAGCCCCCCCAGCTCGTCCACGTTGATTGGCATCACACTTCGTGCAGCCTCTTATAAACCTCTCGGTTTCCTCCAACTTCGACTCCAGACTGTTAGAGAGCCTGTTGTGTGATCTTGTCCCGGCTTGTCCTATTTTTCCCCAGTTCACTTGGTAGTATCACGCGACATCATGGTCAACCTTACCTCTGTCGGCCACGGTTTGGCCAAAGTCTTCGGCATCAAGCTCTACTACCGAAATGAATTAAATGACGAGATCCGTCGAGGCGAATCCGTCTTCTCGACCGCAACTGCGGATGCCTATGTGGAGGAGGAGCCGCGGAATATTGAATGGATCCAAGAAGTCGCGCCGAGCGGACATGATCTGTTGGAATATGGCAAATCCCTCTTTCCCTTCGCTCACTGGATCACTCGCTACAACGTGCAGTGGCTGATTGGAGATCTGGTTGCCGGTGCGTTTGATGAATGAAACAGCTGCTCTGATATATACTGACCCCCCTCCCAGGTATCACCGTTGGCGCCGTGGTTGTCCCCCAGGGAATGGCCTATGCGATCCTTGCTCAACTTCCTGTGGAATACGGCCTCTACACTTCTTTTATGGGTGTGATGATCTACTGGTTCTTTGCTACGTCGAAAGATATCACGATTGGGGTAAGCTAGTCCCGTTTTGGTTGCAAGAACAGATCTAACGTGCAACCAGCCTGTCGCCGTTATGTCGGTCCTCGTTGGAAAAATTGTATCCAAGGCAAATGACACGAACCCTGATATTCCTGGACCGGTAATCGCATCTTGTCTCTCGGTGATTTGCGGAGTCATCATAGTCGCCATTGGCCTGGCTCGTTGTGGTTGGATTGTTGAGGTCATTCCGCTCGTGTCTATCGCGGCATTCATGACAGGTTCCGCAATCAGCATCGCCGCTAGTCAGGTCCCGGCTCTGATGGGTATCAAGATCAAGAGCACCCGAGATCCAACATACATTGTCATCATCAATACCCTCAAGGGACTTCCGAGAACCGACCTCAATGCCGCCATGGGGCTGACGGCGCTCTTGATGCTCTATCTTATCCGATCGGCTTGCAGCTTAGGGGCAAAGAAATATCCGAACCGAGCAAAGACATTCTTCTTCATCTCCACGTGTAGAACTGCCTTTGTCATTCTCCTTTACACCATGATTAGCTGGCTCGTCAACCGACACCACCGGAAACACCCGTTGTTCAAGATCTTGGGCAACGTCCCAAGTGGTAAGTGGTGGTCCAAACTGGCCTTCGCCCCTCAATGCTAACTCTCGTTCAGGATTTACCGCTGCCGGTGTTCCAGTCGTCAATACCGAACTCATCAAGATTTTTGCAAGCGATTTACCGGCCGCTGTCATTGTATTGTTGATTGAACACATTGCCATCTCCAAGTCTTTTGGCCGTATCAACAACTACATCATCAACCCGTCCCAAGAAATGGTTGCCATCGGCATCACCAATATCTTTGGGCCTTTCCTGGGCGGATACCCTGCCACCGGTTCGTTCTCCCGCACGGCCATCAAGTCCAAGGCTGGTGTTCGAACGCCATTTGCTGGTGTCATTACCGGAATCATCGTTCTCCTGGCCATCTATGCACTCACGGCCGTCTTCTTTTATATCCCGAGTGCTGCGCTTTCAGCAGTCATCATCCACGCGGTGCTAGATCTCATCACCCCTCCAAATACCGTATACCAATTTTGGCGTGTGTCGCCTTTCGAGGTCCCCATCTTCTTCGCAGGTGTGTTCGTAACCATCTTTACCGACATCGAGAAAGGAATCTACACCACAATCGCCACGTCTTTTGCACTAATGCTTTACCGGATCCTCAAGGCGAACGGTCGTTTCTTGGGCAAGGTGAGAGTGCACTCTCTACTGGACGATCAATTCGTCGGTGGCAATTACAAGGCTGTTCCCGAGACCGGCACTCCCAGAAACCGGACCGGCCTGGATGATTCTCTTTCCCGAAACATCTTCCTTCCGCTTGACCACGGTGATGGTTCGAACCCGGATATTGATATTCAAAACCCATATCCAGGAGTTTTCATCTATCGATTTTCGGAAGGCTTCAATTATCCTAATGCCAACCACTACCTGGACCAACTGACTAACCACATTTACGCCAACACCCGTCGCACCAACCCCGATAACTACCCACGCCTGGGTGACAGACCATGGAACAATCCAGGGCCACGTCGCGGCCAGACCGAGCCCGATCACAGCAACCGTCCAACCCTCAATGCCATCATCCTTGACTTCAGCGCTGTTAACAATATTGACATCACCTCGGTCCAACAGCTCATTGATGTGCGCAACCAGCTGGACAATTACACTGCGCCATCCACCGTCGACTGGCACTTCACGAACATCAACAACCGCTGGACCAAGCGTTCCCTCGTTGCCGCCGGCTTCGGCTATCCCACCGCGACCCAAGACGATGGCGTGGTGGCGCGCTGGAAGCCCATCTTCTCCGTCACCGAGATTGGCGGCGACGAGTCGGCAGCAGCCTTTGCAGAGCAACGGCAAAACGAGAAGGAAGTCGGCGGTCACGCCAAACGTGTACACGGCGATAACATCAGCGACGCCGAGAGCGGCCAGAGCAGTACCGATCTCAAGGGCTCGGCCGGAAGACACACGGGCAAAACGACCATCGTATCGGGTCTCAACCGTCCGCTGTTCCACATTGATCTCACCGGCGCCCTACAGAGCGCCATCGCCAACGTACGGGCGCGTGACGATTACGAGAACAAGGCCGGAGGTCCGTCGGATCTGCGTTAGCGCCGTTGATTGTTTGTTTTGGGTTCCCGGGTTCGCGTTTTGAGGAGCGTAATGACTTGTTTGATAAGATGGGATTTTTTCTATGAAGGCTTGGGTTGGGTGTTTACATATATAAAGATGATACCTCTTGTAGCTGAAGCTATATATTTTTTATTTTTGGTTGGTGGCATGGAAAAGAAAGGGGGACCCTCGTTATCTGAGAGGGAGAAACAAATCTAATGTGATATCATTGGATTATCTCGATACCCAAAATCCTGCGCCTGCTCTATGCTCTTGTAAAAGTGATATCATCATCATGATGCTGAGTGTTATGATATGATATGACATGACATGTGAAGAAGTGAAATCACTAGCCGTGCAAATAAACCCGCCGTAGACCTTAACATGAAGAGATACATGCTAGGTTTTTACATTCTCAGAAAATAAATATATCTAAGTCTCCCTACAAGTTACACCTGGCCCAAAATCATCTTGATTGAATAGGGAGTGATGATGATAGTAGTAGTAGTAGTAGTACCTTTATCCCCGCCGAGAAAAATTAAGCGAGCTGGCGAAAGGGGGTGGGAAATAAAGGGGGGGTGGAAACAGCGAAGCGAGGTTTTTTGCCCCCTTTCCTTTTCTTCTACATATTTACTGTGTGTGTGTGTTTATATATGTATTATAAACATTAGGTTTAGAAGTGTTTTTGGGTAGGTGGCATCGTGGTTGAGGACAGGAGTGAAGAGGTTATGGGGAAAAGGAGGGGAGAGATGACGGGAGGATCTGTGAGTGAGATGGTAGGGCGTTGGCTATTAGGTAGATGTAGATGGTGACCTGTTACGGGCTTGTGCGATGATGTTGCTACTTGGAGGTATGAGCTTGTGTGACGGGTGAAGAAGAACTAGGGGGGTTGGGATGGGATGAATGGATGGATGGATGGGTGGATGGCATGGATGGGACGAATGGAATGTGGCTGGGGAGGGATAGGGGAAAGGGAAATGCAGAATGTTGAGTGCTGGGTGCTAAAATGTGATGATGAAGCTCGTGTATCTGTGTAAGTGTTTCTGAACAGAGATAAAATGAGGTGAGGCAGTGTGTGTAAGAGCGATGTGTTGCATACTTGTATTACTGTTTTCTGCAGACGAAAAAATAAGGCTATTTCTTTTCGGTGGTTTTCATGGAGGGTTGTGATATGTTAGTGCCAGCTACTATGTGGCATCTTGCTCTGTGTAATCACGAGTGAAAGAAAAAAGAAAGGTGCGCAGAACATTTAGAAACAGGCTGACGCTGAATCATACAGCGTTGAATGGCTTTCGGGATACGTAATGCGGAATCTGATTCGTCGATTTGCCGTTGCAACGAAAACGAAAAAGCTCACCTCCTTGGAACAAGGTTTTAAGTAAGCATTCCACCTTGGGTCCGAACATTATCGATTGGCGGTCTCTTTCTCGGCAGAACACAGGGTTTCCCCAGTTGAACTACTGCGGTTGCAGTAGGTGAAACCCCCTCGATGCGAAGCTTCACATAAACCATCATGTTCTGGAAGAGCTTGGTTTGGTCTGGGTACTGTAGCACAAAGATTGTTCCCTCGTATTGCCAATCAACTAACCAGACCGTCACGGCTGGCTCTGGCCAAGTGAGAAGTCCACGTATATCATAGCACTTGTGTGGTGTTAGAAGAAATCAAATACTTTGATATGTCATACAGAGATCAACAGGCGTGATTGGAACAGACGTGATTGACCATACTGACTCTTCATACAGATTTTCAGTCTGGTGAATGCAAAACTTTGCGACCAGGCTGCGTCTCATGAGTAAAAGATCAAGAAACATGCCATGAACAAAATTTCCCCAAAAGCTGGCTGGGTCCAACGTGGTTTGAACCCTACCTTTGAAAAGCTCACGTTTAAAGGAGGTAGAGGCGATTAAAAAACACGAGGGCGGCCGCTACTATTTCCGTCATTCAGCCTAATTAATAATCTGCTGGTAAGAAAACCCCATCGGTCGGTCAAGGGGCTCAACCCTGGATCCGGTCCCCTTCCCTGTTGTGTAACCTCGGACTCTGGCCAGTCGGTGCATGTTGTTCTTCTTTCTTCGGCAAATGTAACCATCATCAGCGTAAGCCACGCTTTTCTAATTTACCCAACGCCCTTGCGGTTCCAACAGTTATTATTACTTATTTTCCTTACCAAAGCTAATTATTCTGTGGTTGAGAGCGACGCTGTGGCTAGAATACAGGGTTTAGGGATGATAGATGCATGACACTTTTAATAAAGGTGCTTGCACTAGGTAGAAAACGTGATTATGCCATCTCAGCTTCTTAAGCTTCAACGCTGCATCCTACGCTGTGTACAACTCCAGAAGTAATGTACCCATCAACCTTTAGACGTGGTTGGTCCGCGCATTACCTCGCGCCTGCCTTCTTGATGATGAGAAAGCTGTGGTTCCAGAATTACTTTTCCTCTGAGCTTACCTCTCACCAGTCGAAACGCAGCTCCCCCCTCCTCCCCAGGTAGCACGACTGCGATGATGAAATCTGCAGTGCCAAACTTCACCAGCCATCACGCGCATGATGCATAGATAGGAGCTTCCAGATAAATACCGGTGACGGCGTTTCAACATTTCCTCGAGCAAAACGCGAAACTACCAAAAAACCCGGAGGCAGGCAAGCTGTGCACAAGATGCAAAGGGGGCTCGCTTAAATTTCCGCTTCCGGTGTAGGTTTTGACACTTTCCGATTTCCTTTCTTGGTCGCGACGTTACATGTTAGGATACCATGACCTTGGAGAAAAATAAAAAAATAAGATGGCATGTTTTACTAGTCGCATTGTGAAATTCAAGCGTGGAGGTGAGGGTGCTTGTTTTGCCTGATCCACGTCGAGAGAAAGTGCTTGTTTTTGAGAGCTTGGACGACCGCCGTCCACATATTATATCACGATAGGCACTAGATCATCAGAGCTAATGAAAAGCCAGAATAGGTAGATGATAGACAGCAGGATCAGGTCCAAGCCTAAGCTCGGTCGTGAGACGTGGAGACTTTTTATTTTGCGAATTGCGACGCGTGGGTAAGTGAGAATTGCGTTGCGACATATCGTAAGGGGTGGTCTAGAGAGGGAGGGCCAGGCTTAGCCCGCGAGAATCCCAGATACGAGAAGTTTCTGTTTGATTTGTGGCGGTAGCTTGGTTTGTTTTGAATTAATAGGCTATTCCAGAAGCAAGATCCTAGGTGTGAGAGCATAGGCATCTAAACCCAAAATGAATGAACGTTGGTCGCCATGTGAGCTTCTGGAGCTAGTACGCCGTTGTTGCAAATGAACCCTCCACCACTACATCATATTAAATCAACTGGTAGGTTTAGGATACGGGCATTTCCGTCAATCTGCAAAAGTATAGCTGTCGTGAATTAAATTCTAGAAGGTAGACGATCTTTGCCAATAGAAGATCTCTTGATAGTGAGCTTGGGCATGGAACAAGCTCACGTACCCCGCAAACCTCTGTTAGTTGTGCACGCTTGATGTGCAGACTACACGATCATATAATCTCGGCATCTGATCGGTTTGTAGATCTTAATTATACTTCAAATTGCTAAGGGAACATCCCCAGACTATCCTAGATACATACATATTGTTCAAACATGCGCAAATCATCTCTAGATAGAGCCTCTAACCATATCCATCTAGACCTACATCCGTAACAGAACCCGTGAGTTCTAGCTAAATCTAGTAGAATCTTCATTCTCCCTCGAATGATCACAATATGTCGAGTCCAATATACATTTATATCTTCTAACAATCCTATCCCAAGGCCATGCGATGATATTCGACCTTGTAAATAAGGCACTTTTTTGTTCCTCCGAACCCGTATCCATAGACCGACCTGCGCCTGGCCTTTCCTTCCCCAACCCTAAACTCCGCAAAGATCGAATGAAATAGTAATAGTAAATCGTTAAGTGAATGATCGCTAAAGTGCAAGCAAGAGATGGAAGCCACCCCAAATGAGGCACGTGAGTGCAATGTTTTAACCTCCCAGACATGTGTTTGTCATATCTTGTTCATACCTAGTGGATCTAGGTAGGGCGATGCGACAGGTGTAGGTCTTTCAGGACCCCAGCCTTGTTGCTGTTGTCCATGTGGTGGGGCTTTAGGCGACGAGAATGATCGCGACGGCGATTTGTATCTGGCTTCGCGACCAAAGTAGTCTGGAGTTTCACGTCCACTCTTTGGCGGAACATGTGCGCTTGGGGATAATGGCGTCACTGGAGAGAATGTTGGTTCGGGGGTCTTGTCTGCATTCCGGCCCAGCATCTCATACGAACCTGGATCCTTCAGTCTTCCAACATCAACACTAACGAACTCATTGTTTCGCTTGGCCTTGCCACGGAATAGTTCAAGCCACCCGGTGAACATTGATGCTCGTCCCAGAAGTAACAATAGCCACAAGCCGTTGATCTATGATAGTAAGTAAATGGTCAGGTGAGACGCGCTGAGATACTTACAGATAAGAGTAGCAGAACTGCCATTACTGTGGCTATGTTGATAACAAGAGGCTCTGCAAGCTTCAGGCACTTATTTTTATCGCCGTTGCTGGTAATAAGACAGCCAAGCCAAGAGAATGCCTTGCTGGGATCGTTGACGAGTCGTGACTCTATGTTGTCGAGGAACACGAAGACCACTGCGAAAAAGATGACATCGGCGATAATGACGAGGACAATAACAATGCCCCTCCACTGTAGCTCGAGAACCCGACGCACTCGTTTGTATGTTTGTCGAGGTGAAAGAGTTGGTCTGATGCTTCCACTGTAAGATGGCAAGCCAGAGCTGTTGGTTGTTGTCGCTTCGTCGGCAAGCGATTGCAGATATACCTTAATACAGTAGCCGAATGTCGCAAACTGAATTATGACTGTAATACCAGCGAAGCAAAGAAGAGGAATCCAGAAACCAGCCATGCTGTTCTTGTGGTTGATATGGCAGCTCTCGCCGAATCGGAACGATACACCGCTGAACACCAAAGCAATAGTTAAAGCAATTGCCGGAATTCCCCAGCCTGCCGCTAGTGCACCGTACATGAATGTCTTTCCTAGTATCCGTTGCCAGCAAATCTGTAAATGAAGCGCCAATGCTCTCATAAACACCCACATAACTCCACACCAGCCTCCTGCTAACAAAAAGGCGCCAGAAAGGGCGCAAGGGGTATTTGACTTCATGTCGTTGGGGGTGATTTTGTCAAAACATTGATTAGGTTTTGCTCCCAAGGGTATAACAAACGCTAGCTATAGATAATAGATCAGTAATCAAAAACCTTAAGCGCACAAGGTGTAAAGTGTCTTACCTGCATAAAGCACACTCCAATAACCAGACATATACTAAGGTAATGTCTGTGTGTTTTGCTCACCGGCAAGGCAGCGTATGATACCAACAGAAATATACAAGCGGCTAAGCCCACCACGTTGATCCAATTTGCTGATTTTGTTACGGTATGAAAGTTATCCGAATATAACCAATCTGTTCGGGGACACGGTAAACAGCAGCTAGTTCCGGAGACATCAGAGCATAACCTTCCACCAATAACTAGGACTGTTAACATTGATACTTCAGTTGTAGGCAGGGTTTCAACATACAGCCTCCACTATTTGGAAAGTCGGACTCCGCCAGGAAGGGTGCAAAGCACGCAGAAGGAAGTGTTTCGTTGGACATTGCGAATTAGCGTAATATTTGGCAGTGGAAGATATAGATGGCTAGGTTGTTGACCAGTTAACACTATGGTATAGCTTATATTCTATCAATGGCCGGTCCGGCCGGAAAATAGAAGGCCTGGATCCAGATATGTCACTACAGATGTTGATCTACGATCGATGCCAATAAGTGCGAACTCCCAAGACCGCGTATATGGTTAGCGAGCAAAAGAGTGGTTTGGGGCACTGAGCCGAGTGCTGGAGATGCGAGAAGACGATTGCTTCATTAAGTCGCTGCTGACAAGAAAAGAAGGTCTAGTCAAACGAACGTATAACGACAGCTAAGTTTTACAATGAGCAGACGACAACGGGGGGTGTGGAGAGGTAATAAGTGCTGAGTCAAAAAGCAGTAGACAAAGAGCCACCCAAGAAAGCATTAACGTAGTGGATCTATTTGCTGAATGTTCTACCAGGCCCCCATGTACCCAACGCGTGAGTTGAAGGGGTGAAGGGCCGTATCGTAAGCAATCCCTTGCAAGGCTTCAGGGGCCGGAGCCAGGAGGCGTGAGCCGTCTGGGATTGTGGCCATTTCTAGCGATGTGTTGATACTTGGGGATCATTGGGGGAGGTGGGGAGGTTTGCTAAGTCGGATGCAGAGAGCTACGAATGGCAGCTAGTTACACCAGTCCTAATGGGGGCGATGGGGAGGTGATTAATGCCGTAGAAGACGTTGAATATGTGCTAGCGTCTAGACTAGCGTGGGCTAGCGTGTCAGAGACCATACGTAGCTGCCCCTCCACGCTCGCTTCACGGCGACTGTGGTCGATGTCGCCCTGAGGTTGGTTGAGGGCATCGTTCAGGGTCCCATCCGGTCGATCCTAAACCCCAACGTGAAGTTTTTGCCCAGACGACTGGAAGCCGCCAAGACGATGTGCGAAGACTCAGGGGAGGAGCCTTGCAAAATATAATAGACGGAGGCCTGGAGTTCAGGGGGCTGTAACCCTGGCCTGCGCCGTCGTCAACGTGCCAGTAGCACTGTAATAGCAGAGCAAGTGGAAGAGAGAGTGCGACCGTGGGCCCAGTAGCACCATTCTCACCTCGTTGCTGACTCGATCTGGCGATTCAGTTGCTCCATGGTAATTATTTCGCCGGCGTACGAATGAATAACGAATCCCGGCCGCCGTAGAGCAGCGCTTGCAGAAGTTCCTCAAATCTCTCCTCGCGGCTGGCTTTCGTTGGACGGGCGGCGCGAGGGCTGAATGCTGCCAAACCTGTCAGTGTATGTATAACAATGCAATGCCGTATGGGTGCCAGTGCACACACCGACGTGAACAAGGCATGACTGACAGTTCCTGTTTCCTAGGCTTCGCGCGGGCGTGCTCCGCAAATGAGCCGATTCTTACCAAGGCAAGAATTTGTCGAATGGGATACCTGGACAAGGAATCGGTACGGTGGAGAGTCTTGCGTGGGAGACAATTGGCCGTGGTGACGGGATGCCGATTTCCCCGTCGCACCACTACACTGGCACCACACCACCAAGACCGGACACGACAGCTTTCGTTGGGCTTGCGCCAACCTGCACATGGCTCTTCATATTGCACTTCCAATTCTACTACGCGCCATGGTAGAGCAGTGCTCATTTCAGCGAGATGAAGCTTTGGTGGGGTCGGGACAGATGGCGGAGAGGAAGCTCGACAGTCTCCGAAGGTGGCCGGTTGCCATACGAGAATGACAAAGTCTGGTAAACTCGTACTCCGTACGTTCAGGGTTCAGGTTCGATGCACGGAAGGTTTAGAAGCTCTGATGGATTTGGTGGATGCCACAGTATGTACCTCCGTACCGCGCCACCACATGCCGGTTGTTTTGAAATGCCATTCAAGACACTAAGCGACTAATTATAACACCGCTACCTAACAAGTCAAACAGATACTACTGTCGCTACTTGGCTACTTAGTAAACTTCATGAAACGAAAGCACCAACTAAGATATAAACATACGAGCGCAGCTGATGATGTCGCAAAGAATCGAACTGGCAGTTGTTACGATTGGCATACGAGGAGCGGTCGCACGAATTTACAAATAATCAACTGATCAATCAACGACTCCGGTTCCGATTCCGACAGAGATTATGGCGTATCTTACATTTTCTTACCATCATCAGAACATTACCCCTAACATCATGAGCGGGCTCATGTAAGGTAGCGGAACGAAGCGTTGCTATCCAGCCCAATGCTTATTGTTCGCGCGTTGGCTTCACACCGGCACTTTCTGCACAGCAGCAGCATGACCTACCGTTCAAGCCAACGGCCCCTAACCAGCGCTCGGCAGACCGACGGCTGAAGGTTAAAAGCAAAATAGGGATATCCAACAAGTGGTTATTCGCGATGATTTGGGTGACCTAGGATTCAACGGATGCATTTTAATATCGGCAGAGCTGAGGCGTAGAGACGATAGCCTTGCCTCGAAGGTTTGCTGATAGATCTTATTTTTGGGGGGTTTGTTCTGTCGCTTGCAAAACAAAACGCTTTACAGCCTCGTGTCAATCAATTCCTCCTCAATCTGCGGATCGAGGTATCACAACGAATCCCGCCGCAGCGGCTTTGCCGTCCAGGATGAATCAAACAACGGGAGCTGCCAGTGCTTTGCCTCTGCGCGCGACATATCACTTACAGCATAGATTAGCGAAAGGATTCCTCCAGGATTCCCCAAGATTTTGCGAAGAATAGTCGTCAATTTAGACGATGGTACACGAAATCCTACTTCGACCCCAACGTAAAGATTGTGAGCAAAACGGCAATGCCGAAGGCATTGTTGGAGGCCTCAAAACTGGCCGTGGAAGCCTTGAGCGTGGCAAAAATATCTCTGGATCTGACGAGGCATGCGATTCGCTCTTACGCACCTGGAAGGATTGAGATATAGATGAAGTCTTCCTGATTGCGCCTCAAAGTTGATTAATTGACCTCAAATTCAATTACTGTACTATGCTAGCCTTTCATTTTCTTTACATTCAAGCCTCACAAGTAGCAGCTGTCTAGCCCAATATAACAGAGTACACATCATGTGCTTCTTCTGTGAAACAATCTATGAAGCCGTTCCTCATTGTTCTATTGAACAACCATCTGCGAGGTAATGTAATGGATGGCCCTCCAACGAGGCTGAACCATTTGCCATTCCCAAATTTAGATCGGTGTTAGTAAAACATATTGCACTTCCCATCGATAGCTGATTCAATAGAGGAATAATAATAATTGAGCAAAACCACAATTTCGAATGTGTGGTACAATACCGAGGGCTGAAATGCCAGTTCGGTGAACTCTGTAAATCATACGTCCGCCATTTCAAAATGATGACAGCGTGCCTGGCTCGACCCGGCCGATCCAATTACAGTCGTAGACATGAAAAGCAGCACCTTCGTACATCCCAAGTAGCACAATCCAACATGCCTACCGATTCGTCTCTGTTTGAAGATACCTCGTGGCTTCATGGCTCCAGGTTTCACCAAAACCCTTCAAAAAGTCTGGTATGTACGGTCCATGGTGGTTCCGGAGTAATCGACAGGTATTTACCCAGCCAATAGATCTACGAGGTTAATTAATGCGTCATTAAAGAGCCGTTCCTTGGGGTTCTCAGACCTCCTACCGACGCAGTGGACAATCTGTGAACCCGCTCGCGATTTACCTTTCGCACAGACTTTGGAACAGCAGCTTCAGACACGAAAACCTCCGGCCTACAAGTTCACCAAGAACGGGAGCAGTGTAGCGAGAAGGGTTTTCAAACGCGAGGATTGAAACCAAGCAGCAGCTGTTCAGTATCAGCTTCCCAACTCACAAGTCCTTCCTTCTGCCCGTGTTTGACGTTTCCACCAACGCCTTCTCGCAGGTCACTTCGTCTCCAGCCCTATCAGCTCCGTCTTAGAACGTCTTTTATCGTTGCAGAACTCCTCATGCGGGCCGATGCACTTGTGCATCAGCTCGGTAGTCTTTCCCGAACGGCATGAGTGAACGAGCGAATGTGTACCTGAATAACTTGGGAGTCAGGGCCACGAGATGACAACGTCGGCAAGGCATTACCCCAATCTCTAAAGACCAATCATGCTCGGATTAGCTCTTCAACATCATTCTTGTTGATGCTTTTACCGTCTATCAGAGATAGGGCTCTAGAATGAGCGCATTGTAAGCAGAAGCCCAAGGCCACTTCAAATCGCTTAATACGTAATTCTTCTGCACTGGCATATGAAAATAAGCCCCCTTTTTACCAAGAGTAACCTTTGGGAACTTCAGCCAAATATCAGATCAATTTACACATCCCAAAACGCTACTGCCGGTCGGAATACGCTCAACCCTGCTCAATACTGTATTGCTCTTCCAGACTCCCATCTTACTACCTCAGTAGATTGGTAGCCTCCTGCTTGTAGCTAGGATCTACAGAAGGATTTGGCCTAGTGAAGAGCGATGGAGTACAACGTTAACGTTGTACTCGTCCTTATTTGCCGATCCCCGATGCCATCTGGCGGGGTATTTTTCGAATAGTTCCACTTCGTTGCAACGTCTCTAAGCTTCGTGAGGTTCCGGGAAGACCTCTCTCTCTCTCTCCACCGCGAGGACTTTTCCGAAGAGGACTAAGGGCTCCAGAAAACCACCATTATGCAGGGGATTCAGAGTTCGCGGCCCAAATGCCTGCTTCCGACATCAACTCTGATTAGGGCAAGCAACGGGCGAGCGACCGGATTAAGGCTTGACACCCCGAAGCCGTAGAAGTGAGCCCTGCTGCAATCACCCCAGAATAATATGTCAATCTCTGCAAATTCCCAGCAGCTGCAACAGAATTTTCTTTTTCTAACTGGCTTGTCACGAAGAGCACGCGAAAGCATATGTTGCATTGTGAAGGCATGCTGTACACGCGGGATGGGTAAGCCATCCGATGTTCCCAGCCGCTGCAGCGGTTCAAGTTGTGCTGGCGTACCAGACCCGTGGGTTGAGAAGCGACTGGCATGAGGTTTCGATTGGAGCTTACTTATCGTTGCACACTGTTGGTAATGATGGATGGTTACACAATAAATAATGACATGCGTTCACCACCTACCACCAACCGCATTCGCGCTCTCCTCCGCAGTCTCCTTCCACATATCATGTCTTTTTCTATTTCCCCGTCCCGTCCTACGTACGACTACAATCACTGTGTGTAGGAGTACGGCCTATGCATAAGTGCAACAATACCGTACTCCATACTTTTCAGTGACTAGTCCGAAAATATTCTTTGATGCAGGGGAAATCTCAGCCATTGGGCGATTCGATAGCCACCGTGCATAGAATGTACATGACAGGTGAGCTAGAACCGCAAGTGGCACGTTTACGAAGTCTAAGGACCATCTAGGCAAGCTATGGCATTGCTATAGTACAATGCTGGCAGAATCCTTTATACGTCACTGCCGAGCTATCGGGTTCACACTTGTCATGAGCTCCTATGTACTACAGTACCGCTCAGTCAGATCTGTCAGTTTGATCCCCATTCAATTCGTGCCGTCCTGTTACAAGATCTTGCCTTTCTAAAACCCCACGACTCCCCGCACTCTGTGCTCCAGGACGCAACCAAGAAGAATCTATCAATCATGCATCCAAAGCTTCAGCCGTCCCATCCCGTCCCGATATATGCTGCAATATACTCTTGTGTTCACACGGTGGTCCGACCACCACTTTTGTGTTTCCTCAATGATCTTTGTATGGGCTGCATCGCTTGCTTGAGGAATTCCTCTCAAGGTTCACGCTCTCATCCTAGCATGTGGGACAGCGATCTATGATCACATTTCTCCTTTAGCTACATCCTGCTTTCCGCTGGAGCGAGACTGGAGAATTAAGCCACTATTTACTTCAAACGGCCCGTCTCTGAGCACCGGTGTTCACGTGTATTTTACCGATGTTTCCATGTGATGACTCCCCCGCGAAATAACGCCATCTCGGTACGCCTGGTTCAGTGTTCGCCTGCTCATTGTTGGCGTTGGTATGAACGGTTTATGCATTTGAATTCCTTCCAGGCTGGGAGTCTGAGGATCTTGTATCCCGTCTTCTGAAACCGATTCGCTTGTGAATTCAAATGCAACATATTGTGATTAGGAAGGTGTGTGGGATTTGTATACGCCTCTCCTATGGCCGTGGGGGTGGCCTGTTATCTATTCATGGTATCAACAGCCTTGAACATAGCTTTTGTAAGAAGTTCAGTGTTCCTGCATAACATTGCATGATACTTTCATATAACATTAGAGAATTTTTGGCACTACGACCAGCCGTGACGATAGCAAATTCAGGTTTTGATCCCGTTGTCATATTTTTTTCTAACGCGGCTCGACCTTTGTTCCCAAATGTATTGTTTTGTGTCAAGCCCATTGTCTTGTATTTCTAGTTCTAGTGCGCCACAAGTTAATGCTCTCCATGAGCAGAGCTACCAGATCCTGAAAACCCTCAGAGCGAGGATCCCCGTCAATCCCTAGTTAAGGTTACTTCGGCGACCAACTGAAAAAAAATCGGATTTTTAAAGCAGGCGATGCAACCTTCAAGCTACCCAAGTGGCACCCATGTGCAAGTCATCAAAAAATAGTCTGTGGTCGCCTTCCTGAAAAAATCAGGGAAGCCCTATAACACACCCCATAATGATGTCCACCCCGGGGTATGCTCTGTGCTTTATGTGCACTTCCTTCATTTGTTTTCATGCTTTCAACAGATATATTTTCCTTGAGAGTCACCTTTTTAAGATGTATCAGCCCAAAGTTGCGGCCGGAAACTACGTTCGTCCCTTCATAATAACGAATGACTCTGATTCGTGGGTCGAAGAATGGGCAATTCTCCGGTATAATTTAAAATCTTACCAGCTACCAGTTGTTGGAGAGACATTGCATGGTTCTTATTGTCGTCCAAGACGCCGATTACCTCGCAAGTCTCAGTTGGAACTTAATCTACTTTTGCTTGTGGTAAACCCGGTCTCGTTTCTCTTGGTTGCGTCCCTGCAAGCTGGGAATGCCGTCTCATGTAAGTGGCGTGAAGTGGAGTGAGCCGTCTGAAATTGTAGGACCCTCTTCACTTTCTCAAAGCTGGTTTTTTTATTGCCTGCTTTGATGCAAAGTGGATACAAAGTATGATGCCCAAGGGCTCGGTCCCAATTAATTGTTTTGCTGAAAATATTACCGGTTTCGATGATTAATAGATGTTTTTTGCGTAATTGCCCTTCCTGTACATTAAATCATAAGGCCCACCACTCTGCGTGAACAAAGGTGAGCGATATTCTTTCAGTAAGTGGTGGTACTATGTAAAATAATAAAATGGACAAAGAGTATCTGTAAGATTGCTTTTTGTTCTCCTCTCCCTTGTTAAGTTTGAAAATGAACAATCCATTGTATTTTTGTACACAGACAGACCTAACGTAAACTTGTGAACAATGACCTTTCCGTCATATATTATGCAGTCAATTACAACCTCCCATAATCTACAATCCAGTACTTGATTCTCTCAGCAAAAGCATTCAAGTGAATCGCCTGAGAGTCAAAGTAATTCATACATAACAGCATCAGCATCCAAAGCGACATATCTCAGCACAAGGTCATAAACCTTCCAATGGATCATCAACCGCCCTCAAACAAAGGTCTCAACCTAGAGTCCATAAAGAGAAAGGATATTAGTCAAAATACTGATCGAGGAGGAAAGATGACCGATTCTCAGGTTGCACCGTTCCCAACTTTTGGTTCTCCGGTTTCCTCTATCGGAAGCCTCGATGGGGATTTAGAACCAAGCAGCGAGGGAATTGAGCTTCCACCGATCATCAAGGATGTTGAGCAGCGAAGCAAGGGTGATCTGGTGCTACCAGATCGTCAGCTTCGGCGGTCAGTGAGCCATATAACCGTGGTTCGGAAAAGCACTCAGTCGCGAGTACCACAGTGCCCAAAAGAGCAGCGCAATTTCTCAATACCGCAGGATAGCTTGTTCGTCTCCGACTACGAAGACAGTGTTCGGCATGGACGACAAATTGTAAAGCCTGGCCAGAAGGGACGGCCAGTGTTTCCGGGAAGACGTAGAGTAGGTGAAGCCTCTCTCTCTGATGAAGAGCTGACAATCCGAAAGCAGGGAACATCTAACACATTCGACAAGATACTCTCAAATAGCGTAGATGCTAAGGAGCCCATAGACCAACAGCTGCTTCAAGTTCCGCCAGCAGAGACTAGAGAAGACTTCGCTTTGTACGGCAGAGCTCACCATCCGGCTGCGATTCAATGGCCCCTCCAAGGAGAGGTAGCAGGTGAGTCTACTCATGCTACTTCAGGGCTAGAAGATCATCGTTGCTATCTGCAGCGAAGCCCTCGCGCTCTTGAGGAGAGTCACCCGGTTCAAATTGAACTAACACCAAAACAGCCCAAGAAAAGCTTTTGTCAATGGCTGTACACCCTGACAATCTCGTCTTGCCTTATATTCCTGCTCTTGTGCGGGCCAGCAGCATTGGTACTTGTACTTGTGGGTATCGTTGATCAATGTTCACTTTTCTGTCATCGCAAAACCTGACCGGTGCTGATGATCCAGATCTGCTGCTCCCAAAAGCCATGTCGCTGTTTGAAAAATTCGCTTTCGAGAGTCATCTCGTTCTGCAGGATCTTCTCTTGTTTGTATTCAGGTAAGTTGATTTAGATTACAGCTCGGTTTCCCTTCTATGTAAAACTCTATAGCGACCATAAACAATTCATTGTGTGGTGACAATTTTCTTTTGTGATCGTGTTTCTCTGTGATTTAAATGAACCCTCCTCAGATGTAAGATGAATGCCAAATGCAAATTAAGTCTGATATATTGCCGTATTGTAAAACCTGATGCGATAAAGTTATTTTGAGGCTTCTATACGAGTGTGCTGGCGCTGGATGTAGAAGCCCCCTTTTATTCTCGCTTAATCCGACTTTCTCTAAATGCTCAAAACAGGGACGCAATGGAGGAGGCACCGTGAACTTAGCAAGACAATATCTTTGTTTCTTAGATGAAATTACCAAGTTTCTGTATCTAGAAACCGGTTTGGACATGAGGACTTTTGTTAGTGGTGGAAGATAGGGGGCGTTTTTGGCCAATGATGTATCGATTCTCTAATGCCAGAGACAGCCAATATCTATTCTGAATTTACTCGCTACTCCTTAGATAGAGTGTGATTCTTCCATAGAGACAATGGTGGTGAGATATCTCACAAAATTCAGTTTCAAAGGAGGAAATGCACCTTCGCTAGGACAACACACGTGGATTTGCTATCGTGCTTATTTTGTGTATAAAGAGCTGTCCTCTGTCTAAACACCAGGAAGGTATCGTCACCATACCATTCGTCTTTGGTATTAGATGCTACTTAGATCTATCGAGTGGGCTAGAATGGGCCCGGATTAAAATTGCAGATTGAAATCTTGCGGGAGCTAGGCCTTGTCAACGAATAAGAGGAGCTGATTAAAATTTCCTATTGCTAATGCTGTTCTAGTACATTCCATATTCTCCAGACTCTTCAGCAGCCTCCTTATCTTAGATCTGGCATAGTCCATATTCTTTGATACAGTTACTAAATTCAGTTGGCACACATACCACGGCAGTCTCTAAGAAGGAATGAAGATTTCACAGACTTCTGCAAGGATATCTCGATGCACTCAAAGGATTAGACAGCAAAGTGATTTGTAGTAAGTGGGGATATGTTCAGTTATGAGATACGAGACTTCTGGAGCAGTTGTTCTCGACCAACAGTTCTCTGCTTCGCCTGAATTGGACAAATAGGCAGCTTGTTTGGGGTGTCAAGGCAAAACGGTTCTTTCACAATATTCACTAATTCGCAATAAGTTCCCATGAACATATATTGTGCGATGGTGCGCATAACATTAATGTAATGGACCATTATGTGTTGAAATAAAATTCTATGATAGTTGAAACTCTCATTAGGATAATGGAGCGACCATAAAATTGGCTCCTTTAAGAGACTTGTTGAATATAGTGACAATCTCCCATAGAAATACAGCCAGTTACGAATATCCCAAACTCCTAGCTATTTGAAAATAAGTGCAGGACTAGTAAGTGCGCACGCTTCCATATCATAAACACCAATCGTCGATCGGGCAGGAGGGTTTGAGTTCCTCAAAGAGCACATCGTTCTATATTAGCAAACAACCTCGATTGTGGCAGTGAACATTTTATACACCAGGCGTATAATGCGGTCATATGGTCAATATCTTGATCATCCCTCAATTTGGTGGTGGCAGCAAATGAAACGGTGGTAGGCCAACGCCACTCATAATCATCATATCCAGCCAAAAGTCTATTTGGTCTTGCTCCTGTGTCATCTTGAGGCAAGTTGATACCGTTTTGGGCCATTTCTCTTTCTGTCCATACCGGGCTATAATATAGTTTAGCACCGAACTGTTGCATATACCAAGAATATAGCAAGAAATTCAAACTAACCTCTCTGATTCCAGCCATCAAACCACCAGTGTCTTGAGCAAGGTCCGTCCCATAGGTCTTGGTCATCTCTCAAGCAAACTAGAGCTGGCCAACGTTCTTCGCCTGGCCCATCTATCCGTTCACTATAGGCAGTCATTGCTTCTCCGCCATACTCATCTCCAGACTCTGGCATGTTCACGTCACAAATCACCCCGATCGATTCCAAGTTCTTAAACCGAGTCCACTCCCGCATGTTCTCATCTGCATGTTCAAGTAGACTTTCTTCTTGAACGAGAATACTCTTGACCTTCGAAGCCTCACTATCACTGATCTTTCGGCCTAATCGTCCAGGACTCGAGCCTAGAGATTCCCAGGATATACAGAGAGTATCGAACTCGAAGGAAAAGTAGACACGGGCTAACTCAGGTGACGACGCGAAGCTCAATTGGTAGGTTTTTAAACCAAAAAGGCGCGATTCTTGGTTGCAGTGCAGGATTGCGGGTGGTTTGCGGCTTGATACTAGAGAGATGACCATTAGTTGCTGCATCCACGTACAGATATTCTTGTGTAGGATAGTTGCACTAAAGGTTATTCGTTCTTGTCCTTGGCTGCCATATAGAAGATCTCCAACTAATAGATCGACTTACCAAAAGCTCGCCGGGCCTGAGACCACTTAATAGGTACGAATTCTAACTTGATCGTGAACTCCCATATGGCTAAGCGAATCTCGGGTGGTAGTTTGGTGAATGGACGGAAGGCTGTGAGCGTAGCCGGAGAGGGGTCCATATTTTATGACAGGTGAGTCCAGTCAAGTATGGTCCTCTGAGGTACTTTTGCAACTTGATCAAATCACAAAGCTATAGATTGAAAGCATCAAGTTGAATTTCTTGGTTGTAGTGTTGTTGAGAGTCTTGTGACTTCTACCTCACGTTGTCCAAACTAGAGTTGCTGTGTCAGCAGCGGCAAGCTTTCACCTTGACGTCGCCAAGAGGGATCGTTTGAGACAACCATTCACTCAAGTTATTTCTGCATTAGAGATCGACCAAATACCATTCTGCCAGTACTGGTATTCCCAAATCATGTGAGCTTCATACACATACTGCTTAAGATAATCCTTCGCCAATGAGTTCAATAAGCTATGAACAATGACTCTATACCAAGTTCCGCTCCAGCGCAAGCTTCCCCTGAAGAACCCCATCCGCCAACAACATCTCAAGGACAAAGCGATGCACCTGCTGGCGAAACCACAGGAGCTTCGGCTTCTGAGAAACCGGTGATATTGACGTCTGCTCAGAAAAGAGCTCAAGCGCAGACGAAGAAGAAGCATGAGTTCATTAATTACCTAATGAATAACCTCGACTTAATTATTTACTCCGAGCTTTGTATTTTGTATTATATGGAGTAAGTTCCTACCATCAATCCCAACAATGACTGTATGCTAACGATTGCAGCTGCTCGTTCTTCCGCCTCTTGATTAGAGTTCTCAGCCAGATGGTCTTCCTCTCTCCAAAACCAAACTTCATACCACCAATGCCTCAGCACAGACCCTACATCGGATCGATCTTCGGTCCAAATATTATATGCATTCTATTGCATATCTTCACTGCGAGATCTGAAGCAGGAGAAGCTATGCGAGGTTACTTACATGGCGGCATAATAATCGATCTAATAGGACAGAAGGGGATGACGTCGAAGCTGCACCTGGTACTACTAGATATACTCATTCTGCTGCTACAGTGCTTTATGCTCACTGTACACGTGGAGAGGGAAAGACTATCGGGGATATTGACTGCCTACACGAAGGGAACTCCCCTGGCATCGGATCAGCCAAGAGCAACAGTCATATCAACCCAAAATATCGATGCAGAAGAAAGAGGGGTAATTGGAGGAAACGATGTAGCGGCCCAAGTGCCTAGCGAGCCTGGATTATCGCGGACAGATTCTCGCTCATCATTTGTTAGAAGATTAGTTGTGGATGAGGTGGAAGAGGGTGAAGCTATGGAGCGTGCTCAATTACTGGACGAGCCGCCGCCACGAGAAGATCCCGAAGATGATCACCCCTTGGACATGTTTTTCACGGGAACTGCTATCATAGCAGAGTTCCATATCATAGAGACCCTAAAGAAGCAGTGGGCGGACTATGGAAACGCCTCAGCATCCGCATTACAAACGGTCGGTTTCTCGGCCGAATTTGCAGCTACCACTGCAAATAGACGCATCAATGCTGCAAGTGAGAGGATACAGAGAAGCGTCGAGGCTCTGTCTAGTTCTGTATGAAACACTGCGAATCACAAGAAAGCCCAATTCAGACTATTTTAGCATGCTAGTATGCCCGTCTTGATTTTGCTTGTATTATGCTATCTTTCTTGCTACATTCCCTACAGCGATTCCTTTCACAGTAAGGATAATATCCCCACTATCATCCTCATCGACATCTCTTAGTCCCCAACTACTAGCTCCGAATTTTTTCAAATCTCTTGCAAGCCCAATTACGTCCTCTGTTCCCAAAACGTCTCTTCCTAGCCTCAGTCTACCCACATCTTCTGAGCCCATAGCCATGAGCATGAGAACCGTATCGCTACCGACTTTCGTTACACATCCTCCCTGTGAAATGACTTCCAATAATTGATATGCGCACTGCTTCCCAATATCTTCCGGCGTAACGCCTCCAGAACTTGGGCTCACCACATCCGCCGAGTAGAGTACACCATCTGCGCTGCTTTCTGCCACCAAGCATATTCCAAATCCTATTCCCGTAGTTTTCTTTCCACTTGTTTTCGACTTCTCACTTGAGACCAGAGGCGCTTGATCGTACTGTGTTGCAATGTGCACATCGCTAACCAGTGGGTTCAGAATCCCTCTCGCAACATGTATCATGCGATGATTATTACTGCTCGAGACTCCCGTACAATATGCGACACCTCGTATCCTCCGTACTCGCCCTGGACTACGGTTCATATGTAGCGTTTTCGGTAATCTTACTTGCGATCCGAACCTCAATTCTACTACACCACCTCCACCTTTCCCACCAGGCCCCGCACAGGATCGTTGTAGTATTCGCAACTCAAGTTTGCTGGACATGATGCCGAATTTCTCATACAAAGGCAGAATGGCTGTCCGTACAGTATCTACGCTGATATCTCCCATTTCTGTCGCACTCGTAATCACTCCTTCTCCTGAAAATCTTACATTCACTGGCTTCTTTGCAAACGGGGCCAGTATGCACAAGGGTATTAAGAACCAGCTCACACCTCTTCGAATCGTATCTGGCAGCACACATTCCACAACTTCTCCAATTGCTCCTTGTCCATCTACACTTCCAGTTATGAGGCCAGGCTCATAGTGGAACATAGTCCCAGTATGTGAGAAGGTTGCGCGCGAGCCATTTGTTATAGAATCGAGGAGGCGTAGGAAGGAAACTTCATGAGGAGCGAGTCCGGGAGATGTTGATGCGGAGCGGATTTGAGACACTCGTATAGGTTTTCCGGTGAGAGTGGAAAGAACAAGTCGATTTGTAAATGACTTTTGGCTTGTGAATTGTAAGAATTTGGGCTCAGGAGCAGACATTGTGAATTCTGGTTTTCAAATTCAGTTCCCGGCTGAAGAATAAGTTCGAAGAGGTCGACTTTTTTTCCCATTCTGCCAATCGCAAATCGCTCGATTTGGTCAACTAGACACACCGCCATTGTCATTACTTGGCATTTTGGGGGGCCGTTATTTCTACAGACCTCTCCAAAATTTAGAACTCTTATGTCACTTTATCCTACGTTGCAAGTGTGTGAATAATGTATAAGAAGTGAGATCGAGAGATGGCTACAATCCCCAGCAAAGAATACTCTGTATACAATCTTTTTTCCATTTTATTAACAAACTTACAGACCATCATGACTGTCATGGTCATCCAGAATCGAGCAACCACAATGAATGGAGCATCAAAATCCTTTAAGTTACTGTGAAAAGTTGAGCTATTGATTAATGGTCTCGTAATTCTAGTTTCTTTACTTTTGCTTGTTGGCTCTTATTGTGTCATGGTTTCTTGCCTCCACTGTCATATTCTGGAGATTTTGAATATTTCAACATTCACAAGCTTGCCAACTTTAGAGAAACGTTAAGGACCTTGCGGTCTATAAGAAACAAAAGACTTTGGTCTATGAAAAATCCAAACTTCCAGGAACTAGTATTACATTTGGTCTTCTTTATTCTCAAATTGTAACCTCAGTTGACACATTAAAATTCAACCTCGCCTAGAACACATTGATAGGGTCAAGTCATACATAGTGACACCACCAACACTGTCACTTAATACAACCTAATACAACTTGACGTCTGTGCCACTCAACTTTGTTACATTGAGCATACTGTATCAATGCTAGATTCACAAGTCCAACGCTACATCTATCGGATCTCCGAAAAGTCCACAACCGAGAACAAACTTACTCCTTCTGAACCCAGAGCCATACCACCTGTCTCTTACCAGGAACTCCACACCTCGACCCATCCCAGCCCATCTCCCTGATCTGTTTTTTGACTCTGTCCTTTTGATCACCAATGATCATCAAACCCTTCTTCCAAATTCCATTTCCACCCTCGTTGATTTCATGCAATACGTTCTTCTTGGCTTCGGGATTGTCACAGCCTAATTGTTGCATCAGTTCTTTGACAGTGATCTGTTTAAGGATTTAGCAAGTTGGTTCTAGAAGCGAGCGTATGAATGGAAGGTGGCAGCACAAGTACTGACGATTGCGGGAACCACAAATTTGACATGGTTGGTCTGATTTAAGTATAATGGCTGTTGCCAAGGGGCAATTTCGCCATTGAAAACATGTATGTGACAATGTTCTTGCGGGAACAGATAATTGTAGCCAACTGGCACACCTACACCCCCGCCGGCATTCTTGATATTCAGTCCAGGAAATCCCCCATCTGTGACGGGAGGTCCAGCTGAGAATTGGCTGAAGGGAGGTTGGTTGTAGGGCGTGCAGTGGAATTGAGGGATGTATGGGGGCTGATACTGGTATTGAGCAGGTTGGGCAAAGTAAGTTTGATGTCCTCCAGGGAATCCAGGTGGGGGAGGACCTTGATCCAGGCCATGGAAAGTGTTGAATCCTCTTCCTGCCATTGATATGGATACTAGAAATGGATTTTAGATGAATTTGCACCAAAATTTCAACCGCCTCGATCGATCAATAATAAAGATCGCTGTCCTTAGATTTTACTTTCTCGATGTATCTCCGTGTTGATATTGGAAAGAACAAATTTGCTTGACGAAAGGTGTGAAGGGAACTATGGAATACAGTTCTAACGTATCTATTTTATGATCTGCCTGGATTCAGAGCGGTGACTGTTATGCAATCTTTCAGACGGTTCTTCAGAATCATAACATACCGTGTGAGTAAGGAGGTGCCAGCTGCAGTATGCTGGTGAATAACCGTATGTGCCAGAGTTTCAGACCTAAAAGTACAGCAAACACATATTCGATACCGATAGCACTAAGCACGCGAAGCTGCATCAAAAAAGGCGAGAACAAGGAAAGCTCACTACAATGACTGACCAATTACTATCGAGTCAAGAACACCGCCAGTTTATCACTGGCTAAGTTGGAGTCATTCATTTCATTTGCTTTTATTGCCTAGATAGGTAGCTTGAGAAACTGCCGGTATCAATCAGAATAGAGCGAGCGTTCAAGAAAAAGAACACATACTCCATTCCCTAGCCATTTCCTACCACCCTATTTGCAATTTTGAAAATGGAAAAAGAAGAATTGTACAGTTTGGTGACCACTCCATAAAAAACAGCCCCTAGCTGGCAAAGTGATAAACCCAGTATTGCGTAGTGTTACATGCGGAGTCTAAATCATTCCGGACTCGCAAAAGCAATGCAGAACAGTTTCCACCTACATCCCATGAATGTTTGCCTGGATTGCCCAAATATGTTGCAGTCAAATGCATATGACTTGCAGGTGTTCATAAAATTATCGTAACGCCAATAGACCAATGGGAAAAGGCTCTTAGGCCACTCCTGGACCATTTCAGCCCTTACCCAACGCGTTTGTACCGAGAGTCGATTGAGGATCAAGCAGTTGATTCAACTGGGACTGCCTCAGAAATGGTCTCCTGAATACTGTGTTAGTAATATAGAGTACGAAAACGGTGTTAAACTCACCTTTGGTTCTTCAACAATGGATGCGGTAATATCAGTGTCTTCCTTTGGCTCTGCTGGCTTCGCCTCAGCATCTGCCTTCTCCTCATCCTTCTCCTCGGACTTTTCACCAGTAGCTTCCTTGATACCGTTCGTCGTTTCAGGGATAGTAGCTTTGGTCTCTTCCTGGTCTGCCTTGATATCACTAGTACCGTTTGTTGGCGCTGATGGGGTGTCACTGGCAAGAAGTTTGTTCCATTTATCGAGTAAAGTTTGTGATCTTGTCTTGAAGTTGTACTCTTCCTCCTTAGGAATTGATGAAAGCTTCAAGATAGCCTTCAAAACCTTATTGATCTTTGTTACGCGGATGATGCTCACTTCAAGATCTGCGTAACCCTCAAGCTTGGTGACAAATTCGGCCATTTGCTTCATCTCCTCTTCCTTTGGTTCCTGGTCCCTCGTCAAAAGGCCCTTTTGAAGCTTATGGCGGAGGAAAAGAATCTCTTTCTGAGCAAAACATTAGCATCTATAGTGACCAGGCCTAGGCTTGACTTACCTCCTTCTTGACTCGCTTCTCTTCAGGGGAGAGTTCGGGCTCCTTTGGGATAACTTCCTCTGGCTCCTTAGCCTTGGCAGCAGCCTTCTTGGTCTTAGGCTTTGCTGATTTAGTAGCCGACTGGTCTTTGACAGCCTTTGGAGTAGCGGTGCCGTTGGTCTTTGGGGTAGTAGTCAATTTGATCTTTGGCTTCTTGACGGAGTCGGTACGTTGTGGCGTCTGCAGATATGTTAGGCATGAGTTAAGCTAGGAATGGGTATGCCTTACAGCTACGTCTTCTTCAGCCTTTCGTTTCTTAGTCTTCTTGGCTTTCTCTACAGGAATCTCAATGCCATCAGAGTCTTGCTCGGCAACTGCGTCCTCCATCTCGACATCCTCATCCTCTTCTGCCACGACAGTCTTAGAAAGTGACTTCCGTGGCTTCGACTTCGCAGCGTCCTTGGTTGCCTTTTTGGCAGCTTTAGCAGCTTCCTTTGCGGCAACCTCGGCGGCACGCTGGTCCATAAAATTCTGCAAAATATCCTTGAAATATTGCAAATCATGTCTTTCGGCAGCTAGTTGATGCGCAGCTTGCAAATCCTTACGCATACTCGTAGGAACAGTACCAATCGTATCGAAATCTAGCTCAAGGAGATCGGTGTTAGGGATCCAGCCGCTAAAAGAACCACTGTTAGTAATGTACAAACCAAAGTAGTTGGAGTACTTACAATTCGTTTGTGTGAAGATACATAACGGGAAATGTGCGATCATTGACCTTAGCACCACCATCCGCATAGTCTGCTCTATAGGTACCATCCTTTCCAAGCGCAGTGACAGGGCGACTTTTGAGAAGAGTATTAGGAAGCATGGACTCATCACAAACAATACCTGGCCAGAGTGGGTAGCCCTTCAATCTGATCATGAAGTAGTCCCCTGGTTGAGCGTCGATGTGCGTCATCTTTGCCTTGGAGGCCTTTTTACTCAGCTTCTTTCCTTTGTGCTCTGGAATACCACTTGACTTGCGTCGTGATTTGGATTTATCGGCTGAAGCCAAGGTATCAACGGTGGCGCTGGAAGACTCTGCGACAGCTGGAGCTACATCACTGGCCTTTATATCCTTCATTTCAGCATCCTCTGGAACGGCTGCAGGTTTGTCCTCAGAGGGGCTTTTGGGGGATTTTGCATGTTTGTCAATTGTGTTCTCAGAAACCTTGGCTAAACGCGGGTTTAATTGGTTAGCAAGGTCAAATAGAAAGGAAGAACAAAGCAATGAATGACAATCATACTCTCAAGAGCTGGGGAGGATGGCGCAGCCTGCTCTGTCGCGGCTTCCTTAGCTGGTTCGGTGCTTTCAGACGCAGCTCCGTTTGTGACCGTCTCCTTTACCTCGGATGCATCTCCATCAGGGCGCGTTGATGTGACCTCTGCAGAATCTGCGACCGCGGGTAAAGCGACAGCTAGGGGGATTGCCTCTTCAGCCATGTTGTCGCGACTTGGGAAGCTCCGAGTGAGAGAACGCGACTGGGAAGTGGATTTCTTAATTACGCGTTTTGGAAAAGAGGGAACAAATTGTAACCCTTGATAGATTTGGTAATAAGAGGTGCGTTGGTGGATGATGCTGTAGTGGTGAAGAAACCGAAGGAATTGTGGAAAGAAGAGGTTTGGAAAACGAACGCTTCACCACACAAAATCCTAGTGTCCGAAGTGGCACGTGCACCCGGTCGCCAACATGGATGATGTTGTGGTGGTGGTGTCTCTTTAATTAGGCAGCACCACCTTTGACAGAACAAAACAGTGAATAGGAAATATTACCATGAATTAACAACAGACTGTGAATCGGTTTCCATTCACCTTTAAGAGATCTAATCTAGCAGTGCCAGAGTGACATTTGCAATTTGTAGAACTAATTATATTCACTATAAAGAATAATGAGCCAACACAACACGAGAACAAGGGAACGCGCAGCTGACGATGATAAACGCTCATCCGTGCTTACCACTTCTAGCAAACTCCTAGCAATTCTACTATCCATCACCCAACGATCCATTGCAATCTTGATTCCCGGTAGCTGGTGACATGGTCACTACCATCTCTGCATAATGCCTCGTTTTCACAATAGTAACCATGGTGTGCTTCGCAACGTTTCTTAGGTATCCTTTTGATTGACGTACAGTTCTTGAGTCTTACCATAATACAATCAATATATTTCATTGCCCCATTTCTTCATCTTCATCCTCGTCGTCTTCATCTTCTTCCTCCTCACCCTCAGCAACATTTACAGTGAAGCTTGGATCTTGATCTACACCGACATAACTATCGCTCATTAAGAACAGCTTCAACTTGTGCTCTCCTGGCGTCGGAACCGTGTACTCGAGTCGAACGGTGAGTGACTTTGTGATTGTTATTCGCTTTATGGAGAGTAGAGTCTTTGAACTCTCGTCTCCAACCACCAGCCACCAATTTTCCATCTTCTTCACTGGGTAAAATGGCGCATGAACTGTGGTATCTACCACATCCGAATCCTCATCATCAGTATCTCGTGTAATCTTGACTTGAATGTACGAAGGTGAGTTAGCAGTAATTTCATCAGCAATTTCAAGCTTGTATTCAAGCTCGATGTTGGGATATTTCGTATTGGTGAAATTTGCAGCTTGCGCAAGCTGAGTTTGAGATAAACCAAGGCTTGCTACGAGAGTGTTATAATTCGGGTTTTCTGATGGGTCCATTGCTTCCATGAACTCAAAAATATCAGTGACACTAGAAAGACAACAGTAGTTAGTAATTTTTACCATAGCTCGTTGTGGATGTACATACCCAGCACTTTTAGCGGCCTCAATTACAGTCGGGGTGAAGTGAGGTATTTGCTTGAGTGGACTATCCCGGTCCCACATGCCTTGCACGACCATCTGCGACATTTCCATGGCATTCATCGCATTAATATGCCCATCCGAAGACAAAACATCAACAGTCGCGCTCAGTAAGGAAAGCACCTTGGTCAGAATAATCTCCTGGTCCTTAGCTAAGTCAATAGGAAGCTGCATTCTGGAGAAATGTGCTTGAAGAAGTACGAAAGCTTTGAAATGAGGTGAATCGTAGTCAACTTCAGCCATCTTGACGGGTATTCTGTCGTAAATGCGACGGAGAAGACTGTCCTCATGTCGTCTGATCTGAATGGTTTCAAATTCTGTCGCAGAGGTTACAATCTCAAGGATTCCCTTAAGCTTTGTCCTGCCAGTCAAGGACAACAAGAAAGTCTGCATAGTGATATATGATATGTTGTAATACGCTGCTATCATAGCCGCGTTTAAAGGAGTCACAGAATCATCATCTTCGTCCAGATCAATGATCTTTGCTTCTGATAGATCTTTCAATGTAGTTTCAACAAGCTCTGACAAATGTGAACTAAGTCCCTCATGTGAGGTATCCGTCAAACTGTAGTAGCTTGGATTTGCCAGTAGCCGTCGATAAAAGTATGTAAAGGTGGTCCAATTGATTGCGTCTTCCGCCGATTCAATCATTTTGGTAGTGATCTCAGAAACAAATGCATCATGGAGGTAGACATGCAATTGACTTTCAATCGGCAGTGCCTCGTTTAGGAACTTCTTGTAGTATTCGCGCTTTACAGCTGGAACCATTAGAACGCCACGACTCTGCTTGTCTTCTAGAGGACGTGTTGCCTTTCCAAACATTTGCAAGACCTCGGCCAGAGGATAATCGACATAACGATGCTCTCGGCCTTCGTAAAACTGTGTGCCCATTATGATCACCAAATGTGCTTTGCAATCAAGCTCCCAACAAACATCGCGAGAGGCAACTAGGACTTGAATTGCGCCAATGTCAAACAGATGCTTGACAATTCGCTTATCTGAAGAGCTGAGAGCCTCGTGATAGTAACCTACTCCGTGCGATATAGCTTCGGCTAGAGCCTCCTCGTTGACACGCGCAAGAATATTTTTCAGTTCATCAGCATTTGTATGCAGAAAGCGATCTTCATCATCGCTGGCAAAGCAAGCAGCAAGCAAGTCACGCGTCGTTGCACGAGCTTGCTTTCTATTGGGGACGAAGACGATCGCGGGTTTGTCAGGCGACATCTGGAGAATAGAGAGATAGGTAGGTTTTGCCATAGCTAGCATGAGAGATGGAAAATGCGGAATAGTGAATGATTGAATGTGAAGTTCTAAAGGTACCGAGCGGACATGAGGACTGAAATTGTATATGTTATGCTTTTTTGCATCAATCCATTCGCCAACATCTTTGGCGTTGGAGAGAGATACGCTAAGACCGATGATGCGGAGGGGTGATTCTAGTTGTGAACGAATATTGTGCATTCGAGAAACAATAATCTCATATACGAAACCAGCTTGTCCGCCGATCATATGAAGCTCATCAGCAATGAATAGATGCACGTTCTGTACGTTCTTGCGGCGTTGCCATTGTCGAGACAAGACATCCCATTGAGAAGGAGTTGCCAGAATCAAGTCTCCCTGTTCTAGGAGTTTGAGATCAGCAGTAGTATCGCCAGTCAACTTTACAATCTTCTTGCCACCACGAATATTGACAAGCCGTTTCTGCCAATCTTGAAGTCGAAGATCAACGAGTTCCTGGAAAGGGGCGATATATACTGCCTTGCCGGCATCATCCTTCTTCCAATGGCGAAGCAGTGAGAACTCAGCACAAACAGTTTTGCCGCTGCCAGTAGCTGCTCCAATAAAAACATTCTCGTCTGTGGAGAATAAAGAGTTGAAAGTCTGCGTCTGGATCTTGTTAAAGCGTTCCCAATGGGGGTATAGAGCTTTAAATTCATCTGTTTTTAAAGCAGAAACATGTAAAGGTTGTAGATCTTGGACCGGTGTATGAGGAGGGAATTTCTCTGGTAGAATAAGGTTACGAAATGAGACTGGTAGCTTGTTCTCGGCATGCATCCACCTATCGGAGATAACTGTGACGAAATAATGTGGTGGCATAGGTTCTGTTACTGGAACGGTAAACTCCACTATATGTTCATTGTCCTCAGCTTCCGCAAAAGCCTTCCGAAGGATGAACTGATCATGGAAAAGTATCTCGTCTCCGTCGCAATCTTCAGCGATAATCCAGAAGCTCTCGGCAGTGCCATGGACTTCATCATCCCATTCGAAGTTAGGTTTGATAGTAAGCTCGATTCTAAGCATTGACCTAGTCATTGGCTGCACTTGAGCTTGCACATCAAGTCGTGGAAATTTGGATACGAGACTGCAAACAGTTCTTCCAGCTTTGGGTAGACCCAAAAGCTCTCCCATACGAGGAGGATCCAGGTCAAAATAATTTGCCCAGGGAACATCTATTCGTTCGGCTTTCTGAATTATATCTTTAGAGCACCCAGGAAATTGTCGAAGAGGCGACATGGTTGGCCACATACGCTTCTCTGCCATTTTGCACAACTGCAAGGCGGTTTTTGCAACAGACGACCATCCTTTCTTGAGTGTGATCTCAAAAATAGCGCGAAGAATTCTTCCAGCTGATTGGGTGACGTATACAAGGTCTGCCATAAGTGCTAGACCCTCGAGGGTAAGTCGTGATATGTACGCTTGTAGGAGTACGTTTATTTTAGCATGAGGCTCTTCGACACTTTCTTTCACTGGAATGGGTACCCTATTCACCATTGTCGCTAGTTCCAATTTCTCGTCCTGACGAACAGGAATATACTTGAACTCATTACTCAAGGCAAATATGCGGAACAACTCGATCGCGGTGATTGATGGCTGAAGGTGGAGGTTGTACGTTTGCATAGAGCTATGGGTGATGTAATAGTGGGAGGCGATTCGACCGAGTTCTGTCGCTTGTAATTTACCAGTGTTTTTATCGTACTTGATTAGATTCGACTTCTCTAGGACGACAGCAGCGGAATGTATTAAGTCCACACGTTTCTGCTCTAAAGCACTATCATCTTCGTATTCTGGCCCAACACTGTACAATCCTGGCGAACGTAGCATTCGTACGAATAAGTACGTGTAGCCCAGCCACTCAACTCCTTCGTCTCTACTGCGCACGTTGCCCAGAACAATCTCAGCATTTAGGTTGTCCACTAATTTGCTGACAAATTGACTTTCAATAGGCAATTGCTGGTTGAGGAGAGAGAGGTAGTATTGCATTTCGGTCTGCGTAGTGATGATGATGCCTTCTCCATAAGTATCATATTGAGGACGACCAGCACGACCAAGCATCTGCAATACATCTTGTGGGCTCAGCTCAACCCAGCTACCCTTTTCAGGCGAGTACACTTGAGTACCTTTGATGATAACTGTATGGGCAGGTAAATTGACACCCCATGCCAAGGTAGCAGTGCAGACAAGGACCTGGATCAATCCATCGTTAAACAAATCCTCGACCGACGTTCGATCAGGTCTGCTCATTCCTGCATGATGGATTCCGAATCCATATGGAAGTAGATCCTTTAGCTCTCGGTCGTTAACCGAATCGGCCTCGCTTTGAAGGGCCTCTCTCCCACCCAGGTCGTTTTTCATGATCTGACCAATTGTCTCCATCTCGATTGCCTTGTCTCGAACATATCGGGCAGTTTTTGACGTCTCCTTCCGCGAATGGACAAAGATAATCATCTGATTACGCTTCGTTCCAACATGCTCGAGTACTTTCGTATAAGTTACATCATTCATTGTCTTAAGTTGCTTAATGGCCTTCTTCTCGGTAATCCCAACAAATTCTTGTCGTAGAGGACAGGGCCTGTAGGATCCATCAAAGTGGAACATACCTTTTGTGGGATCAACACGAAGGAAGCTGGCAACATCACGATAGTTGGGTAGAGTTGCAGAAAGACCGACTAAACGAACAGGATCTCCGGTTTGCTCCATCTTTCTGATTGTTCTGCTTACGATGCTTTCTAATACAGGACCTCGATCATCATGTAGTAGATGGATTTCATCAATAATAATCAGGCGTACCAGATTTGTGTAGCTCAGATCAGTCGCTTTCCGAGTGATTACATCCCATTTTTCTGGAGTAGTAACTATAATCTGGGTGTCTGCAATTTGCTGTTTGGTAAGTTGACGATCACCAGTCAGCTCCGAAACTGTTATTCCATAGGGCTTCAATCTGGAACCAAAGTTCCCCACCTGTTCTTGTACAAGAGCTTTCAAAGGGGCGATATACACAATCTTGAAAGCATCAAGATTGATCTCTCCAGTCTCCGGGTTGCGGTTTTTTCCAATTTCGCGCAAGATTGTGAGCATACCCACATTGGTTTTACCACTTCCTGTGGGTGCGCATATCAGCATATTGCCGTCATCGTTAAATGCTTGCGGAAAGCATGCCGATTGAATTTTGTTCAACTTTCCGGGAGATTTGAAAGGCACGCGGGACCACTCTGGCATCTCGGAGAATGGAATATCACGATCACTAGGATCATTACGCTTTTTCGGGGGTGGAACATGTATTTCCTCATACCCTTTGAAAGTACGCTTGGTGGAACCTTCGGGAAGTCTAACTTTTGGGTTGGTCATGAGGTGATTGCCTTGGTCAAATACTAGATTTTCCAGGTTGATGAGCTTGCGTGGCTGTAGACCTCCAACAAGAGCACCGTCGCCGTTCTGCTCTATTTTTGCAGTTTCATTGAAAGATGCTGGGACATCAATATCCATTTTGATTTCCACTTTACGTTTCTTTGAAGAATCTGTGTCCCCACGAAGCTCGTCTAGGATCCACCGAAGGCCCTCTGATGTGATCTCTCGCTCCACCACCCCCCGGCTTTCTGCATCTTCAGCGCGGGCAAGGCGAGTTAACCAGACAACCTTGTCACGGTTTGCTACGAGCTTATGGACAAGCTCGTGATGCTCATAGTCGAATAATTCGGCAAGATCATTCTCGATCTCTCTGAGCGGCTTCTCCTCACCACCTTCCTCTTCAGGTGCCCCAGAGAGTGTATGAAGGGCCTCTTGAGTTTTGACTTGCTGTACATGTGCATCAGTATAAATGAGACCGATCTGCCGTTGTAGCCAGTATGCGTCAATGTCCCGAGCGGGGATAATACTCTTGTCCTTTTCTTTCTCCGCAGCTTGATTGCTTTGCGCAGAATCAAGAATAATCTCTTCCTCAGGGAGCTCCATGGATTCTTGGTCCCGGTCTACACCAGCACCTCCCGCTGTTGCTACCTCCTCCGCACCAGGATGATCATCGTCTTCGTCCTCTGATGACTCGTCTCGAACCTCGTCGACCATCTCCGCTCCATCCTCATCCTCGGAATTGTCATCGAAGACTACAGCAACTCCTTGGCGGTCATCAATTTCCGCACCATCCTCACCTTCGTTTTCCGCGTCTGCCATAACTTCATCTTCATCCTGGGCTTCATAGTCCGTGATCTTCTTGCCGAGATTTATGAGTTCGTTGAATTGCTTTGAGCTCAGACTGGCGCCTAATAAATCATCTATCTCTTTCTTTTTGTCGAAGTCTTTCATGTCGTCATCCTTGAGATATTCTAGAACAGCATCTGCGGCACTTCTAACTATCTCGTGAGACACATCTCCGAGATTGTTCGCGACAGTGGTTATGATCAGATCATAGGTCGCTCTCGTAGCAGATGTCCGAGGTCGATATACTATTCCTTCCACCAACGCGTCTGAGGCCGATAATATGCCAGCCCCGCGAAGCTGTGCGGGCTCACCGCGTTTCCGCTTCAGTTGCTCCCGCTCTAGAACTTCGTGGCCATCTCCGGCATCTCCTCTTTGAACAGTCGGTAAACCAGACGCCTTCTTCTTCTGCTTCGGCGCATCTTCACGCGCGTTCCTAGAGCCCATATCTCGTATGCTTAGTCGCCCTGCCAGTGATTCTGGATCTCCCGTAACTTCATCATTTCGACGAGTGACAAAACGACGGTCCGCCTGGAGGACCAGATTGGACATCGCCGAGTACTTGTACTGCGAGACATCTCGCTGTTGATCCGTCATGTTTGCGGGTATGTATTATTGCACCAACGTTGACAAGAAATTTCGTGGGTATCGACAAGTACGAAAGGAAAGAAGAAAATCAAATTGAAGAAGTGCCGTGCCCCATCGCTCTATTGGAGGTCAGAGTATTAATAGAGTGGTGAATGGGATCAATATCATGAGAAGAGGTTCGAAAGTTCAATCCCTGTAAATTTTTGCAGGCGTGCACGTGACTATATCAACTGTCGTAGGCAACAAATAACCTAATCGGGCAATATCAATAACAATATCCAAGGAACAACCGAACACAACAATTGATTCATATTTCCCGAGTGGGAAGAGGTGCACATTACCTCTAGTATGATGGAATCGCTTGAGAACCTACCCAGTTGTATTCAGAACGTCCATCTTTCTTTAGGGTCTTACCTTGGACAGAGACATGAGGTCGCGAATATCAGACGAGTCTTGGCATCTCATTTGAGCATTTGCCTTAATCCCAAAAGCGAAGAACCAGTCTCACGCCCTCTATCTATCATTAGCAGTTCCTCATTAGGTACGGAAACAGCATCCTCTGGTCTACGAGGTGCCAGAAGGGAATATCTTCGAAGTGTGAAAGCCAACATTAGAGCAAGAAAAGAATACGATGAGGCAGTCAAGGAACATCATGCAACTGCAATCCCCGAGTCACAGCCTGCAGTAGAAGGAATACGACATAAAAATAGCTCGATTGATGAATCAGAATCATGCCTAAACCAGTTCCTGACACTTGTTACAACTACCCGCAAAAATGAACGTTTACATATTTACCAAGACTATCTTGGTGTAGTTGCTCGAAAACCTGCGGCAGAAACTACTTATTTTGATTGCGAGGATCTCTTAAAGTCAAGGACTCTACCGGAAGTTCCTCGAGAGGTCATGCATGCATTAGGAACGCGTGCAGAGTCAGAGTGTACGGATTTGGAAGAACTAGTCAATCGTTTAGAGAAATCCGTTCTTCGAGCCAAATATTTGTTGGACAAAGAAAGGAAGAAACTCGAAAATCTTAAAAAAAAAGACAATAGTAACATAGCTTCTGTTACCCGTGGAGACAATATAGAGGCTCTGGGAATGACGCGCAATGAGCTGATCTATTGGATTGAGACTGAGCTGGGAAAGACAAATGAAAGCCCAGAAGACGATTCAAGTGCAGATACATTTTCCAAGCCTGATAGCAGAGGGGAAAAGAAGCTTCTCGAAAGTCTTCTTATTTCAATCCAGAAAAAATACCCTCAATATCTAAAACTACGAGAGGCAGCAATTCAATCAGCAACCGAAACACTGGCAGCTCCGTGTGCAGAAGCATCGGACAGGAGTAAAAAGATATCAGAAGACAAGTTTGAGTCGGCCAATGCAAGGGCCTTGGGCTATTCTGCTTATCCGTATCTGGAAGAGCTAGCTACCATCTTCAACGATCAAAAGTCTGTGCTGCAGCAGAGATCGCATCTAACCACCAGCCTTGCGAAACAACTCAAGGACTCCAATCAAGGCTTAGATCTCCTGGCGGAGGAGAGCCATTTACTACCAGCCCATCCACTTCCTGCAGACTCGAAAGCCTCGCAGACATTCGCAGAGACAATGTTAAATCTTGAAAAGCCAGACTCTTCTAGAAAAGCGAAGGAGTGGGTTTTCGCCGCTACCTCAGCAAGTCTAGACACACAGAGAGAAGTATCAAGGAAGCTTGAGGAAGGCGATGTAGCTGTATCAAACCTTAAGACGGCTTTGCTCTCACTCCAGGAACTGTTAGGAACTCAGGTCGTGGATGATGATAAGTCTTCTACTAACAATACATTAAATTATGCGGATGTTTGGGAATTACTAGATGGGAAACTTGGCGTTATTAAGGGGGACGATTGAGTTCTCTCATCTGGTAGACCATAATTTAATCAATATATTCTTGAATCTTTAGGTCAGTTTTTTAATTTGTGATGAGAACTATAAATCAATGCCTTTACTAGTGCGTATGATATAGGAAATCCTTACTTTGCAGATTTCCAAATTTCCGGAAGAGTACTTTAGCTAGTGTAACTCTGCATTCACTTCTCGCTTAATCATGTCCAGTACAAGTGCTAACCAATATTATGCCTTATATTTGAGGACTAAACGTCACAAGGCTGAGGTCAAATAATTATCTACAATTGAGTCATCTGTGAAGGCGAGCCAAAAATAAAAACCGCCTTCTTTCTCAAAGTACAACACATGAAATGGCGAACCAGAGTGGTACCACAGGCGATTTACCACTAGAAATTCTGCAAGCTCTTTCCAAAAATGAGCCCATTGACTCCTCCGAAGCTTTCCCCTCACAACCCTTCACCGTTGTTAAGAGTGCCTTAGACACACTGCTTTCACGGTCTATGGTTACATATAAGGCCATCAACCAAGAGAATATTATACTGGAGGCAGAGGGTGAACAGATTTTAGCCAATGGTAGTCATGAAGTTCGGATTCTTCAAGCACTACAAAAGGTTCGTGTAGACAACTGCATACCAGAGCCACTGCTAACTGGTGCCACAGCAATTAGAGGGACTCACGATAAAGGAACTCGAGGGCGTTATTGGTGATAAAAATGTCGTGAAGTTAGGCCAAGGAAAGGGCTTTAGAGAGGGTTGGATTGCTAAGGGCAGTGACGGCAAAATCATTGCGAAAACAGTAAGTCTAGCTTATTTGACAGTGAGACAGTACTGATTCAAGACAGACGGACAAGGTATCAGATATTACAAGGGACCAACTACGCGTTGTAAAGGAGACAAACACACATTCGGACGCGAAGGTCGTGGCAGATTTGAAGAAGCGGAAGTTGGTTAAGACGCAGAAGGTTATCAGCTACACTATTAATAAAGGCGAACAGTTCGCTCTGGAGATAGCTAAGCTGGAAACAGATTTAACTGAGGAGATGATCGAGTCGTAAGTCACTTGTCCTAATTGATTGGATTTTAAAGCTTACATATCCAGTGGTGCGTGGAAGACTGCAACCTTCAAGAAATACAATTTCAATTCTCTGGGTTCGGATCAAAATGCAGGTGCTCTACATCCCTTGAATAAAGTCCGACATGAATTCCGACAGATCTTTTTCGAGATGGGCTTCGAAGAAATGCCTACGAATAGATACGTTGAGACTGGCTTCTGGAACTTCGACGCACTTTTTGTCCCACAACAGCACCCTGCCCGTGATCTTCAGGATACTTTCTATATTTCAGATCCTAAGGTTGCTGACAAGCCCCATGCGGAAGACAAAGATGACACGGCGGACTATGAGGCGTACTGGAAAAACGTCAAAGAAGTTCATCAAGAGGGCAAATACGGATCAATCGGGTATCGCTACCCATGGGCGGAAGACGAATCACTGCGACTTGTACTTCGAACACACACTACTGCGATATCAACGGCCATGCTCCACAAACTTGCTGCTCAGAAAGGGCCTGACGGACGACCTCCACCTGCAAAATATTTCTCAATCGATCGTGTATTCCGCAATGAAACTGTCGATGCAACGCATCTTGCTGAGTTCCACCAGGTGGAAGGTGTCATTGCCGACTATGGGCTGTCACTTGGTGGATTGATGGAATTCATGAGAATCTTCTTCACTAAGATGGGTATTGAGGATCTACGCTTCAAGCCAGCATACAATCCTTATACAGAGCCAAGTATGGAGATCTTCAGCTTCCACAAGGGATTGAACAAGCTCGTCGAGATTGGCAACAGCGGGATGTTCAGACCAGAAATGTTAGAAGCGATGGGCTTGCCAAAGGATATGGTTGTTTTCGGTTGGGGCTTGAGTTTAGAACGACCTACGATGATCAAGTACAAAGTAAGTAACCGTAACCTATCCAAAAAGTTGTTGCTAATGTTAGCCAGGTGAACAATATCCGGGAGTTGCTTGGTCACAAAGTTGACTTGTCCTTCATTGAGAAGAATCCCGCAGTCAGACTAGAAAAGGCATAGATCCGTCTTAATCTCTACCAAAAATAGAAACCAAGACATAAATTTGGCGTTGCTGCGATCTCCCTTCGAGCATTCTTTGGCATTTGTCTGGAGTAAATTGAAAGGGCACCCTCATAGCATCACCTTGCAGCTTTAGTCACGTGTAGATATCTATGCCATGAGATCTGTCTCCGATGCCGGCGAGGCTCATTTAGGAAGTTTTGACAAGATCCTGCTCAGCGGTTCTCATCAGTGGCTGCGAAGAGAGAGCTGAGCGTTGACGACAAATGAAAACAGACTTGTGTGCTGCAATGTAGGTCTGAATGCTGTGTACACCTTCCAAACTGCAACCAAAGATTGATTGAGATGTCACACCCCGACTTTGTAAGGAGACGCATCTATTGATGAACTACGTCCAGATCTAGTATATGATAAATGCGTTGAAATTGAACCTTCGTAGCGCCATTCCTGGATGAAATTTCAACATACATGGTCTCACGTAGACTTCTGATTGCTGACCAGGTACTGTTCCAGTGCATGGTGATCTACACAGCTCCCACAGAACCCCGCCCTGCCTGCCACCTGGTGAAGTCCTCGAAATCTAATGCAGCAGCAAATCTTCGCAAAATTTTTCATTGATTTACCCACCCTGCAAGGTGGTGGTAAAAATCACGACGAAGGTTTCGTAGCCCAGCCATAGCCTCACATGTCCAAAAATTCTTCCCCTTTTCGCCTTAGCCAGTAGCCACCCACCCATCACGAATAGGACCAATGCCAGGGAAAACACAGGGGTCCCCGCTTTTTCTTCCCTCACAAATATTTTGTGTTGCAGCTGTGACTCTATTGAATCTTTCATCCTTCATCCCAAGTCTGCTCTACAATTGATTCACTTTTTGCTCACCTTTACTTGAGAAAATGCTGAGAGACTTTGAGCCTTCGAAGCTACAAACTTAAGTCGTCTCAATAAATTCTGTTGTGACCTCTTATCTATTTCGCAAGCTCGTTATCATAGACGGGAACTTTCACCGATAGTTGAGAGCTTCTCTTCCTTACCACAAAAAGAAACCACAATTTGGGCAACGTCCACCACTTTTCAGAGCCTCTAAAGGTCGCAGCCTGCTATTGGGAAGAATACGCTCTCAATTGACAACGGCGGTCTCTACAATGGCATACTCCTACCGAGCAGCAGCTCGCTCGAGCTCGCTTCTACGACAAGTTCGATCACCAGCTTCTGCTAGAGCTTTCACCACTCGGTCCTCTACTAGGTGTCTCTATTCAAAGAACCCAGTACTTGTTACTAAGAATGCAAGATACGTCCGGCTATTCTCGAGTTCCGTTACTCGTAAAGACCAAAGCCAAGTTGCCCCAAACGCGAAAGCTTACCTAGAGAGTGGAGTAATTAAGGGTGCTGCAAATCCTGTAAATGTCAAGAAAGTTCTTGTGATTGGCAGTGGTGGTTTGAGCATTGGGCAAGCTGGAGAGTTCGATTATTCAGGTTAGTATTCCACTCTGCGTGCTCAATTGAATGAGAGGGTGGGGGCATCATATAGAAGCTAAGAATGGCCTCAAGAGGCCGTATTCTAGATAGACCGTTACTAACATATTTGCTCTAGGATCCCAAGCTCTGAAAGCTCTAAAAGAAGCCGGTGTTTCCTCTATCCTCATAAACCCCAATATTGCAACTATCCAGACCGCCCACGTACTGGCCGATGAGGTTTACTACCTACCTGTTACTCCAGAGTATGTCACACACGTCATTGAGCGGGAGAGACCGGATGGAGTCTTTCTGACCTTCGGTGGGCAAACTGCCCTCAATCTCGGTGTACAAATGGAGCGCATGGGGATATGGGAGCGATATGGTGTCCAAGTATTAGGCACTAGCATCAAAACCCTTGAAACTAGTGAGGACAGAGATCTTTTTGCAAAGGCTTTGAACGAAATTAACATCCCAATTGCTCAGTCAATTGCTGTTGGTACTGTTGACGATGCCCTGGCAGCAGCGAAAGATATTGGCTATCCAATTATTGTTCGTGCGGCTTATGCTCTAGGAGGACTGGGATCCGGATTTGCCAACAACGAGGAAGAACTTCGCAACATGTCTGCAAGATCATTGACTCTCTCTCCCCAAATCTTGGTTGAGAAATCTCTCAAGGGATGGAAAGAAGTCGAGTATGAAGTTGTCCGAGATGCTGCTAACAACTGTATTACGGTATGTAACATGGAGAACTTTGATCCTCTTGGTACTCACACCGGTGACTCCATTGTGGTGGCACCCAGCCAAACCTTGAGCGATGAAGAGTATCATATGCTTCGATCTGCTGCTATCAAAATCATTCGTCACCTGGGTGTAGTTGGTGAATGTAATGTCCAGTACGCCCTGCAGCCTGATGGACTTGACTACAGAGTTATCGAAGTCAATGCTCGTCTCTCTCGCTCCTCTGCGTTAGCCTCCAAAGCCACCGGATACCCACTTGCATATACTGCGGCGAAAATCGGACTTGGTCATACCCTTCCAGAATTACCAAATGCTGTGACAAAGACGACTACTGCAAATTTTGAGCCATCTCTGGATTATGTCGTAACCAAGATTCCAAGATGGGATCTTGCCAAATTTCAGCATGTCAAGCGTGATATTGGCAGTGCCATGAAGTCTGTAGGTGAAGTGATGGCAATTGGAAGGACCTTTGAAGAATCTATCCAAAAAGCCATTCGCCAAGTCGATCCTCGGTTCGTGGGTTTCCAGGGTGACAAATTTGATGATCTGGATTATGAGCTTGCAAACCCAACTGACCGCCGCTGGCTTGCTGTTGGACAGGCTATGCTCCATGAGGGCTATACAGTTGACCGTATTCACGACCTCAGCAAGATTGACAAGTGGTTTCTGTATAAGCTCCAAAACATTGTTGAATGTACTCACGAGCTTGAGGACATTGGAAGTCTCTTTGGCCTGAAGAAGGAGCTTGTTATGAAGGCTAAAAAGATGGGTTTCTCGGATAGACAAATTGCCAACGCAGTAGGCAGCACTGAAGACGATGTGAGAGCCCGCAGAAAGAACTTCGGAATCACGCCTTTCGTCAAGAGAATCGATACTCTTGCCGCTGAGTTTCCAGCGGAAACAAATTATCTTTACACCACATACAACGCAACTACTCATGATGTAACCTTTGACGACCACGGAGTAAGCTAATTTTTTCATTTCTTCAGATTATCGGGTAGCCTGTCCTTTGCACCTTCCTCCTATAACTAACCTGTTCTCTAGACCTTGATCCTTGGAAGTGGCGTTTACCGTATAGGTAGTTCAGTCGAATTCGATTGGTGTGCTGTCAGCGCAACTCTCGCCTTGAAGGAGATGGGCAAGAAGACTGTCATGATCAATTATAATCCCGAAACTGCAAGTAATCCTTTTTCTACACCCCAAAACCCTGTATTGACTTTCCAGTAGTACTCCACGGATTTCGATACTGCTGATAAGCTTTATTTCGAAGAGTTGAGCTACGAACGTGTTATGGACATTTATGAGCTTGAGGCTGCCAGTGGTGTTGTTGTTTCCGTCGGTGGTCAACTGCCTCAGAACATTGCTCTCCGACTCCAAGAGACTGGTGGCGCAAAAGTCTTAGGCACTGATCCTCGGGATATTGACAAGGCAGAGGATAGACAAAAGTTCTCCGAAATTCTGGACAGCATTGGAGTCGATCAACCAGCATGGAAAGAGCTTACTTCTGTAGCTGAAGCTGAGTCATTTGCTGATGAAGTCAGCTATCCTGTTCTAGTTCGGCCGAGCTATGTCTTATCTGGTGCTGCCATGACAGTCATTCGTAGCAAAGACGAGCTCAAGGATAAGCTCGAGGCTGCCAGCAACGTTTCACCTGATCACCCAGTCGTCATTACTAAATTCATTGAGGGTGCTGAAGAAATTGATGTTGATGCCGTAGCCTCCAATGGTAAGCTCATTGTTCACGCTGTAAGTGAGCATGTCGAACAGGCCGGTGTCCACTCTGGTGATGCGACTCTTGTTCTCCCACCCGCAAACCTTGACCAAACCACTATGGACCGTGTCAAGGAAATTGCCATCAAAGTGGCTAAAGCTTGGAGTATCACTGGACCTTTCAACATGCAAATCATCAAAGCTGAAAATCCCGAAGGCGGTTTACCACAATTAAAGGTTATTGAGTGTAATCTTCGTGCTTCACGTTCATTCCCATTCGTTAGCAAGGTGCTTGGCCTCAATTTCATCGATGTCGCTACCAAAGCTCTTGTCGGAAAAGATGTTCCCGAACCTGTTGACCTCATGGCTATCAAGCGTGACTATCTCGCTACCAAAGTACCGCAATTCTCATGGACACGTCTCGCTGGAGCTGATCCTTTCTTGGGCGTCGAAATGTCCAGCACCGGTGAAATCGCATGTTTTGGCAAGAACATCGTTGAGGCCTACTGGGCATCTTTACAATCTACCATGAACTTCCGCATGCCAGAGCCAGGTGAGGGAATACTCTTTGGTGGTGATGTTTCAAAGACTTCTTTGACAAAGATTGTTGATTATTTGTCCCCTCTCGGCTACAAGCTCTATGCTGCTGAGAAAGAGGTCAAGACATTCCTCGAGAAAACGGCGAAGAACGATGTTAGTGTTGAAGTTATTGAATTCCCTACCGAGGACAAGCGTGCACTGAGAGCAGTATTCCAAAAGTATGATATTCGTGGCGTTTTCAATCTCGCCAGTGCTCGAGCAAAGACCATTGTGGATGTTGACTATGTTATGCGTCGTAATGCCGTCGATTTTGGTGTTCCATTGTTCATGGAGCCTAAGGTAAGCAGTCCTACCCCCATGTAAGAGAGAACATAGCTAACCTACTACAGACTGCTGAGCTGTTCGCCCGCTGTATGAGCGAAAAGCTGCCTCGCCAGGAAGGTATCCCAGGAGAAGTTCGAAGATGGTCTGACTTCATTGGTGGCAAACCATTGTGAACAATTTCCATCATTGAATTTGGGTTCCAGGGATCGAAGGAGAAGGAAGGAAGGAAGAAAAGGAAGCGTACAGGCTAAGTTAGCAAAGTTTACTTCACATGTGGAGCTTTGCATTAGTATATGTAGTTCCGTTTACTATCGTTGTCCTGATTCTATGTAAGAAGTTAACACCCCGAAATACAAGAAGATCATTTCAAAGTGATCTTACTCCAATAACTATGCGTATGGGGACCCGACAATTAGAGGAGTGTATACTCAGGAAGAAGATCCTCGTACACCGCCGATCGATTGGTGAGTATGTCGACATCTCTTGGTGTTTTGTGAAATGAGACATGTTACCAGGAATTTTTGAGACATGCCGATATTAATGCCCGATACAGATGTATATTTTATTACGTGTGGGATATTTGCATGCTTCGAACCCCGGTATTCCTAAAAAGGCCAACACCCTTCGCCGATTTCAAGGTGCAATATAAGAATCAGACTTAGACAACAGTCTCTGCAAAGTAGACTAATGTCGGTATCTTTAATGTAATTCACCTCAAAATGAATTCGAGCGGATAAAGCTTATTGTGAAATCATGAATTTGCTTTGCTAGGAACTTGATCTGTAAACATATATATATATTACCGCGGCGATAGAAGAGGGAAACAAGAAGGTGAATTTGACAGAGCTGGTTGTTCGACCAATCAGTCTTTCTTTCTTATAGTCACCGTAGTCACCGGGAGATTATGTAGCTTAACTGAACTGTCGTGTACTAACTACAATACTACATCGGGTCTAACCGATATTCACAACCAGCAAAACTATCGATTGCCATATCTTGCTCATGCTCTCGATTCCCGTGTAACAATATGGTAAACCAACTTTATCCGTCCGTCTTATAGCAAGTTGACTATAACCCAGCCATGCGGCTTCTAAGTGTTCTTACAGCTAACCAGCATGGCAACTAACACACTAACGTGTAAGTCCTCCCTGCCGGTGAAATACTATATACGGGAGATACCACAACTAAGCTTCTTCTCAATTCGATCAAGCGTAACCTCAAAACTGAGCAAACTTTTGAACAACTCACTACATTACACCACAAATGTCACACATATTCACAAAATTGAGAATTTAAAACATGGCATCGAGAACACTTTCACATAGTAAGCATCTCTCTCTTCTATAATTCTTACGAGTTATCACCCCCGGGCTGACTTGCAGTTTCAGCTTCGAGAGAATCACTCATTCTAAGGCGCTTTCCAAAGGATGTACAATCCGCGTTTTCTTCCAACTGCTCATGCAGAAGTAGCACCGAGTCGTTCGATATCTCTGATGTCTCCAGCAAAACCGAAAAAGATGACAGAGAAGGACCAAAACCAAAGTCGAGTTTCCGGAAGATGTTCATCTCCAAATTTCATCGGTTGTTTCGATGGTCAAGCCAGAAGAAGGGACAAAATAAGATTAGATACAAAGATCCAAAGAGAACCTTTGTCTCGTTGAGATCTTTGATATGTACGACTTCTGCAAGGGAGGTGCAGCGGCTGAGGGATGAGGTTTATAGGATATAGAATGCAAGCTTTAACATGGATAACTTAGCAGGTTAAATTTGGGCCTTTGCCCGATTAGTAGAATTGAGCATATTGATATTGTAATATTCAGCGTGTAGGATTATGGAGACGTGATCTGTGATTCAGAAACATTTCAACGTTCTCTATCATTAGCGAGGCCTTTATCACAATCTTAGTTCTTTAGATTGTAAGTATTAAGCATATACCTGCGTTGAACTTAAGGGTTATGAAGAATTTCGCTCAATCGATCACCTCACGATTATTGAGCCATGTACTGTAAGACTACTTTAAAAAGTATGATTCATTCTTTATAAGACAACTCTCAGTGTATGTTATAAGCGTGTATTCATCATGCATGCGACGCTAAGTGTGGCTAGTTTGCCTACCGTAACTCCAATAAATGCATCCCAGCCTACGGCCGAAATCAGACCTGTGATCCTCAGCTCGCTTTGCGTTTCAAAATGCCTGCGCCGTAAATTTACCAAAACGAATGCTGTCGGTGTTTTAAAGGTGCTGTTTGTAGGAACATTCCGCCGAGATTAACCTATATTACGGAGGCAGACTCTAGCTCAAAGATTGATTTGATAAATTTCTCATCTCTCTTAGACTAGCCTTACCCCACGAACCCTCTTAGCAAGTCGATCGCTATCATCATCCGGAGACTGCCGCTTAGGGGGGTACGAACCGATGCTCGACTGCAAAACAGCAAGAAGTGTTGCCCACCCATCTGTCGAAGTAAGAATGGTACCATCTGCGGTATTGTGCTCGGTAGCTACGCGGCATAATAGCTTTTCTTCGTCCTAAAACAATTGTTCAGTAAGGGAGCAGGAAAGTCGAGGAAAATTTTACCTTAGATAAGTAGCTGCGTTCGTGAAGGTAACACAAGAGATGGAAATCTGAAATAGCGAGGATTCCTTGGTTGGATTTGGATCCGCCAGAGCCAGAAATTCCTAAAACATCGGCTAGTTTCCTAAGGTCTTGTTCTTCACCGATGGCTAAGCGGTTCTCGATAGGAAATCCAGGTGACTTCGCCATGAACAAAGGTTTCTTGCTTGCATCATCAGGAAATCCGTGTGTCAATGTGATCAGAAGATACTCGACAGGGAATGAGGGCTTAGCGTTCTCCTGTACTTGAGCACCATACTCGTTAATTTTTCGGTAGAAGACTTCAGGGATATATCTAGACTTGATTTGTTCCCCATCATCGTCTTCACTGCGCACGATCATGACAGCTGGATCCGCAGAAGGTTCTATGATATCAGCCCGTACCATTTCGACTGCTGAGTTCGACACCTGATATGACGATATCGCAATTTGACCTTCTTCGTCTCCCGACACCACACATGTGACAAAGTTGGAGCCAAATCGACCTGTATCGCACCACTTCGTTGGTTTGGGATGCTCTGCTTGGAGGCGGGCTGAAAATACAATTTCTTGGGATGCAAGGAAGTACGAATCGATATGTCTTTTGCAGATAACGGTACCGTTACCCTCACCAGAATCTGTGAGATCCGTCCATATGACACCAACTTTTTGAAGACCACACTGACGCGCTAATTCGTCGATTTCTTTCTCATTTTCCCATTCGTTAAGAGTGATACCATCAGCTTCATCAACTTGTGGCGGCTCGTAGATAGCTTCTACGACTGCCTTGACACCTAATGGAACTTCAGTATATTCCGCATACCGACCGTACAAGTATCCCAATCTTTGGCTCCCTGAGACCCGCCAGAAAGTCAACAAGTTGTTTATAAGACTTGCGTCTGCAAATTCAACATGATCCACCATACGGAAAGGCTGAGGTTGAAGTGTTATTGCACTAGGTTGGCACTTAGTACAGATACCCTCAGGCCATTGAGGATGTCCTGAAGGGCAAGCTTTCTTCACTCTGTGATATGGCTCCGTCAGAGGGGGTATAAAAGAGCTTCCCAATTCTGGTTTGTTCGTAGCGGAGTTGATTTTCCTTAAATATGAATGGAATGAGAGATTTTTGATCTTCCGCTCCTTGAGATAATCCGCGTTGAATGGCTCTAGAGGCATGCAATAATCGCACATTCCCTTTGCTCCATGCCGACACATCTTAAGATCACGCTTCCGAGGGATCTTGCCATCCTGTTTATCTAATCTGTCGTCTAACGCTGACTGCTTAACCACCTCCCATGGATTTTTAATCGTGGCTGTTGGCGAGGTTGGGAGTAGCTGTTCCAATGGAAGCTCTTCCTCAAAAGAGACAGCTTGTCCATTTAAGCGGCTCGTGGTTGTAGTGAGAGGGGTCGTGGAGCTTGAGCTTCCATTCGAGAGTGCTCCTTTTTCTTTGTAATTGATAAAAACTATGTCCCCATGGCTATAAGACTAGTTAGACAGGGGATGAGATAGTAGGCAGAAAACGTCTTACCCGAGGCCAATCTGTGAGACTTTGACTTTCACAATATCCTTCAGAAGCTTGCTCTCCTCACCGGTGGGTGCATTTGAGAACGTCAAAGTATTATAGTCTACGGTGTCTGGCAATTCCTCCGCAAGCTATAAAATAATGTCAGTAAAAATTACACTATCCAAGGAGAGCAGATCCATCAACCTTTTCTGCAAGCTGGCGAAATGTAAAGCTTGGTTCAACATTTATGCGGACAGTTCCATCAGGACCTCTGAACCGAAGAAGCATAGCTGTGTGTATGAGATTGTACTATTAGAGGTATATGCCAATAAAGGGTCTTATGGTGTTGGGAGGTTTTGTTTTCCTAAGTATATAACATGCAAAAGTCATCGAGGGGCAATAAAGAAGGTGGGCGAAAGTCGTGGGTGGTTCAAGTAAAGTCGCGTCAATGTACAGCCTTGAGCTCTGGCAATGGCTTGCCCCACTTGATCCCGACGGATTTATCTTATTCCGTCACACCCCTGCCCTGTGGCGGACGAGGCTTAGAGTTGGTGGTCCCAAAATATATCTTTAGGTGTCCTTTTATCAGAGTGACCTTTTCAACATACCCTCCACCTAGCAGCCAAATCACAAATGTCCAACTGCTGAAACCGGTATTCACAGAGAAAAACTAAAAGAGTTGTTCGCTTCTCTGATAATTTGAAAGACCACCCGCAGCAAATCAATCATAATGTTCAGCATAGACTGGTGGTCTCTTGGCCTCCCTCTGGCATATATAACCGTCCTGCTTGGATCTTTAATCACATTTTCCTCCTTATACCGGAAGCGGAAAGCGAGCAAGTATTTGGTTATATGTACTCAATCATCTGTACTAATTTCTTATTTAGACGCATCCGCAACCCTCGCGCCATGGTTCCCTCAGCACTTGCCAAAGGATATCTACCTCTCATTACTGCATCTTGAGCCCGAGCAAGGGAAGGAAAAAGCACCCGCAGTTCCCGATAGTGTCATACGCGCTGCCCTCCTGCGGCGAGCTGTAGAAGATATCCACCGCATCATCCAGATCAGAAGCGCAAAGCAAGCATGTACAACCTTATTGCAACGTGGTAGCGTTGGAGACGATCTGAATGAGAGATTCATTCGTGCCGAGAAGGATATGGAAGATGAGCTCCGGGATGTCGTACAGGAGGTTTGTTAGATGTATCTCCATATTTGAAGTTCCTTCTAATTTCAAAACAGGCCAATGCTCTTTCTGAAGGATGGGGCAATACTATCTTCCAGTCTGCGAATGAGATAGCTGCGAATACTGCTTTCAAAAAGACACTTAAGGAAATTGAAACAAAGGCGCCAGCAGAGAAAGAGTGGTGGGAGAAACGACGTGCATCTATCCAGTCTGAGTTTATGAAAGAACTTGATGAGGACTCGACCCCAGGCAAGGCATAGGTGTACTAGTCGACAGTGGTAGATCAGCACATACTATGGCATTCTCGAGAAGGAAGAATAAGAAGTAGAGGGTCCTAACAGGAGAATGGAAAAGTGATACCATGGCGACTCGGAAATCAGGCGTTCCGGAATATGAGCATATCCTATTGTAAGAATACTGGGCTTCTCTTTCCTAAAATCATATCTCGCGAGCATTGTTCAGACAAGATAGCAGTATTCTTAGACATATGTAGCCATAGGCATAATCTGAGCGCTGCATCGAATCGATCCATTTCGAGTGATAAACAGCTCATACTGTGTATAATGGCATTTTGACATGAGCTGGATACTCAACTTGTGGATAGGATTCTTCATTATCCTAGAATAGACACTTACATTATAGTCTTTAGAAACTAGTACATACGAAAACAATTGGTAAGGATAAAATATTATCCGGTAAGGAGTTATATACAACTAAACCACGTCAAATCTTCTGTGTTTTGTAGATTAAAAATGCGACGATCTATTCACAAAAATCATCTAGCTCACTGATACCAACCCAACTTCCGTCTCCAAATATCCTTTTCTTCCTCGCCGCTTCTATGCCTCTCTGGGTTTTCTGCTCTCCGCATTCGTTCTAGAATCTCCTCGGTCCTGACCGGACTCTCACAACCCCTTAGTCCAATAAACCGCCCGATCTTGCGTCTCTTGTCCTCAATCGTGAGGCCCTTCTCCCAAACCACAGGGCAAGGGTATTGGGAGCTGAATACCGATGGTGTCCGTTGATGATAGAAATGTGCTAGTTCGTCAAGTTGATCTGAAGTCAAGAGCCAGAAGTTCAGGAGCGTGTTTGGAAATGCTGGATGCACTTTTCCCGTGGTCAATCGAACTAAAGGGGCGAGAGGTAGCTTCATTTGCTTGATCTTCTGCTCAAGAGCTAGATTGCTTTTGCGTTCTGAGAACATCTTGTTTCGCGGAAAATTGTATCTTTAGACTTGCTTGTGGAAAGATGCGCGCTGCAGAGGTTTGGTAATTAACGGATGTGTGCGTTTCTTGTCTGTTTAAGGCCCTTCTTGCACGTAGATATATATATGATTAGAGCAAGCTGCCAGCAGCGTGTTGGTTTTTGTATTCTACACTGGGGTTGTAACGAATGGGATGGAATCTGGTTTCTAGTCAAAATCTAATGCCGGTAGACCGATGGCCTTAATTATATCTATAGATTTGTTTGGCATAGACTGTGCCCTTTATGCTGTAGAAGGGCAATGCTTTGTCTCTCTTTGTAGGTTTGAAGCTATCGTGAGCAGTAGTCTGTTTGGGTCGTGTTTTCTTTGTTATGAAAAGCAGAAACTTGACACTGGACAAATAAATTGGATATCCTTTGTACACAGACATCGCTACAACAAGAAACACCAAACACCGAACCTCCAAATATAGCTCTACCTTCTTTTACTCTAAATCTATAAACCTCTCCACGCTGTCTTAGCGAGGTGGTCCACCTTTCTTTTGCTTTGCTTGATCATTCCCAATAGCTTCAAATCCGCTAAAGCTTTATAGAGTAGCATCAAAACAGTCCTGTCGTCAAGTCCCTCGGATTCCTCACCTTCTAAGACACTAAAGAATGAAGTCTTGAGATCAGATATATTGATGATAGATCCACTCTCCAGGTACATGTTGTAGAGAATCGCAGTCGGTACTGTCGAAGATGAAAGAACCTCAACGAATGGGTCGCAGCTCAGAAGCTTATCAGATGGTTTAGCAAGTGCATGTTCGAGCGTAAAGCGTGGCCGCGGTGTGAACACATCTTTCGAAGGCGATACGAAGTCGGAAAGCCATACCTCGCTAAGAAACCAGTCTTGTGGGTGCTCGAAAGTGAAATACTCCTTCAACGCCGTTGATAGCTGATCAATGAGTGTGGTAAACTTGATGTCTTCTGCTGACAATGTGGATTTCTCATAGCTTAATTGAACTTTTTGAGCAATGACTGTGGTTCGTAGTCCTTTGTGTTGCATGGCATAGCTACTACGGACCGGCTTGCCTGTCGTTTTGGATTGGTTCTCTAATACAGTGCTATATTCGCGAATATTTCTAAGTTTTTCAACGAAGGCTGATTCATCGGACACCCAACCATCGAGACTGAATGCGGAGCTGCCGTTTTCAACAACGTCATTGATAACATCTATGAGAGATACCAACTCTTCCGGCGACTTACGCTTGATCGAATCCAGAAGTCCACGGACTATCTCGGAGTCGGTGAGTGTCCCTTGCAAGGCTTGTAGATAGAGCTCGATATTTCCTGTTGGCCCATTTGTCACAGCAGACAATACGCATATCTGCCTCAAGAGACTCTCAAGTCTTGTCTTTGATTGGCGAAGTCCCTTCTTCATTTCCTCTCGTAACAACTCATCATCTTGTATGAGATCTTCTGCGTGACTCTCGTTATTATCATCTATCGAGGACTCCACCAAATATATAAATGACGGTGACTTCCGAACAGCATCTAGGTGCTCAGTTTGTAATGACTGGATCATTTCATCCGAGCTTTCCCCAGGTTGGCTTAAAATTGACAAAGGGTTGGTGTAATAGTGAAACATATATGCGTACTAATGTGGTCAGCTAGGGGTAGTTTCCTCGAATAAGTTCCAAATTACCTTTAAGGAGTTAGTAAACACTTCTATACTTTGGACATGATCATGTTGCCTCTCCATGAGATTTGCTATGGAAGCTGGTCCAAGTCTCAGTGGCGTACTGGAGCTGATGATGACTTCTTGAAAGACTCTTTCTAATATCGAACTGGTTTGTTCAACATCAAACTGCATGCCATACAGACAACAGCTTGCCGTTCTTGATAATCTTTCATGGAAAAGGTCGACAGAGGTCGCGATTCCAAAGAGTAGAGTCAGTGGTATACGATCGGCCCAGCAACTACAGTTTCTATTAGCTTAAAACGCCTCACTCTGGAAATTCAGTTTGCGTACTCAAACAGCTTTATGATGTCGGCCAATAAGATGGGATCAAAAGCCTCACTGTCCTGAAACGCTATCACAACTCGTCGACTACCGTGGGTCATTACATAACGGTATAGCAGTTCCAAGTCGTAGTTCAATAATTTAGGACCCTTTCAAATTAGTATTGGCGACTCACAATAATCTAAAACTTACAATTTGCTCAATTAATGTATCTTCATCCTCATCCACTCCTTTCTGATTTGTAGCATCCCGAATAATCTGTTTTAGAGCTGCCTTCAGATTTGAAACATCTCCGGAGCGTAAGGTCACCACAGGCCCATTGATCTGTACTTTCAACCGATCTGATATCTGTTTAAAAAGCAAGCTTTGAGAAGCAATATTAGGCCCAGTTGTAATGAAGCCCGTAGGTAATGTGCCCATACCCCTTTTAAACTTTGTAAGCGACTACTTTTATCCCTAAGTGAATGTTCTTACTCAGGTACTTTAGTATCTTGAACAAATTCAGTAACCTTCGCCAACGTGTCCTCATTCGCAGCTTCTAATATGGTCTCCGCTCTTGTCAGTATTGCGTATATTTCGTGCCTCCATTAGAGGGTCGCACCTGGATCCGATTCTCAGTGGAGCCCCAAAGTTGAGTGTATAATTCCATTCGTAATTGAACACGATCGGAACTTTCAAGCCCACCCAATAGTGGCTCAAAGCTAAATGCCGAAGCATTCTGTCCTTGGTCCTTGATAGAGGCTTTGCCTACTTTCCGGCGCTTCAATGGTCTGTCCGTTTCTTCATGACGCGTAAATATAAAGGCCGGCTATATTTAATGAGCATTGGGTACCATTAATTCGAGAGCGATAATACCTGCTGATCATTTGAGTCAATGCCGTAATTGCTAGCGTTTTCTTCATTGAGTGCCATTTGAATTTGTCGAAACCTGAGGAGAACGACGTGACAGGGAGACGCGCCGCCGAAAAAAAGTCTTGGTATAAGCTTTTCAACGTCACGATCTCTCGACACAAAATATTTATTAATCAATTGAAATCGACATGATTACTCGGCACATCATTAGCAACATCTATGCCGCCTTCCCAACCTATTTTTACCTCCAGCATCCGTGGTTATGTCTGTAAATCCTGCCTGTTGAGGCTACAAAAGCCTTTGCGCCGTCCACCACCATGGCTTTCCCGCAGCTTTACAGGTGATAACGGACCTTCAAAGCCCAGGGCGTCGAAAATCAATAAATCATCAGCTCAAGGGCAGGAAATTCGAGATGGCAACATTCGATATTTCGAAGAGACTCCGGATGGTGATAGGAGGGAGGTAGAAGGGGAAGATGCTAATGAGGAATTGCTTCGGGAAACCGTGGAGGCTACCCTTAGAAACTTTGACGATGTGATGGGACAGAAAAGTAAAGAACTTGGGATACCGGTAGATGATCTCGAAAAGGAGTACGGAATGTCACAAGAGGAATTAGAAGAAGGCCTAGATACATTTGGAGGAGAGATGGGAGAAGAGGATCTTGATGGAGAGTATTCAGGGCAGCAGTGGTCACAGCAATGGTCCACAGATGACTTTGAGCAAATGGCACAATCAGAAGACTTCGACGGAAGCACATCGGAAGACTTTTTCATGAAACAAATGACGGAGGAGGAGCGAGAAGACTATTATGAGCAGGAGAGTATGGCTGATCGTATGGTAGCTCAAATGGAGAAATACAAGGATCGAGAAAACTTTACAGAAGAAGACAAAGCGGCCCTCCGCAAAGAACTATTGGCCGGTTTGGAAGAAGACCCCATGGAATCTAGGGATGAATCTAATGGTTTGTCTATACGCCCCATTATAACTTTCTTGATACTAAATTGAATCAGAAGTACTACCTCCCACCCCTTTATTGGTACCTTCATCAGCAACTAAAAACTACGGGCCCGTGTCAAGCTACAAATCAACAACTGCGCCTGCCCTCTCAGATCCCTCAGCAGACCTTAATTTGGTATCAAGAATTAACATTGATGCCGACAACTTCCCAGACCTATGGAGGAAGCGAATATCAACACTAAATAGGGTGCTACAAAGGGCCTCTCGTCTATTGGAAGAGGACAAACTAAGTGAAAACGTCCAGAAGGCTACCTGGCAGTCCTACCTTTTATGTAGTAAGGGCCTTGTACAAGCGCCGGAGGGCATCCCTATCGATGTTTGGTCGTTACTTTGGGATGTTTTTGAGAAACCAAACGGGACAAATTACGGGCGCATGGAACATATTTTCCGATTGGGAAGTGACATGCGGAAAGCTAATGTTCCATTACAACCTCGACAACACATTCTGTACATCGAAGCACGATTCATGGAGGGAGATGAAAGGGGAGCTGTTAAGGAGTGGGAAAGCACCAAGCCCACCTTGGGGAGAGATAGTCTGACCTTCAAACGCTTTTGGATCCTAGGGATTAGGATGTTCGGCGAGAAGGGTGATGCTAATAAAGCATTGGATGCGGTAACCCAATTTCTTCAGAGATCTGGTAATGCTGAAGATTATCGAATTCTCCTGCCAGTGATAAAGGCTTTCCTAGCAGTCGATACAAGAAGTGGACTGCGTTCTGCATGGGCAGCCTACGAAAATCTGAAACTCAACCTTGGGGCACAAATGAGAATGGAAGATTACGACGCCGTCGCCGCCCTGTTTCTCGCGGCAAATAAAGGCAATCAGGCACTATTAGTCTTCACTGATATGATGTTCGCTGGGGAAGACTTCCGAAAGAGAGAAGAACAAATAGCAAAAGGTGAGGTGAAAGAGCTAGAAACATTAAAGGATCTTGGCAAGATCTCTGTTGATTTGGAAAATTCACGAGCCTTCGCTTCACTTCCGCCACAGCTAAACAATAAATACTTCTTCGGTAAGTGGATCAAGAAACTAATTGGAGATGGCGACCTGCCTGGTACGAAGAAAGTATTTGACTTAATGAGGGAACGCGGTATACGGGCCGATGCCAAACAGATGAATGGCCTAATTGGCGCATTATATCGCAGCCAAACTCGAAACGATCATAAGCTAGGTCATGAACTTGCGTGGCAAATGATTGAAGCGCGACTCGACTTTGTTCGACAGCGCGACAGAACGTACCGCCTAGCCAGTGGCCTCCAGACTGTAGAGTCTGACGAGAAATTGGACCACAAAACCATCCTTTCAATGCCCATTGCTACGATCGAGACCTTTTCGATATTACTTGAGCAGTATCGGCGAGGCAATAGGAAGGATGAGGTAGCACGTCTTTATATTGCTTTACGAGATGCCAAAGTTCGTCCGAACACTGACTTTATGAATCAAATGATCTTGAGCAATTGGAGATCTCACGACACACAATGGACCTGGAACACATACAAGACACTCGTCGCTCAACAGGTCCATCCAGACTTTGATACATACAACTATCTCTGGGGCATTATGAGGAAAGCAACAGATCCAATGACGAAGGAGAGCTTTGAGTTTACAGTCTGTAGAGAGCTGTTCCGTGACATGGTGGGCCGAGCACCAACTCTTACCAAGACGCAGAGCCTGCCTAGAGAACTCTATGATGCAGTAATTTTAGCCTTCAGTCTTTCCAATGATCAGGCAGGTACAGCTGTAGCATTGCGGGCTATGCAACGCCACTTCAACATGTATCCTAACGAAGATACGGCCCGTACTGTTGTACTACAGCTTACTCGTACTGGATTCAGAGTTGCGATGAGGGAGCCTCCCGAAACTAAATCTCGTCCTGGCAGATGGGGACATCGACCACGAAAATTGAACTTGAGTGCACGCCAGACCAGAGAAAGGGTTCACGAAGTTACCAAACTTTTTGCAGCTCTCAAAAAACAGCGAACTGACGCCCTACTACAGCAAGGTCTGGTCTACGATGAACTCAGCAATGAGGCTAAGATGGAGGAATCATTACTTCTACTATCAGATATGCTTCGGTACGTCCACCAGGCAAGGCTGGAAGCAAACGATAGAGACTGGAGGCAGCCCAAATTAGCCATGGCTAAATCTCAAGAGGCTGCAAAAATGATGGGTGTACCGGGCAGTGATCCGTGGGCAAAAGCTCCTGAAATAGTGTATGAAGATGAGTAGAAGTCGATAGCACTCGAGCTTCTGCGACATGTAGAATATAATTTTCCAAGCGATTGGAGTATGTATCATATTGTAAAAGTGTATATAATTAAGGGTATCATAGATCCACAACGCCAATGAACAATTTCCCATTCACACTCAATCATGATCCTCCTCTGCTCGGCCGGGACAGCCGTCCATGTCCTCGTCCGGGTATGTATACTTGCACCAAAAGCAATACAAGAACTGTGTTCTGAGATATTCAACAAGACGCTCAAGGCGGATAGCTGGATCTAGTGCGTTAAATTCATCAAGTTCTGGGTCCTCTTCTTCGAGGTCTTCCACAAGTAGGTATTGAGTTGCACCCTTACCGATAGCTCTCTTGTCATCGGCGTCTTCATTCGGATCGTCGTAGGTTGGAAGTCGTGACAGGCTCTGCTGCAAGTCATGACGCATTCGCCGATCTCTCTCCTTTTCCTCTCTCTGTCTGACTAGTCCGCGCCAGAGCACATTTATTTGCTTCAAAGGTTTTGTGGAAATCTGCCTTTTCTTACCAGAGTGCGTGGTCTCCTCGGGGTCCAGACCAGCTTCAAAAGCGTCGGCTTCCTCTTTTTCTCCATTCATACGTTCCGCTACTCTCATCGCTGAGGAGACTTGCCCCTCAAGTTTTACCTCCTCTCGCTCCCTTCTCACCCTTTCCCTATAATCGCCTTCTTCGGCCTTGACCTTTTTACCCTCTCTCTCGACCTCCTCTCTAAATTTTCTTTTCTTTTCCGAATCCAGCCCAATACCACCACGATCTTCTTTTATACTGATCCCAATTGGCTCTGTTCTTGCACCCACATTCGCCTTACTTCCCAAAGCCGATCCAGCCTTAAAGCCCATCTTCGTCATCATTGCCAAACCTTTATTTTTTGCTGCTAGTTCAGGGTTCGCAAGCATAGATGCCGAGAGCGCTGCTTCCTGGGCTGCCTTTTCATCAGCGTCGCGTTCTGCCTTGGTTTTTGTTCTTCCTCGAGCTTCGGCTTCCCGCTCCTTGCGCATCCTGATCTGGGTATAGGTTTCTTTCTCTTTAGGTTTCGTTGGCTCCGCGATTATCATATTCATATAATCGTCTTCTTCGTCCTCTTCCTCCTCCATTACGGGCTCGGCCAACGAAGGATCTTGAGTCGGCATTTGGTAGGTTTCTATCTTAGTTGGTCTTGTTAGATTTTCAAGTATAACAAAGTTGACATTTGTAGCCTTGCTTCATCCACCAGCAACGAGTGTCAACTAAGTGAACGGAGGTGTGTGTATAGAAACAGCAAGCGATTTCTCCTTTAAACACGATATCACGTGATCGTTCTAATTCCCAATGGTTGCGTAAATTGAATCATTGAATGGGCTCAAGATTGAAATTTAGTACTATCAGAACGCGTTCTTCGAGTCTTAAGCCAATAAGCTTCGTATTTATACAAAATAAAAAAGCCTTGCAAAATTCAAGGACGCAATTACGCATTGTTACTCCCAATCTCTGGAGCCTGAGGTTGTACGTACAAATACTCTGGCTTTATGTTAAATTTATATCTACAAAGTAGATGACCTAGATGTGAGAGTCCATGAACGCTAGTATCCTGCTATCCACAGACTTGTAAGTAGGCTACGAAGATTACTAATACGACGAGAACCTCGTATGTAGCTGGAGTTGAGCATAGCCTTGTCTTGATTAACGTACTATATAATAAGGCAGAAACCCAGTCAAGTTCCGCAGCACTTGAAGATAACATCTTCTAATTCCACTACAATCACCAGCTATGACTTCGAATAACTCGCGGGGTATATGTCCATGCAAGTCGCCAGAAATCAGTGAAAGATGGAAGCCTGCTTTATCTGTAACTCCCTACCTTACTACCTTCTCCCTGTTCCCATCACTTATGCCGGAGATCCGACTCTACATATGGGAATTATCACTTCCAGGTTTGTGGGGCTCCAAATAGCTAGAGATGCTTCGCGGCGCAACCCTAATGATCTTGTAAATGATTTGCTCGATCTGATTCATCTGAGTCACAGGTCCCCGAGTACTACATGTTCATGGCGTCAATAATCTGCAAGCTGGTCCAGATAGCGAATACATGACCTCCTCCTGTTCTAATGGAGGGAATAATCCAGTCATTTTATCGGTGAATAGAGAGTCCAGAGCAGAAGCTCTTCGACACCTAACCCTGAAATTCAAGACATATTGGAACCTCGAGATAGACTTTTTGTACATCGATGTTCGTCTACATTGGCCTTCAGATTCTTTGCATCAGCTGAAGAATATGAGGCGGGAGGGCTTGTTGAATGACATTAAGAACCTGGCTTTTGATTCCGTAATCTGGGAGTCGTCTGGATACTCCAATCAATGGTGACTATACACCTGCTAGACCTCACACACTAATCTCTTCTTTTATGAGCCTAAGCTAACATGATTAATAATACCAAGCTTGGCCACGCTCTGTCGGCTTCCAAATATCAAAGTCTATAATTTCACCATGAGTCGACAGCGCGAAGATGGCGCTTGGTCCATGGATGTGTTCTCTCCTGGTCAATCATGGTATTTCCTTCCTTACCAGAGGAACTGGGGAGTTGCTTCTCCTAATCATGAAAGGTGGTGTGTGTTTGCGAAAAGGTTGAAGAAACAAAGGCCAGAGCGAGAGGTAACCGTTTCTGCAATCGGTGGAAGAAAGGGGTTAATGATACCGTTCCCTGGCCACAATTGAGAAGAGGACTGGTTTGGTTGACAGAACGGCATTGATCCGCATGCAACTCATATTGTGTATCTCGTCGTATTTAGTAAGGGAATTGGAGGGCTTGCTCTAGGCACGGTGGGTAGGATTTTCCTGGAAGCAAGAGAATTTGGCTTCACCACGTACTCGAATCAGCGCAATGGTACTCGTGATGAAGCTCTTTGGGCAGAGATTCACAACATGAGTAGAGCATACAGCGTAGCCCTGAATGGAACAGCATAAAATTTGACGCACATCGCAAAATGTGAGGTATTTCTCGTGAGGGATTTTTTGATTCCTCGGTTTCAGAGAAAAGCTCAAATAGAGTGCCAGAGTTAATTTGCAATTTTACTTTTGTTGCATTACGCGAAAAGTGAGGCAATTGTCTCAGTGTTTACTGATAGCCGCAGCGTGGACACTCGACGAACGAGATAAATGCCTCAAAAGGTGCGACATGCAACAAGGTTAACACTGGTCATATATCATGGGCTACGTCCTAGATAGGATTTTGAAACTTTGAAGAAGGTAGGATATCGAACACCACGACAAAATAGTATACCTAAGATTTAGTTTATTTGCTTCATGGCTCTGTCAATGTTTGCACTAGGAGTTGAATTCTGGTACATCTCTATGGAATTTAATAGGTCCAGCTAGTGAACGGTGATCCAAATTTTCGAACCACGTCTAAAATCGGGTATCTCTCTGGTCGCGCCATTTTATTTATCCCCCAACACTGCCCATCATCTAATGATGGAAAAGACGAATACTTTGCTCAACAAACGTGATGCCAAGCTTCTCAGCAGTGTCGAAAACGTACTGATCGTTCTGGCTCCCAGTAGGTGCTGCAATGTACTTTGCTCCCGATCGTCCAGCCCGGTAAACATTATCAATGAATGGGAACTGTGAATATTAGCAGATGTCACGCCGACAGTAATCTCTACCTAGCATTAAAAGCAAATAAAGACACCAAATCTCGTGACTTCCCCTGCCCATTACGCCACCTGCTAAAAGAAAGGTGCTCGCAATGGGTTTCAGTGAATTCGAGATATTGTTGACATTTGAATTTGCTATTGGGCAACGGTGAATGCAAAGCTCGGTCGCACAAAGCTTGCTTGAGAGGGATATAAAAAGAAAACTTACAAAGGCATCACTAGATACGGCAACTTCAGTGAGTTTACTAAGCCACTCTTCTCTTTCTTGCTCGGTGAAAGAAGCGGGAACCTCCTCGAAGAAATTTTCATAACCCTCGCGCTCTGGTCCATCCTGTGGGTAATGAGGTATCAGTATCATTCTTGATTAGGAATAGGGGAGGTATGCAGGTGTTGAGCCAATAGTTCATCATTTGCTTCAAAGACGTAGACGGAAAATTACGCATGACAGTGAGTCTTCCGTGCCTTGTCTTCAGAGCAAGTGGTACCCGAAATGAGAACTGGAGAATGGCAGAATAATATCTCCCTTGTTGCTCATACCTTTGGTAATTCACCACTGACGAGCAAGTCAATTGCATTGCTCTTATCTGCTCGCTTGGTTCCCTTCTTCCACTTGATATCTAGAACCCGAGGGTTGAAGCGTAACCACCAGTTATCTGCCTTGTCACCAGCCAAGCGTGTACAATGAATACGAGATTGTTGACCTGCTCCTAGACCAACAATCTGACCGTTAAGAGCATAGCAGACAGAGTTACTTTGAGTATACTTAAGGGCAATTGTAGCCACGGTCAAGTCTCTTAAAGCGGATTCTGACAATGGAGCAGAATCCTTGGGTGTGATGATAGATGTGAATGATTTGGGTGAAATTTGAACGTCATTACGTCCTTGAGTCAGGTTGATACCATAGACGGTTCTTGTTTCTTGTGGGGCTGGTTGGTAGTCTGGATCCATTTCCAGTACCAAGTATTTACCACCCTTCTTCTTCTTCAGAATCTCCAAGGCAGCTTCTTCGTAGCCGGGTGCAATCACACCGTCAGAAACTTCTCGAGAAATGATCTTGGCAGTAGGTACATCAACGATATCACTTAGCGCGATCATATCACCGAAACTGCTCATACGATCGGCACCACGAGCACGAGCATAAGCCTGGGCTAATGGCGAGTTCTCGATGTTCTCGATATCGTCCACCATGTAGACTTTTCGCTCCTCAGCATTGAGTGGAACCCCAATAGCAGCACCGGCAGGTGAGACATGTTTGAAGCTTGCAGCTGCTGGATGTCCCAGAGCAGTCTTCAGCTCCTTAACCAAAGGCCATGCATTTAAAGCATCTAAAAGGTTGATGTATCCTGGTGCTCCACCCAGTACCTTGAAGGGAATCTTACCTCCCTTAACAAATGCGGCGGCGGGTTTTTGATGTGGGTTTGCTCCATAGCGAAGAGCAATTTGTTGAGCTCCTTCGCCGGCGTACTGTTTGCGGAAAAAGTCCGAGATTGCAGCATCATAGTCTGCAGTGTGCTCGAATGCCTTTAACGCGTAGGAGTTTCTGCTACGCTCGGTAATCTCACCCTTCTCCAACTCTTCTAAGAATTCTGGGTAGTCGGCTGGATCGCTCAATATCGTAACTCTGGTATGGTTCTTCGCTGCTGCTCTGATCAAGGTGACGCCACCAATGTCGATTTCCTCCACTGCTTCTGGAACTGTGACATTGATCTTGGCAATGGTATCCTTGAAGGGGTATAGGTTGCAGATAACATAATCGACTTTGTTGATATTCTGTTCAGCGAGGTCTTTCTCGTCAGACGCAAGATTGCGTGCTAGAATACCTGCATGAACCTGCGGAATCATTAGAATTGTGCTCCTATGATTGGGGCTGTGGGATACACACAGCAGGATGAAGAGTCTTGACTCTACCAGCTAACATCTCAGGAGCATGAGTGATAGCGGAGACATCCTCAACCGCGAAACCGGACTCCCGAATCATCTTAGCAGTCCCCCCCGAAGCAAGGATACGGACGTCATTCTTGATCAATCCTTTGGCAAGATCTAGCAGGCCGGTCTTGTCATAGACAGAGACAATCGCTATTGAATATCAGCGTCAGTGTCCCTGAGCAGGAGTTTACTGTTCGCTCCGTACCAGTTTTGCGGTGATTGGGCATTGTTAGTGATTTTTTTCTTTTTCAATCTATGTTTCCGGATTAGCTGGATTCACAAGACCGGTGCATGTATGTGTTTTTCAACATACATAAATTTCGCAGTTATCAAGATTGACTCAATTACAGAAACAAATGGCGGACGCGGGGTCAAGATTTTTTGCTCCAACGTCAACGTCAATGAGTGACCCCGCCAGCACAGCGCTAATGCTATAGTGGTATTAACGCCTTGGCGTTACTCGCTTGGCCTTAGCTCCATCTTTCTCGCGTAGCTATATGAGCAAAACTTTTCGCAGGTTTGGATTCTTCTTTCTTCAACAAATTCTTTCGAGAATTTCAACGCAAAAAACCACTTCCACAATAAAGCGGTTGACGTGAGAAACCCGTCGCCTCGGTGATGTGAGGTTCCATGACCTCTCGACTCGTCAGCTGGAAGGAGAAAAATCTATCGACCCTGGGTGCAGTGGCTTCTATTCTCTATGGAGTTTCATCTGCAAAGGTTGTTAGGACATATCATCGTCACATGTACTCGTTAGGCTGGTGTAAAGGAAAGGACCGCGTATTGCAGTTCGCGCGGTACGAAGCTTGTGCAAGCAAGCAGACGGATCTTTGGCGTGCTACATTAGCTGCGTTCTATGTGAAAATACTATATCACGTGACTGTATGAAGATCGTCGATGCCGTGTAGCGTACTATACTGTAAGAACTTTACGTAGGGTACAGTACAGTACTATAAAGGTTCAAAAGTTACAATGATTATTTATGTCTTTGTGCAGAGTTGTGCTCCATGACGTACCGCGAACGGTTTGTAGGAGATATGGGCCAGTCACAGTATCAGCTCGGAGATTCTTGTGGACGAGAATGTTTTGAAACAAGAGATCATCCAACATAGTGTTCGGTCTGGAAGATCAGCAAGAACATAGCAGAAGCTGCCCCAGTCATAAGTTGCTGGTTTCTTAGCTAGCCCAGCCCAGCCTATTGATGTGCAAGATTGATTTTCCCTTCTGCTTTGTTCTGCTTGCGCGGTCACCGAAGGCAATCTTACCTCTGTTGGCTCATTTCATAGAAATCTGCAGATCTGAGAACGTGAGGTGGCCGGAACTGTATTTGAGTCCGGCCCCATGCGGGCTGCAAGTTAGGAGTTGGCATGCAAGCGTGTATATATGGAGAAGGTGATATGTTCCAGTTCTAGATGTCAACTCCTGAGCCGCTACCATACCACCCACATGCAATTCAGGGAAGCGAGTTGGACACCATACCAGCGGGAGATTCGCCAGATAAGGGCGGCCAATCACGGATCTTACAACATCATACCAAATATTGGCGAATGCTGGGGACAACTTGCCGCGCTCAGGGGGTGGACCAGCAATGCTGCAGGTACTTCTTGGTTAAAGTTGATTAAGTTGATTTCAGTTGAATGACGACCGTTGCAATGTGGCTGGACCGTTATCCTTTATTGTTATTTAACTTGCAGCCAATATTTCTCATGCTTGGAATGGCTTGTGAAACTAATTAGAACTTGCCTAGAATATCGAGACCCGTTCTTCTGATCTGCTTGCGCTTTGTCACATCCCCAAAGGCTCCATAGAGCAATACCACTTGAACAATGCGTCGCTTGCAACAATACCACTTTCACCCCCTGAGTAATGTACGGTGCAAGGACTCTCGATAAGAGGGGCTTCAAGATCCGGGGTCCAGCTGGATTCTCTGCTGGAAGGGGGAAGTGATGGTCTTCAAGCCCGGGATCAGACCCAGTAGCTTCATCTCCGTCCTTGCGGGACAAGACAACCTGCTTGTACGCTACTATCAAAATTAGTTCCACAGTGATGGCTACATAAGAGCAAACACCTCTCCTCGTTATACTTTTCTTCTCCATCCACGATCACCCACGCTCTTTTAAGCACAATAGTAATCTTCAGTCACTCTCTGTCTCTACTCGCTCTTTCATCACCTTAATTCAATCACCCTTAAATCAAACTCCAAAAACCAACCCAAACCCACCCACCGTCAATATGCAATTCTTCAAGTCCGTCATTGTTTTGGCTATTGCCACCATGGCTACTGCCGAGAAGTAAGTCGACCCTTTGTTAAGCAAGTATTTCAATACTAATACTCTTGACAGGACCGTTACCGTCTATGAGTGTGGCCCATCCCCAACTGCCATCATCCCAACTGGAGCCTACCCAATGACCTCTGGTCACGCTGCCCCAACTGGCTACCCAGCCAGCCCAGTTGTCCCAGTTGTCGGATCTACCGGTATCATCACCGTAAGTTGATCTGCGAGCTTCCTCTATCACTGATCGAATACTAACAACAACAATAGCCACCTGCCCCAACCACCAGCCCAATCTACTCTGGTGCTTCTGCTGCCGGCGGTGCTTCCTTCGGTGCCATCGTCTTGGCCGCCGGTGCTGCTCTCCTCCTATAGAGGGGTTTACTACAACCTGGCCAGACGACGACACGAGACCACATATGGCGTTCTTAATCTTTAATATCGGCACATGAACCTTTCGATTTGTTACCCGCGGATACCCCGGTCTGCAATTGCGCGTCGTTTGTTAGGCAAGGGGAGTTTGAGAAAGGGATAGGTGTTGAGAGTGTGTGACGAGCTTTGACATCAGCTTTCTCTCTGTACATAAGGAGATTCATAGCAGGCAATTATAGAGACAGCCAATGACAAAGATAATACATTACCCACTGTGCCATCTAAGAAAGTGATTGAATGCCGTGCAGTATATAAACCTATTCAAAAGCTGACTGGTTTGTTGCCGCTGGGCATCACTACACTATGCTCGACCTTGAAGCATCACAACATGGAATAACGAAAACGTGCTCGCATCTCAAGCAGCACAACAGAATGATAATATCGAATACTACGCAATGCGATAACACTGAAGCCACCTGATTTGCCTGCCTACCTTAATTTTACATCCGTCGATCGGAGGCGCATTGGAGTCTGACCACGCGGTCCCACATCTAATACCGTGGTGTAATGGCATGGAAAGTATCTCTAAAAAACGTTTCATGCCACTTCGCCTAGCCGTGCTTGGCATTCCACTATTTCAGCCAACATCAAGAACACCTTTACAGGCTTCACTGTTCCAAAGACAACATTGATCATTGATGGTTACGCGTCGAGTCATGCTATTATTCACACCGTCTCAATTCCCTGGGCGTGATCACCCAGCCTTTAGTCAGAGTCTGATTCAGGATTATCAGGGATTAAGTCTAGTAAAGGCACTAACGCCCCCATATCAAGAATGGGAGTTTCTCGTGATAAGCACGATAAGAATTATAAACAATATCTAACGTCTTCCTGGTCTTTCCATTGTAATTCGTGTCTTACCTCCACTGGATTGGATGGCACGGGCTTGCTGGTAGAGTCAGAGATATTTTCCAGATCATCTCCAAAATTATGTATGCCTCCACCAAAAGTTGTAATCTCGAGCGTTGTACATATTGATTGTGCGCATTTTCTTATTATATGCTAGACCTCAACCGGGAGAAAATTGGATGTTTCGTGATCAACAATTTTTCATTCCGGCACGTTGTGGCATTTCTTGCGCGGTTGCTGACCATAGCTCAGGTACAAGGGACATCGAGGCGCTAGTCAATAATCTTTCCCCGTCTCATAGCGTCTTATCTCAGTGGAGTTTTGTTGAACTTTGTATGCGGCCAACGGGCTTGGATTTACGTAGCTGCACAGCATACTCCATCTTTGAAGACTTGAACGTGGGTCTTGTATAAGAGTCCCCGTTGTTCCTTGGAATTTTGTTTACATCAAATTGGTTTGCCTTTGCGTCTGGTACCTGCAGTCATGTTATCCAACTTATTTATCCGAGTACCCTTGGTGCTGTTTGCTCTTGCAAATGGAGCAAATGCTGCAAGCAGGAAAAGTGGGAGCACGGTTGAAGTAGATAACATCTATTATTATGTTCCACCAGTGTCCGTGTCGCAGTTGGCATTAGGACCCGAGCAATTGAAGTCTGCAGCTGTTTCCGGAGAGGACTTAATTCCATTGACGGTGATGACCACGAACTTTACTAGTTTCGATCAATCCGCTTTGAAAACTCTCATAGAGAGTTATGCCGCTGTGGATGATGTTTTCAGTCCTGGCTTTTTGCAAGGCATGTTCTTTTGCTCTGGAACAAAATAAGGACATAATAACTAACAACCATTTAGCCATATATCTTAAATCTACCATGCCAGCAGAGCTCACCACATCTTTATCAGAAACGCTAGCAGAGTATAATAACAAAGCATTCATTATTTCTTCAGCAAAAGATGATGGATTATCAACTGCATGTACCGTCGATATTCCTAGTGGGCCTTACTTTATGTCAGCCTACACAGGTCAACTCTTCCAAGCATATCGCTTATATTCGGATTTCGAGGGTGCCTTTACCGAGGGAGTTATAGCTACTGAGGGTGGTAACTACAGTGTCATGTCTGCAGCAATTCAGGTAACTTTAAGATCCGATATGGAAGTATTCTATTAACTCATGTAGGGTGTTCAATCTTCCGCTATTGGTGTGCCCAGTAGACTTTACTATACCAAGACTGAAGCACAGCCTCTGGCTGGGGTACGAGATCCCAGTTAATATATCTAGTTTAGCTATAGCTAATAAGAATAGGTGCGCCTCGGAGTCAAAGATATTTTCAATTTGGCAGGTACAAAGCGTGGCTGTGGCAGTCGAGCATACTATGATCTCTATCCAGCGCGGAACACCACAGCTTTGGTGGTTCAGAAACTCATTGATGCCGGCGCCATCATAGTTGGAAAGATGAAGACAAGTCAATTTGCAAACGGGGAAAAGGCAACTGCAGATTGGGTTGATTACCACTCCCCTTTTAATGCTCGTGGTGATGGCTATTCAGATCCGTCTTCATCTTCTGCGGGTGCAGGAGCTGGAATCGGTGCTTATTCTTGGCTTGATCTTGCTCTAGGATCAGATACTGGTGGTTCTGTTCGCAATCCAGCTCAGGTAAATGGCGCATACGGGAATAGACCAACACACAATCTTGTAGCGCTCACCGATGCGATGCCACTATCACCACTCCTGGATACAGCAGGTCTCATCACTCGTGATGCGGAGATCTGGAAAGTAGCCGGCAATGTAATCTACGACAACCTTACTACGTTCACGAGCTTCCCAAAGAAGCTTTACACAACCGGATTTCCTCCAAATGCGTCAAACGATGCAGAAGAGGTACTCCTCTCGTTCCTAGCTAAGCTAGAAACCTTTCTAGATGTCAAATCATCAGTCCTAGACTACGACTCGATCTGGGCAAAGTCTCCTCAAGCCGAAGCTGCGAATGCTTCCACTCTTTCCGATCTCCTATCACTTACCTACCCAACCCTGATCTCAAAGCAGCAATATAACATCTTCGGAAAGCCCTTCATCGCCGATTATGGCGCGGCCAATGATGGACGCATGCCATTTCTAGATCCAAACCCAATGGTACGATGGGCGTTCGGAAAATCAAACCAGACAATGTTGGAACAGGGCATAGCCAACAAAACAATCTTCATGGACTGGTGGAACGGCGAAGTCGTCAAGCCAGACGCAAACACTTGTTCAGAAAGTTTGCTACTTTATCCCGGAACTCTCGCCACACCTAATTATCGAAACGAGTATCTAGAGCCTCCTAATATTCCGTCCGGATGGGGTGTGTATAATATTGCTATTTTCGCCGAGGTTCCGGACATGGTTTTGCCTTGTAAGTTTTTCCCATTCAATTTTATGGTTGCTTAAGTACTGACTTTTTCGAATAGTGGGACAAGCAGCATACAACTCTACTATTACCCTGCACGAGGAATTCCTTCCTGTCGCAGTTGATATCCTCGCGGCGAAGGGTTGCGATGGCATGATCTTTGAGCTTGCGGAACAGCTCCAAAAAGCTGGGATTACTCGTGTGCCAAAAACCGGAAGTACCATGTATAGATAAAGCTTAGATTAGTAGTGAGGGATCAGCTAGACATGATCTATATTATTTCAAACGATGTGATGTAAGGTAGTGAAATTATAAAATCAATAATGGAAGCAAATTGTTACGTATCACCTGGGCAAACAGTCGATCTTGCGAATAATCATTGCGGCTCTCTAATGTTACAAGCTTTATGACGCATTTCTCACTTAGATCTAAGTTTTCTTGGTGCTACAGCAGAGAATTAATAATATATGACTTCTCCAGGGTATAGCACAGTGGCTAGAGGATTTCGTGTTTGTGTGATAGGGAGTTAGCCTAGAAATGCAAGAATTTCGATTTTGAAGATCAAATATGCAACTGGAAGTGATACAGACCAGAAGATAGCAAACTTTTCAAAAACTTAATCCTAATTGTCGGGTTACATTTTGTTGTCCCAGTAAGTATATGATCACCAACGCGTCTTCTGCAGCCTGCCTGTCGTCTCGTCCACACTCGTCTTGGCAACAGATATTCCGATTCTACATCACAGCTCGAGCACCCAAGCACAACGTTCCTTACCTCTATTAAACTTCTCCTAGCAACGATGTCAAAGACAATACAGATCTCTTCCCCGGGACAGTTTAGTGATCTCCTGAAGAGCTCTCGCATCGTAGTCACAGACTGTGTGTTTGCCCCTCCAACCCCACTCGAAAGTCTCTCATCCTAACTCTGGCAACAGTCCACGCAGATTGGTGTGCGCCATGCAAGACCATTGCGCCGCTCTATGAGCAGCTGTCTGCTGGCTTGTCGCGCGCGCGGCAGATTACGTTCACCAAAGTAAACGTGGACACCCAGCAGGAGGTTGCCGCCAAATACAATGTCACGGCGTATGTTTGGCAGACCTTGACAATGCTAGTGATGGGCGCTAATTTGGATTACAGACTGCCTACCTTTATCATTTTCAAGCAAGGAAATGTAGTTGAGACTGTTCAGGGGGCCGATCCAAGGAAATTACAAGATGTTGTGAAGAAGCTGGCCGCAGAGGCTGATGGCGGATCTGCTGCTGGAGGATTTGGGGGGCCAAGCGGTACAAGCAGTTGGCGCGACGGAGAATTACCAAGGGGATACAACGATGTCTCGGACCAGGTTGATGTGAAGGGTTTGGAGCTTTTGAATGCTGACAGCGAGTTTGGCGGCGTTCGCATTCTCTTTGATGAGAGCAAGCCAACTGCCCTGCTCAAGGGGAAGGCTGCTTCGGAGAAGAAGGACTGGGTTGAAAGTGATACGGATGAGCAACTTATGATGTTCCTACCCTTCCAGTCTATGCTCAAGGTTCATACTCTTCAGGTAAGTTTCAGTTGCTTGGAATGCTATGAAACTACTAACACTGTTCTGCCAGATCACCTCTCTTCCTCCTACTTCAGAAGATGACGATGATGTCCCTATGCGACCAAAGACCATCAATATCTATCACAACCGTCCTCACATTCTAGGTTTCGAGGAAGCTGAAGACATCCCAGCAACGCAGACCGTCACACTGGCAGAAAGCGACTGGGACTCTACCGGGACCGCGAATATCCCCCTGCGGTTCGTAAAGTTCCAGAACGTCACAAGTTTAGTGCTCTTCATTGTGGATGGTGAGGGTTCTGGGGAGAGGGTTCGAGTGGATAGATTCAGGATCATTGGAGAGACCGGTGAGAAGAGAGATCAAGGAAAACTGGAAAAGATTGATCATGATCACTGAGCATTTGGACGGACTGGTATTTTGCGGATGTTACGACAAAAGCTCATTTTGGGTGGCGTTGATAGATAATGATGGGACAAGAACAGACCAATGAATTTTATGCATGATACGGAGTAAAGTTTTCGAATAGTTTTCTATTATTACGCTGTGATATGCTATCATCCAGAGGACGGTACGCAACCTCATATTTGCAGGTTTGCTTAACCCCACCTCTAGTTGCAGAAATCTTTCAGCCAGGAAGGCACGTATATCTCTCCTCTCTCAGATCATCTTCCCCATACAATTCTCATCTCCTCTTTTCATGAATGTCCAACCTTCATCAACCCCACACCCAGCAATTCCTGCGAAGCCCATTACAGACAAATTCGCAGGCGCGAACGCGGTGCAGAGCAGCGATGGAAGGTAGGTAGCAATTGTCTTCTTCTGGGACGCGCTTGACACTCATACTAGTTTGACTGCATCATAGATAGGATGTTAGAGCAACAAGGGAAACAAAAGCGCGTCAGCCGCACGAAGAAGAAAAAGTCGGAATGCAAAGGGTCAGCCTGAGAATATATACTCGGCAGAATTTCGATTTTTTAAAGTGGGCCGCTAGGCTGGTTGCTGGGGTGACGAGGCTGGATGAGCGGTATGGGGTGGGGGGTGGAAAACGACATAATGAGTATACGCTGTGCTGATTTTGGTTTTGATAGGTTTGCTGATGGGAAAGATTTCAGAGTGATTGTATTTGATAAATATGTATAATTAACTTCCTTGACGATTGAATTAGACTGGCTTGCTATTGAAATCGATTCCTCTTAAAATTTACTTTATTTACACATAAGCACAATCTGGAAGTTGATGTAGTATAAATTTATATCACAGAGGGTTGGGAGCCAGTGTAGGAGATTCTACCCTAGGCTTTTAAATATTATTGTACTAAAGCTAAACAAAGTGACGTGAAAGTACGCAACGAATACTCTCTACTCTAAAGAACACATATAATCTCATATTACCCTCACCCAAGCCGATGAACCTCTCGTTATCCTAGCTTCCGAACTAAAGTAGTAATATCTATGCTGAGGTCAGGAGGTAGTACATCCAAAACTACCGTCAGACTCGAACAAGATCTCCAGTTGTTATATCTTGAAAATACTTCCACCTTAGAATTTTCAAAATTCAGACGGTCCTCAAAAAGGATGTTGGCTTCATTCTGAAGCCATTCATTACAGGCCAGGAAGCAACCATGTTTATATGGCGGAAACCAAAATTAATGCTGCTTGTGTACGATTACTGAGTGGAATACTCCATTGGTCGGTGTGTTCAATATGAGATTTCACTGAGGCAGCAAATGAAGCGCATCTAGCTAGACTGCTCCGCTTCATGCGAGGATTGATTTATTATGATCTCAGAAGATAGGTATGATATGAGGATTCGTAGACTTGATTACTTTGTACCAAAGGCAAGATCGGTGGAAACAAATATGGTGCATATAAATCATGGGAGCAAACGCCTTGTTCTCCTTGGAGAATCCTCTCTACTGTGTAGCCTTTTTTTTTAAAAAAAGGAAAACCCATATTTTAGTTTACGCTATATAACTTACATAAAGCACAGATAGAGGTTCCAGAAGCATTTCTAAGAGCGTCAAAGCGGTACCAGAGTAGAATATACACTACTCAGAGGCGTTCCCAATTTCTAGATGTTGCACGGATTCTGACACCGCTGCCAGAGAAAAAAGTGATGGATAGTGGTGACGCAACTCAAAACAGGAACCCGTAATCAGTAAGCAGTGAACAGACCCAAAACGGTTTCTTTGCCGAATCATTGGGGGGAAGAAGCTCTTGTGTGGCGGGCGCAGGTCAAGGTTCATTCCCAGGGTGTCGAGCAATACTCCTTTTGCCGGAATTAGCTCTCTCATTCTCACATGCTTCGCGTACGCTCGTCGTAATAGATAGCCAGCTTTGTTCTGTAGATATGAAAGGTTTGATTGCTGCCTCATGGTCATTGTCGGTACGGAGGGCAGAGTGCAGAACTTGAGTGATCCATCCAAGACAATAACGCCTGTGCCCGACTGTAACTAGAGAAAGAAGACGTTAACATCAACACACTAATAATTCTTTCATCTGGAAAAGAGCTGGGACTTCTTCATGAACCGTACGCACCACGCACCGTTGCTTGAAAATCTTCCGATTGGGCAACTTTGGTGCAAGCGCACGCCTCCAAAGCCGAAGCGGTTGCT
>Ga0247810_10000170_pt1 | contig 104686 bp, 96 predicted proteins | sample UWRJL119311C1_FD_179918 | JGI IMG/M metagenome (GOLD analysis project Ga0247810, IMG submission 179918) | Plant litter microbial communities from Arlington Agricultural Research Station in Wisconsin, United States - UWRJ-L119-311C-1 | ecosystem: Environmental > Terrestrial > Plant litter >... | reverse complement strand
TGGTCGCTTTCGTGCCCTTTACCATATATATGTGCTGTATCGAACAATTTAGTACGATACACCGTATGACTGATATACAGGCATTCTACGGGCGTGGTTTGTTCCGAGTGAGAACCTAAGATCATAAGAAGTCATAAGAAGAGTCGATAAAAATGAATCCTTCGATTCCTCTACCTAGTGCAGGTACAAATACTATAGCTTCTATTTAGCTCTATGAATGTATATCCCCTTCCCCACCTCAAATAACGCGCACACTGCGTAATGGATTTCAACCCACTCATCCATCAGACGTTCCGCCATTTAGAAATAGGGTATCGTATCGTAAACTTCTGCCAGACCCACCAATTACACTATATTCTCCTTTCGCCATGCAATTCAAATATATCAAAGTGAGGACGACTCGTAAAAACTCATGTTACCACAACGCCGCCGCTAATGAAAGAAGAAAAAAAATTCTACATGTGTATGCTTGAGGAGTCGCATGTACAAGTCGCATAAACTATCGAGAGATTGGAACCAGCATATATATGCTAACACTCGCTTGGATTGGGAGACCCATCGAATCCTACCCTACTACGTGATTTGCTATTCACATCACGATGAGGTTTGCTGCCTGGAGCTGGATGTCTCGAAGCTGGGGCTTTTCCGTTGGGGACTTGTGATTTGGGCGACTTATCTTCGGTTGCCATAGCTTCTTCATGAACAAGTGGGTTGAATCGTGAAGGAGGTTTGTTTGCATCGTTCAAGACTTCTTGTGCAATCTGAGTGGCTGTCCTTTGCAGATTGGTCAACACGGTAGTAGACTGTAGCCAAATTAGCATCTGGGAATTATTATAAATAAGACTGTGTTTACCTGCTGAAGATACTGATCTAATTTCTTCTTCAGCACTCCTGAGCGTACAGGCTTGGCAAGGTAGTCATTCATTCCTGATTCCAAGCATTTTTCCCTATCGCCCTGAATGGCAGATGCGGTCATAGCAATGACCAAGACCCCCCGAACAGCATCATTGGGATCTTTGCGTAGTAGTTTCGTTGCTTCATAACCATCTAAGACTGGCATTTGGACATCCATTAGTACAATGTGGTATGGTGTTCCCTCATTTGCCTTTTTCCGCAAACCCTCAACAGCCAGCATGCCGTTATCATAAGCGTCAACACGATTGAATCCAAGCTTCTGCATAAACTGAACTGCAATCTTCTGGTTGATTGGGTTATCTTCTGCAATACAAATACGTATCTGATCCCGAGGAATACGAGAGAAATCGTTGTGGTATGCAACAGACGTGGTGGTTTCTGAATTCGCAACTTGAGCTGGAGCCTGCTGCATTTCATTGCTTTGGATGTCCCCCGCCAGTACTTCAGGATTTGCCTTTGGAAAAGTGACGGAGAACCAAGCAGTAGTCCCTTCACCTTCGGTACTCTCGAGCTGTATTGAACCACCCATCATACTTTCAATTAATGATTTGCAAATACTAAGTCCCAACTAGCAAAAGAGTTAGCATGGTAAAAAGGTTTGTATTTGAAGGAGTGAGTCAAGGAATCAGGGGCTATCTGTGGGGGTTGCATTGTTTCGATAAAACAGCATGCTGCCCCAACAGTGCTCATACTCTTTAACTCGTACATAAGAATGCGATTAGCAATCAAAGTTTACTTACCCCACTGCCACCATATTTTCGAGCTGTGCTTGCGTCCGCTTGGCTGAAGGGCTTGAACAGATTTACTAGCGTATGTGAAGGAATACCTATACCTGTGTCTTTGACCCAGAAAGTCAACTTTACAGACTCATCGGTTTCCCAATCAGTCTTCGCACCAATAGTAATGGAGCCTTTCTCTGTGAACTTCAAGCTGTTACCGACAAGGTTTCCGAGGACCTGGTGAAGTCGCACTGGGTCTCCGAATATCAGTGATGCAGGAAGCTGAATATCTTGCAGAATCTCGACGTTTCTAGAGCTCTTTTTATCCCGGTTACTGTAAGATACCGATCGTACGACCTCTCGGATCATCTCGTCAGCGTTGAATGCAACAATGAACAATTTCATCTTATCTGCTTCCATCTTAGAGAAGTCGAGAATATCGTTTATAACAGTAAGCAGGAGATCCGCGGATACCCTTATTGAGTCAGCCATCTCGATTTGTTCTTTTTGAAGACTACTGTCGCGGAGCAGTTCAGAGTTTCCAATAACTCCGTTGAGCGGAGTTCTCAGCTCATGGGACACATTTGCAAGAAAGATGGATTTAGCTTTGGCTGCGTCTTCAGCAAGTTTAACGTTACGGAGTGCTTCGGCTCTGGCCTGGTTTGCTTGTTTCTCGGCATCCAAAGCTTTCTTGAGGGCGTTCTTTTGTATATCAACCATAGAATTATTGAAGGCCGAGACTTTCTCAATATCCTTTAGAGTTAATGCATTTGAGTAGCTGATTCCGATCTGATTGACAAGCAATTGTAGTACAGTCAAATTACGATCTGTAAATCCGTTGGGTTGGCCCTCGAGATAGAGAACACCCAAAAGAGGTTTACTCCCATGGCAAATAGGTATGGCAATTATTGACTTCCCAGCCGGGTTTCGTGCTGACCAGGCTTCGGTGACATTGCTGAATCTTTCGTCGTGGGTTAGGTCAGATAGGAAAACAGTTTCTCGGAACCGGGTACAGTAGAAGATAACACCTTCAGCTACCAAGGCTGATTCTTGTAAAGGTATACCGGGGATATGAGCTTGGGCACCTCTCTCTGGATCTCCACTCGCTGCGATACTCCAGCCCACCGGCTCATCTTCTTCGACGACGATTGCGGCAGTGGTTGCTAAACCACCACAATTTTGCAAAATGATTTCACACCTATATTTCTTAATATTAGTGGCCTGGTATGATAATGCTTTGTTGTTCAGATAAATTCTGGAAAATTGATGACTCTTGAAATACATCTTGTACTTCTCTTAAGAAATGCTTCTGGTAGAACAGCCAACTCCCGAGAACTTTTGGAGACGCCAGACTTACATGGTTTTAAGCAGCTCATCAACTTGCAGGACACTCGAAATGACTTGTGAGCCTTCGAGAATCGAGGTCAGATCTAGCATGTCCAAAGCAGATAGGCCAGCACCAGCAGTTGGCCGTGCTGAACCACCTTGCCACGCACCAATTCTTTCCTCTTTGGTCTCGGTAATTGATCCTCTTGCTTGCTGCCTGGCGACATCATCATCGCCTTGAAGTTGAACCTCTGCTGACCCCCCGCTAAAGTCAGTTTGCACTCCCATGTCAGCCGTTCTTAAGTTCTGCATTGGCCCTTGTAACAAAAAGCTGTGCTGGTCTTCAATGTGTTTGGCGACGCCGACAGCTCCAAACTGACGATATAACATAACAGCTTCCCGGAGAGCTGCCTTTGCCGGTCTCCGAGAGCTTCTACGCATCAAGAATCCAGCCAATAAATAATTACCCAAAGCTTCTTCAAATACAAAGTTATGCACTGAAGCATGGTCTAGAGCCTCTTCATAATACTTCATAGTTGCACCGTAGTCAGACTCCATCTCGGCAAGTTGAGCGGCAAGAATTTTGGACCATGAGAGATAATTGACATCCGATATAACTTGCCAATCCTCGATTTTCCTTTTAAAATCAGAAATTGCTTTAGTAGCCTCCCTAAGTTCTTCACTCAGTTTAGCTTCGGCCTGTCGGCTCTGGCGAGTAGAATTGGATTGTCCGAACGATCTCACTGGATCCTGAAGCTTCTGCCACATTACTGCTGCTAAAGATAGACCCTGGAAGAACATGAGAAACCGTGTATTTCGAGCCGACCAAATTGTTTCAATCCTTCTGAGATTAGTCTTTCCAAGTTCGACAGCATTATCATAGTAGCTGTATAGGAAAAGGGCGCATATTTCAATTCCCTCGTAAAACAGTAATGGTCGTTCGCAGTTGTTGATGGAGGCTGCCAGCCAGCATTTGTACTGATAAGAGCTATGCTGGTCATCGTCCATAATCTCTGATGCGGAGGAGTTGAAGGTCTTTCCTTGGAGTGCACGAGCAACCTGACGGACAGCAATTATCATCGTCCCACCACGAGTATCGAGTTCCCAATCTGGAATCTCCTCGCACCCATATGTGCAGAATGCTTCAAGGTCGTTCATAAAATCTGAGGCAAAAAACTTTAGATTGGCCACTAAGCCAAAGTTGAGTATTGTGGACGTTCTGTCGCCTGCCTGGATCGCATATTCTTTTGGGAGCAACAAATATCAGCTTGTATTCTTAAAACTCCAACAGTTTACCTTGGAGCCACCATGAGATCACGTAGTAGCCAACTCAATGTGCCAAATATGTGAGACAATTCAGTCAAGTTAGAAGTCAATGGACAGGGCAACCATATCATTGAGGCCCTCGAATGAATAATGTAGCCCGTGAATTGTAATAAACAATATACAGAGCAACAATATATCATTTCGAATGCCCCATATATAGTGTGCTTAAGTCATTGGGTACAAGGATCAATTCGTGGCAGGTGGTTATGAGCCAAAATAAGAAAATAACTTACCAAGAGCACCCTCAAGCTGTGTAATCGACTCTTGAATTGGGCTTTGGATATGCCCAAGAAATAGAGAGTATAACGTGCCTCCACGCCCCAAGGTGTAATTATCTTGCCAGCGATCCATCAATGCCAGAGATATATTTCCCATATCAGAAGCAAACGTTATCATGTTGAACCTGGCAATAGCGATCATACCAAGATGTAAAAATGCCATGCCTGCTTGAGGAAATCCTCCAAGCGTAAGCTGCGTGTCAACCATTACCAACGACATTTGGTAAAAGGTCAACCGATTGGACCAGAACGCAGCGTTGACGGTCTCCACGAGTACAGCACCAACGGCAGAAAGATTTGAGCCTTTTAACACGTTTCTGTTGATCAGGTCATCTTGATCAAAGGATTGAATTTTTAGAGACAGGCGTTCGAATTCCGCATCGCATTTTTCAAAGCTGGGGTTGTCATCGACCGTAATGTCAAGTGCGGAGAGACACCACTTGAGAGCCTGGAAAGCTGCCGGAGAGTCTCCTTCCTGGGCAAGGATTCTGGATTGGAGCACCCAGGCAGGCGCCTTGTCGACAGGAGTTCTAGAGTTTTCAAATATTGTAGTTAGAAGTTGATTGGCTTTGTGGGAATCCCCCATGTAAAGATAACATTCTGCTGCTCTTGTGAATAATCGAAGGGTCTCTTCGTAATAGATATCTGCGCCGTTGTGCCAAGGATCAGCCTGCAGCAGCGCAAAGCATCCTTCATAGTATTTTGACGCCGTTTGTCTCGCACCATTTTCTGCAGCAGATTGCGCACAATCGAAAAGTATCTTCCTAAACGATTGACGGTGTGCGACACGCTGTTTTATAACACTTATTGACTCGCAAATGTGAGAGGCGATGGTATCTTGATGCCTTTCTTCAGGAGAATACTTGATGAGCGTTTGGGCAATTATGAAGTGCATCTTTGGTTCATTTCCTTCTCGCATCGCAGCTGCAACTTGCATATATCGATCGTGGGCGAACCGGAACCGGTCATCTTCCTGAGTGGCAACAATGATATAAGCCTGGATGGCGGCTTGTAATCCTTCAACTGTATCTTGTTGTGAGTGAGATAACGAAACACTGAGAGTAGCTGAACTCTCATAATCGAACTCGCCACTGAGAAGTCTTTGTATCACTTCAAACGAGAATGAAGTTCCGATCAATGAAGCCCAGATGAGAATTGCTCTTGATGCAGGCGGTAATTCGCCTAAGCGATTGCTCACAAACTCGCTGTTCAGAGTGTCATGATAGCTCTTCGTCTCGAATATCTCGAAAATGCGGTCAAGGTCGTATCGCCAGCGTGTTTCCCGATAATCATAATAAATACATTGCTTCCGATGACACGTGTCTAACATTTCTCGCATATAGAATGGATTGCCTGCAGTTTTCGACTTTACAAAAGTCAGTACATAATTCTCCATATTCCTCTTAGTATTGCAAGACCATTAACTTCGAACCGTTCCCATGATCACTTCCGGCTTGACGAGTATCAATAAACTCAGATGAAGGCGGTTGGTTAGGGGGGGATGGAGGGAGGGGAGCTCCTACCTGGATGACGGCGGCTAAAGGAACTATTTCGTTCGGGGCGATGCACAGGGTTGCGGCAACGAATTGAACGATATCATCCTCACGGAGGGGTTGCAGCACGATACGGGTTACGCCAACACCACCAGCCTTTACGTATTCTATCCAAGAGTTAGCATCGTCTGACTGCGAGAAACCGGGAGGCCAAACTGATACCCTCTGTATTAGGAGGTTCTATTATTCCTTTAATTTTGGAAGGAAGTATCTCGTCCGGTCTGTAAGTTACCATTACTATCATTTTCATCCGTGATGCAATTATACGTGTAATCATGTCCAGGGATTCCTCGTCAGCGAAGTGGAGATCGTCAAGACAGAAGCATATAAATTTGTGCTTAGTGAAGACTCGCAGAACATCCAAGAAAGTGTTCATCAATCGCACGGATCTGGTAGAGGAACCAGATCTTAAAAAGTCCTGAGAGCTCTGTGCACCAGTATTTATATTGTATAGACTCCCGCGAGAAGAGCTTGCCGGAGAGGAATCACGCCTCTCAAAGGATCGAAGAGCTTTGCTGTACCCCTTTGATCGTCGGTTGGAGTGGTTCGTATGCTGCGCTCCTCCTGGGCCTAAGAGAAATTCGGGTAAATCAAGCACTTTGTGTAGCATTGGCCAACCAGGCCTAACATACTGTTTTAGGATCCGGTGGAATTCTGTGTCTGTATTGGTTTCTGAGAAGACCTGTCTGAAAAGACTTGATAGCAGCTTTATTACCGGTCCGAAGGCAGTTTTTTTGGCTTGATCGAACTTGGCACTGGCAAAATAGCCTCTTCGTCGCGCCTCAACCTGCACAGAATGCACAAGGCGGGATTTCCCTAGACCAGCGGCACCAGAAATGCTTACAACTTCACATCTGCCTCTTTTCCGAAACTTTTGAGGATTGGCTTTGTTGGTCAAGCCGCCGACACTATCAGAACTGTATTTTGTTTCATCTTCAGAGTTTGCGAGGGGTACGGATTGTTCCCAGGGTTTGAAACTCTTTGACCCTGTCGAGACTGAATGAGCAGAATCTTGACTATCGGCGGAGTTGTGTAGCGAATTGGTAGTAGAACGAAGCTGATTGGAGCCGCCCATGTGAACACCACCCACAAGCGACTGCCCCAGAGAGTTTGACATCATTTCAGCCGAACTTGCATTATCTCCACTACTTGACATTTCGTAGTTGTTGGATCCAATGGCAGCATTGAATAACATTAGACGGCCGTCCGACAAACTAGATCCAGATGATACACTAGAGTTCCCTTGGCCGGTCTCGTCTATATGCCGGCGAGCCACCTTCTCAATGATTTTGACCACTTCTTCCTGTTCTGCTTGCCTACCAACCATGATTGTCGGAAGTATGAAATACGAGGAGACGTCTTTCGTAGCAATCTTCCAGTCTTTGAGTGCTGCCGAGTCCCCAGCGCCTAGAAGGGTTCGAAGTTCAACAAGGTCATGCCGTAGGCCACTTGCGGAATGATAACGGTCACCAATGGTCTTTGCTGTCATCTTTTGTATAATTCTGCTTATAACATCGGGAATATCCATACGAATGGAGGATACAGGAGGCAGGCGGCGCCCTAAAACTCCTTGAATGATGTCCATGGGGGTCTCACCTTCGAACGCAGCTTGCTGGGTGAGCATTGTCCAAAATAGAATTCCCAGAGAATATATATCAGTACGGCTATCTGGCTCAGCAGGCATACGACCAGTCTATAGATAAATGGAGATGGTTAGTTAACGCTGTTCTAAAGACAAGAGGAGGTATCACTCGGTACTTGTCTTTGGAGAAATGCCCCCATGGACAAGCTATCCTAGCTTTGGTTTATGAGAGAATAAGAATCTAGGATTAATACTCACTTGTTCTGGACTCATATAAGAAAGCTTAGTCTTTGCACCTATTTCCTTTGACAATGCAGACCATCCGTAACTGGTCAATCCATGCTCAAATGTACGAAGTCCAGACCCGAAGCTTATAAGCCTGACACGGCCAGACCTTTTGTTCATGTGAAAAGCATCTCCTCTTATCTCTCCATGTACTATCCGCTGTCCATTGTGTAAAATCTCAAGACATTCAGTCGCACCAATAGCAAAGTCAAGAAATGTCTCCAATGGAACTAGTTCACCAGGTCTAAATTCGTCCTCAATTATGTCGTACTTGTCGTCCACTTTGCGACTCCTGTAATATGCAGGCCCATAGTCTAAGACATTTCCTAGATAGTTCTCCCCTGGGTTTTCAAATATACAGACAACAAGTTGCTTCTTGTCGTTGGGCTGTTGTGGAAGGTGTAAAATATCAACGGGTCGCACGATGTGGTGTCCTTCGGGGTCTACCGATTTGATCAAGCTCTTGCAAATATGGAATGCTCTTTCTTCCCGTAACGCATGTACTGATATCTTTGCGACAACTTCTATGCTGGAATCGTCGTTGTCATCTTCGCTGCCCTCTTCATCTTTGGTATGCTGAGAATCGGCGATGGGATAAGAGTCTGAGCCCCTCTCGGAAGAAGGTATAGAAGGTGACCCGTTGACTAACTGCGAGGGAACCGAGACAGCTGTTGGAGCACTGGCTGTCGTGGAGGGGTCGGTATGATTCTTGGTTCCAACAATTTGCCTGCGACGCTCCCATTAGCACAAAAAAGTCAATATTTTGGTATGCACCTTACCAGTTGTCATAACTCGAATGCAGGAGATCCTGTGAGCTGTCCCACATATAACCAGCAATATGCCCTAACCGTTCAAACAGCCTGGCCGGTGGACCGAGACTCTCTTCACGCTCACCTGCCAGCAGCTGTCCAATATTATCCATGGTGCGGCGAGGTAGTTCAGGTCATAGCTGCTTTCTCCTACCCGTGTGTCGCGGTCAAGAACATCTAGATCGCGAAAGTCACAGGCTCCGGGTCAGAAGAAGTGATAATTTGCAAAAGACAAGGCTGGTGGTGTGGCTAATTCAAAGCTCGTCGTTGCTCGGGTTATCTCTATTAGTCTAGACCAGGAGACGACTCCGTCTGGTTTAGCGTCCAGGGAGACATGGGCAATTTTTGAACATCCAATCCCATGGAGGCCTTCGATCCTTGTCAGCAGAACTGGGCTTGCTGGATGACGTAGCTGTCAGCAGCTGTTCTTACGTCTTGGGAATGGTAGAGGGGAGTAAACGTGTATTGGGATTGGAAAAATACAAGAGGACTTTCATGATCAAAATTCACATCTGACAATGCGACTGCTTCACTTTTTACATGTTCAAAAGCACTTGCTTATTGACCTCCATACAGACTTAACAATAGGTTTAAATGCGACGCGTTAACCTACACAATACACAACAGCACAGATAGGAAGAAGCAGAAAAGAATGCTATATATCTGAAGGAAGTGATCTTTGCAGTGTTTGCTTCAAGTATACTCTCTACCTTCTTTAAAATTATTGCTCGTGGCTAGGTGACTTTGGGAGACAGATAGATCACAGATCAATCTCCAAGAATCCGTGGTGCCAGCCTGTAACAAAAGTACTGCAGGGTCTAAAATACCTCTTCTGCTTAGACATCTTGTAGGCTCTCTAGAAATTGTAGACGTGACAGTCATGGCTGTTCTTGTTTAAACATCACGTTTTGACTATGGGACACTCTTTAGGACACACATGCAGATATGTAAAAGTCATTGCGTGATTGTCAATAGCATTGTCATCACGAATATATGGTACCTATGTACAAGTCTCCGCACCCCTATTCAGAAGTCACAGGTGGTAGCAATCTGTATTGGTAGATAAATATCTTGTTTTCTACCTGATAATATCTAGTGATAAGGCAATGATCTTCAACAGCCCGCAACCAGCACTTGATAATCCGGCCTTGATCTAGCCATGCAACTGCAATTGCGCATCTATGCTCCGAAAATGCCAATCGTTTCTCTGAAATCTGAGAGCAGACCCTATACAATCAGGTCTAGCTTGAATGAGATCTATGGTAAAGCAAATGATTATACTTTTATCTTCAATCGTGCGTGAACGCAATTTGTTATTTACTTGACGCTCTTTGAAGTCTTTCTGGTGTGGGAACTCGACTGGGCTTTGGACGAGGCTCTCTCACGGGTGGGTAGGTCGGTAGTTCCGTTGGTCTTGCCAGCTTTGTTGGCTTCGATGTCCACAACCTTAGCAGCACCCGCGGCATCTGCAGCATCTGTTGCTTTATTTCGGAAGATTTGGCTGCCTTCGACGAGTCGTCTCTCAGTGTTTTTGCGTCCGTTAACGAAATCAGGATAGTTAAGAGTCAACTCCACGGCACCGTTCACGATGTGATCCGCAGCCTCTACACCAAGCATGAAGGAATGATCTTGATTACCGACCTACAGAAGGAAGATGTCAGTATTTAAGCTGGTATCATGATAATTCCAAGTAAGAATACATACCTCATATCTCCAACTGCCGAATCGGCCGCGGGAATAAATGTCTTTTGCTTGGAGCTTTGGGAGAAGTTCCTTAAGGACACCCTCACGCTCAAGAGCAGGAGTTGGGTATCCGTGATCAAATTTGCGGTGATAGGTAGACACAACTTCATCATCAGACTTGATCATTTCAGTGTTAATAAGACCTTGAATACAATCCTTGAGGAGGTTCTCTTCGTCGACTGGCTTCATGGTTGATTGGGAAACTTCCAGCATGATAGACCAGTATGGACCTTCTTGGGGCTCACTAGATTTTGGCTTGCTACCATCGGCTAGATATTGAGTTGCAAGTTTGACGGATTTTTCGGGCTGATTGTTTGGGGAGTAGTTGGAGAAAATTGTGGCACGGTAGAATGGGCAGTCATCCTCTGGGAAGTAGAGCTGCGCGGAAGTTAGCTATGAACGACAGTCTCAGGTGTGGAATTAATAGGTGACGTACCCAGCACTTGTCTCCAATTCGTTCAGGACGCTCGCCTCGGATTCCAACACCGATAACATGGGTACTAGAGTAGTAAAGTCCTTTGCTGAGCGAGACGAGCTCCTTGTCTTCCATCTGTTCAACGAGCTGATCCACAGCCATGGTGGTGATCAACTTCTTGTAACCAATTGTCTTTCCATTGGCCATGGTGACGGTGTGAGCATCAGCATTGACCTTGGAAACTTCACCCTGCTTTCCGAAGAGGGTCTTTTCTTTAGGCAACGTGTTGGCAACGGCAATCCATATACCACCAGTTCCATCTCTAGCTGGGAAGCGGAAGGTGGAATTAGGGCCCCAATTACCAGCAACCTTGTTAAGAATCACATTCTTTACGACGGTCTTGACATCAGGGGCTGCAACACGTTCACCTAGCCACTCGCACTGCATCTACAGATTACGCACATTAGTGATTTTCCCATCCTGGTCATTTGTAGTCTTACCTTGGTAGTTGGAACTGCCCAAACTTTATAGTTGTATGGTCGCATGAAGAGATCGCAAATACCGGTTCCCATTGTTCTAAGGAGCCATTCATCGAAGTTTTGAGGCTTTGTGGTTGCTGTGCGCGAGATCAGGGCAGCATCAATCATGCCATCAATGCACTTGACTTGTTCCTCTTGTGGCAACATAGAAATGTTGTTCTGGAATGGGTAAGGAACCCATAATTCCTTGCATCGGACGTAAGATACCCGTTCATGAGTATACCAATCCTCCTTCCTGGGCAAAGCCTCGTCGATGCAGTCATCGAAGTATTTGTAGTGAGAGAAGATAACATGGCCTCCAACATCATATAACTGTAAGAATTAGACATCATGCAGGCAACGGGGATTGCGAAAACGTACGAAGCCCTCTGGTGTGACATCTGTAGATGCGAGTCCACCAGGTGTCTCATTGGAATCGATAATCATCCATGAAGGGCCATCCTATAGCAATGGTTAGTATGTGGTGGGCAGCTAGCGGTGAGCGGGCTTCTAACAATTTGATTCAAACGCTTTGCGGCACCGAGACCTGTCGGGCCAGCACCGATAACAAGGACGTCGACGTTGCTATTTACGCACTGATTAGTCTAAACTTCCTGGCTGGAGATGGTAGACAGCAGCATGGGGGTTCACAAACATGTCGGCCATTGTGCAGATAGCGGCTTTCTCGAATGCGCGGGGTACAATTGCACTGGAATGGTCGGTAGCAGGAGTTCAGGGAAGGAAGAGAGAAATGAGATCTCTATGAAGTTGAGAATACGGCGCGGGCAATATACACAGAGTGGTTGGGGAGGGAGCGTAATATGGATAGTGTAGCCGTCAGAGGTGACGGTGAGGCAAATGTTGGAAAGGGGGATAAATTCCTAGATGGAGATTGAGCTCTCCTTTGGACGAGGGGTCCTCACGACAGGGGTCTGGCCAGCCCTCCCAAAAGTCCCAAAGATCCAAGCGTTTTTTTTTTCTCTCTATCTCCCTCCCTCTCCCCTCGCGCCCCGGCTGATTAATTCATTACTACCGAGCACCTACTCGCGTTTTGCACCACCATTATGGCATGTCGACAGCCACAGTGGAGAATGACGGTCGATTCAGGGGACGCACAGTAGGAGAAAAGTTTGGTGGATCTTCCCGTTGACATGAAGCACCCCTATCAAGGTGGATGGATAGACACTTCTTGTCTCCCTTGGATGGTAGCTTCGACGGTTGTGGCCTCTACTCAGTCTACTGCACTTCGCTCATGACTCTTTGTGCCAACCAAAGTAAGACTAAGCAGCGGTTTCTGCTTGCGACGTCTTTGCCATACTTTCCCAAATCTTGTTTTCACCTTTAGATGGCGGCTAAGGAGGTACGTACTCAGCCCACAAGCGCCCCACGTTCGCTCCATGGCGATTCATCTGGAGAAAAGGTGGAAGATAAAAGATGGAGATTGGTTCCAGCACATGCTCTTTGTTGTCTGCTGTCTGCCAGCTAGGTGTCGCACGTTCTTTGCTAGGAATAGCAATTACAAACAGATTTCTGAGCCAACTCGTTATCAAAAGGCTGCTGGGCGGTTGTCCATACAATTACCGGAACTAAGCTATCCCTGAAGGCCATGATACAGCAATCAAAGGGTGAAATTGCATCTATTCTGTTTGGCGACAATGAGGACAAATAAGATATGGTTACTAAAATAAAGTGATCTGCGTTTCATCCTCAAAAAGGTAGAAGAAATCCCAAAGCAATTTGCCGAGCAAATGTCTATCACGCAACATACCGGCAGCATACCTTTGGCTCGTTTGAAAGTGTATACGGTCATGGTGCTCATTTATATTAGTCGCAGATCCTCTAATCAGTACCTCTATTTGCAAAATCCCCGAGCTGGAATCTTGATGAGCATCATGGTATCTAGGTGGTAATATCATGGAACGGTATCAAATAAGATCAGTTGGAAGAGGTTTCCAGCAGTACCTTTGCCTTGGTACAGAAGGCAGTGCACTTTTCATATCCATAGGGTAACAGCTTTGCCATATGTCGCTTTCCATATTTCATGTGCGGTGTAATAAGCTTGATGCGACCAAGCGGCCGTTTGTACCATACTTAATCAAGAGGTTGTAGAACTCTAGCATCAAACGGCCCGAAGTAACATGGGACCACAACGACAACTTGCTCAAGGCGTAGCTATCTTATGAGCGAAAGGGGGTTTTGGACTGTCGATGGGGGGGCAGTGGTGAGAGGGTATGGTGGGTAACGTGAGTGAGGGCCACCAGGCCTATCTGCAACAAGTCCACGGTCCGATATTCGATGGATGGATAATGAAAATCAAGCAATACAAAGGTGAAACAGATGAGCGATCATGATAGTCCAAATATCAGTCCCAGTCGAAGATAGTCTAATAAGTAGGGTGGTAAATTTACCAGGTTGACAGATTGGGTGGTTTGCATAATAGGGGCGGGTGGGTGGGTGCGTGGATGTGATTGGCCACCGAGTGGGCAAGCCGTTTTCTCATTTTTGGTGGTTACTTTAGGTTACTTTTACGTGTCGTCGTGGCTCTGAACATTTCGACCCTCCCGAATCTCACATCTTCCATCACCTATCTTGCAAGCGTCGGCTACCCTACCATTGTTACTGCCGCCTACTCTGACACTCGTTTACATTCAGTTGTCCTCGTCCTCTATATCACTTCCCCCTGGTTGCGAGTCTCATCTTGTCCTATCATCAAACACCTAGACTGTATCTCCTGGATAGATTATCGCGACTATGAACGACGAAAAAGTCCGCGTCTCTGGCGAGCTTGCGAGGGGGTCCAATGCTTCAGTTCTGCCAACAGTAAACCCAGGTGCCGAGAAAATTGCAGCTGAGAAGAAGGCCGCCGGGATTCCCTCAGTGGTCTATGTTATGTGCGCACTACCCTACCAGAATATCCTGTTGCGCTTCCTAATAAAACAATAGGATCTGGATTTTCTTCAGCTCTAGTGTTATTCTCTTCAACAAATGGATCTTGCACACCCTCAAATTCCGTAACTATTCCACCATCATTTCCAATTGACCTCAACTGACAAGAGCCAGCATATCCTGTTTTACTGACAGCATGGCATCTAATCTTTGCTACCGTCCTCACCCAAATCATGGCCCGCTTTACAACGCTACTGGATGGCAGAAAGAAGCAAAAGATGAATGGTCGCATATACGTGAGAGCTATTGTTCCTATCGGAGCAGCTTTTAGTTTGAGTTTGATTTGTGGAAACCTGACCTATCTGTACTTGAGTGTGTCATTCATTCAAATGCTCAAGGTATGTTCGAACAATTGGCACGCAGCGAAAACAAACTAATTGGAATAACAGGCCACCACTCCTGTCGCTGTACTAATCACCGGTGGAATCATGGGCACTGAGGACGTTAGCGTCCAGAAGTTCATGAACGTTTCTGCCATTGTCGTTGGTGTTGTTATAGCTTCCTTTGGAGAGATTGATTTCGTCCTTATTGGTTTCCTATATCAACTAGGAGGGGTTATATTCGAAGCAATCCGAATCAACCTGGTATCTTCACTGTTGAACGGCCAGGAGAAGATGGACCCCTTAGTCTCTCTGTACTACTTTGCGCCAGTCTGTGCTGTCATGAACTTTACTCTTGCTCTCTTCTGGGAGATTCCTAAGGTTACCTCAGCAGAGGTATACGCAGTCGGTCTATGGACTTTACTTGCAAATGCATGGGTAGCTTTTATGCTGAACGTATCAGTGGTTTTCCTTGTAGGTGCCATCCTTTTGTTGGTATAGTACGAATAGCTAACATAGTCTAGATCGGCAAAACCTCTGGTCTTACACTTACTCTTTGTGGTGTCCTGAAGGATATTCTATTAGTGTGCCTATCAATTCTAATCTGGGGAACTCTACTCTCCAGCCTCCAAGTCTTCGGGTACACCATTGCTCTACTTGGAATGCTTTACTTCAAGACTTCAGCCGACCAAAGAAAAGAACTCGTTGGAAGTGCGACTCGTTCATGGGCTGAGTTTGGCGCAAACCGCCCTATTCTCCGGAAGCTACTCCTAATTGGTCTTCTGGGTGCCACGATATTTGTATTGCTCACCGGCTTTGCACCAACGTATGCTCCAGCTATGGATCCTCAAAAGGCGATCGACGCTGCAAAGAGCTTAGCTGGGCATTAAGCACATCCACTACGAGTAGCATCACTAGGTCACTTTTTCGACTTCTGTGGTCAGTGAGGATTGGAGGAAAAAGTAGCCGTTGTAATCCTCAACTTTAGAATTGAATGATATGGATGACGCGTGTTTGATTTCAAGTAAATAATCTAAAATTAGCTTTCGTGTATAGCAGATATTTGTCACTGCTTGATTTTGATCCCCCTGGTTTGCTAGGTAGCATTATAGAAGGAGTAAATGGCTGTATCATTAGGGGTATCTAGCTTTTAAGCCAAAAAAAAATATAAATGTCAAACTTATCTATCTTCCAATGCTGTTTTACCGTATCTAAATCCAGCCAGAGCTATGAGCTCTGGGTGCACTTTCTCTCTACCTACAGCACAAGCTTTTCAGCTAATGCTAGCGTATCATAGTCCTCGGTGTCATGGTCTCAAGAGAGGCCTACGATTCTCGAGGTCTCAGCTCAGATATCATGATGAAGTAGTCGTTAACGCATGAGAATCAAGCACATTGAAGTCTTCATTGCACGCTCATTGCCGCGAGAGCTAGAAAACCTCAGCTCATTTCTCGTTATACTCCCTAGCAAGATCACAGGTCAACAATTGGTAGGCTGGCATTTGTGTGCAAATCACAAGACACGAACCTGCGAACTAAACACCATCTCAAGGGACGGTTACTTCTGACTAGATTTGTAAAGCTTGGCCTTCAACATGTCTAGTACTGGTTTGTATCCCGTTGAGGATATCATTTTGAATTAAATCACCCTTTGTCGGCCGTTGACTTAAACCACTAACTAATTGCTTGCACAGTTTATACCAGGATAAGAGAGCAGGTTCTTTGAAGTCAGCTAAAGCACTTGTATATTGTATATACTAGAGAGATTGAATTTAGAACTGCCGTACCTCTGGCTACCTTTCCTCTTGAATTGCTTTCATAGATTCACGGGTATTATGGAGCATAATTGACCATCTTCAGCGACTGGCCGCCGGTACTGACGATACTGAGTTTGATGTTCAAGCAAAGCCATCGGGCTCCAAACATTTGCCTTTTAAAGCAGGCACAACACTTTTCAAAATCTGTGGCGAGGTTGCTCCTGCACCTTCAGAATGAAATAGGGGAACATGACAAGTGTAGGGATGTAGGAGATAGATTCCGAAAAGACAAGTCTCCAGGGAGAGTGGAGGAAGGGGCATAGCCATGCTGAACCCGTAGGTTGGCTGCTCTAATGATATTTCTGGGTTCATAATATCATTACATTGATCCTTTACCTTTGCTCAACACTGTTTACATGGCAGGGTGCATACAGTTGCTCTGCTAAAACTAGTCCGTACTACGCATCAGATCACCCATAGTCCTTCCATCTTTGGTAACACACTTATGATTCATGTACAATATCGCAAAGTACGAAAAGAACTCAACTCGAGGCCTACCATGCTACTTCACCAGCATAGTATTTCTCTGATATACTCATTGATGTGAGGTTTACCCTACCCTGCAGCATCGTATTAGTGCTTCCGCATTGGTGATAACATCTTAGTTGCATCAATTTGACGAAGTTTGAGAGAAGGTTGTCAGAGAATTATTATACACTTGTATATCTCTAAACTACAGGCTGGTAGGAGTGCGCAGAAGTTCGAGATCTCTAATGGTGAAAATGTAGCTCAAACTGAAAAGCTTTTATGGTATGGGGTAAAAGCTGTGCACTCGACGGAAAGAAATTCCCAGCATTGTTAAGAGCTTTCTCATCGGAGCCTCATGCTGCCCAGCTCTTATCACACCAATATAGCTCCAAAGATTGGCCTACTGGCGCACGGTTGCGAATTTTGCTGAAACTGGTCATCACATATCGTCAATAAGGCAGCAAGGATGTAATCCCCAAAATTGTTGGTGAAATATTTAGCATTTGCTATAGCTCATAATAGGCTACTCCCATGCCTTTTTACTCCATGCCAACCGACCCGAAGACGTAGAGAATTGTTCAAAATCCTACGTAAGACGTTAGTACCAATCCAGATTTCGAGTATACCATTCAAACATACTAAGAGGAGTGAATAACCATCTGTTCTTTCCCGATGTGTATCTCTCCTCCAAAGCCTTCTTCACGGTCTTCTTCGCGTCCTCCCGTTGAGATTGCTCCTTGAATGTATCTGCGGTAACAACTCCCTTAAGTCCCTCCAACTCGAGCGTATAACGTGTTGGCATCAAGTGGTTGTAGTTGATGACCTTGATAAATGGCTTGACCTTGCTTCGCTTGGTTTGGCGGGCCTTCGACATACGACGGGTGATTTGCGATGGGTAACGCTCGATACCGGCGACCAAGGCGTGTGGGTATGGGTGCGATTTGCTTCCAGCATCTTGGGGTTGGATGATCACGACCTGCAATTGCTCCATCAGTCCTGGCTCTCTGAAGTTCGTTCCTCATTGTATCTCGTTGCGTCTCATGGTTTTAACCTCCGAGTCCTCCTTGTACTCGTTGCTTCGCTGCTAAGGTGGAATGTGGGATTTACCTTCTTGCCGGCATATCTGCCTCGAGTGATGATCGCAACGCGACCGACCTTCAAGACTGTAAGACTAAAGTTAGCAAGTCGGTTCTAAATCGTCACTCTATAGTAGGTATAACTTACACTTCATGATGTTGCGTATTGTCGATTGGTGATAATACTTCTCAAGTCTCAAATCAAGTCAACAATTTTACTGCAATTGCAGTTGTGCGGGTTGCCAGGCTAAGTGGGTCCTGCATGCGGAGTTTTGGTTGGTCCGTACAAGCGAGACAGAATTCAGGCACTCAGGCACCAATATCATTTTTTTTGGCTTCTAGCAGGGCTCGATGGCACAGATCTCGCTAAAACAAAGGTGCCCCTGACTCTTCAAACCTTCTAAGGTATCATAATTCCCGTTCTGTTCAATCGCACGTTTAAGCTTAATCCGATCTTTTCACGATTCAAAAAGGATTCATCCATGAATGAGCAGTTACAGAGTAGTCATTTCATGCTGTACCGCCACTTTATGCTGAAACACGTTGTACTCAACTGTTTGTTCATGATAATAAATTTTACCGTCTGGTGATTCGAAACTCGGCCTCCATAATCATAGTCGTAATCATGATAGAGATTTACTCTTACGGTTGAATTGGTGTCATCACTTGATGTGTCGAAAGCAACTTCAGACAGTGGGCATTATCAAAGTACTCGACTTTTTCGGAATAAGCCTATACTTCTGTCTTGACTGTTTACTAGTCAATAAATAACCCTATTTCGGCTTTTCGATTGGTCAACATACCAACGGTTTCAAACATTTGAAACCCCGCAAGCTTAGACTCTCTAATCGGGCGCTGCCGGAATAGGATTTCAAATTTTTACGTTGTTCTGTTCCTGATCATTCTTAGTCTAAGAAAGTTATTCTCGTCTTCGGAGCCAGGGTCATTCATGATAGCTGATGGTTTCCTGGGCATCTAACGAACCAGACTTCTGTAAGGTGTCTGTGGGTGTTTCGATTTTCCATGTCTCACCAATGACAACTCCTCCAGATTCTTTAAAGCCAAGATGAACTTTATGCAAGTAAGTACCGAAAGAAACATTATTAACCAAGCTTATTCTCACAAGAGGCGTTTCCCGGATCATCAGTTCCCGATCAACAAAACATGCTGTCCGTCAATCAAAATACTTTCTTTAGTTTCGTTTGCCTTGGCCGACCTTAGTTGCCGTCTCAGTCGCCTGACGGGTAGATCTTGCGTTGTGGTCGAGGCCTCAGCCTTCAATCTCACTGGTCGAGCGCTACCGCTTCCAGTCAATCACACCTGAAATCTATAGAGTACCGATGGGACTAGCCTTTCTCATCGAGCAGCTGATTTTGCGCTATGGCAATTCGACCAGTTCTTACATCTTAAGCAGAAACACAGATGTATCAAGTTGTGGAGCCAGCTGGATAGGTAGACATTCACGTATGACCAGGTGGAAAAACTGTAACTGACATCAGTTCCATCGCTATCCCATGGGTATAAGTATCTCCAAAGAACCGTAGAAAAACTCCTCATCACAATCATCACTTCAACCTTATACCTTAATAACTATTCTCCTTTTCTAAATCCTCTTCCTCACTATTGCCGGCCAGTAGTCTTAATATCCTTCAACATGTACTCTATCACTTCCATCTTGGTCCTTTTGGCATCCGCTTCGCAGCTCGTCTCTGGTCATGGTGCCATTATCAAGGCTGTAGGCGATGCAGGCGGAGAAGGCATGGCACTTGGTGGTACGTTGTGACATCGACATCTAAATTCCTCTCATGAACATCACGGCTTACTTTTCCAGTTGATACTGCCACTCCTCGTGACGGTTCGAGACGTACTCCATTCCAGCAAGACTCTACGCGATTCAGAAATGTTGGCGCGGATGCTTGTGGCGAGACTCTCGGTGGTGGAGAAAACGATCCAGCAACTCAAGTTCCTGCAATGATGGCAGCCGGCATGACTATGCCACAAATCACTGCTGGCGGTCAACTCACGATGACATTGCACCAAGTTAATGGTGATGGAGCTGGTCCATACACTTGCATGATTGACTCTACCGGTGCTGGCACACAATTTGAGCCTATGACTGTCGCTACCAATGTTCCTGGAGAGGATTCTCGAAGCCGAGCCAAGGCTGCAGACTTTGTACGTAGAATTCCTTCTAATTACTTGATCCTTCTAACATATTACACAGCCTCTTGTCGCCACAGTAGCAGCTAATCAGCAATGTACTGGAGAAATGGCAGGCATGACCGGTGTGTGCATGGTCAGATGTAACAACGATGCGAGTAAGTACTATCATATCAAGAGTATGTCAAGACATTAGCTAACAACTCCATAGATGCTGGTCCATTTGGCGGCTGTGTTCCTGTTCAGATGGTTGGTGCTGACGCTGCTGGAAATGGAACCGCGGTGGCAAAGAAACGTGCATCTTTGTTCAATGCATAAGGGGTTGACGAATAATGAGTTTTCAAGTTTAGAAGGAACCTGGGATTTAAGGAGTATGATGTATCTTATTAAGGAGCAATAGATTTGTTTGGCTTATGTTTATGACTTGTGCAATATGCATTTCCTGTGATCTATTTGGGTGCAGCCTTATGCTTTGGTAGAGACAACCTTACAGCGACGATCAATCTCTTCACACACAGCAGTCGTAACTTCTACAGTTGTAGCTGTTCCTCCAAGGTCTTTGGTCATGATACCATTCCCGCACACGGTCTCTACTATATCTAGGAGAAGATCTCCTGCCTCATCTTCACCTAATCATTTCAACATCTCGACAGCAGTCCAAAAGGTTGCCACTGGATTTGCTATTATTGGTTAAAACTATGACTACGCACCGTGGGTTGGGGGCTTCTGATAAATACATACCAATCCCCATGCCAGTAATGTCAAACGCCGATCCATGAATAGGTTCAAACATCGAGGGATTCTCCCTTGTAGGGTCCAGATTGCTTGTGGGAGCAATTCCAATCGAGCCGGCCAAGGCCGCTGCAAGATCGGATAGAATATCGGCGTGCTGTGTTCCCAATCAAACATCATCCTGACCACTCGGAACCGTAGTACTTACGAGATTTGTAGCTACTATGGTATCAATACTTTCTGGCTTCAAGACCATTCTTGTGGTCATCGCGTCGACTAGCATCTTATCAACTGTCACGTCTGGAAAATCACTGGCTACGGAAGCAGCAATTTCATCCCAAAGCACCATCCCGTTTCTCTGCGCGTTAGACTTTGTTACTACTGTGAGATGTTTCTTTGGTCTCTTGGCTGCAACCTCGAAGGCAAATCTCATAATCCGCTCCACACCGTGTTTAGTGAATATCGAAACTTCTGTTGCCATCTCCCACGGTTTCCCTTGGTGACTTCTACCGCCGTGGCCTGCATACTCACCCTCCGAGTTTTCTCTAATTATCACCCAGTCAAGGTCTGCCGTCTTACAATTTCTTAGAGGAGATGTTGTGCCTCGGAAGATTTTGGTTGGCCGAACATTAGCATATTGCTGTAATGGTTGACATATTGCTAGCCGCAACCCCCACAATGAAATGTGATCAGGGACATCTACAGTCCATCAGTATCAAATGTCCGGAGGCTGCAGACGTGAGTATTACCCGGTGCACCCACGGCACCAAACAAGATAGCATCGAATTGTTTCAGGACATTAAGAGCATCATCTGGAAGATACTTCCCAGTCTTTTTGTATCGATCAGAACTCCAATCAAAGGTCTCAAATTCAAGGTTGAATTTATTGAGAGTCGAGGCAAGTTTCTTCAGGACCGTTATACCTGCTTCAATAACCTCTGGCCCAATTCCATCAGCTGGAATTGATGCAATTCTGTACGTTGACACAGCGTCTAAAGCGCTGGGAGACATATCGATGACTTTTATGCAATGGTCTTTAAGAGGACAACAATTTTCTCAATCAACGGATGAAATAATCTATAATGGGTTGATTAATTAGAAATTTATTTGTTGCGTAGTTGCCAGATAAAAGCAAACCCCCATTATTGTTACTTCCCCGAGGTTGTCGGAGCGGCGAGCTTGGTATTGTATGCACCTTTTGGTTCTACGGAAGCATTTTCCAACACAGTGCCTTAGCGCCTCCCCGACAGGGGATTCGTTAGAGGTAACTTTCTTCCACCGCCATCACTTCGTTGCTGTGGAACGAAAAAAAATCGGAAGAGAGGCATTTAAAGCCTTAACTCAGCTAATTGGGTAGCTATCATTTAATGCATGTGTAAATACATCAGGAGTGATGAAGACCACTATGCGAAAGATTTTACCTAGTTTTCTCTGTATAGTCAGTCTAGACCTGCTTTGTGAAGAAGGTTCGCCTCAATCATCTCAAAAATGCTGCCTCACCTAAGTATTGTATCCTTGATGAAAATAGAAGTCATGAGTTTGAATCCGTCTACTACTTGATATATCGATGGGGTTGTATCCTCGAAGGGTCTAGTAGGCGTTGAAGCCCAATAGGCTAGAGAGGGATACATATTTTGATATAGAGAGAGGGAGCATAAGTCATCAGGAATCCTCAAAATAATGTGTTTCAATTCTGAGATGGAATAGTTACAACCCCATTTACCATACTCAAACCAAGTTGGGTATCTCATTTCATTTTGTGAACTCGAATACATGTGAGTTGGAAGGCAAGGCCTTGCGATGTGCTTTTACAGCTGCTGAAGAAATAGCAAATAAATTTGTGCCAGAAGAGCTTTCATTGAACAAATTATGTTCAACATTGACTTATTAGCTTAGGTGTTTACGATGTATAGCAAATTTGTTCACACAAGTTTTAAACCAGCAATATTCCGAGACCTATCGAGAAGCACATGCAATTGCATTCTTGTAGCTTCTAGGGTGCTACTGAAAAATCCAGCGCGAAGCCTATCAAGATATATCTCATAGGCCGGCATGTATCCTTGCACTACACCGAAGACCACGATTAGTAAATGATTCGCGACAGTGCGCAATCGAGTGGCTTACCAAATTCAATGACCTGGCTATCCGTCATTCCCATTCCCCTGCTCTCACGCAGCTTCCGCTCCTGTTCGGATCTCCATATGTAGACATTCCTCAGGTCAAGCGTATCAAGGTGAACCATGAAGTCGAAGTGCTCTGGGCCCATAAATCTTTCATGATAAGTAGCCAGTTGCCTGTTGATAAATGATAAGTCGTCTAAGCTATGGTCGGCTAAGGTGGTTATCGAATATCTTGATTCTACATTTGGTGTCGTTTCCGAAGCCTGTTTGGTGCCGGATGACACTCGTGATTCTTTTGCCTGGTTCCATTTGATCTCGATCTCTTCAAGTTTCAAAGGAGTAAAACCAACACACCAGCCCTCAAAAACAATGACTTGGATTGGAAGCTCCCTAGGTATAACCCTCCACTCTGAACGAGGGAGGCGATCGCCATCACCGTTGTGTAAGCTCTTATCAAAAATCGGCAACTCTATCTCAGCTGTGCTCGTATCTGGCTCAGTTACGGAAAATTGGCTGAAGAACCACGAAGCCAGAGCCGTATCATGAGTGCCCGGTTGGCCTCTGACATTCAACAACTTATTAGAAGGATGCTGCTTGCGCAGCTCTTGGCGCTCCAAGTGCGTCTCGTAGAAATCATCAAGAGATATCTCAATGGCGCGATATGAATGCTTATTGTTCAATGCTGTGACAATATCTGTCGCTAATGTTGATTTCCCACACCCTTGAAGCCCTGTAAGACCAAGTATAAATGGTTTCTGGACCTTCTGGTCGTGTGGAGGGCTGTAATACTTCTCGATGGACGGTAGGATAAATTCCAAAATGGACTCTGTTCGCTCTTCTCGAGACATGATTAGGAAGTCAGGCTGATCAGGAATTCAAGCCAAGATGATGGCATCTCATCTCAATACTACGAGGAGAAAGCATCGTCAACACTTCCATACGTCGTGGTCCCGTTCTCGGTGAGCCCGGCTAATATCTCCGAAGCTATTATAGTCATTGCCGAACCTTGGCTCGCGAGACCATTTAATATATTTATATGGTTTGCTTCCACCGGAGGGACTTGGTGAGCAGTACTTTACAAAATTATTACCTCATGACCATCAGGTGGAAATGCTTCTGTAGTTTACAATCTATGAATTTATAGTACATCAATTTCAAACTCCTGTCCAAGCCAATTATGACATCTTTTGACCCATCTCAATATCAGCGTCTTCTAAGTCATCCCAATCACCGCCCGAGACTTTCTTCCCAAGATATATGCCCATCCCTGTTCCGATAGTAGCAACCAAGAACCAGCCTTCAAACCACTGCTCCACAAAACCTGGCTCTAAAGGACTACCCAGAGCCTCAGATACAACGCTTTTCATCTCGATTGGCAAGTTACTCCGAAGCAATAGCGCGTTCGAGATAACGTATGTTGCAGAAATTTGGGCAACGATCAACGCAAGGTTGGTTTGAGCTTGGTAAAGAAGAGAAGGCAGGAGCTTGGTAAGCATATGAAAGGTTTGAAGAACGCTGTTGAAAGAGGCTAGCAGTATTATCCCGGAAAGTAGAAAGGAAATTTGTCGTGACCATGCCTGTTGATCTAGCGCTGGGTATATATATTTTGCCAGCAAGGAGAGCACCCAATTGATAGGATCGGCATTGGAAGCAGAAAACCCAGTGGAGCCAGGCGTATAGAAAACAACACGTCGGAGAGCTGTAAGTGTTGTGGTAAGAATTCGGAATACACAATAGCACGCAAACCCGTAGGAAACCGGAGTGAAGATCAACTTTCCTAGTGGAGATGAATAACGGCGGCTCGTCTCTAGTCTGTTCTGAAGTAGAGCAAGAGAACTTGAAAGACTTTGTTCCATGGAAACCAGTCCCGATATTTCAAGCTCCAGAGCTTTGATTTCTTGTGCATCGCCGCCACCTCTAATAGAGCCAATAACCTTCGTGACGAAGCCTTCTGATGGTGAGTCATAGACCTTTCGCTGAAGTGCCCGTAAACGACTCTTTTTGGCAGCAAGCATATCGTTCGTGGCATCAAGACCCGCTTGCTTACGTGCAACATCCCCTTCGGTTACTGGCTTGATCTTGACACCAAACGTTTGCCATGCTGCAGATACCGCAGCAAATCCGGAGAGCAGTGCCATGAGTGAGATCCCAATGATACCGATTCGTTCAAGGCACGACTCAACAAGCCCTTTGTTCGAATCTGATGCTGACTTCAAAAATGCTGCCTTTCCTAGGCACCAGAATCCTATTAACCATATTGTAAAGCCGGAAAGTTGTAGTATCCAGGGCAGCTTCGGTAGTCGATTCTTAACCGTTCTTTTGAAGGACCATCCGCAGCCAGATACGATCGATTGTAGTTCTAGAAATGGTATAAGAACAATCAGAAAGAAGAGAAGCGTTGGGACTGTCAGCTTTAGAGCTGCAGCTCTAGCGGTAGGACTCAAAGAGTTGGATATTTCGCACAGAATCAACTCGGCAAGAACGGCTGCGAGTGCTATTGTAGTCGAGAAGGAAATGGCGATAAGTCGTCGCCTTGGGCTCTTTGCACCATGCTCAGCATGGTTCTCTCGCAGACTGGCTGGTGCGTCTCTTGGGAGGTAATGACCATCGTCATCGGTAGCTTTATTTAAGCCAGAGATTCGAGGAAAGAGTTTGTACAGCGCAACTAAATTGACGAGAAAAAAAGTGGCAACGAAAGGAACGTATGAAAATGTGAGTGTCGAGAGATGTTCGGAGCGTTTCGCCCATGGGGGGTGGCATCCATCGTCGCACTGATCAGAGGGGAGCATTGGAAGCTTTTCGCGGGGCTGGTGGAGGGCCACACAGCATCTTCAAGGATCAATAATTAATGGTAGTAGAGGGCAGCAGATAGTAGCATAGACAGGCAGAGAAATGATAGGATTGCAGGAGCAATCTGTATATCAGGGCCACAAGGTGTTGAAAGGGAAGAAGTGAGGCTCAAGTTAGAATTGAAACGAATCACCTGCCTCGTCCAAGATTCCCTGCGTCACACTCGATACTCTTTATCTTAGCCTTATCGAGATAACCAGGGGGTCGTCGATAGCGTCAGGGGAAGGGCCTAGTAAGCGAGTTCGTCTTTCAGACTTGACTTGAGTTTGTATCCACTCCAGCTCATAAAGCTAGTGTTTTATAGGCAACTTTTGTCATAGCAACTCTAGCGTACTGATTGATTTGCACTTACCGAATAAATCAACAAATTAGTGCCACACTTTCCACTGCCTATAGAATACCAGTTGGAAATCCGGTAACTCCATGTTGACTTCGAAACCGTTTGGAGTTTGACACGTTTAATACTGATACGACCACTTGCGACATAGCCTCTTCACTTACTATTGTCAAATTTCGAGTTTCATTTGTAACTGATCCCTGACATCGAGTTTTAGTTGGGCTTATTCCCTCTCTCGACTGTCGTCACTAGAGGCTTTGCACTTGGTAGACAACATCTAAAATGCATACCATCTTTGACATGGTTTCGTGAATGAGCCGTCTTAGGCAGCTAGTTTACTATTTTAGACGAAGACAGTTGTACATAAAGAAGAGTCCTTGGAACTTGGAGCGAATCATTTCAGATAGGTCTTTGGATTTTTATTAAGACTTAAATTATTGAACAGACACTTGGGGCGGATGAATCCATAACCCATTGAGATATGTTAAGAACCCCATAAGCGTGAATCGAGATTTCCCATTTTGCATTTGTTCTTAACAACATATCTGCCACCAGGCCGGATTGGACATCAGATAATGTGGGTATTTTGCTGAGAGCTCCAAACCGAACGCCAGCCAATGCTAATCATTTATTCGTAAAATAGCTCATAGAATAGAGATGGCCAAAATTACTGATGTCGAGACTCTCGAAGACCTGAATCTACCAGGAAATGGGCTGGATTCAATATGTGAAATTCCAAGTAGAGATCTGCATTGAACGAGTTTGAATGAATGGCACATACTATGAATTGGCTGCACATAGATGACTCAATTACACAGCAATAGTCGAGGAAGTGAAAGTGCTTTGGAGAATGACTCCACTGGTATCGTCATCCACTGAGGTGTGTTCCGAATCATCAGTGTTCAAAAGCTGGAAACGGTTCATCAGAGGCGTATCCTGAGATTTGGTTGCAGCTGCAACTTTTGTGGAATGGCTTGGGATAAGTAAAGACTTAGCACATTCATCCTCTCCCCATTCGATTTTTGATCCTCTGTAAGCGCTACAAATGTTAGAAATATGCTAAATAGGCATGGATGACTGCTTACGTTCTACTCATCATACAGGTCCGAGCGAACATTGAATTGTGGACAGAGTTTGTAGAGATGCGAATAGCTCTGTCTTCAATGGCAACTTTGATCACGACCAAATTATGAATGTGCTCTAAATCATCACGGATTGTTTCTTCGGTGAGTTTTGGATTTGGATTCCGAACCACAAGGTTTCTTGTCGCTCCAATTCCAATCTTATTAGCAACGTGCCCTGGTAAGATGAACTGACGATCATTCCAACGTATCTCTGTCTATAGTTGGTATTTAGCATTCAGAGCTGTGTCATTGCGAAGAATCTACTTACTCTCTTGCCTCTAATATATAAATCATGACGCTTAACGTGACGATAGAACGCCTGAGCACTGGGCCCTTCTAAGAAAGAAACACTAGCTGCTCGATCATGAGTGCGAAGATATATATCTAATAGCACACCTCCTCGAACAACGCTCGTAATATCCGCATGCGTAATACCTTCTACAAGGTTGTATAGCAAGACAGTACGCTTGGCAAACTTTTCGTACTGAGGGCGGCTGACTGGGGTCTGCGCCTTTTTCCTTTCAACCAACTTATCAACAAAGCCATCTTCTGGACCATCCATCGAAAATGATTCATCATCGTTCATATTCTGACTGCACCAGTTTAAATTGGCTCGATTCTGGAAGTCTTCAAGCCTGATGTTGGAGTGCCCATCTCGACTAGAAATGTAATCTTGATCGTAAGTAGGAGCATCGGGAGGAATTATGTCTTGACTTTCTTCGATATATGCAGTACACGCAGCAGATCTTTCAGTTTCCTTTGTAGCGCTATCGTCCTTGGTCAAAATCTGTACATAAACTTAGCCAATGCCTATGAAGACTTCTCCGATAGATTTACGGCAAGAGTTTCTTCAGGCAAGCCACCTCGGAACAGATTTTGGCGTAGATTAGCTACAAGACAAATTAGCTCTATTTTGAAATTTGTTCGAAAGTGCAAGAGTGTGCTAGCGTACCAAATTGACGTGCAGTCTTTAACTTGTGTGGCTGTTAGCTATGCACTCGGCAGACTGTTAAATGGGAAATATGCTCACAAGGCTATCATGCTCTGACTTTGATATAGTTACGGTTGCAAGACGAACAGGAGTGATATAATCAACACCATCTGCATGCTATATATATGGTAAATTCCAGGCTAGTCGAGAGTAAAGTGTGGGTGTAGCACGTACCGATTGAGCTCTATGTGGAAGGGTAAAAGTAGTTAGCAACTGGAAAAGATAGAGGCGCATATGCATGGTCGGCAATAAAGACGTACCTTCTCGGCAAAGTTTCGAAATAAGCTTTGTCTATAGTAACAGTGCCCATGTTGACAGAGGTTAGGCTGATACAGTAAGACGGGGAGGATTGTCTTTTTTCGGATGTTCTCCAGATTAACAGCACTATCGCTAGATACCAACTTCCAGTTGAAGAGCGCGAGTTGGTCTCGCCTGCACCAACACCACAACACCCCTGCCTTCCCTATCAATATCGTGGCTCAACGTCTTGCATGCAGTAGCGCCTCGGAAAATATCCCGAAAAGGCTTCACTAAAGGACTAGTCTACGACCCGCAGAGTTCAAAATATAACATCTAGTAGCATATTGAGCAATCATGCATTGTGATAGCCGAAAATTAACGCTGCCAATATTCATCAGTGGGAAAGCATATGGAAATAAAGCGTCTTCACTCAAAAGTGAATGAGTCAAGAATTCTTAATGTAAACCCAAATTTCTTAGCTATAATTCCTATCCAAATATCGATGAAATAACCATTCCATAGGGGTCTTCGTCTTGTCCCTGTCACTTAATCTACGTTATCCCTGCACTTTGTAGACTTATATTAGCCGTACAAACATACAGATGTACAAGTATAGAAATGTGCCTGGGTTTCTGTAAAGTACTTGGAGCGTTTCGCCTGTTGTCTTAGGCGCGCAGTTCTTGGCTGCAGCTTGTTCATACGAAAGTAAAGCTAACTTGCTTTTCCGGAGAAAGGTATACTGCACTTCCAAGTTCCTGTCTTGATGAAATAAAAGCATTTTGCAAGGAAAAAGGGTACATAAATTGACTACACACATCCCTAGGCTGATTATAGTCAAGTATGTGACTAAATGTAAATATCCGTGACTGTATACTATTACTTATATTACTCGTGTTTTACAGTATTAAGGATTTGACATGAAAACACTTGGTTTACTATGAATAAGTGACATCATCATATAGCGCCGTGCTAATGTGTTAACTTCAAAAGCCTTGAACTCATATTTTGTTTCAGCCGACAAGAACATGTTGTCTAAGAAAGCCTCGATATTACAGGAAGAGCCTGAATATCCTACAAATTTCCATTCCAAAAAAATAAAGGGTCCTTTAGAGTAAGAATGCTAGCAATATCGACAGGTAGTACTCGCATTAGAGTCAACAATAATAACAATATATATTTGATATTATGTGTAGGCGTATCGGCTCTTCTTTCTGTTGGTGGTGGTGTTTGGTCTATCTGCTAAATTGTAATCTGTTTGTTTGAAAAACAAGACATAAAACCACCAGAAGCTGCAGAATGTTGGATGTGATATCAGATTAGTCTACAAAGGCTTCACTTAAATATATAGTGTCAATGATTACTATTTTGTATCTGTATGACATAGGACCGCGTGGTAAGATGCTAAAATCACATTTATAACCTTTCATATGTCAAGTTTGAATGGGGATTTTGGAGGGCCTCTATATCCCTATAGTATTTTACTGGTGACAGATGCAATCCGAAAGAGTATATATCTCGTTGGCCCCTGTAACAGATAGTTTGATTGATATTAAACTAATCCTTAGTCAAAGTAATGGCATAAATGAAAACATGAATTGTAGCGGAAGTCCTAGGTGAGGGTTATGACCGGTTCACGTGATATGTTCATCGTCTTGGCATAACTTTCGCTTAGATGGGCCATGATCTTTTTACCCCACGCGCCCACCACCTTTTTCCAAGTCCGCAATACCTCGATCAGGATCAACAACATGAGTGCATTCCAGAATGGCGCTGCTCCGCCACGGGCGATAGATGATGACTCTGATATTGAAGAAGAGGCGCTTGCGGGAGATTTCCGGGAACAGGTTCAATACGAGGGTATGGAGGAATTAGAGCAAGTCTCTTCTCTAAACTTGAGGGAACAAACCGACGATATCCAGTCAAGACTCGCTGCTGCTGCACAACCACTGGACTTTTCCGCGCCTCTAGAGACCAAATTCGCAAGCTACGATAACTACTGTAGTCTTTTCCACTTCATTTTGAACTCGGATGGGCCAGTTGACCTCGAGCCACCCTCTGTGCGTTATCCGGATATATTGTTATAGCCCAACAGCTGATTCTTATTTAGTATTACTGGGCATGGGATGTCATCGATGAATTCATTTACCAATTCAATTCATTCTGCTCGTACAGAAACCGTATCGCGCGCCAGGCCAACAATGAAGAGGAAATTGCGATTCTCAGGGAAGCACCCAATACGTGGGGTTGTTACAGCGTTCTCAACGTCCTTTATTCCTTAATACAACGCTCCCAAATCAATGAACAATTAGCGGCAATGAAGCGAAATGAAGAGCCAACGGCTGTGGCTGGAGACTATGGTTCAAAGTCTCTATACCGTATGCTGGGATATTTCTCGATAATTGGTCTCCTGAGAGTTCATTGCCTTCTAGGTGACTTTAGTCTTGCCTTGAAGACTCTTGATGATATTGAGCTCAACAAGAAGGCAATGTTCGCCCGTGTAATGGCTGCGCATTTCACAACCTATTACTACGTTGGATTTTCGTATATGATGATGCGTCGATACGCAGATGCTATCCGGATGTTCAGTCATATCTTGATATATGTTTCTCGCACCAAGAACTTCCAAAAGAATGCTCAATATGACTCCATCTCGAAGAAGAACGATCAGATGTACGCACTCATCGCCATCTGCGTGGCATTCCACCCCACCAGACTGGATGACACCATCCACACAGCTCTACGAGAGAAGTATGGGGATCAGCTACTGAAGTTGCAGCGTGGTGGACCAGAGTCTCTTCCAATTTTCGAAGAGTTATTCCGTGCTGCTTGCCCGAAATTCATATCTCCAACCCCACCCGATTTCGACAACCCAGAACTCAACGTTGATCCACTTGAGCACCACGTTAACATCTTTATGGATGAGGTAAAGACTAACATGTGGAGCCCAACCGTCAAATCATACCTTCGTCTCTACACTACGATGGACTTAAAGAAACTTGCTGGATTCCTCGAGGTGGAGCCAGAGAAGTTACGTGGATGGCTACTGGTGAATAAGCAGCGAAGCAGACAGATTAGGTGGACTGAGAATGGACTATTAGATGGAGAGGTTGTTGGATCCGGTGACCTGGACTACGCTATGCAAGGAGTAAGTGAATTCTAAGTTGAACGATAATTTGACAAAGACTAATGTATATTAGGACCTCATTCACATCTCTGAGGCTAAGGTTGGACGCAAGTTGGTCGATTGGTATCTTCGTAACCTCGCACGCACATACTAGATAGGCTTTTTGATAACAGGAGCTTATCAACGAACATGTGTCGCGAGACACTAAAATATCTAATATAACGAAAGGTCTCGAATAATTGACACCTGGTCACAATTCATTCACCTTTGGCTCGGGGGGGTTTTGCATGGCATTGCGTGGCGTACATGGAACAGAGGAACCGTTTATGAGGAATCTCGATGCATGATGAGAACAAAATTGAGTAGATATTGATTCCTTCACATTTCTACGAGTGAATTATAGACAAAATGTATCAAGCAAAAAAGTGTCTTGGATTTTCAAGTAATTCATGTGATATACTGGCATTTTCTATCCCAAAATTATATGCATTTAACTGTTGAAGATAAGACTCTGTGCAATGCTCACACACTTCGGTATTTGCTTGGTTCTGGAGACGAGAGGAGAAACACCTCAAAATGTTAACGAAAACAAGGCTGAAAAAAAGAAGGCACGGCTGACAGATATCGCCAAGTACCACCAAGACAAGCTTTCTTTCTGTAACCAGCAACAACGTCGCACCTAACTTGCTCATAGCACCAGTCGACGTTGTGGAAGCTGTTCCATCTCGCGAGCTCGTATCGAAACATACACTTTCTGGCCGAGTATACTCACGATCTTTATTCTTTCCGGCCGCAAACCTTACACTATATATTTTGGTCTGGCTCTCGACTTAATGGCTAGAACAGCACTATAATATACAACAACCGCAATCTTTTGGGCCTTGCATCTTGAACCTGATAGTTGACCTTGTCGAAACGGGACGGATTGCAGAAGCAGCAACATTGGCTACGGTGTTCGCCCACCACTATGTCTCTATTAAACGCCTCATCACCTCTTTCTAGTCCACCTCTTACAAGTCTTGCAGATGAGCAGGAGTAGGTTACCCCATAGGAGGTGGAGAAGCTGCAAAATTGGATATGCAAACCTCTTGACATGATCGAGGCTGATCACAATTTAATAGGTCGCTTCAGCCAGTACAGCCTCCCCCTCTGTCCTCAAACGACTCGTCCTCCTCATACAAGCCATTCCTAGCATCCATTGTAGAGAATGTCGAGTCCGCACAGGCTCATCATGCTCGACAGCCATCACTTTCGTTTTCGATTCCTCCAACCACGCGGAAACTGACCAAATCTCCAAAGCCTGGCCGGGTGTCTTCTGGCAGCACAAGGCCAGTGTCACCCTCAAACTGGTAAGGAAATTTGTACCTTTCCATACTGTAATCTGAAGCGCGCATTGGCCGTCGTGCCTCCCACAATTATGATATCCTCGCGCAGGAGGAGTTTCGTTGTTCGATTGTCGGTTGACACAATGTCACTTCCAGCTCACGGCACAGAAGCCTGATGCATTGTTCCGAACGTGCAACCAGCACGAGCAAGGATCTCACCAACACATCTTCATGTACGAAAGGAGACTCAAAGGAGTTGGGAATGGGAACCCTCTTAAGAACCATCTTGATGTGTCCATTCCACACCACCTCCGCGATTTAGTCCAGCCCAAGCTCGCTTATCACCAACCGGACCGTCGGGTGATGCAACCCCACCTCCGCATTTTCAGAATTCCTGCCTCTGCAGTACCTTTCTATACGGTCATGCATAGCTGTAACATATGAGAACCAGCCTCTTTTTTCTTCTCATGTCAATGCTAAACTACATTAATCAATGGCGCTGACAGCTCCCATTAATAGTAGATACAAGCACCACATATCCTTCGATAATTTTAGCGATGGAACAACAACCACAAACAACGTTGTCTCATATACCCTTAATGTTAAGCACAAGGGACATCATTTCAAGAGGCAATCAAGGACGTTTATGGTTGGTATTGACGAGAATGACTACTCTGATACTGCATTGAATTGGCTTTTGGAGGAGCTTGTTGACGATGGGGACGAAATTGTATGTGTTACGGTGATGGACAAAGATGACGACATTGTGAACAACAAAAACATGGCGAGAAAAGAATATCAAAAGGCAGCGAAGAACTTGATGTCCAGGATACAGCAGAAAAGCGAGATCGATCAGGATAGAGCAATCGGCATTACACTAGAATTCGCTGTTGGTAAATTACACAGCACTATCTTAAAGATGGTATGTATAGTTTCCTATTACGATGGATTGCCTCTGTCAAAAACTTGACAACCACTGATTCCTTTTAATGCAGATACAACTTTACTCCCCAGCAATGCTCATCGTTGGTACTCGCGGTAGGAATCTGGCAGGATTGCAGGGCCTCGTCACAAATGTGAATTCATTTTCCAAGTGGTGTCTTCAATATTCTCCTGTACCAGTAATTGTAGTTCGACCACCAGAGAAGCGACTGAGGAAAAAGAATAAAAGAGGAACTGACCCAACACGGCAAGACTATACCCGTATTTTGAAAGATAGTGGTGTTGTAAGCCACGAAACAAGAGGTGGGTCGAGGAGGAACAGTGTTTTCGTAAGTCCTTCCCCGAAAGAGTGATCTTCCAAATGAGGAGCCGCCGCGAGCCTTTCACCTTGGACGTAGCTACGGTAGCTAAATACCCAGCGCAAATATCCCAATACTTACACTTATTTGTCTATGATTGACTGATCGTGAGATATCACTGGCAGGAGACCCCTTTCTCACCAAACGTGGAAGCACGAGCAGTTGCTGAGGCAGTAGGCATTGATGTTCAAACCATGGAAGCAGAGGTCGATAGAAAATTATACCGACTACAGAAGCTTGATCCTACAAGAGCAGAACATTCTCCAGATCAACATTTACAAGATCCTACGGGGGAGGCAATCGACCTAGTAGAGACGTTACAGCCTGAAAGTGAAGCAGGTAGCGACGGGGAAGATTCTAGTGATGAAAGTAGTGATGAGGCGGAGTTTGAAGTAGCCACAGGCACTTCTATGCTACGCAGATCGGACACCGAAGGAAGTTTAGCTGATGATGACAAGAAACAAAAACTACGGGAAATGGAAGTTAGCGAGGGTGCGGCATGGGCATTGACGCAGAGCAAGTCGAGGGAAAGAGCCTTTTCTCATGGTTCCATGGATAGTAAAGATGGGATGACAGACGGAGACGAAGACGAAGAAAAGACTGGAGGTGATGGCGATGCTACCCCCAGGCCTTGAAGGGTCTGAACGCATGGTTTGCATTTTTATCTTGGACAGTCGAGCAGGTCAAGCGAGGCGTTCTGGGAATTATGATACAGAGGTAACGGGTATGGTCAATAGCCTTACTCCAGAACAACTTCATAGCGAATCTTATCTTGCTCTACGGAGCATTCTCTTTTTCAGTACCTCAAAATGATAGTGTTTATGACAATTGAGACTGAGTTCCCATTCATCAGTACACATTTTCAAAAGACATTTATAGGGGTTGTAGATAATGCACCTTCCCAGTTAAAATCATTCAAGCGCTGCGAAGGCATCCTGTTGTACCTAGGGAGGCATTAGACACGTACAACCTGCGTCATCTGCTCTTTTATGTAGGGCTATCTACTCTACTGAGATTTTTTTATCTTTCATGAATTTCATTTTGCAGAGTGTCAAGTGGCATAACCGAAGTGGCGAGCAAAGCCAACAGTGCCTAAAATAGCGACTCAAAACCCGAGCAACACGAGAATTAGGTCAAATAAAAGCGGGTCCAGCCCCGAGCGCCATGCAGGGGTTGCCTCTCCGTCAACTCAGCAGGAATCTACCTCATTTCGTCCAGCATTCTTCATTCATCTCCTCTTATCGTCACTTTGTCTCCTTTTTTTTTCACGAAATCCCTCGCTTTGCAATTTGATTCACTCGATTTACCAATTGTTCCACGGTTGACCTCACTCGTTCGGTCGACTTATTCACTATTGGCAGAAAGGAGTGGCTGCAGGAGTTGACGGGGTGACGGATTTCACAATACTACTAGAACAGTCCTACCAAGAACACGAGCAACAAACTGTGGCTCAACTCTTTACGAAACAAGAACGAGAGCGTTACACATAGTGCTTCGACCTCAATTTCAAGCCTGGATATAGAACTGTCCATCACTTGAGAAAGTGTTGATTTGAGAGAACTGGCAGTTCGGAAACAACAACAGAATCGTAAGAATGAGGGCATCCGGCAATTTACCACTATACTCCATAATACTGCTATTCCTTGCCACCTTCACAGTAGCGTGGCCATGGCCTAGATGGCTCCCAGAAAAAGACTCTCTAGTTGTGAGGCAAGATGACGGTAAAGAAACAACAATATGTGAGCATTCTTGATTCACTTGAACCTTTTGGAATGAAACACTAACCCCGTCTCAGCATCTGCACAGAAAACTCAAGCACCCTCAAAAACAGATGACTCTGTGTCCCCCTCCGAAACTGGTGATTCTAAAGCAACGACGGCCAAAAATACGAATACAAAGTCAGGGCAACCATCTGCTACAAGCACTGGCACCAAAAAAGGAGCGTCTACTTCAAAAAAGCCTACGACCACAGCCTTTGACGCTCGTTTACCGGCAGGAGGAGTTGCTATGATCACACCAGCCATTATAGATGGACCACAATACTATAAAATTGGAGATTTCGTTACATTAGCTTGGAACTACACATCATTGCTTGCAACACCTACTGCAGTCAATATTGTAGCCACATGTACCGCCAATTCACAGCTGTATACTATTGCAGCCAACCAAACCGTTACCAATGCCACGGCTGCGGTGACCTGGGATACCGGCGCATATCAGCAAACTGCCTTGGGAGACCCGTTGTTGACGGAAAAGTATACCCTAATCATCTACGATGCTGCTGGTGAGATCTCTGCTACGGCTCGTGCGGGTTACCTAGCTCCTTTCAACCAATATACTTTTGGTATGTATGCTAAGGGAAGCTATGTTGATCGTGAGCAAGGCTTCATTTGCGCGACGTGCAGTGGAGCGTTGGGTGATATGGAGAGGAGAGCACTAGGAATGGTCATAGGAGTGAGCGTTCTTACCGTATTCAGCTTTACGTGGTTTGTTAGTGGTACAGGTATAATCTGGTAAAGATCATTTTATGTTTGAGTTTATTTAATTGGGAATGTAACGAATACACTCCTTAACAGGAAATTGGATGGGAAGCGGTGTTTAGGGGACTTTTAACGGCCTTGTATCATTGGGTTGGTTGCATAAAAAGCGGCCATTTCATCTAAGCATAACGAGAAATATAATTTATCAAGAATATTTTAAGGCTTCTTCAATCACCGTTATCAACTATTCTTCGCCCTTTTTTTTGGCTGGAATACTAATTGTTATAATCAAGCTCCCCAAAATACTCAATATGGGCTCAGCACGTAGAGTTAAATGTGCGTGAACATGATCTCTGGTGTGCATACAGCATTTAGGCCGGTAAATCTATTCATCTATCTTTAAACTCCCAAGATGCCTTTTATTATCTCACTACGATTATCCACAGTGTGAAGCCATCGCTCGGCATTCTTCCTATGTAATTTTACCTGTATGCCATCGGTATAGCAAGGTAGTCCATAGTGTTCTCATTCGTTCGCTATGCCTCTCAGATTTGCCTCTCAAATCAGCTTCAAAGAGAATCCACCACCCTTCTCTTCATCTTCCCTTCCTGCAAAAATACCACTAAAATCGGTAGCTTTGAGCTCTGGTACCTTGCCACGAACAGGAGCATTTGGCGTAACTCTCCTCCTTCTCTTTTCCTGTCCGGCTTTGCTAGGAAATGTTGGAAACATCTCGGTGCTCTTCGGCTTAGGATCTTCTTTGAAGAACGGGTGCTCCAAAACCTCCTTCCCGCTCGGCCGATTCGCAGGGTTCAATTCTAAGAGGGAAACGAGGAGAGAAGAGCCGGCTGTGGTGAGGAAGGGAAACTTGGCGCGGATAACGGAGCCCTGGGATGCTGGGTTTTTGGGAAGACGTAGAGATCGTGCATTCGGAAGTCGTTTGAAACCTGGCCAGGAGGACTCGGTTGGTATACCACAAAGCTCGAATATCTTCGAAAGCTCATCAACTTCGTTTTTGCCTTGTAGAAGTGGTTCCCTAGTAAGCAATTCTCCGAATATGCACCCGATACTCCACATGTCGACTGCGGTCCCGTATTTCTCTGCTCCAAGAAGGAGTTCTGGCGCGCGATACCAAAGAGTCACAACTAGTTGGGTCATTTTAGGTGCAGGGTCACCAAAATAACGCGCCATGCCGAAATCTGCAATTTTGAGGACGCCCCGGTTGTTGAGAAGGAGATTGGAGGTCTTGAGATCACGATGGAGTATCCAATTCGTGTGGAGATATGAGACGCCTGATACTAGCTGTAGGAGAAGAGTTTTGACCTCAGAATTTAGGAATGGTTCGTTCATATCTTCTAGTAGAGTTTTGAGATCGTGTTCCAGAAAGTCGAGGACTAAAAATATATTCTCGATCTTGCTTGTATCCTCACCAACCACAACTTCTTGTAGAGTGACGATATTTGGGTGTTCGCAATCCAGCAATGTTTGTATTTCTCGCAATCCAGTAACTGGTACTCCATCTTGTGCATTCTCCATCTTCAACCGCTTGAGCGCAACCACCTTACCCGTAGTCGTATCCCTCGCTCTCGAAACCCATCCATAAGCACCCTCTTCTATATCGTTTAATTTCTCATAGTCCTCAACACTCCTGCATTTCTTCCACAGTCCGCTAGGGAATCTCATTAATTTTGTTGGTCCTAAATCCTTTCTCGGAATCGTCTCTCCCCCTTCCTCAGTCTCGGGTTCTGGAGAAAGTTTCCGTCGTTTTGAAGGCCGTGAGGAAAGTTCTCTTTGAATGTGTTCCTCTTTCTCGACAGCACTGGTTGCATGGGCGCCAGCTTGCTTTGCAGCTTCATCGGCTATTCTCTGCTTCTCGGCCTTTGCCCGTTTCTTCTCCTCTTTTTCGCGTTTACGTTGCGCATCTAAAGCTGCATCTTCTTCGTCGTCTGCCCAGCGAGACTTCGTTTTGCTGGCCATCGTGGTAGCGTGTGGTATAGAATTGAGAAATGTGTTGTTGAAGCTCAAGGCTCGGCTGACCAAATAAATAAATTTAGGTAGTCAGCCTTGCGAACTCCACACCGCAAGACACTGCATTGTGTTACACTGAATTATGCTACAACAACAGAGATAGTTGTATGCGATGAGGTCAATTGCGTCAATCCAGGCGCGATATTGCTTGCGGCAAATTACAAGGTGGAAGAATGGACGTTTTTCGACGCCTGCTAGGTGGTCTTCGACAGAGACGAGACAATGGTCAACGCCTCTTGCCAAACAGCTCTCTGAAGCCATTTCTGTGATTTGCCAATAAATAATAGACATTCCCAGAGCTAATGATATTGTTAGACAACCGGGCCCGTTCCACTAGCAGCATTTATGCGTATGTGTTTAACCTCTGATGTTGGAGGATATTACACATCAAAGCAAGAAGGTCGTGACCAATTCGGGCAGAAAGGAGACTTTATAACATCCCCCGAGATATCTCAGATATTTGGAGAGCTTATTGGAGTCTGGTTTGTAGCAGAATGGATGGCACAAGGTCGAAAGAGTCAAGGGGTAGAGCTGGTTGAGATAGGTCCTGGTAGGGGAACATTGATGGATGATATGCTCCGAGTATGCCAGAAGAATCTCACAAATACAACTTTAGCTAATTTTATTGCTAGACAATTCGAAACTTTAAACCTATGGCTGGGAGCATTGAAGCTGTTTATCTTGTAGAAGCTAGTCCTGCACTGAGAGAGGCGCAACACAAACTTCTCTGTGGAAGTGCTCCTATGATTGAGGCACCTATTGGATTTCAAAGTACGAGTAAATATGCCAACATACCAATCATCTGGACGGAGAACATTCGATTCGTCCCATCAGGTAAGTTGAGCCTCAATTACTTAATACTCACATTCGCTAATGTGTCAGATCAAAACAAGTCACCATTCATCGTAGCTCACGAGTTTTTTGATGCGCTTCCAATTCATGCATTCAAGTCCGTAGCGGTCTCAGATTCAAGTAAGGACACCATCAAAACTCCAACTGGAGAACATTCTCTTGCATCTTCGAGCACCAAATCGAAAGGTCCTCAATGGAGAGAAATGGTAGTTTCACCTTCTCCCAACACAGATGTCTTTATTACCACTCCTGAATCTCAAAATGCTTCAACCCCAGCCCCGGAGTTTCAACTTGGTCTTTCGACTTCTTCCACGCCTCATAGTCTATACCTTCCTGAAATATCTACCCGGTACCGAGCTCTCAAGTCTATACCTGAGTCCGTAATTGAGGTTTCTCCTGAATCCCATGCATATGCACAAGAGTTTGCACGCCGGATTGGGGGAACAAATGAAGCTCCAAAACCCAGTCCATCTGGCGCTGCTATCATTCTGGACTATGGTCCAGCCGATACCATCCCTATTAATTCATTGAGAGGAATTCGGGACCACAAAATGGTTTCGCCGCTTTCATCACCCGGGCTGGTGGATTTATCTGCTGATGTGGACTTTATGGCTCTCGCCGAGGCGGCTTTGGGTGCTAGCCCTGGAGTGGAAGTACATGGCCCAGTGGAGCAAGGGTCATTTCTAGTTGGAATGGGAATTAGAGAAAGAGCGGAAATGTTGGCTAAGGGTATGACGGATTCGGAAAAGATAAAGGTCTTAGAAGGAGCCTGGAAGAGACTTATAGATAGGGGAGGAAATGGAATGGGGAAGGTTTACAAGGCTATGGCGATTGTACCGGAAACTGGTGGGAAGAGAAGGCCGGTCGGGTTTGGTGGAGATGTGTCAAGCTGACGAGACCTCTAAACCTTGTGTATACTGTATGATAATAATTGTTAAGGTGGTGAGGGGAGCTAGAGAAAGTAATGCAGCTGCTGAAATCAAGACCTACGTTCTTAGAGAAAGTAGCGCAGGAATAATAACAAAAGGTTACAATATCACTCCAGTATAGTGCGTCGACCATCGAGAAAGATTGTCCGTTCAATTATTCCAACACAACTTACCTAATTAAATGTGATTCCACTAAAATAGGTATCTACCGAACGCTGAGCTTCGACCATGTTGGGCATTCCTTTTGGACTTCTTGATTTGGCTTCATACCAGAACACCTCTATATAAATACCTACCCTTAGCTTGGAGCCTAAATGGCGAAATAAGAATATACATTGCTATTCTGCGTCCCTGTGATCCTCATCTACTTTGTCTTCTGAGCTATGACTTTTACCATTAGAGCCTTTGATGCCCTAATTCAGGTAGATAGAAAGCCTATCACTCTTTGAATTCGATATTATCTGTTAGAAATCCAAGGTTTGTGCATCAGTTTTTCAGTAGTTTGGTAATTGTATATTGTGGGTATAGAGCTATCGAACCAATGACAATATTGCGGATCATATGATTATTTGCAAACGCCGAACTTCCTTCAACCCGTATGAATACATGAAAGCTATTGGGATTAAAAAGCACAGCTATTGTTACAAGACATGATGTAGGCTTTCTAAGCAGGACTGTAGCCTATGATCTCCCTGTCATCATCCACTATTCTCCCATACCTACAAGAAAGGTTAGTAAGGTTTGAGTATGTGTGTGGGAGGAAGCCATACTCAAGCATCAGTCGGAAAAACCAAGCCTCCAAATCCTCATTTCTTAACACCTTGTTGGACCAATCTCTGCCCTGAAGTGCTATTTGCTGCGCCTTTTCCTTTCCTGTAGCTTCGCCAGCAAACCACCTGATAGCCTCTACCCACTCATCGCCTCTCAAGCTTAAAGGTATGAAGTGCACCCAAGGTTTTAGCCATTCTTCGTGCCATTCCCTGAAAATCGCCAACTTGTAGACTAAGCTCTGGCTCTTCAGAAATGCATAGAATCGACCACTGAAAGCATTGCCATCAATATCGAGAAGATATTTATACTTCCATGCATCTTGTTGCTTCACTTGCTTTTTGATGGTGAAGAACTGTTTCTGTGCATCACAGTCTTCAGGATCGCATTGGCCAACCATGGAGAAGAAAATGTCGAATATCTCCTTATAATCGCTTCGAGGCACCTCTTTGACTTGCCAATCTTCTGTATCCTCACCTCGATTTATGAGGATTTTTGCCTGCCCGACCGAGTTTATCTTTTGGACAACACGCTGCCGATGCTGACGTCGCCAGCCCCCATCTCGACTGAAGCCTCCTGTTGTAGACCCTCGCCAGTAGAATCTGTCCAGCTTCTTTGCCCATGGCATATCCTTTGACTGATCATAGGCAACTTTACCATACCAGTACCAAGGCGATGGGTAGAGAATGTCGTTGAAAGAAGATATCTTAGACTGGGAAAATATTGGAAATAGATCGTGAACTATGTTGAATGCATTAGGACGATCAAAGAATCCAAAAGTTTCACTAAAAGAGGGAGAATTGCAAATATCCGAGAATGCAGTCGTGTTGTGGACAAATCCAAGTTCACCAACAGAGTAGCTAGCAAGATCATCTTTCTTAACTCCATCCTCAAGCGCCCTGGCAGGACTGTCTGGAGGACATGACATTCGTGAATGGGTCCATGTCGGTTGGTGAGCAAAAACATTGAACCGAGTCGTCTTGACTTCTTTAATCTCACTATCTAGACTGCCGCTAGGAGGTGACCATGAATTCCTAGGACTGACCACAGCTTTTGCTGCTGGCATCTTCACATTTTTGGCATCATTTACCAATCGCGAAAGATCATCGTGTGGCACAACTACCCTGGGCTCGTCGTGAATGTTGAAACAAAGATCCATATCTGGTAGATATTTGACAAAACTCGCCATCATTCCCTTCGTAGCATCTCTCTGCCAGTCTCCACCACCATCCATTGTCATAACAGCTCCTTGCCGGATCAACACTGATAACAGATTGTTGTTGAATCCTTGAGCCTCTTTGGCTCGAGCCCTAATAGTTGCAGGCTTCAGACCCCAGAAAGGTGTCAAAGAGTGGTAGATTGAATCGTAATCATCTATTATCTGAACACCCTTCAATTTCGCAAACTCGTACCACTTGTCGAAGTTCGGTGGAGGTGGTATACCATATCGTCGGCGATATTCTGCAACTGCCTCGTCCAAAGTCTTCGATTGCCTTTCCAACTGGTTTGTGAAGTTCCTCTCAGCATCTTTAATGAACTGTAATATAGGATGTGCCGCGCCAACACGGCTTTCTTTCTCAACAAGAGGCTCTTGTTCACGAGTCTTGGGCCATTGTGGTGGAGGGATGGGAACTGCTGCCCCTGATGATGAAAGGTCAGAATTGCCTCGCAGATAGTATAATGATAACCCAACAAATGAAAGAAGAGCGATTAACAAAAGGAATTGTCGTGATCGCATTATTCTCCTTGTCCTCATGTCAAGGGTTTCTAGCTGGTGATCGCAGTTGATTTCATCGTTCAAATTATTCCGGCTTGATAAACTCATCTCAGCCTTGGATAACGGGGTGGGTGGTCAAGCCACATATTGCTCATGTACATGTGGCGTAAGTCATGTCTGTCGCCATGTTCAACATTTTCAGTTTGAATACTGTAATAAATAAAGAGAGGATTAATCAGTACTCCCAATATAAGCTATTCCTAAGCAATGAGCAATACGCAGAATATAGTTTATATTTATAAGTAGTATTGCAGCAAATTCACTAAGCCTACGAATACGGGATATGGCCAGAAGTTTTAATTTGTACTGTTTGGTGTAACTCGGAAATTGTCAGGCATATATGATTAAACCTGAAATACTATCCAAGGAGGTGTATATGTAACATTAAGTACTGGTTAGTTCCTCATCTTTTTCATTTATAGCTGCCTTCAATATCATATATCAACAAAAGTGGGTACATGGAGAATTTAGAATATTGCTCCATTTACATTCACAATAGAAAAATAGGCGGAGATCATAATGCTTAATTGACTTTTTGTATGAGACCTATCTATCCTTTTCTCAAAGGACTCGAGAAATGCGTAAGCAAATATCGAAGTTGGGGTATCAATGGCAGCAAAACTAGAGTTTCCTCCAAATGCTGCCTAGATAGGTACTCGTGCACATGATACTCCAAAACGCCTATTTATATGTTTTCAACAAGAATCTAGTAGAAGAAACCGATGATCTTTCCTGCAACGTGCTTGCGTCTGGCCTCCTCGTGGTCCATGATACCAGCAGAGGTGGTGAGGACGATGAATCCGAATTGACGGGATGGGAGAAGCTTGACGACCCACTTCTCAAGATCGGTGAGGCGGACATTGAATCGTGGGGAGATGACACCAGTCTTGTTGAGGCTATGAAAGGGATTAGAACCTGGGAACGAAAGTCTCGACATGGGATCTTACCGGCCATTCAATTGGATGACAATCTTTCCAGATCTGTGGTCATCGACTTCCTCGAACTCTCCAATGTAACCTGGAAATAATTAGTATATTGCGAGAGATTAAACGTGTAACGTCAGGGAGGATCAGAGAACGTGTAAGATCCTCGCAGATTTTATTCTATCGGCAACTTAAAGGACTAAGGTCTATTGAATAGAGACCGTCATCTAGTTATCATGCCGAACGGATTATAAGAAGAAAATGGGCACAAAAGGCCACTTACCGTGCTTTTGCATGACACTAAGGAACTTGACAATAACCTTGGAAGAAGGTCGGATGAGGACTTGTCGCTTTCCGGACTTCTCAGCGTTGTTGATGGCATTGAGCGCATCGTTGAGGACTGAAGTCTTAACCATTTTGGCGAATGTAGATTCTCAGATCGAAATTTGAAAAGAGGTATCTACGGAAGCGGGTGTTAGCCTTCATGGGCTTAGAGCATGGAGAGTGCCCCCAAAAGGGTTCTTCAGCTCGTCGTTAAAGAGGACGGTGGTGTCGGCATCTTCCAATTGCTACGGACGCATTGTCGACATGGTCAATTCAGAACCAAAGTTCAGATTCCATCGCAGATCAGGTAGATGCCGATTCCGTCCTCTTGCCATAGCATGAAGGAATCCCCGATGGAGCGATCGTATGATTAAGGACATACATACCTAAAGTGGTGCTAATTGCTGGTGCTGAGTATTGAGTTGTCAAATCGAGCAAATGTAGACCTCGCGAAATATTTTCTATAATTCGACGCTTGAGTGGGCTTACTAAGTCTGGCCTAGATGAGTCACGTGAGAGGCTATCGGCAAAAGTTCACCGCGCACCACACACACTTGAGGTATTTCGCTTGCGGTTGACGGACTTCTTTTTTTCCAACACCAAAATTCCACACTTCTAGGAAACTCATACATCACAAAATTCAAGATGTCTGACGGAGAAGCTGAACCCCAATCGCCTATTGAGGCATCTGAAGAGGTTGAGGTTAGCGCAGATGCATCTGCATCTAAGGGACAGAGTATGTTCAAATAGAACGGGTACTCGATATACAAAATACTAACAATGCGATAGTGAGCGTGCTCGACGCACTCAAGGGTGTTCTCAAGCTTGCACTTATGCACGACGGTCTTGCTCGCGGTTTACGTGAGGCATCCAAGGCTCTCGACAGACGTCAAGCCCACATGTGCGTCTTGAACGAAGCTTGCGAGGAGGAGGCGTACAAGAAGTTGGTGGTTGCGCTCTGCTCAGAGCACAAGATCCCTTTGATCAAGGTTCCTGACGGAAAGCAATTGGGCGAGTGGGCTGGTTTGTGTAAGTGTTTTCACATCTTGTGGTAAGGTGAAATTTGTGGCTAATTGGTCGCTATAGGTGTCTTGGATCGCGAGGGAAATGCACGCAAGGTTGTCAACTGCTCATGCGTTGTTGTCAAGGATTGGGGAGAGGAGTCTCAAGAGCGATCTATTCTTCTCAACTACTTCCAGACCGAGCAATAAACAACTAGGTCAGGATTGGAGTTTGTGGGGAATAGACTTTCTACCATTGCTGAAGTAGCTTTCCTTCTGATGTACTCTAGTTAGGATGCATAAAGGCGTGGGAATGAAACTGGCATATGGGCATATCACGAACTTTTATTGCATTAAACGGTGTGAAAAGTAATTGACTATCTTGAGTGATTTTGTTCCTTGCCCACTTCCGGCACAGCTAGCTGCGTGTGAATTGCGGAAATGCCCACTCTTGGAAGAGCTTCAATAAGTGCCCTAATTTGGAAGTCTCTTATAATACAGCTCTTACAAACCACGTACACTACTCTCGTTATTTTAAGCTTATATAGCGTGGCAAGGACTTGCTATATACTCCAGACTTTGTCACTTGCGTCCTTCTACCATTAAGATATGGTATCCAAACTCCGTTTTGACCTCTCTATAGTCAGGATTCGCTGTACTTGAAGTTCCAAGTTCGAAAGCCATTTCTTCAAACTTAGGATCCAAATCACCTCTCGATTTCCAGCCCAAAGCACCACCTTCAGAATGAAATTAGTATTCTATTCTAATCAGAGTATCAGAATTTTGCGTAGCACTCACCAGCTCTGGGCTTATCTTCAGAAAACTCCTTGGCGACTTCATCAAATTTAGCTCCAGCCTTTAATTTTGCGAGAGCCTCTTCCTTCTTGCTGAACTTCTCGCACTGTTGAGGTCTGTCAGCCAGCTCAAACCGCTCCAAATTGTGGTTGTCTTGAACTAACTAATATATGCCGGACATTGACTTGTTGAGCTGGTTTGACTTTTCCCCCCTTCTCATCTGCATCCGGTTTTCCTTTGCCTTTGGCCTTCGCTGCTCCTCCCTTCTCTCCAGATTTGCCTTTAGGTGCCATTTTCCCGAAATTTGTTTTAAAAGCATATACAATGCGACGAAGTGTGGATGAGCTGATAGAGGGGCGGCAGAAGCGGCCCCTTGGCATTTAACATCACCCTTGTTTGTGATCACATTAGTTGGTAGACGTGACTTAATTTCCTACCCTAAACCAAAATATAGTTTGAAGATTGTGAGAACGTATGTAACTCATTGTTTCTGAGTATTGTGTGAAGCTAACATTCCAATACTACGCTAACCTCCAGTATAATTGTGTCAATATTAAGCGTCACATTTTATCATTGACTATTTATAAAGTCAAACACCCATCCTACGAACCTTTTTAAACACATTTCTCTTTTATCCACCTGTAAATACATGAGAAAAAAAAGGAGTCTGAAATTTACATGCCAAACTGATGGCATGTTTGACGGCATGACTCTAAACCTATACTTATTATACAACATTGCAAAGAGGACATCCAAGCGAACTCACCTATTATGGCAGCATCTTCTAATACTCATTCATGGTTTTGATTACCATGACAAATCTATGCACAGAATTCCACTTGTGCTACTTGTGGTTATAAAGGGGGCTCAGAGCACACAGATGGACTATATAGACTTCCCAAATAATAATAACGAGAAAACTTGGAACTGAAGCATAGATAATACTACATTGGCAGTCACCTCTAATCTAACGGTAGCAATAGTGAATACCTTGACGGAGGCAACCTTGATATGGGCCATGCTATGCAGACTCTTCTTTCATAATGCCACAAACCACCTAGCGGCCACCACTAAAATCAGGCTTGTAAGTCTTAACACCAGCTGCACCCATAAGTTCGCGAAGGGCCATGGTGGCGTATTGGCTTGTACCGAGTGTAAATTTGAGGACTACAGCAATCTTGGTAGGTTTTATCTCAGGCTCTGGAATCAAAGGTGCGGTCTCAGATGGTTCCTTCATACCGTCATCCTTCTTAGCTGGCTCATTGCTGGCAATGTTATTTTCAACAGAAGTTCTATGAGCATCTGCTTCTTCCTTAGATAATTCATCGCCACCGATACCAGTTGATTTGGTAACTCGGTGACCAGTCCGGCGAGCACCATCGTCTCGTCCATTGCGATTTGGCCTACTCTTGTTAAGCTTTTCCAAATCTGTTTCGACAAGTTGCTCTGTTTCTTCGGAATATGCTTTAACCTCAAAGCTCATACTCTGTCCAGCTTGGCCAATGACTTTTCTGTAGCTTCCACTGAGACTAAAGTCCTTCTGTGCTCGACGCATGTTACCTGGGTCCAATCTTCCACCTCGGTCGCTTGCCATAAATTCCTTATAGAAGTCACCCACAGCATTGTTGGGGTATTCAATATCAAATCCAGGAGTGGGAAGCACGATATCAAATATTGTGTATTTTCCGCTCTCAACCTCCTCCATAGAGAGAGAATGTGCACGTTCGAAAAGATCGTCGTGTGTGACCGCTGTATCGTCAGCGGCAGGGCGAATCACTACTTCACCTGCCTCATCAATCTCGTCCTCTTGAATGATAGCCCTCCCTGCCTTTCTGTCTACGATTATGAGGTCTCCTTCGACGACCTTTGCACCATAACGAGCCCATCGCTCACTAGCGACAATATTCCAGACCAGCGACTGGTAGGCATGAACATACATGAGCTTTAAGTTTCGATGAATGGACTGAAGTGCTCCCAAATAACTGAGCTGAAAGTTAGCTTCTTCTCAATTGTTATACGGAGACATCTTGTGTTGTGTAGTAGTGTACAAAACAAACGAAAGGACCACTCACTCCGTAGTATGCCGACCAAGATACTGCATAACAGTTCTCTCGCCAGAATATTTTCTAGGCATCTGTTCCACTGCTTCATGTGCTCTACCAGATCTAAAAAGTTGAATTGCTTTTGCACGGTCGATGTCGTCTCGAGCAATCTTATCCGAGGATGCCGCTCCATTTGCGGCTAGTAGTGTCTATATCAAATAAATTGTCAGTAAATGTATCAGCGAAAAGAAGAGAATAGTCTGAGGTTGGTTGCACAGTGCTTCTTGTGAGAAAATATTTTGTCGAATATCCCATGATTCAAGACAAAAACACTAGTCGAGTATAGTTTCTTTATCGCGTGGAACTTACCTCTTCACTATAGTCTAGAATTCCATCTACCGCATCTTTGAAGGCTCCAGATAATATCCTCTTGCCGATTTCGTCTGTGCCAATACCAAAGGAGCCAAATCTTTGTAAACCATAGTAGTTGATGAATCCATGGGTACGCAGATGCTCGAGGGCTCCGCCGACGACTTCATTTGCAAGCTCCAGGCGGGTGTCGTTCTCTAGCGAAGTATCATCGAATCTATTGTCGGCTCCAAAATGGCAATCTCGAAGAGTGATGGTGAATTCATTCCCTTGAAGTTCGCCAAGCTCAAGTTGATGCTTGCTATACTCAAAGTTACCCACTCTAGACATTCTCAATTCTCGGTTCAATCTAGCTACCCTATCCGCATGCACACGACGGACACTCACCCGCTGCACTGTAACAGCTCTTCGGTCTTTAGTGCCAGCAAATGCAAAGTCTCTACTTTGAGTGTGCAATCTGCTAGCCAGGAATCCGATAACCTCCATGGTGTCTTTATTTTCTTTGTATAAGGAAAAGTGCAAGTATTCACCACCCAGATCTTGCCAACCAAGCTTTCCTTTAGACTGGTTTTGGCGTTGAGATTGTCCGCGCGATTGTTTCTGGGAGCGGTTCTTGTTATGGCCGTCTACATGAAGTTTCACTGGTGGTGCAGCTGTTACTTGAACAATCCCATCTTTTTGCACCTAATGATTTCATTAGTCAATAACGTTGAGCTTAGAATTGGAGTATCCAATTCTCCAAAGTATCTAATCCTGGCTTACCTCAGTCTCGAGTCTCGATTCAAAGATTCGACGCACATCTCCATGCATTTTCCCGCGTAGTGCACGATCAGTGATAGGTGGAGTATGTAAGGAACCAAAAACTGCAGGCTTCGCAGTTGGCTTGGACAGAATGCTTTTGTGAAACTCAAGCAATTTTTCCTTAAATTCAGCACCAAAATATGCAACCAATATTTCGTGGTCTTCAGGTTGAATTATGAATGCAGTGGCTTGCACATGGTCCTTGACGTGTTCCTCACCATTAGCAGAAGCAGCATTCTCCATCTTGGACCCTTCATTCTCATTTACGACCTCAGATGAAGTGGTATGCAGTTCCTGCTTAGAATCCACTGCTAAAGAAGCGTCACTTGGCTTTTTTTGCACGGTTACTTGTAGAGTCTTGCCCACTTGGATTTCCACCGCTGGCTTATCACTAACCTATCAAATAAAAGGTCAGATATAACACTAACCTGGTGGAGCTTCCTACTAGGAAAGCTCTGAGGACCAGACTTACGGTGGTTGCAACAACATGATGACCCGAGTTGTCTTCTAGCTCGACAGCATTCGAGACTTCTCCAACGGCATCGATGGGAGCGTCCTTGTACTTTGCTTTTGGAATGCTGTCATCTGTAAGATGAACAACAATTCCACCAGGCGTGATTTCATTTACCATGAAGTCAGTATATCTATATACAGTCAGTAATGTTCGTTCCACAAGGGATGCTCTGAAGCTCGGAATCGAGCTGAGAGTTTGAGGAACGAGAAAGGCTCGCAGTACAATGAGCAATCAAGAGCGATTCAAGACGGTAACGCACCTATGCTTCAGAACTCCGGTGAATCCCTTATTGGCGGAATTGACGACATGGAGAATTCCAACTTCAACCTCACGCTCGGGTTGAAAGCCCGTGGAAGACATAATTGTTCTCCTCTTGGGCAATTGTTGCACAGTTTCAGTTTGGCTAGGTTGCTCTAAAATTTGGGGGACTTCTCCACTTTCACTCAAATGAGCAGGCTGTTCCTGTTGTTGCACCTGTTGGAGCTTCTGGCGTTTAGTAGGACGAGGTTCCAGCTCGTCCTCTGCGTGGGTCTTGGCGCTAACCATTTTAGGTAATGCTCTATGCTAGTCCAACTGCTTGCAAACTAAATACTGGTGCTTTCCTGTCAATTTCACCTGCGGCCAAGTGGAAAGCTCTTGTTGAATGGCATATATGTAAAATAATTTTGTCCTAGCGGCGTCATACCTCTGCCAAGTCGTCTAAATGCCCATATGTGGTTAAAGCAGATCTTCAATATGGGGCAGGATTGTATTTGTGAACAATAAGTAGATCGTGCACCACTGTCTACTGGCTCATATTACCTCCCGTGAAGCTTTATCCATTGATGTACATTTCTTGAGGTTTACTTTCGCTTGTCAGAAATTTCACCTTTGTAGCGCTGATGCGATTGCCGTTTGAATAAGTGGATTCTGCTTGAAAACCTGGCAGTGAGTTCAAGTCAGCCATGACGGTAAACATGATTTATTAATGTCATTGATACTATGTACTCTCTATGCTCTTCCATCTAATACTCATCCTCTCATCGCGTATTTTTTGTTATACTCCCCAACCGCAATTCCAATTTTCTCATATAAGAAATTCCTACTGCTTTCCTCACTAACTGGGATGAATGGTGCATTGTAACCTCCCTTCAATGTAACCGTCAATCCAGATCTCTCCTTACTGATCGTCTGAATCTCCTTGAAAGGTACATCACTCGAGCTTGTCAGCTTCTTAGCTCTGATCTGCAAGATTCTCGAATAGGTTAACATAACAACTATGTCTTCCCTCGGTAATTCAAGATGTGCAATATAAGACTCATTGAAGTACTTTCCGTCATCGAGCTGCTTCAACCAAAATTGGCCTAAAGCCTCTCGTTGAGAATATGGTCGAACGATTCCATCTTGGTCAATGAAACGAGTCAGTCGCACCCGGTCGAGACCATCAGCATCAAATACGGTAGTAGTATTTCGGATACCTTCGCTCACGTTGGAGGCTAGATCAAAGACGCCGATTGCTGGCTTTGTCGCAAGCCCAAGCACCCCCTTGCCCACGCCTTTGAAGAATCCTGCCACACCTTCTTGCTCTGCCCCTTCAAGTGGTTTTCGGGCAAGACCTCCCACACCACTTGCCAAGCTACTAACAAAAGAGTTTGCACCTGCTGTGACACCGTAAAGCGCATGCTTTGGTCTATTTCTTGAACGTGTCATACGGCGGCGATCCTGGAATTGTTTATCCATTGTAGCTTCAGCAAGACCTTTAGCGATACTGCCAGTAACTTTCGTGAAGCTGTCTGAGAACCCGAAGACGGACTTTTTGACAAAGCTTGTTGCTCCTTTAGCAATACCGAGCCCTAGCTGTTCAGGTCGATCACCAGACATAATTAGACCTTGGTATGGTTCATAGAAGATATCTGCGACACCAGAACTGAGATTATTGAAGAGGCCAACGGGGTTCCCCAGGAAATCAGCCGACCCAACAATCTTATGGATCTGATACACAAATTCCTGACTATAATGATTTGTCATATTCTGCACCAGGACTGGTGTCGAAAGTCGAGCATTCTCAAGAATTAGAGACTTGAGTCGCACTGGAGCGTCGTTGACGTTACCAATAGCCATCGAAAGGATGTTCAAGAATATCGAAAGAGGGCTTTTTGAGGAGCTCTTATCCTCTTCAACGTTAACTTTGTCAGTGCTAACAAAAGACAGATCAAGTTGCATGGGCTGAATGTTCAAGAGCTCAAAGTAAATTTCCTGGCCACCCTGCTCCATGGTCGGCTCGGGAATATCCAAGCTGTCGTCACATAACACCCCTTCGTGCGTTTCTGACCAGCTTGCTCCGGGAACTTTCGCGAAATCAGCAAGCGCGTAAGCAAAATCCGCGTCGATCTCCAGAGTCATTTGCTGTAACAGCAGCGTGGCGTATTTGATATAGAGCACGCCGAAAGAGTCATCTTTTACACGAGTAACCTGCATGTGAACCGATGGATGCTTTTCTGTCTCGCTTGTGTTCTTGGGTACGACACTGGGGTACAAGATCATGGGGAAAATACCACCATAAAGCTGGTTGTCGACTTGAATCCATGTGACTTGAGCCGTCGCTGTCTGGTACAATTGAGATTCGGTGTAGGTAAGTTCAATACCACGAAATGTGACATAGGCTAGCTCCTTCAGCTGATGGTTAATCAGAGAGACACCAAGACCCTCAAATTTCAATTGTGCTCGTAACACCAAGGCAGTATCTTGGTTCTTAACCTCGAAACCCCCAGCAACACTGGTGGTTGACTCGTTTCGAGAGTTCTGCTTGTAAAGACTCTTTGAAACCTTGTAATTGGAAAGAATTAAGACTTGCGTAGGACCATCTGCTGCCACGTTAAGTTCGATAATTTTCTGATCTCTGGAGCCTGAACTAGCTGGTATCTTCATTGGGATTAAGTTGCCAATTTCCGCAAGCTTGACATGTCTATCCTTGCCATTCGCATTGATAATAAGCTCCTTTTGTTTTGCAGCAGGATAGTCCCATGCATAAGGCATGATGCTTCTTGGTGGTAAGCGATATCGAATTGGACGCCAACCAGAGCGATCTTCCACGTTTTCGTCATCAATATTTGGGTTTGCTTGATAGAACATGAACTCTGTATCGCTTTCATTTCGCATTGAGAATGGCCAATTTTTGGTCTCTGCACTGATATGTAAAAACAATGTTGCACCTTCAATCAGTATCTCAACTCGTATAAGCTTTTGTCGTTGGCCAGCTTTAGCGATTTTCACGTGCGTTGTACCAACGTTCGAAATGTTGAACTGAGAAGACCATTGATTGTTTACGCCTGGGAAACAGAGCGACAATTGTTTCACAGCAGATTTCTGAAGAAAGTGAAGAGGCTGTAGCGCCTGTGGTTTGAGTGTAAATAGTGCAGCTGAGCCAGGCTCTCGAACTAAGATGTCCTCAACCAAGCGGTTCTTTAGCACAAATCGAGGGGAAAGAGTAACCACTTTGGTCATCTTGTATTTGCCTTCTCCAGGCTCTATCCGAATTCCGACATGTATTTCGGTGCTGTTAGTTGCAGAAGGGAGGACAACATCAATTGTGCTTTCAATTGCGTCGAAACTCTGAGGTTTGCTCCAGTTAGACTCTCCAACCTTAAGAAGTGCACGATTTCGCTGGTCATCTGCGCCGAAAGCAAACATGTACGGAAGAGCTTTGCGTCTCTCTGAATCAGCTGCATCAGCCCGCATGCCCTGCCCAGCTGCCGTTCTTGCTTGTTGCAGAAGCGACTTTGCTTTGACATTTAATTCTAATCCGGTCTTGTTGAGGATGATATATGGGCTGTAGACAGTAACTCTGAAAGCTCCACCGCTATCGGGAATCTTGTGGTAATATAGCTTCAAGCTCAATGAGAGGCCCTCCTGATCCTTACAGATTAGATTCGACTCTTTGCGGAAGTCCTCTTGATTATTTGAATTAATAATTGCGAAGTCGCTAGCCTTGTAAGCAGTATCTTGCATATGAATGCTCATAAGAAGCAAATGAGATAACTCCACGACGTGAACCGGACTAAGGCCACCCTTGCGCAGGAAATTAGTCCAGTCTTTCTTGGTATCTTTGTCATAAATTCGATATTTGAAATCATAAGGAAGGAGATTCTCTATTTCTACCGGCGCTGAAAGGCGTATTTTCATCCACGGATAATCACTAACCTAAGTTAGCAGATGCCTAAATACGTTCTTCTATTCACATACCTGGTTCGCGGATTAGTCTTGTCATAGCTGGCGTGCATTTGGAAGTAAAATGGAGGGGTTTGTTTTCCATTTTCACCATTGCATGTCAAAGTTCGAGTTGGCCGTTTAAGGAGATCTCGCCACCACAAAAATTCGGTCGACCAAGTATAGCCAAATCCCTGGTCTGGCCGCACCAGGAGAGATTTAAGGTATGCGGCCCCGACAGGCGCAGGTCTGCTTTCTCCTGGTGCGATTTTTTCAATCTTTAGAAGGTGGCCTTCCGTAGAGTCGTAAACAGCCACTTCTACCGGTATCTGGGTGTGGTTCTCTACGAGAAGAGGGGAACGAAACGTGATATACTTGACATTGTCAGTGCCAAGAGACACATCTACTAACAAGCGATGACTTGTATTATCTCTGTTCGGTCGAAGTCGATACAACGTTTCGCCCTCTCTGTCAACGCCAATTTTGTTGACGCTATCGAAGCCACTGCCTTCAAGTCTGATCCCCACAGCTCCAGCTTTATTCAATGAAAGATTCTCCCGCATTGTTTCCCAGTCTTCAAATGACCATGGTGCTTCTTCGCCGTCTTCAAGTTTTGCCGATGTGTCATTTTCATCACCAGGAACATCTGCCCACACACTCAATTCAAAGCCTGTGTAATTACGAATTCGGTAGGGCTTCTCGTTCTCTCGTGGCTTTGAGAGCACATCCTCTTCTCCAGTCAAGAAATCGGCTGACTTTGAGGCTAAAGCAATAGTGGCAGAAGTAACAGTTACCTCCAGAGTTTTTTTCGAGATCAGTCCTATGGACATACATTTAGAATCTGTATCTTTAGATGCTTGTAGGGTGAGTTCCCAAGGCTCAACCAAGGGTTCCCATGTTGATTTAGAAAAGTTGTAAATGTTAATAAACATATCGATATGGGTATTGACACTCAGAGCACTTGACCAATCATTTGCCGTTGCGGTAAATTTCTTTACACAAAGATCTAACATCGGAAGTTCATGGCGATCACCAATCAGCACGATTCGCATTCCGTCCAAGTTAGCTGTTAGTTCTTCTTTTCGTTGAACAATCTTTTTCCCATCAGCTACTTTGTCGAGGGGGGTTGCATTAGCTACAGATTTTGGTCTTTTGACTATAGTTGATGCCCCCTTGCCACTTGCTGTTCGCCGTTTCAAGCTTCCTGATCCTGTCGTACTGAGCTGTTTCGTTTTCTCGTCCGCGGCACTAATCTTCTCGTTATTGTCGTCAGCCTCAGACAGCTCAGACGCTTTCTGAATTATTTGAAGTGCTAAGAGAATGTCTCGAAGTGACAGACGAAGTATGATTGGCTCAATGTCGATATGAAGGCTTGTGAGATCGGGCTTCGAACTATCCATAGACATTTGTAAAGAGAAGTCATCAAGTACTGGCAGTTGAGACTCTTTGAAACGGTCCATGCGACATAGGCTCATTCCCATTTGAGACACTTGGAGGGTCAGAGAATGTTGTTGTGACATGAGGACTTGCTTGATTGTAAGAACAATTGCTTCTGAGGAAGCGCTGAGTGGGTTCGCAATAAGGATTACTTGTGGGTCGACGATATTGACCCTAAAAGCAATAGACATGGATGGCTCTTCCACCTCAGAAGTATTCGGACTACGGCTTGACACCAGGGATTTGTCTTGCTGGGATACAGCTGCTGTCGTGTTTAAAGAGTCTGTCTCTGATCCATCCCCTGAAATTATAGCACTTTCGTCATCTTCAATGACAAGAGGCTCATCTGGTGTCAAACCACCGGACACAAACGCCTGAAGTGCGAATATGTAATCAAGTGCAAATATGACCTTAGGACTGTCAATTGCTACGATGGCAATCAGATTGCGTTCGTCTCCACCAGACATTGTCATGCTAGCCATGAATTGTTGCACTTCTTTGTTGCTTGACTCCATGATTTTCTTGAATTTATTTGCCACTTTTGTCCTGCTATCTTTAATCGTGAATGAGTGAATCAGCATTTCAGACTCAAGCGACCCGTCTGTCATCATCCGCAATTTGATCTTCGTGTCATCCAGAGAAAACTTGGATAAGCTGGCTGCGTCAAGATCACCTACAGGCTCGTCTTCTTTAGCTAGCACAAGCTCCAGGCCAATAGTGTGGACATGGAAAGCAAGATCAAGCTTAGTCCAGCTGTCTGGATTTTGAACTCCCAGTTCTGGCCCTAAGTCGACAATTGTGTCCTTGTCCTGGCTATGTTGAACCTCAGTTGATAATTCAGTAGATGCAGCCTTTCGGACGCTCTTTGGTACGTCCGCGATAGCCTGTTGTTCACTCTCCTCGGAATCGATTGCAAAAGTGGCTGGCACAGATTTGGCTAGCTCAAGGAGAAACTTTAGTTGGGCTTGGGTGATCCGCAGATTAGTGTCTGTCATGTTGCCTTTTATTTCCATATCAGGTCTCTTATTTCCAGCAATGTGATCTGCAAGTGTTATCAGAAAACTCAGGTTGACTTTATCAATCAGTTCAAGTTCCTCAGATCTCCCACCCTTGTAATTGAACTCCGAAGTAAGCCGAATGTTTCTGATTCCAGCAGTAAGTTGATTGGCGATTGGAGAGTCCTTAGAGTCGTCTAATGGTACAAATTTATTTTCGGCGTAAATCTCTCCCAGGTACGCTGTCAACAGATCCCGTTTTTGGCGCCCAGCAATCATCACCCGAGGGAATACAACAATTGGGGTTTTGACGTTGACGTCGAACTTAAATCTTCCAGGAGAATTCTGAATCTGGGTTGCTCGATTTGCCGCAGCTTCTCTCGCTGTGTTAAAGATTGCTTGCATTTTTCCAAACTTAACCAAGAAATCGATGATCTTTCTAAAAGGTTCTTCCACGAAGTTCAATTTGACAGAACCAGCGCTCAGAAAGACCGAACTATCGTAGCCAGGGTACGTTTCAGGGTTTTCTGCATCAAAGGTCTCATAGCGGAAATCCGCTAGCTCGTCGCCCTGGATTGTTATCAACTTCCGAAGGTTAGAATCCTCAGATGCGCCCTGATTGATATCATCTAGTAAAGTTAAATCTCCCAGCTTTGCAGCAATACGCATCGTTTTAGGGTTCAATATATGGATGCCAACATCTGCCCGGGTCAGCGATAAAGTTGCCAGACGAATCCCATCATTGTTGAGAATGAGATGCACACTCGTCAAATTAATCTTGATACGAATTGAGCCGGAATCTGTTTGCGGTGGCGTGAGAAGCTCTGATTGCGTCTCATCATCCAACCTATCTACACTGTCTTCTGATTCATTTTCAATGGCATTAGATGGCGAGTCATTGTTCGTGAATGTGATCAGAACAAAATCAAGCAATGTGAGAAGGGTCTTCCTGGTTACGATCAGGTTGATGGTGGAGACGTCCACATCAATATTGATTTCAACGCCCTCATACTTGGGCATGAATTCTGGCGATTCTGGTTTGACTTTCACAATTTTGATTCGAATGAGATCCTTTTTGTCTTTGGCATCTTCAGTACGATCCCCAGAGGATATGATCGATTTGAACTCCGCAGAAGGGTTTTCCACGTAGTCATCAACAACGAGCGATCCAAGGGAAGGCTCGATAACAAGGTCGTATGGGCGTACATACATATCCAAGGCGAAATTTTCAGCAACAGCCTCTACTAGAAGTTGATCAGGCTTTTCTCCGTTTGGATCGCTTCTATACATCGACCCTTGGAGACGGTCCACTTTGAATTTGAGCTCAATGTATCTCTGCAAAATTCTCAGGCTTTCATCAACATTTCCAGCAGAAGCATCCTGGAACACAGCTTCATCATCGTCATCGTCATCATCAGAATCAGGAAGTATTACCGCCTCCTGAGTAGAAAATTTGAATGATGTAGATGCAGAGCGCTCACGAGTCTTATCGGATTTGGTAGATATGGCACTTTGCGGTCGAGGGCGTTTTGGTTTTTCCGCTAGCTTCGATTGGGAAGCTTGTGCGGGCAGTTCATCTGCATCAAAGTTTGGAATTGCGACATTGATGATCGTCATCAAGTTTTTGTATTTTCTGTCAGAAAGCACTGCATGTAAGACCGGAAGATTTCCAGACACCCGAACTTTTGGTACGTTTGGGGCCTTCGGGATGATGGAGAGCTCGACTATAAAATCGACGTTGATTTTCTCCACTATGTGCATAGACTTTGATTCGTCTCTCTTCACCAGCTGTGCTTTAGTCTCTTCTATAGAAGTCCCTATCAGTAGTTGTGTTGATGACAACTTGACTAGAAACTTGTCGTACATTAACGATTCTAATCGTTCAAGGTCTTCAGCGGTATAAGACTGTCTCTGTTTTGCTTGTATTTCCTTCATGGTGTCATGGTCAACAAGCTTACTTTGCACACTGATATGACCTGCATCGAGAATCATGCACACTGAAGTCTTCGTAGTGATACTTTCCGGAATAATGAGCAGAGGGGCCTGGAGATCCAACTTAGCATTCAATGTCTTGTGCTCTTCCAAAACAAACTCAAGGCCTGCTCTTGTCTGCTGTCGCAAACCTTCCACCGTCGCACCAGCACTTTCCATAAGAGCTGCAATGGATTCCATGTGTCGCTCTGGAGGTCTAAAAAACTGTGTGATCCCGACAAGGAAGTATGGATTCCATATTATCTCTAGAGGCTTAAGTTTTGCTGTTAATGCCAAATCACTGGTGCCATCCAGTGGCTTCTTCTCAAACTGAAATTCGAAGAATGGATCTGTGACATCGACAACATCTTCGTCTGCGCCATCAACCTGTAACCTTTGAAGAGGCTCGTTTGGTGCATCTTTAACGCGCACAATTTGAGTGAACAAACTATCAGGGGTGGTCCCATCATTAACTCTCAGTCCACCTAATTTAACATCCGCTAGAAAAGAATCTTCGGGGCGGATAAGAGTTTTTGCTCGAAACCCGTCAAAATATAAACTGAGCACCTCTACTACATTCTTGTGCGGGTCACGCTTGAGAGTGAAACTGCCAGTGTTAAGAGAAGCATCGATTTGAAATTTGATGGAATCCTTTTGCCATGTTTCATCGTCGGCGACAGCTGCCTTTTCGTCATAATCGATGGCATCATACAGTTCTTGACGTTGGTCCTCAGTGATTTCAATCTCAGGTTCTTGTTCGTGATCCTCTTGCTTTGAGCCCCATGCCCAAGCTATCCAACCTTGTTTCTGCGGCTCTTTCTTTACACCAACATTTTCTTTTCTGAGCTGCTTCCTTGCAAGGGTTCTCCAAAATCGGATATCTTCAAGGTTCAGTTTCTCCTCTAGGGTTTCAATCTCAAGCACTTCTTCGGGGGTGAGTTGCTCTGTTTGCTTTTTCTTTTTCTTGAAGAGCTCTATATACCGAATTCGATTGTCTCTTCTCTCTCTAAAGAATTCCCATGACCAGCGATGATTCCGCTCGTGAATTTTGCTCAAAACTGCATCTCCAGCAAACTTAAGCCATGCCTTTGGGTCCTCTTTTGGACTAACGCCTTTCGGTTGTAATTTCTTATATTCGCGGTGGCGATCAAAGATACGGAATGTGTCTACCAACATTAGGGCATCTCGAAATTGGGTATCATCTAGCACCAGCCCTATCTCATCAAATACTAGCCCGGCTGATATCTTGGGCTTGTCTAGAGTGCCAGAGTTATTAATCTCGATTTTAGCGTGACCGCTGACTGGTTTCAATATGAATTGATTATTTGCAAGGTCCAGCTTTTGGTCCTTCACATTCATCTCCCTAAATTTTGATACCATACCATCATGCTTAGCATCAGTTTCTTCTGTCTCAGATTCTTTCCCGCTGCTTAACAACTCCGTGTCGGTGTTCCAATACATGGTTAGTGCACTTAAATCTGCAACTTTATGAGTAAGCCCATTCGCATCTTGTATGAAAGCTGGCTTCCATTGACCATCAGTGCTCTTAGCGCTGAATTCGTCTAATGTTAAGCCAAGACTGAAGGGGTGACCAGTGTTTGATATCGAGTCTTCATAGCGTACATGTATGTTTTTGACCGTTATTTGGAGATTGTCGATAACCTTCGTGATCAAGCTTTCCGTGAACCCTTTGTTCTTCTTCTGCTCTTCTTGGCTCATGCCCTCCAGTTTACGTGCGGCTAACATCTCATCATCGACAAGTTTTCCGCGCTTAACGTCCAGCCTTCTCCGTTCCTCTTCATCAGCATCATACTTGGACTCTTCCTTTGGGGCGGCAAGGAGGAAGACATCTTCGATAGTTATTTGAACTGGCGCACCTCCTAGGTTCGACCAAGGAATCTTCAATGTGAGTGCTCCTAGATGGCCATGCACCACATTTATAGGGAGATCGAATGCATCTAGAGCCTCTCGTTTTAGGTGAAGATTGTCTAGCCTGACGTCTCCCGACCAGATGCCAACCTTGAGTTGCTTCGGATTGAAATTGCTTATGTACTGCCCTAGGAACTTGTTGAGCAGCGTTGCTACAAGTCCTTCCAACATTTTGTATTATGTCGCCGTCACCCAGGCGGGAACACGGGGGTAGTTCTCTGTGTCCGGAATGATTCCGTCCGCATCTGCCAAGCAGTAGAAGTGTTCTATGTGATTCAAGTCATTACATTCATGATTCTGAGGAGCTTAGCTGCGTGGTTTAGAACGGTAAGAGGCGGAATGTGTCGATGTTGGGGTTCTAGATAGGACGCCCCGCTATATGGCAGAACAATTAGACCAGGCTTCGTTGATGAGGTGGTTGTCAGATGGCTATACCTTGAAATTCAGTAGAGTCACTATGGGTTCTCTGAAGCAGATGAGAGTGAGGCTGGGATACAAGAGGTTTCAAGCCTTACACACAATTATTTCGGAAGGACGATCTCAACAGTAACAAGAAATTGGGGTGATGGTGGGCGTAAGCTTCAAAATGCGATGCCCATGTCGTGGCATGCCACTTGCATGCTTTAACTTCGCTCCACTCCATCATGCTTGGCAGCAGCTACGTCACCAATTTTGGGGAAGGTGACGGACGTACAGTTCCTGGTAAGCTACCGTAACTAATAATAAGCTACGTACTGTACTGCATGTACTGTAGGACTACAATAATCAGGGTCACTTACAACAGGATTTCTACTCTTCCTCCTCCTCTTTATCGTACATACTATATTCTAATTTGCGCACCAAACTCTACCCTTTTCTCCAGTTAGATCCCCCAGTTCTAATTCCAGCCCCTCTGCTTACATGACACTTGCAATCACAGTACATGCTTGACTTTAGCTTCAATCCTTGAAGCTCTCTTCTCTACAACTAATTTGTGCTGTGGGGGAAACTTCCCTCCTCCCGGATCACCGTGATATTTTCTTACAACACGATCACAATGCTCAGATCTACTGCTACACGAGTATGTGAATTCCAAATATAACGGGAATTGAGATGACACTTTCCACCGCCCTTAGCTATTGATCCTCACAGCTCTGGCTAACCCTTCTTCTGCAGGCCCTCACTAGAAGCCTAACCAAAGCTCCATCCCTACAACCTGGCTATCGTGCTGCTTCAACGTATCGGAATGCTTCTCCACTACAGCAATTAAATACTAAGCGTCCGCGAACCCCTCTATTGGCTCGTCCATCCGTATGTTTGGGCTTTGCTACTACTAAATCCGGCACACCTGTGGATAAAATCGATTCAAAACTAGAGAAGAAAATAGCAGAGAGCCCAGTTGAAGCGGACCCAGAGAGCATTTCCAGCGGGTCATCCGTTCGTCATGTCTTCGAGGGTAGCGGAGAAAACAAGCAAGCAGAAAAGGTTGGATCGTTGAAAGCAGATATAGAGACGATAAAAGAGACGTTCGCCCTTACAGAGGTTCCTAAGGAGTCGCTGTACATTGGCGCAGCTGGTGTTATACCATATGCTGCCACGTCTCTCTCTACTGTCGTGAGTAATTCTCAGCAGGCTGTGAACCAATTCTATTGGATATTTCCACAGTGTTACTTTGTTTTCTTTTTGCTAATACCAAGTAGTTACTAGCTGTCGAGATAAAGCATATACATTCGACTGGCACTGGATATATGGTAAGTTATATGATGAAAGTGTATGGGTAACATCAACGTGTGTTGTCTTTCAACACCGAACCGTGTTGATGGATGAGACATGCTGATGTACTAGAAGTAAGGGAGCATCTAACGACTAACCGCTTTTATGTTAGTTTACCGCTGATACTGCTCACCAACTTTTGGACTGGATCACACCGATTCAGATCGGTTATGGTGCCGTGGTAAGTGATTACTGTGTAGGCACTTATAAGTCTGTTACTAATAAATGGTTAGATACTTTCATTCCTGGGAGCGATCCACTGGGGCTTAGGTACGCCAAAGTTCATTTTCTATGCATTCCAGAATTATGTTCTATAATTTGGTTTAGATAGCCGTTTTAAACAAATCCGTGGCAAATAAAGATTCACATAAGTAGTGAATTTGGCTAACAATTCGATGATAGAGTACGCTGGATATGGTGGATACCACAGTTATCGGCGGTACATGTATGGAGTTATTGCGCCTGCAGTTGCGTGGCCCACAATCTTCATGCCTGTCGAATATGCACTTATCACTCAATTTACCGCATTCACATTCCTGTACTTTGCAGATGCCCGCGCTACTGTAAGTCACATATGATTTGGAAGATGTTGAGGTTTGTGTAGATTATATACTCATTTGTGTTCTTCTAACAGGTCAGAGGCTGGTTTCCACCATGGTACTCTACATACCGCTTTGTTCTAACCTTCCTTGTTGGAGCTTCAATTGTAATCAGCTTGGTTGGGTAAGTTAACTCACAGTAAAAGCTAATTTGCGATCGCTAAGTTCTTTATAGTCGAGGACAAATAGTCTCACATGATGCAACACTAAAGAAACCCGCCGACTACGTCAAGGAAGATCGTGATGCTCAATGGGTCGCATTAGAGCGGGAAGAAAAGGAGAGGCGCAAAAAGTTAGCCGAAGAAGAGGCTAAAGAAGAGGAAGATGAGAAAGAAGAAGAGGTTGAAGATGAAGAGAAGGATGGTGAATCAGAGGACGATGGAAAGAAAGGCGATAAGGGAACAGACAAGAAGACAGACAAGAAGAGTGACAAGGCTGACAAGAAGGAGGAAAAGAAGTGACACAATGTATGAGAGTCTGTAGTGTATGAAAGAGAATAAGAATGCTTCCTATTCTGTTATGGAGGCTGCCACCTCTCAGCTATTGACTGGACTTGCTTACAAAATCATGCGATGGTACTAATGGAAATGTTAGATCATTTAATTAGTTTCTTAAACAGTTACTAGATAAGTTTTATATATTTATGTAAGCCGTTCCTCAAATGTGTGCATAAAGTCGCTGCAGCCAACATATATATTCATCTTCTGACTAATAAGACTAACTCTCACCTTGACCCACTCAGTCAGCCATGACCCCTTAATAAGCGAGATTGGTTATGGGTGCGAGAAAATCAACTTTACTATGTCACACAATCAGTTCTTAGGTCAGAAGGTTACCGGCATACCGGCCCCCAGAGTGGATTTCTGAAAGACTATTTTAGCTAAGACTCTTGTGATGGGTTTGTTATAATAGACATACCAATTTATATATGCCAAGTTCGCAGATTGAAAATTAGTTATTAACTCATTAGACTGTCTGCATGAATTCTTTGCCCAGTACGTAACCCTGTTGACACGATATTCATCTCTTGTAGATATCAACTCAACTGGACGCCTGTCTTATCAAAGGTTTTCTTATATTTTGGATTTGAACCCAGACGAGGCTGACTGCCAAGACTGCACAGACCGAAATGGAGGCGCGTAGCCTTTTGAAACAATTGAAACGAACTATCACTACAAAATGCACCTCACCGGGCTCAGGGGACTTTCGTCTCATCTTTCCCCACCTCTTAAGAAGATCATGCCAGGTCTCTTGATTTTCTCCTTCCTTCATAATTATTCCAATTTCAAACCTACACGTTATACCGGCTATGACATCTCGACCACATAACTCAGAGCTCTCATGGGCGAAGCCTCTCTCTATCGACCTCCTCATTAAGGTGCTCAATGTAACCTTCCTCCATCCGTTCGTGGCATGGATGATACCACTTTGCATGCGTGCGCAAGCTACGCCTTGGATGGACACAGCTATGCAGGTGGCTTTAGGTTATGCCTCATTCTTGACCATGATGTTCTTCCTCGGAGTGCTTAATAGACAAATCGCATATTCAAAACCGCGCAAAGTGGATCTCTCAGAGGAAGTCATCGTGATAACCGGAGGTGCCAGTGGGCTAGGGCTATTGATTGCAGAAGTGTATGGGATGAGGGGAGCTTCAGTTGCCGTATTGGATGTGAAGGAGCTGGAATCGGGAGAGGCGCGGGGAGTCTCTTCTTATAAGTGTGATATCGGAGACAAGGAGCAGCTTAAGCGCGTTGCGGTAGAGATCGAGAGAGATGTAAGAGAGACTTGCCCATTATCATGTATAATTGCTAACAATTTATAGCTTGGTACCCCAACAATCCTTATAAACAATGCTGCAATCGTCAATGGAAAGTCTATACTCGAGCTTTCCATCGAGGAAATCGAGAAGACTTTTCAAGTTAATCTTTTGTCACACTTCTACACTATAAAGACCTTTCTCCCAGGAATGATCCGGACTGGTGCCGGAACTATTGTTACCATCTCTAGCGTTCTGGGCCAAATTCCTGTAGCTCAACTAACGGATTACTGCGCTTCGAAAGCAGCAGTCACAGCTATGCACAAGGCTTTAGTTTCGGAGCTGAACTTTACTGCCCCTAGTATCAAGACCATCCTGGTGACCCCTGGGCAGCTCAGTACACCTCTATTCAACGGTGTACAGACTCCTTCCTCGTTCCTTGGCCCAGTTTTGGAACCAGTGGATGTTGCTAAGGAAGTCATTGCTGCTATCGATGCTGGATCGAGTACGGATTTGGCTATGCCTTTCTACTCTAGATGGGCAGATTGGATGAATGTTTGCCCCGTTGGCGTGCAAGCATTGTTGAGGAAAGTGGGTGGTATTGACACTGCCATGCGTACCTTTCAAGGGCGGAAAGAAGGACTAGGCCAGAAGGATCCTCTGATATAGAGAAAAGCTGGAGATACAGGTGCTGGCACCTTGTGTATAATGTACCCTATGTATAGATGGCCGCACTGAACATAGCTTTAAACAATAATACCATATTTACCCAACTTATCTAAAACTTGTTTCACTGGAAAATGAGCTCGAATTCTACATGTTATGTTTCTATCAATTTTAATCACCATAGATTCTCAATGTCACGTGGTGCCAATCAAAAAAAGTTAAGGCTTTCGACGCGGGTTTAGAATTCAACGCGCAGCTCAAGCTATATTCTTCACAACCTCACATAGCTCAACACAGTGAAGTTTTCTCATCAGGGTGCCGAATCAACAATCGAATATCCAATTGTGTTCTCTCCGAATCGTTTTTCAAGATGCAGGCGCCTGTGGTGGTTATGAGTAAGTTCTCTTAGGCCTCAAGCAGATAGATTCCCTGCTCTCCTGGAGTCTTCCAGGTGGCCATTTAATTAATGAGTATCCAGATACCCAAGCCGGTGATAGGCAGACGGGAAGAAAAGCTCAGATGTCAAATATCACAGCAGCAAAAACGTAAGATAACAAGCTATTGGCTTCAACAAGGCTTTAAAGCACGCAGCTAATTCGACACAGCGTTGCGGATATTATTCGGTCATGTTTAGGTCCCAAAGCTATGCTGAAGATGTTATTGGATCCTATGGGGGGTATTGTCCTGACAAATGATGGACATGCCATCCTTCGAGAAATCGAGGTTTCGCACCCAGCGGCGAAGAGCATGATCGAGTTGAGCAGAACACAAGATGAGGAGGTTGGAGATGGAACTACAACTGTGATCATCCTAGGTATGCAAATAGACAAATTTCAAGAATGGTAAACTAACATTTCGATAGCTGGTGAGATTCTTGCACAAGCCATTCCTCAACTAGAACGAAATATTCACCCTGTTGTTATCATTTCGGCTTTCAAGCGTGCTCTCAAAGATGCTCTGGAGATCATCGAGGAAATTTCTCTGCCAGTCGACATCAACGACGACAAGGCTATGTACCAACTCATCTCCTCCTCCATCGGAACGAAATTCGTCTCTAGATGGTCAGAACTCATGTGCAGCTTAGCACTAAAGGCAGTTCGAACGGTTACCCATGAGATTGGAGGAGGAAAGAAAGAGGTTGATATCAAGCGTTACGCAAGAGTAGAAAAGGTTCCCGGAGGAGAAATCGAGGATAGCAGAGTCTTGGACGGCGTTATGCTCAACAAGGATATCACACATCCTAAGATGAGAAGAAGGATAGAGAACCCTAGAATCATTCTTTTGGACTGCACGCTAGAGTATAAGAAAGGTGAATCACAAACCAACATTGAGATCAGCAAGGAGGACGACTGGAATAAGATCTTGCAGATTGAGGAGACGCAAGTCAAACTTATGTGTGATGCTATTTTGGCTTTGAACCCCGATTTAGTCATAACTGAAAAGGGTGTTTCTGGTATGTTATAGTCCTCATCTGGGAAATCATGCTAATTTGAATAGATTTGGCACAACATTACTTGATGAAGGGCAATGTCACAGCACTTCGTCGTGTCAGAAAGACGGACAACAACAGAATAGCTCGGGCTACCGGAGCGACTGTTGTAAACCGGGTTGATGATCTTCAAGAATCCGATGTAGGAACTCAATGTGGACTTTTCGAAATCGAGAAGATTGGTGACGAATACTTTACCTTCCTCACCAAATGTAAAACACCCAAGGCATGCACGATTCTTTTAAGAGGACCATCAAAGGACATATTAAACGAAATCGACAGGAATTTGGCCGACGCTATGGCTGTTGCCCGAAATGTCATGTTCCACCCAAGATTGTCGCCTGGTGGAGGAGCTACTGAGATGGCTGTTGCTGTTAGGTTGGGGCAATTGGCAAAGAGCATCGAAGGCGTTCAGCAATGGCCATACAAAGCAATTGCGGAAGCTATGGAAGTCATCCCAAGAACTCTCATCCAGAATGCGGGTGCTAGTCCTATCAGAGTCTTGACTGCATTGAGGGCTAAGCACGCAGAGGGAAGCAGTTCGTGGGGTATTGATGGTGACAAGGGTACACTCGCGGACATGAACGAATATGGTGTTTGGGAGCCAGAGGCAGTCAAGCTTCAAAGTATCAAGACAGCTATTGAGGTATGTACTTTCCGATTCTTTCTAATTGATTTTAAGCTAACAACTCCAAGTCCGCATGCCTACTACTGAGGGTAGATGATATTTGCAGCGCGAAAGCAGCCCGTCAAGCTGGAGGGGGAGGTGGTGGAGAATAGTAGAGGCTTTGGTTGATGGTTGTGTATTGAAAGGCGAAGAATTTGCAGAGGCATACTCGTGTAATATACCATAGAAGAATCTGATCATGGCAAACAATAGATTGGTGTAGTACCAATTAGTATCACCATGTACGTGACACATCCGACACCCTAGTATGTTGGATGTTGAAGCAACCCGTGTAGAATAGGCCATTTCTTTTTCCCTGTACATTGTTCCTAGGTGACGGCCTGCCACTCAATCTTCATCGTGTATAGTCAGCCCAACCTCTTCCTTCACTTCCGTACCCTCGACACTATCTGTACCATCTTCATTCAGCCCAGCCGTATTATTAACCCTAGCCTTCAACCCACTCCCAACCTTCCCCTCCCCAGACCCTCCCTTCTTCCCTTTCTTATTCTTCAACCTCTCTCTCTTCTCCCTATTCTTCCTCGTCTTCTCCCTATCTCTTTCCTCCCTCTCCCTCTTTTCACGTTCCCACTTCTCACCTTCCTCCTCCTCCCGAACTTCTTCATTCATCGCCCTCAACCTCTCATATTCCCTCCTTCGACTAGCCTTATAAACATGGAACTCTCCGGACCCGGCACCAGCGCTGGAGCCTTGTACATTTGCAACGATTTCGGGAGGTTGCCCATGAGGAAGAGATTTAGAGGCGTTCGAGGAAGGGAGCGCAATTTCGCGATCGGGCTTGGAGAACAGGGCTGAGAGGGAGGCAGCTTGTGCTGAGATGGGAGTCTCAATCGCGCGCTTTTTGAGAGGACGTTTGGAACGGGGGTCGGCGGAGGTAGGGACGGATTCTGGGATATTTTCGGACATTTTGGCTGATTTGAGATTGGCAGTCTTCACATTAAGCTTGTCGAGTGCGATGGTGTGGGTTGAGTATTCAAATGTGTCTGTAGCATCCAGTCGTCATGGTTTTCATTAAGTATGGATATGTATTAAGATGTGAAGGTAAATGTGAAAGGAACTGGCACAGGATTTAAGAGAGCCCTCTCAGCCTTGCCGACAAGCTTTGCTGGTATTTACCAGTTCAACGTGGAAGCGAGAACCTTAAACAGCACGACAAAGGATGCTACAACTACTAATTTAGATACAACTAATGTGTGCATCTATTTACAAGGGAAAATGAGATTAAAGGTCTAACTTCTCTTCATGGTGATGCTAAGTCAAGAGGAATGCGAAGATTTCAAAATTCGACCTACCTACAAAGTGCTCCCGAACTTTTGCTCACCAGCCACACGATTGCCACTACGTTATCGCACGATAAGGCGATAAGCCAATATGTGTATGAGTGTGCATCTAGAGTGTTGGAGGGGTCAAAACACGAAACATGGTGAGACAACTCTTCTGGACACGGCCACAAGCATAGCTATTTGTTCCAAATCCCAAATTTACATTAATTCTAGCCAGTTCTATAACTTTTCTTCACTGTTACACCCTGCAATACCTCTATTCTCAATAAATATAGATCCTCAGGTGAACAGATATGGGGCAGCCTCGTATGATCATTCTGATCAGACATGCTCAATCAGAAGGAAATAGTAAGTCTCAGATACAAGCAGCCAGAGACGGCGGGATAGTACTTGCACTTTCAGAAAGCCGTTGCTAATCCACCTTAGAAAATAGAGATATACACCAGACCATTCCTGACCACAGAGTCAAACTCACCCCAGAAGGTTGGACACAGGCAAAAGAAGCCGGCCACCGTCTGCGAGCTCTCCTCAAACCTGATGATACCCTCCATTTCTTCACCTCACCTTATCGTCGAACTCGAGAGACAACCGAAGGTATACTTTCTACCCTAACTTCTGACGAGCCCTCACCATCGCCTTTTCCTCGCCAAAGCATTAAAGTATACGAAGAACCTCGTCTGCGAGAGCAGGATTTTGGAAACTTTCAGCCATGTAGCGCGGAGATGGAGAGGATGTGGCAGGAGAGGGCAGATTATGGACATTTCTTTTATCGAATTCCAGATGGAGAATCTGCGGCTGATGCATATGATCGTGTGAGTGGGTTCAATGAAAGCTTGTGGAGACAATTCGGTGAGGATGATTGTGCAAGTGTTTGCGTACTAGGTAAGTTCCCTACCATACATTCTACCCAGAATTCAAGTACTGATAGGTAATAGTGACTCATGGACTGATGAGTCGAATTTTCCTGATGAAATGGTACCATTTCAGTGTCGAATATTTCGAGGACCTGCGTAATGTTAACCACTGCGAGTTTCTCATCATGCGGAGAAAAGCAGATTCGGGGAAGTACCTCCTTGAAAACAACCTTCGAACCTGGTCCGAACTCAAGCGCGAGCGTTTAGCAGCTGCCATGAAGGACAAGGACAAGAATAGCATTGTCTCCACCGCAACAGAAAAAGATCAAGAAAAGGAAAGGAAGCTCGAGATGGGCTCAAGCCCAGTGAATGTCCCGACACGCAAGAAGTGGGGAGGTTGCCCAAATGGTTGTGACCATGGGAAACATTCATATAGGAAAGAAAATAGCATGCATGCGATGCAGAAGAATGGCAAGACAACTCCTAGTACATCTCCAACTTTAGCAGCTCCAGATCTTCTCCTGCGGCGAACAACTACACAACGCAGATGGCAGAGCTCCAGTGACGAAGATGAAGACGATCCACGTGGTCACGTGGGACCGCCGATGGCAGTAGATGTACAGAAAAGTCTTGATGAGATAGTTTCTAGTCCTGATGGAACACCCTCATTTATATCTGTTGAGGATCGCCTACGCAGCCGCATGAAGTCACCTAAGAATACTCTTCTTTCTCCAGGTCGAGATTTCGGCGGTAGCAATAGTGGTCAATCTGACACAGAGTTTAGTCAGGAAGAAGATGTGAGGAAGCGCGCAGCAAAAGGTACCGTGACGACGAGCTTGCTGGGCCGTAAGAAGTTGCGGGAAGAGAGTGGTATGGGTCGGCACGCTCTGGCCGATGCTCTAGGTGATCAAAGCGATGTTGGTAGTGATGCAGGCAGTGAACTTGAAGATTTGGCCGAGGAAGAGAGGTTGGATAAGAGTCTGAAGGGAAGCATATACTAGGGTAATCTGGTCTGAGGATGAACTTTTGACTTTGAGTGTTGAACTCGTGCTGTGCGTGCATTAGCGAAAATAGTCATTGCTTGATTGGGTTTAAAAATAAGCATATCCATTAGAAACCCCCAATTTTTGGGATGATTAGAATAGGGAACTAGTCAAAACTCGGTCACACAAAAATTTCCTTGTACCGCTATCCATGCCAACCGCTTGTTTTGAAAAAGGGGTTTTGTTTACTGTTAAGCGACGGCCCTATAGGAGAGGAGAACCCCGACGTACAATACCTTTTTCCCGCCAGCTGTTCACGCTTTCCAAATTGCTCTCCTGAAATGTACTCTCCTGTCTACTGGGGCTCCCTTCCATCACCATCCATTCCAATATCTCTAGGTTCTTGGATTGCCGCCTGCAAGTGCAGAGCTGGTCTTAGATACCAAACCATCTATTCATTTGAATTTATGGAGTTTTGGAAAGGTTCCGACGAAACTTAGGGAACTCAAGTAACCTAAAAGATGAGAATTGTGGAATTTGTAACATTATACCTCAAAAATCCAAGGTAGAAAGTAGGGATATGCATATACTAAGAACTATATTTGTAGTACAACGTTTAGAGCATTATCTTCAACAGTAATACTCAATTTGGATTTGGATTTTGACACCTTCTGAGAAACTTCACGAGGAACTTCTCTATGCTATGCAAGCCACGTAAAACGTCAAGGACGATATATTAGTATCTATATTCGATTACGACCCTTGGGTTCATAGAGCAAAACTGTGCTGTGATAAAGCCGATTCAAAGGTACGCTGGTACAGCAACGAAGTCAAAACATATTATAATTGATATTTTTCCTTCGTAGTTTGTGTCTAAGTCAGTGAGTTCTGTTCATCTTCTGAATTAGGTCAGCGAATCAATCGTTTCCTCTTTTAAGACAAGTACCAAGCATCGCCCCCCATCATTGTGATGAACTCATCCCAACAGTCTGCAGATTTAACCCTGGATGTTATTCAGGAAAACCATTGCACACCATGGCACCCCACCAGGGCTAGAATTAACTACTCTGGACGTCTCTAGCATCGATTCTTGAGTCCCAAGACCTGATTTGAAGAATAACATGCTTGTCCCAGCGCCAAATCAATTCATCTCTGTGAGCTTAACGACACCACCCTTCCTAATCCACTTCCAGGTCTCATCATCACAACCTCAGCAATGTTCGTCTCGACCTCCTCGTTATCATATTTTACTCTGAAACAAGATAAGCACATAGAAGTCGTGCTCTGCGCCCACCACTGAGATATTTTCTCTCTTATGTTATTGAGCTCACACTTCCAACACCGTGAAGCGTTAGGGTAGCCGTTTTGATTCATGATTGCCAAAGAGCTGTTTACTATCCAGGAGTTGTCAGATTTAGCAGGTCATAACTCATTTGAGCGATATCTTTGGATAGATTGGATAGACTGTGTACTCACTGCCAAAAGTAGGGGATGGTGGATACCGAGGACAGAGCGCGCCGGACATTAGATGCGTAGTTGAAATTGAGTTGGCATTACCAAGGACCCTCGAATCTGATAGACGATCTTGAAATGATTGTCGAGAAGTAGAACGACTTCTCCAGGGATGAGAAAGACGATCAAGGAATGGTCTGTCTTCTACTAACTGTTCATACTGACTGCACCGGCTTGGGGGAGGGTTATCTGGAACTTTCGACGATCCATTCCGACTATGTTTATGGGTACATGGTTTGTGTTTTGGAAGTTTATACAAAGATGATGGAGTATATGCCAGGTGCGATGATGGTGGAGTAGCTTGATATGCTGTGCTGATATCGACATTAGTTCTGATGCCGATTGAGCCAGCTGGAGGTGCTGCAATTGGCGTAGATGTTCGTGTTTGACCTGGCATTTGCTTTACAGCAGGATTGCGTCGATGAGAAACTCCGAAGATAGTCTGAAGTGGTCCTGGGCCGCTTATTGGTTTCGAGGCGACTGATGTACTTACGAACTGATTGGAGAATGCGGATGGCTCATCTGGCGCACGAAGAAATGGGTGCTTGTTCATTGGACCGTATGCACTACGTGGTGGTCTATATCTTGACATTGTGATGTTTGTTATTGGGAGGGATCCAGCATGGATCCGAGTGGAAGTAGAATGACTTGTTACAGGTAGAGCGAATAGTCGATGAAGCAGACTTGGGCGAGATACTTGGGGGACTGCGCTGTGAATTCGACCCATCTGATGTTGGTCCCAGGACGGCATTCCTGGAGGTGTAGAGGCACGGATCGGAGGATTGCTGAGTGGAGACTTTGGCTCTGCATATATATTACATACAGGCTGCGTTTGGTTCTCGTTCATTGCAATAGCTTCATCATATGACTCACAAGCCTTTGCAATATCACCAGTACTGAAAGATTTCTTTCGTCGTGGATTATTAGCTGACAAAGAAAAGGACGCTTTGGTTTCGGACGCTGTGATGGTGCCAGTGCTTTTCTTTTCTGTAATAGTGGACAACAATGTACCTTTGCCATAACGAAAATTCGAGTCATTGGCAGCTGCTGTGAGAGTTGGGAGTAATGCTGAATTTTTCTCTATTCCTGGATGGAGTTCTTCGCCAACCACAGTCTGACCTATGGTTCTAACACTCAGAGGCGCGAGGTTTAACCCATGTACGGTAGCTGTCAGCCATGATTCTAGACTGGGAGCATTTCCAGTTTCATCGCTATTTGTATTTGAAATATGATATGCTTCATAGATAGAATCATGAAGACTTGGTATTTCTTCCGATGAGTCTATTTGACCTCGTCCGTGAAACGAGGGCATTCTTCGAACCTGATTGAAAGGTAATGGCTGTGTTCTAGGGTCTTCAAAGTTTAGTATTAAAAGGTCTCCATATCTTTTGCGCAAATCAAAGACCCATTCATTCAGCCGTCGCAATCAAGTCTTGTAAAACTCACTAGTAGAAGAAGTCACTTGCTGTAGAGCTTTTCTGGGCAGTGAAGGAAAGACTTCGAGCTCTCTTCGTACGCATGTTGAATCCATGTTGAATACCCAAAATTGGTACAGGCTATTAAATGGTTCGTAAGAAGCTCTTCTATAAAGCTACTCAAATCACGAAGTGTCAAAAGATTTTCGTAGAGGAAGGAAGCGTAGCTCAGCTCAGCTCATCTCAGCTCAACGAGAAAGAACATGTACAAACGAACATGAAGTAAGAACGAAGTATGCTCTTGCCAAATGTAATCACGAATAAGGTCGAAGAAACAAGGATACACATTGTCTTGAACTTGCCATCCACTGGTCCTAAAATCCAAGTTACGAAGACGATATAAATGCACAGTGAGTGGCGTTAAACTCATTTGAAAGAATTCGGAGTGTCAGTGTCGGAACTATAACACAAAATATTGGATTTTGTGACTTTCAAATTGTTCAAAATTCAAGTTTTCTTATTGAGTATTATCAATGCCAGCCCATACCACCAACGCCGATTGCTATGCTAGAGAAACCAAATTGTATCACACTACCTGCTCACAGGGCTTCTGCACTTTCCGCCACAAACGCCTTCTTGTAATCAGCCAAGGCTTTGAGTAGGGTTTTGACGATTGGCTCCATCATCTCTTTAACTACTTTTTCTCCACCTCCTACTGAGCTTGGATTCCATTGGATTTTCTTTTGCGTCCTGTTGTAAACATCTTTGATGTGTTGTCTATGCCTCGCTATTGTTTCTTGCCTTTCCTTCTCGGCATCGGCAGCAACAGCGTTTATCCTACCCATTGCACGGTCAAGGCTCTCAACCATTTTCGCCAAGTCTCCGGCTCGCTCAGCATCACCTGATAAGAATATGAGCCAAAAGTGATTGAGAAACTCAGTAGTGGTTGCATGCGTCAATGTCAGTTTTTGAAAGACAGTATCGGAGAGGCCCGCTAGAGATGACTTGGAAGCTGTGCCGTCAATTTCCTTCCGTCGTGCCGAGATGCCTTCCATCATGTGTTTGTGGGCGTCCACGAAACTTGACTTGCTTCCCACATGAGATATTTTGTTTTCATCTTCGCTATCGCTTTCCTCCAGGACACCGATCGCACTATGAAGATCCAAGCCCTCTTCAGCAGTTCCATCCATTACCAAATCACTCTCCATCTCCTGGAGAACTTCGGATGCCACTTGCACTGAGTACAGCTTAGCCTCTTCAGATATAAGTGATTTATCATTCGCAAAAAATTGTCCTTGCTGCTTTATGTTGAGTTCAATGCGATTCTCAATACTAGCCACTTGAAGGTCGCGTAGGGCGAGAGAATTGAAGGTTTCCTCATCCATTCCAATCGGATTCGCAGGGTCTATATCAGAAGGCGCCACGTTGGCCATTATTCTCTCACTAACATTATTCAGACTGCGGATGATAGGAACCTTTGCTGCTGAACCAGGAATCATTGTAAAGTCCTTTTTGTTCCCACTTCTCATGCCACCCTGGTTTTCTTCATTACCTTCCAAATCAATGAAGTGGGGAACTTGAGTATCATCTTGTCGTTTCTCATCACTTCTATCGAGGTAACGATCAAATGTGGGGTCTGTCGCATCAGCTTCTGTAATTCTCTGTCCTTTGAGTTTCTTATATAACCGACTGAGGAAAAATCTCTCCCAGAACTGGACCTCATTCAGCTTTGGAACGTTTTCATCGTATATTTGTTTCACCAGGGGGTGCTGGCTGAAAATAAGCTGTATATGCTCGGGTTTGATATTCATCTTCTCCCCTTTAATTTTCACAGCAGAGAGAACGTTATAGGGCCCTCTCTTCTGGTTCACTTCAACTGCATGAGCTCGCAAGACATTTGTTCGAGTTGACCAAAAATGGGCGTTAAACTGCGAGTCCGTAATCGTTTCAGGCTTGGTCCTCCTCGATTCCATATATGTCCGTTGCAATGATGGGTCGTTCTTCATAAGAGACTGCTGCAACTCGATGTCATTTTTCAAATGTGCATCTTCATACCATTGATCTGATGGCAGAGCGGGTGGAAGACCAGATGGTGTTTCGTTTGCTGGTAATGAACCATTGAGTTTGAGGTTACTGGAATCACTGGCTTTCACAGCAGCGATCAAATTCGACAAGATCTCTTTAATCGCTTTTGCTTCCTCGCGGGGATTTGTAGGAGAGTTAAAAGTGAGCACGTGAGTGACAGGCTCTGGAGCAGTCACAGGCTTTTCAAAAATCTTCAGCATGACTTTCGGAGCAGTTTCTGGGGTTTGCTGTAAATTGGTGATATTTATGACATCGATAAGCAGTCCCGGTGTTGCGTCCCGAGGCTGGCTAGGAGTCCAGATAATGGACTTTTGATCTTTTGAGATGAACAGAGTTCCCTCTTTCTTTTTATATATGGCCGAGCCTCTAGCATTCACCCCAAAATTCGACGCCATGTTGCAAATGATGGTAAGTCCTCGACTAAAGCAGTCTTTTGAGCTTCCAAGTCCTGCCTGTGATAAGGTCTAGTTCTGAAGCATTGGCAGCAATAACTGTATGTAATATAAACTACGTTAACATGAACAATCTTTTGGAACACTTATAATGAAGGACTCACCTGCATTCGGTGACCAATTTTCCACGTAACACCGGCTTTCTCTCGTGTTAGTCAAGTTTTCTATCAAGTACGTGGGGTTGTTGGTTCATATATGCGAAATCGTCTGCAAAGTAGAAGACTAACTTAAAGGTCACGTGATATACACACTGGATAGCCGCGGCTATCCCTGTCTCTTCTTTGTAGCCAATCATTGTGGAATTGAGCATTGGGCGTGCATACTGAGCCTTCTCTCCCAATTTGATGACACACTTCGCCAGTCCATATCTTCCATCTCCTTTATCTTCATCTACCACCACGCTGTCCAAGTAACCACAAGAAGGTGGCTACTTGTTGAATTCATACTCAACCCTCTGTCGTCTTCTACACCACCAGTTCGTTTGCATTGACCGGCGCAATGCTTCGTTCTTCTCTTCGCCAGAAGAGCAGCCAGCTATTAAAAGCTGGCTGTTCTGCAAGAACTCTCTGCTCGACATCCAGACCGTCTATGGTGTCTACCATCGCCGTCCCAAATACCTCTTCGATTTCGAAACGACAAATGGTCGGGACATTCTCGCAGAAACGATATGCAACTGCTGCCGCCTCTGCACCAGACTCAAACGACAGCTTTTTGTCCGGAAACACCGCGAACTACATTGACGAGATGTACATGCAATGGAAGGAGGATCCTACAAGCGTTCATATATCATGGCAGGTCTACTTCCGCAACATGGAGACTGGTGACATGCCTATGTCACAGGCCTTCACTCCTCCTCCAACCCTTATACCAACACCAGCTGGAGGCGTCCCTAGTTTCATGCCTGGGATGGGCATGGCAGGTGGACAATCAGAGGTAACAAACCACTTAAAAGTACAACTTCTGGTTCGTGCCTACCAAGCTCGAGGTCATCATAAGGCCAACATCGACCCTCTTGGAATTCGGCGCGAGGCAGAAGAATTCGGTTACAGCAAGCCAAAGGAACTCCAACTTGAGCACTATCAATTTGCTGAGAAGGATCTTGATACCGAGTATGAACTAGGACCTGGTATCTTACCTCGATTCAAGAAGGAGGGTCGTGAAAAGATGTCTTTACGGGACATCATCGCAGCTTGCGAGCGAATATATTGTGGTTCTTATGGTATCGAATACATTCATATCCCGGATCGTGAGCAATGTGACTGGTTGCGTCAGCGAGTTGAAATTGAACAGCCCTTCAAGTACTCAATTGATGAAAAGCGTCGCATCTTGGATCGGTTGATTTGGAGCTCCAGCTTTGAGAGCTTTTTGGCTACCAAATATCCTAACGATAAAAGATTTGGATTAGAGGGCTGTGAAACCCTAGTACCTGGAATGAAGGCTCTGATTGATAGAAGTGTGGACTATGGTGTGAAGGACATTGTTATTGGAATGCCTCATCGTGGACGTCTCAATGTTCTTAGTAACGTCGTCCGTAAGCCCAATGAGTCTATCTTCAGTGAGTTTGGAGGTTCAGCCGCCGCCGAGGATGAGGGATCTGGTGATGTTAAATACCATCTTGGTATGAATTTCGAAAGACCTACCCCCTCTGGCAAACGTGTCCAGCTGTCCCTCGTTGCCAATCCTTCACATCTGGAAGCCGAAGATCCGGTAGTTCTGGGTAAAACCAGAGCTATCCAGCATTACAACAATGATGAGAAATCGCACAACACTGCTATGGGCGTTCTCTTACACGGAGACGCAGCTTTTGCTGCTCAAGGTGTCGTCTACGAATGCCTTGGCTTCCACTCTCTTCCCGCATATTCCACAGGCGGTACTATTCATTTAGTCGTCAACAACCAGATTGGTTTCACAACGGATCCTCGATTTGCTCGCTCGACTGCCTACTGTACTGACATTGCCAAGTCTATTGACGCCCCAGTATTTCATGTAAATGCCGATGATGTCGAGGCCGTCAACTATGTCTGTCAAATGGCTGCTGATTGGCGGGCTGAATTCCAACGCGATGTTGTTATCGATTTGGTCTGCTACCGCAAACACGGGCACAATGAGACCGATCAACCTTCATTCACACAACCACTCATGTATAAGCGAATTCAAGAACATGAATCTCAAATCGACATATATGTCAATCAGTTGTTGAAAGATGGTAGCTTTACCAAAGACGATATTGACGAGCATCGTAAGTGGGTTTGGGGTATGTTAGAGGAAAGCTTTGCAAAGAGCAAGGACTATCAGCCTTCATCTAAAGAATGGACAACTTCTGCCTGGAACGGATTCAAATCCCCGAAAGAGTTGGCCACTGAGGTTCTACCTCATAACCCAACTGGTGTGCCAGCTCACACTTTGGAGCATATCGGTACTACAATCGGCACAGCACCAGAAGGTTTCAACGTCCATCGCAATTTAAAACGTATCCTTGCAAGCCGTGTCAAAACTGTCAGTGAAGGTACGAATATCGATTGGTCTACAGCAGAAGCTCTTGCTTTCGGGTCACTTGTAAATGAAGGTCACCACGTGCGTGTTTCTGGACAGGATGTTGAGCGTGGTACTTTCTCGCAGAGACATGCTGTCTTCCACGATCAAGAGAATGAGAAGACATACACTCCGCTCCAGCATATCAGCAAAGACCAAGGAAAGTTTGTCATTTCCAACTCTTCATTGAGCGAATTTGGTTGTCTTGGCTTCGAATATGGATACTCATTGTCATCTCCCAATGCCCTCGTCATGTGGGAGGCTCAATTTGGTGACTTCGCCAATAACGCACAGTGTATCATTGATCAGTTCATTGCTTCGGGTGAGGTCAAGTGGATGCAGAGATCAGGTCTTGTTATGTCTTTACCCCACGGTTACGATGGACAAGGACCTGAACATTCTTCGGGCCGCATGGAAAGATACCTTCAACTTTGTAATGAAGACCCCCGCATCTTTCCGGCAGCTGATAAACTCGAGCGCCAACACCAAGACTGCAACATGCAGATTGCTTACATGACTGAACCATCTAATTTGTTCCACATCTTGAGACGCCAGATGAACAGGCAATTCCGCAAACGTAAGTTTAGCCAAATGTTTATAAGGGATCGTGCTAACCTTTGCAGCTCTCATCATTTTCTTCTCAAAATCTTTGCTCCGTCATCCTCTTGCACGATCACCGATTGAAGAGTTCACTGGTGACTCTCAATTCAGGTGGATCATCCCTGATCCAGAACATGGCAAGAGTATTAATGACCCTGAGCAAATTGAGCGTGTAATCCTTTGCACAGGCCAAGTTTACGCAGCTCTCTACAAACACCGGGCCGACAATGGACTCAAGGATGCAGCCATCACTCGGATTGAGCAACTTAACCCATTCCCGTGGGAACAACTGAAGGAAAACCTCGACATGTATCCCAATGCCAAGACAATTGTTTGGTGCCAGGAGGAGCCTCTTAATGCTGGTGCATGGAGCTTCACACAACCACGAATCGAAACACTTCTAAACAACACCGAGCATCATGACCGAAAGCACGTTATGTATGCTGGACGCGATCCTAGTGCATCTGTGGTATGTATTCTTATTTCTTAATCTTTTCAGCAAAAATGCTAACGTAGTATAGGCTACCGGCTTGAAGGCAGCTCACGTGAAAGAGGAAAAGAGGCTGCTTGAGACAGCCTTTTCTGTCACTCAGGATAAGTTGAAGGGCGAGTAGAGAGAGTACATATTTTTGTAACTTTAGACTGTATTGTACATTTCGCGGGTTGGTTGGATGCATGATCGGTGCGTAATGTATGCATTATGCGGCATTATGGATCTGGGTACTTCGCATTAGCATTTGTTTTGTTCACCGAATAAATGACTTCCTATTTATTCCAGTATGCTCCTTCATCAAGTTTATTTGATCCTGTGATTTTTGCCGCTTATATTTACTCTGGACAACTTTATCGGGTCGGCTGTAGATGGTTCGGTTAAACCAGTTGGTCAGGTATAACCGACCTCTCTGTAACAAATCAGCACAATGACGTAGAGATCACAGCAGGGTTTGGGATGCCGAGACAAACAAAACAAAGCGTGTCAGATTGAGACTAGAATGATTTAAGGGCTGCACTATCCTTTAATGTTCTAGATCCCTATATATTATGATAAAGAAACAAAAAATATGAACAGCTTAAAGGGCGTTTCTGTGTGCTAAGGCATACTACACCTCATCATGAAGCGGGCATCTTATCTCGTAACAACAGTTCATTCTCGATCAAGCATCACTAGAAGTCCCCAAAAGCTCACACGTCCCCATATCCTGCAACTCTCTACAACGCAGATCTTGAAGGAGGATGCCAAAGCAGGAGGCCCTATTGATCATGCTCTTGATGAGGCAAAAGAGCTGCAGGCTCGGACTCCATGGCATCGCGATGGAAGTGATAAGCCGCCAGTGAAACAATTGAGGAGTGCTGGGGCTATGACCAAGGGTTTGTTGTATTTACCTCCTAAAGAGAGCCTATAACTAAAGTCTATAGGGAAGCTACTCACGACTCCATCACGATTGCTCAAACTAATTCTTCCGCTAACATCCCTGGACAAGAACGACGATCGGAAGAATATAGAACCACTAGCGCTTCTGGTACATCCGCAGCAACCATTGTCCTATTTGGAAAGATTGATACAGAGCGAATTGCCAATGATAAAAGGTGGAGATGGGAAAGATAAGACACCAAACGTTTTCTTTAGGGCGGAGGACTCAAATCAAGAGCAAGATGAGATTAAAGCTGATGAACGAGACGATGACGACTTATATGATGAGGGAGAAGAAGGCAGTGATGAGCAAATTGTAGATGGGAAGAAGGTTAAATTGGGGAAGATAGAAAGTGAGGAGGGAAAGGCAAAGAGCAAATTAGAGGCTCAAAAGGCAAATCAGGATGAGAAAGCTGCTATGCAAGTCAAATTGCGTGGTGGTGTCGGAGAAGGTGGCGTGGAGAGCTATAGCGGGGTAGGGAGAGAAGGAGTAGAAGCTCCAGAGACTACTCAATTCGTGAGGTGGTCAAGTTCGACTGAGATCGGAGATTTTATTAGAGATGCAGCGAGAGGAAAAGAATTCGCAGTCGAGATCGAAGGTGCCAGCAGGGAAATCAGGGTTGGCGTTCCATCCTTTAACGATAGGACGCATTATTTGCGGACGAGATTAAGAAAAACGAGCAAGAGGCTGGAGGGCATGGCAAGTGTTAAGAAGGAGTGCGACGCTTTAGCACATCGAAGTGCTAAGCGACTTGCTATGGGGGGATTTGGCGTGTAAGAACTTTCTTCATTTATACTCCTTCACTCGTCAGCCTTCCTCTGAGCTATCATGCTAATTTCAAAAGTATGGCGAGTTGGTGGGCATCTATATACTATTTCACATTCATGACACCTTATGGTTGGGACACAATGGAGCCTATAACCTATCTCGGAGGACTTTCGACCATAATGTTGGGTTATCTTTGGTTTCTCTACCACAACCGAGAAGCATCTTACAGATCTGCCCTGAGCCTCACTGTTTCGCGACGTCAGAATGCTCTCTATGTAGCGCACAACTTCGATGTTGTAAAATGGGAGAATCTGATCGAGGAAGCAAATGCTCTGCGAAAGGAAATCAAAATGGTGGCAAGTGAGTATGATGTCGATTGGGATGAGACAGCAGATGAAGTGAGTAAGGATGTTCATAAGGCACTGAAGAAGGAAAGGCAGAAGGAAAAGGAGGGAAGTGAGGAGAAAAATGAAGATGAAGATGATGATGGTAAGGCGGGCAATAAAAGAAAGGGTAAATAGAGTTGCCGTGTGGACCATTGATCCCCAGAAGACTGGTTAGTCATTCACCAATGTCAACAGAGAATAGTAATTACAACTTGGCAATATTTGCGAGCACCGCAATTTTAAATAAGGCATAATCTATCCATTTAGTATTCTTCATAAAACTCACACATATCTCAGGTTACGGATGTGGAGCAACCGCAAGTGCAACGAAGTAGAGCTTCACCAAAGGCCAAATGACTGCTTCTTGGTACATCCACAGATCGCAGAGAGCAAACAGGTTGACACTGAGAAAAACCGTCTACAGTTTCCATTATAGGCATCATAAAGTTAGAATGGCTTGTTGGGAAACGGCACATGAAGGGTGTCTACATCGCACAATGAGTATGTTTCTGAACTACTATGTCTTGTTCTCTTGCTTGCCCAGCTTCGACTATAACACTACACATAAAGCTCAAGATTAGTAAAAGGTCGTCATTCTACAGTCAGATCTTTGTCGATAGAGATTCATCCATGTGGCGCTCCTATCTTGAAAGGTTGCCGGCTCTGGGTCCTAGTTGCATTGCAGCACCGATTGCGCATGCTGATATTGGAATGGAGCTTTCCCTGCCAAAGAAGAGCATCTCCGAATGCCAGCATGATGGAACGCATGCATACGCAGAAGTACGTAGTAGCTATATGGGACAATACGACTAGACCTTTCGGAGCCTCCTCCGGTACCCCGTCCACAACATAACACAACAAGTAGCATTCCCTATTACCACCGGCTTAAAACCGGTAAATGCTCGCCGATTTATGTATCATCAAGCCAATGGAAGGCAAAAATAAAAAGTAAGATCAATTGAAATACTCAGTTATGATACCGGAAGCTGTTCTGGAAGTCCACTTTGTGCGCGCCTGTGCGTGGGCCGATCTATGGCCCCCCTTCATCGGCCAGCCATGCCATTTGAACGGTAACACAGCAAGAAGCAGTGCAGAGACCAGAGACACAAAGTCCCCACACGACACACCATCCCCCCATCCAATACTAAAAAAACAAGTATGCGGCTAATGTGCAACCTGGCTCTACCTAAAACATACGTCAACACTTGAACGACTTCGTATGTTACCCGCTGTTGCCGCTGGACTATAATTCAACGCCTCGACCTCTAAATACAACAACTCCCCCCCTCCCCCAAAATATCCAACCGTTATGAGCGACAATTTGCTACATATAAAATTGACTTCGTACAACAAGGCAGGGGTGTTGTTCTTGAGCCATAATTTAGCAAGCAGTTCCGGTATGGTTGTGATAAAATCAGAAAGGTGGAGCCATACATTCCTCTAAGTTATAAGCAAACGAAAACTTTTCCCTCTCCCAACCATGTCATATGTCCATTACGGCATGTTAACATCTCGAACAGGATCATAATTCGTACCTGAAGATGTTTCCTGAGCATCGTTCGTTGTGTACGCTGTTGTGTCATATGGCTGGTACTGGTATTGATATTGGTCCGAACTGGACCCTACTAGCCGTCAGCAACTATTCCCATCTTGGTGCGCCCTTTCGTTGAACGTACCTGCTGTGGCCGCATAGCTGTATCCCTGAGCAGAGTAGCCTGTAACTTGTCAGAAGAATTTGGGGGAAAAGTGGCCTGAAAATGAGAGTTACACTCATGGTTCACATTTTACAGCTCGTTCCACGAGCCTTCAGCCAGCAGGGGTGTCTTGAATCAAATGAAATGCATACTATACGTGGAAGCATTTGACGAGGCATATTGGTATGCATTATATTCTCCTGTGCCTGCAGCCCGGTCTGGGTAAGGATCTTCTGTTGTGCTGTTGGCGTCATAGGCACTATTTCCTTTGGTCGGGTTTCTATTCCGGCCATCACGGTATCGGAATTTGTGGTATAAGAACCACCTTGCAATCCAATTTGGACAATCCTCTGTTGGAACAGCTAAGCTCCAGTAGTAACTGGTTATGTCATCACCGCCCCTGGCAATCTCTTCCACTGCTCTGTCCTTTGCTTTCTCAACTATGTCGCTCCAGTCGTACGGCGGTTTACGTTTACAGTTCCTTTTCAGATTGCTTTTATTGGAAGTCAAATCTTTATAGACACGATCTACTTGTTTCTGATACACCAAATCATAAATCAGCAAGCACCTCAGATTCCAGTGACTCTACGATATTGCTGTTGCGTCGGCGGCTGTGGCTAGCTGAATCTTCAAGGGCATTTAAGTTAGAGAGCTTGACTTACTGCCATTTTGGCATATACCTCTGTACTTAGATTCAGATGCCGAAGCAGACCATCCTTAGTTTGGGACATGGCCAGAGCGGCTAGAGGGGGTTCACTCATCACGACAGCTGAATTGCAATACTTCAAGGACGGGTAGCTTGGCTGATGGTGGGCAGTTGCGAGTTCATGATTCCGGGATTTTACTTCTCATAGCGACATATACCAAACGGCTACCCTGTCCCACCCTGTCGAAACAGACAGGCGCTTCCTCTTTGGTCGATTCACCATGAGCTCACTCTCAGAATGAACCTAGTTTGGGGATCTGCACGAGCCAGGCAACCCGCCTTCCCCGGTGTCAATGAGATTGGCGGTCGTGCATGTTGTGCAACAAGGTTGGTTTAGTCGCAGAGAATCACCTACCATATTAACACCGCAGACCATACGCTATTGATTCCAATCTAATTGGGACAGAAGGAAGACGCAAGAACCAAGCAACAAGCAGAACTCGCTCGCCTGCCTAAATCTTCTTAAGCAGGGAGCTAATTTGTTACCACCTCGTGGGTGCTTTACGTCCGTTAGAAGCGAATGATAGGACGGTAGGACTGACGCGCACGACAGCCGCATATTTGGCCATAAAGTCCGAAATCAGGTCGTCATCCGTTAAACGATCAAGCCGGCACACCTGAGGAAATCATCGTGGAATGAAATATTGGCGTTGGATTCATTGGACCGAAGCGATATTGCCAACAGGTTGTTGAGGCTAGGTGCTACATTGTGACCATAGTAAAGCGTGGACGAATTCTCGGAAACCCACTCAAAGCAGACGCCCATGAAGCTGAATTGTCGGAGGCGGAACTTAGTATTGGGATACATTGGGGGCATATCCCTCGATATACATGGTGACATGTGTATGGTCAGACAGATTGTAGATTGCATGGTACCCTACCTATTGAGTTCCATGTCTGAACCACTACCAAAAGAAAAGCAATAACAGAGCAACTATTCATATTTCTGAAGTGGTAAATAGGACAAACCAAAGCTATGAATGGCTTATCTTGGGGTATGGCGATGCAGCCACTTTGTCCAGCAGCCCGGAATCACATCGACGATTCCCATGAAAGGCTTAGGCTGTGCATTCAAGTTGTCGATCTTTGGTATCGTATTCTGGAGCACCTATAGCCATCAAGTACTTAACGGTGCGTCATACAATTTAGGGTTACATCTCCGGTTATTCAAAGTCCCACGCTGGGGTTCTACGCGTCGCCGGCAGTACTTGTAAGCATAAATCAAAGCCGTATAGCCCAATACCTTCTCAACTTAATTTCATCCAACTTGAAATGGAAAGCTGCGCAGCAAATAGCATTGTTTACCAGTATTATAGACCCCAGTATCGGTACGGCACGTCCTTCAGACCACACTATTAAGCTCAAGGCTCTATCCAACACAATACTCGCAAGTCCCGAGTCAATATCCCGTGCAACAACTCGTGGTGTCTATTATTATATGATTTATTCACACAGGTCGCATGATTGCTTGAAATGTGGATCCGTAGCGCTACAGGACATATTTGCCACCAACACAAAAGCTTTTGTCTAGTGTCGAGGAAGAGAAGGTATTGCGAGTTACTCGTGATCTATCATATATCGGTGTATTGAGCCAAAGCTACAGCTACGTTAAGGTTGCCTACGAGTAGCACAAATACAATGCCAAAATGAAAGTACTGTATAGTACATAATCAACCTTCAAACAACAGAGCAGAATCCAACCAAGCTGACTGACTAGACCCACCTCCAAAAGATCAGACCACAGTGCCACTTTGGACCAAAAATTGTTCTGGTTCCATGGTATTCCTCTTACGAAGTGGTTGGCGCCATACGTGTTCATGATGGCATCGCAGTAGTCCGATGCCTCCGCGTAGGGTTACCATGACCGTGGAAACTGGCCCAAAAGAGTGTGGGATGCTAGGCTTATCAAGAGATGTATAGCTCGACGCCACAAGTCCTGTGAAAGTCGCGGACTCTGAGGATTGCGAATTTGGTGGTGCCTTTACATTTTATATATACTGTTACGAAGGAGGAGACGTTGATGTGTTGATGTGTAATAAGGTTTAATCCCCGTGCTGATGTATGGATGTAGTGGGGTCTGGACTCTGTATTGTACTGTAACAAACTGAAATGTCACCCCACTACCGCGTTATCATTACGGTGCCATCACGACACTTTATTATTGTCCGATTTTTCAAGATTGCTTGATTTTCGACTCAACGCATAGCCTACTTTCCCACTCATAACGATAACAATGTTAGCCCTTGGAGTAAGGATAGCGTAGAGAGGGGAGAGCAATTGTTGTGTGCATAGATCAGTAACTGTTGTGTACCTCTACAACGCAATCTGGGTAGCTACATTCCCACAATATATGCTCAGCCATGCTTATCAAAAGAACAATCATCGAGCAGCTATATTCTCAATAATTACACCGTAGGCCAGTAGTCAGACATGCCTCCGACTCCAAGCGTTGTGCATCTGCCGAATGGGCAGAACCTGACCGTCACTCCTGTCTTCGGGGGCTTCTTCTTCAAGTCTGTGGAGCTCAATGTACACAACAGTGTCTTTCCCGCTGGATGGACGGTAATCATACAATCCGAAGACTACTCGGATGAACACCCCTCCACAGGAGACGCGTCAAACGAGCTGAGTGGGATGCCAAAGGAAAAACGACATCATATTCACCCATACAAACAACCGACCCTACACAATGACAATCTATTCATTTCCTCTATTTCGAATCCCTCGAGCAATGATTTCAAGACGCCCACAAGTCCTACTCGACAGATCGCCATGATGCTGTGGGCGTCTTTGTATTGGTACTTCCATCAGCCAGAGCCTTCGCCATATATGAAGACCGAAGCGTCAAAGAACACACCGGAAGAGGGTAGACCGAAGGGAGAATGGCGCATAAATATTAAACGGGAGGGTGTCTTTCGCGGCAGGAATCTCATTCAAAAGCTTGAACGTATGGGGTTGATCACCTCAGAGGACTCAACAGTGGGCCAAAGTCCCGAAGAAAACACAGTAGAAGGCTGGGCAGAGATGTTTACATCTAGAAGATCGTTTTGGCAGATATCGGCAAAGCTGTTTTTGTTTACCCTAAGTCCTACAACAGGAGCTTCGTTTCCGGGGTCTCCGTTTGGTAGTAGGCCAAGCTCGCCTGTGCGAGGAGAAGTAGGTCACTCTACAAACAAAAGGGAACAGTCCGAATATGCCTCAACACAAGCAGGAAGCTCTGGCCTTTGGTCACCGTCATCAACGGGGCCATTTTCTTCAGGAAGCCATTTGCCCACTTACTATCCTCCACCCCCGCTACAGTACACGATGACATCTGGAGTCCGCCACCCCGTACGACCCAAACCACCACGCCAGGGTGAGATCTTCTACACTCGATTTGTACCCAGCTTGGGGCAATATCTATCGTTTCGTACTGCCTCTCTTTCGTCTCGACCTGTTGCTTATAAAGGCCCAACATCCTCGCTGCGCCCAATGAGCCAGCACTATGCAGTTTCTTCTTTACCTTCTCACTTAGGTCAATCCTCTACCTCCTTTCAATCGTCAACTTTTCCAATACCGACTCCTGAATTTGAGGATACTTCTCATATGACAGATGTCCAGCTACTGAACAAATGGATGAACATTCCACGTGTTTCCAAGTTCTGGGGGTGCGCAGGCCCACAAGATACCCAGGAGGAATTCCTCCAGATGGGAATGCATTCTAAGCATTCATTTCCGGTAATTGGCCTTTGGGATGGTAAGCCATTTGGATTTTTTGAGCTTTATTGGGTCAAAGAGGATATTTTAGGAAAACATCTTGGAAACCGAGCAGGGGACTTTGATCGGGGAGTACACGTGCTTGTTGGAGAAGAAGAGTTCCGTGGAAAACATAGAGTCAAATGTTGGATAACAGCTCTGGCACATTGGGCATTAATCCAGGACTATCGAACCGACTCTGTATTGCTCGAACCTCGGGTGGATAATGAAAGGTATTTTGAACCTTTACGAACCTTTACTAGGATTTTAATGTAGTGATTGACATATGGCAGATTTATCTCGACTTTGAACGAAAGTGGGTTCTCCACCGAAGGTGAAATCACCTTTCCTCACAAGCAAAGTGCAATAGTGAGACTAAGGAGAGAAAACTTCTTGGCTCCAGCATTGTGAAACAGATTACGGCTCTAGAAGAATGCCATGGTGCCCGTTTTTGTTTGGATAATATACAAGAATATTTGACCACATGAAATAGTGTTCTAAGAACAAGAACCATAGTATGCGCATTTCATGAAGGGCGGTAGTCCAATAAATGGAATCGAGAATCTACGGTCTCTCTTCTGCTGCGTATATTTTATGCCAGATTTTATATGTATGACTTCGAACATGTTGGGGGTACAGAATAAGCTCCTTTCGTCAACAATTTAAACCTCCCTTAAACTTCAGACGACAGCCCCTTGCCTACTTCGCGTCTATCAGTCTATAATGCTTCGACCCGATCTCCCACTTCTTATTGGTTCAAGTACGACTGTTCGTGTGGGCACTACTAAGAAGGGAGTGGATTCTCACTAATAAGGATATAATTTACGAAGTATTACAGTAGTTGCCATAGTGAGCACTTTTACCCTTTGATACAACGTAAAAGCTGGATTTTGACAGGTGATCTTGCTTACGCCTACTTGAAATGCTTGGCTTATGAATTGTTGAAGAACCTTCTAACTGTGGGATAGTTTTTACTCAACATAACACGATCTATATCTACGGTCATATTCACACAAAAGTTATATATATTCTTCAAGGAAGTTACCTGGTATCAGTTTTACGAGATGCTACGTAACATCATAATTTTAACCCCTACTCAAAAGAGTGGCCCTCCCAGGATCATACATTAGATGGGGCTCGCCAAACTATCCTACTTCGCGGTAAAAGAGCAACCCAGATGATTCAGGTGATCTCACCTCTTGCCAATATCCCATATGGACATTTTAGTTCATTGCAGACTAAATGAGGAACGCATCCTGGATAATTGATTTCTTTGACTTCAATGGAAATGTTGTTTCGCAGAATAATTTTCGGGTATATCAATGCCTTGTCCTAGGGATTGTCACCCATAAGCTTGTTCATGCGCAGGCCACGGGTAAAGCATGCTGGGGAGTTCGTCCCTAAACTTAAAACACATCTGATAGGTGGTAGCATATAAATAATTGGGACCTTTGTGTTAGGTGACTCGGAAATACCGTACCAGATCGAGCAGCCAAGGGTGTATGTTGTAATTCTGTGCCTCAAAAGTTAAATATCGATTGATCCTTCGTTCTGTGGGTATTTGCTCGGACTGTACGTATCTTTGCTCTAGCTTAATGCACTGAGTGACTAGCGTTATCCTGTCTTTATTTTATAACATGCGAGCGAAGCTGTGGGTTTTGGCCAATTCTATCGTTTGTCTTTGATCTCACAAACTTCAGTCTTTACCCGGTACAATCGTCCACTTTTTGGGTGGCACCGCCTTCGAAATGCTTCGTCTATTCACTGCAAGTTGCATAGTGCTTGCAATCAACGCAGCAATATTGCCCAGGCAAAACACAAGTGTGGACGACCTCTTGAGTTCTCTACCTCAATATGATAGTGACCCAGGGTCTCGTGCAGCTGCCATAAATGTGAGATTCTACCACAATTAACATGCTACATGTATTTGGGTTGTGAGATGGACTAATATGGAGAATTTAGATCAAACGCGAAGGCTTCCTGTATGGTCCATCTTTGATGGGAGATGCTGCTTCCTTCCCAACCGGAGTATTGGGGAACGCAATGGTAGCGGCAGATTACGCCCCGTTCTTTGCAGACCATGCACCGATTACTCAGATGGTGATTGCAGATCACCAGATTGCATCGGCCAGTATCAATGCAGTGAGTAGTATGTATTTGGACCCAGATGTCGCGTCGCTGATGAAATATCATAGAGTGGTGGTTTGAACAGTATGGCCGATTACTCGACCAAGCTGTATGACGGCCAGTGGAAGACTTCTGTGCCAGATGGAGTCTTCCCAGGCACTCTAACAAATTATACCCAAGATTTGTACTTCTCTATGGAAAGACTCTCGCTCAACCCCTTTCCACTTAAGCGAATTGGCGCTACCAGCAGCCTACCATTCCTTGTGGCAGACGAGGTGGTCTCCAAGATAACGGGCACAACCCTTGAATCGTTAAAGACGGGAGGAAGTCTGTTCATTGTCGACCATAGCTACCAGGCGAAGTATGCGAAATCAGAGAGATATGGAGGCGCTTGCACGGCTTATTTCTTCCTCCATCCGAAGAGTGGAGACTTCTTGCCCCTTGCTATCGCTACAAACACGTAAGCTTTCAACAAACCGAACACATTATTCCTTATTTGAGCAGATCTGGATGAAATGCCTTTACCCAAACCAAGAAATAATTTACTAACTGCCGTATTTCTAGTGGAAACAACCTCGTATATACACCTCTAGACGGAGCAAACGACTGGCTGTTAGCAAAGATTGCTTTCAATGTTAACGATGTTTTTTTTTCTCAATGGTATCATCTAATTGCTTCTCATAATGTCGCTGAGTTGGTCCAAGAAGCTGCTCTGCGAACCTTGAGTGATGAGCATCCAATCTCAGTGGTTCTAACCCACCGTGAGTCTACATCATCCAAACTCGAATTAGTGATTGCTGACAGATAGAAGTAATGGTACAAGCATTTGCAGTCCGTCCATCAGGAGCGCAACTTCTTACAAATCCTGGAGCGATGGCAGACCAACTCTTCTACGTCAACAGCACAGGAACCGCCCAGTTTATTGCCGAGTTCTGGCGTAATGGTGGAGGAAATTACCAGTCGAATTATCTCGATGATGATTTCTCCTCTCGTGGAATTCGCCCAGATCCATCCTCAGGGTTGCCTCAGTTCAAAAGCTTCCCGTTTTACGATGATGCCAGCAAGATCCGCGACTCCCAGCGTGCGTTCTTCACCACATTCATAGACGCATATTATCCAAGTGCCGATGATGTAACGAAGGATAGCGAGGTTGCTGCTTGGTTCATCGAAGCCACTGAAGCTGCTAAAGTTTTTGACTTTCCTTCTGTTCCTAGTAAAACAAGCCTGGTGGAGATCCTCACGCACTTCGCATTCTTGTGCGGTGTTTCTCATCATGCTCTCAACACCGGAAACTCAGTCGCTGCTATTGCCACTTTACCATTTCACCCTTTCGCTCTCTACGCACCTTTACCTACAGAAAAAGGTGTGCTGGATCTTGTACCCTTTCTTCCACCTGTGGAAAAAGCATTGACTCAGATTGATCTGGTTGCGAGATTCAACTATCCAGGTCTGGAAGCTAGGCAGCGTACTTTAGCTTTCGCTTTCTCGGACCCTACTTTGTTACTGAAATTGAAGACTGAGGTATCAGTGGCAGCGACGAAATTTCATACAGAAATGAATGATATTAGTGCTAACATCCGAGCGAGGAAGTTTGATGAAAAAGGATTGTCGTTGGGTATGCCTTTCATATTTTATGACTTGGATCCGAGAACCAATCCGTTTTATCTAGCGATCTAAAATATATAAGATTAGATTATACATTATATGAGGTGAATTGAACATAAGGCAACCAAAAGCAGGTGTTAAACTATTCCTCCAAATTTGCCCATATCAAAACTCAATGACTTACCTATTTTACGTAGTCCCATATAGTCTACTGTTTGAAAAAGTCCAAATGCATATAAATCTTACTCAAATTGAAGGGTTCGGCTCCTACCAACAGCAAGCATAGGCATTACACTGGATACTTCTGAAGTCAAAAAAGCTTTGATGAGCGTTTTAATTCAATATCGAATAGTTAATAGATAGGCTACTATAGAAAAGTTCTGATTTCAAGTCAAGGTCGTAAATGTGATGCTAATCTAGCTCATTCACGTGCCGGGACGCTCCTTTCGCTCTTGTCGCTGACCACAACGACGAGTGCCAAGGCATCGGAATAACCTCACTCCATGGGGACCCACACCTGGTGCCTTGAATACCAGAATTTGAAAACATAGGTCACAAATTGAGACAAACACTCTATTTGGGATCCCCAGAGATTGTACTGGGTCACCAAACAGGAAGGTTATCGAGAACATCCAACCATGCTTTGGCGCCAGCAGTTCAGTGAACCTTGCGAAAACATCACTAAAAGGTCCAGGCCAGATCATCTCAAACTGGTATAATAAAAGTTAGAGCCCAGAGCAGCTGGGATATCAAAGTAGAGATTAGACCCAAACCCAACAATGCTTACTCGCCGGCAAGCATCGGGGGTCGAACTCTTTTGCTGGTTAGAGTTTCTTTTTTGCTTGTTGAGGTTTCGAGGGGCCTTGTTATCTTTTTTTGGAAAAAATACATGAGAGTAGGAAAGGGGGGAGGTTCGCTTAGAAATAAATGGGGCCAACAGAGCATTTGAATTTGCTCTGCCAAAGAACAGAGGCCGTAAGACATCTCTAAACAGATATTCACATTCCTATCATATATTTCTACTACATGTACGAATGGGGGCGCCTCTCAGTTACGTACTTACAGCATCTCCTTCAAACAACTACTCCCCTTCGTGAACAATAACAGTGGTTGCCTTGCTCTGCCCTGCAGAACAATTCGAGTCACTTGCATTACACCTTCGTCGAGCATCAAGTTGTCAGTACTTTCACAAATCTTGTTTATTCACTAATTATATGAATACTGAATTTCAGTGTGAAGTATAAAGGCTTTGATACATTATGTATTATATTAACAGAAGGGTAAGGTATCTTCACCGTTTAGACAAAGTGTCTATATATTATTTGGATCACCAGCATGGAGATTCTTGACAGGTACTGCCTCGTCGCTGGACCGCGGGTCTTTGAGAGAAGCATCGATATTATCTTCCAAAGATTCCCCCTTCGCAAGTGGATGTTCCGGGACTTCAAAGACTACTAAGCTCGTGGTTGGGATACAAATAACAAACATAACAAACGCCACAATGAGGTTTGTCATCGGACTGAGTGCCTTGGCTGCCCCCATTCCGAAAGATACAGCTGAACCAACCGACTCAAACGAACGTACAATTCCGACGGTGAGGGTGAGAGTCTCGAGGTCGTTGTTAAATGTTCCAATTATCCAGTACACGAACATGTAGTGGCTTTCGTTCATGAAGCGGAAAAGAACGTTTACTGCAAATGCGCGGCCAAAGCCCTCGTTCTCCCAGTCAAGTGTTACTTTAGGAACAGTCGTCGAGTACATACGCTCATTAGCGACCTGCCAGCTGAAAAGCGATAACATAACTATGATGAATGAAAACCAGGCAATCTTAGCGACAACAGGCCGGCTAAAGCACCTAAGATCAAGGAACCAGCCCCAGAAAATATTGGCACAAGTAGCCGCGATGCCACTCGTCAAAGCGCCTAAGGCTCGGGAGCGGACCGAGAAGTACTTCGTAAGGTAGATGGATTGGTATGTGTTATTCCAGTTGAAGCCAATTAGAATTGGAATGAGTAGGAAGACTCTTTTGGTGCATAAAAGCTTGAAGAGCTTTCGGAACTCCTTCAGGACAACCTTGTCCTTCGTGGGATCCTCGAGTTTACCACCGTCTCTTCTGATAATTTTTTCTGGTGGTGAGATCAGGAATGATAATGGAAGTCCTAGACACTGGAGTGCGATCAAAGTTATGTATGTCGAGTAGCCAACCTTTCCGCGTTTGTTCTGATGAACATTAAGGCTCAGCTGGATAGACGATCCGATTAATTGGCCGAGTTCACGTAGTCCGAGCCATATTCCAGCTATGAAGATATTAGAGTTTGCAAGCATACCCTATTTGCCGCAAGATAAATCACTTACTGAACTTGCCTCTATCTTTGACATCTGGATACCCAAGCGCAATGGCTCCTTCCGACGCCCACAAGGCCGAAGCTCCAATTCCACAAGTGACACCTCCCAGAAGGACGAACCACTCAACTCCATAGCGGTTGTTAACATACAGAGACGCTGAGTACGGAGCGTAGCCCAAGGTTCCAAGTATCAAGATTTTTTTCACCCCAAACTTGTTGGCGAGAACACTGAACAAAGGACAACCAAAGACCATTAAACTAGTTGTTGTCAGCTAAGAGCTTTGCTAATATGGATCAGAGCGTACCCAAAAGTCAAAGAGTTCGCGGCATTGACTAGATATGGCTCTTGTTGGCCACCTGCTCCAGTGTCTATAGAGCGTTAGTATGCATGGTTCACCAAGAGGTGGATCAAAACTCACTGTTCAACGCATTCCAAATGCCCGGCTGAGTAAATGATATCAATCCTACGATAATAACATTAAAAAGGGGGCTTCGGTACACCCTGGTGAACTTTGAGACTGGTTTTTGGTAGTGAGCGACAACTTCATCTTCTTGCTGAGTAGTATCAGATATCGCTTGGGGATTGTGGTTCGTATCCGCCATAGCTACAGCTTCAGACCAAAAAAAAAAGGTGCTAGGATCACAATAACAATCTTCAGGATACACAGGTAGTGGATTGTCGTCACAAATGCAGGGGCTAGACGTGGTTATATACAAATTAAATATTTCGAAAGAATAAAGCCGACGCTAAGGGACTAGTTATTGCAATTTCTTTAAAGCCATGGTATGTCGTTATTTGAGCAGCAATGGCGTCTTTGGTACAGACCAAAGAGGGTCTGCATAGACATGCCAAGTAAAAGAGAATTTAAAATATCCTGGAGGCTCTAGGTGAGTAAAGTGGGATGCAGCACCAGGAAGAGATTTCCAGCTTAGGTACTTACGGATTCCTACATAAGTATTCTTCTAAGAGCATAAAAAAAGGCTTGCTAGCATCTTACAAGTGGGGCGCGTGAGAGAGGGCGGTTTAATTTTCTATCACGACATTCTCCCGCCCTTGGCAAGAGGAAGCGGAAGTCTATGGCGGAAATCGATAAAGCAGGCAAGTTGTATAATCGCTGGGAAAGAAACGCAATTGCATGCAGGGTGGGATAGCAGTCGCGTGCTACTCAATCCCGGGCTCAATATAACAATGTATGGGTATGCTGCTCCATGTTGAGATGAACTGCTCTATACTTTACCATTCTATACGCTACTGCATTTGATTGCCTCTCAATTTAAAGATAACCCCTATTCATCCAAGTCTTTTACAGTGTAGCAACTTTAGACAATGACGAGCTTTGAGCAACAGCCGTTTCATTCTCAAGTTGCGGAGCACTTCTCTGTGGCAGAAGATGTACCATTGAGATTTAATGAAACAGAATTTCCCCCTTCAGTCAATCTCCATGCACCTTATCCTCCCCATACGACCTTTCCGTTGGCACTCAGCCCCGGAAGGCCCAACGCATCAATATCTGAATTAACAGCTGCAGTCCAAGTTGCGTCCTCGACTTGTCTCGTTCGTGATCTACTTACCCATCATGGAGCAATCTATTTTCAGAATGTGAATCTCAAGACACCCCAAGAATTCTCCCAGTTCGCCTCAGCGTTTGGATGGTCTGCCCATGAAGATATTGGAAATCCTGTACGCAGAACGGTCCATGCATATAACGTGGCAACAGCAAATGAGGGCCCAAATACCCAACCTGTCTATCCTCACAACGAGTTTGGATTAAGTCCCCATTATCCCGCTTATGTATTTTTTTGGTGTATGTCCGAGCCGGCAAGTGGTAGGTAGTTCCCGCCGAGGAGCAATTTGAAGTTTAAAAAGCTAAGTTCTTGAAAGGAGGAGAGACGCCCATCAATAATTCCATTAGCTTGTACCGTACTTTGCAGGAGAGACATCCCGAGTTCATCAAGGAGATCGAGGAAAAGGTAGCGAACTTGTGATGTATTTTGCGGAGGATAAAATACTGACGTGAAAAGGGAGTTCAGTATCAGTTATTCTACCCAAATACACCTCGGGAATCCACAGAATCGGCAGGTACCTCAGTTCTTCAGTCCTATGGGAAAGATGTTCTACCTACAGACACTATCGAAGAAGCCCGCAGAAAGGCTGAACAGGAAATTCGACGTCTTCCGACCGCGTCCTGGCAGTGGGAAAACCAGTCAGAGGAGAATCCACTTGGCGACTTGAGAGTTTTTCAAAGACTGCCAGGCATGTCTCTCTTAGGATCAAACCTTAACCGAGTTGACAAGTAAATAGCAACGAGAAAACATGAACAGACTGGCCAGATGGCATTTTTTAACAACATCGTATCCAGATTTCTAAATGCAAAAACTGCCGGCAGCTTAGCACCACCGTACTTGAATCGGAAAGGCACATTGCAGCCCCCTGCTCTTGTAAGGATAGGTAGATCCTACTTTGATAGCAGTAGAATACTAATGAGTGAACAGTATGCGGACGGAACGTCAATTCCTAGTGTTTACCTTGAGAGTGCCGTCGAAATCATTCAGTATGTACTGCTGAGGGCTTTTCTGCAGTTTAAAAAGGCAAGTGGCAGCTAACTGAGTGCAGGCAGACGAGAAGCCTTGTGGCTTGGAAAACCGGAGATGTTCTTCTTTTGGATGTGAGTGCTTCAAGTATAGTCTTCATTACGAAAAACTAATGTCTTTCAGAACCATGCAGTACAACATGCAAGAGAACCATGGACTGGGTAAGCGCGATCCTATAATTAATTTAGTGGATTTTAGACGTAAATGTAGGCCGCGAAAGTTGCTTGCAAGCTTGTGGGATGAGCCTGAAAAGTTAAAATAATGAGACGATCTATTCCAAATGATAGCTGAGTGACGAAATGCCAATGAAAACTGGATAATGCATGATTATCGCCACCATAAAGGGCCAGAGACATCTTGTGAAAGTTAATGAGATACAAAACTGTTGGACCTGGCATTGAAGGTTTCCTCGCCTAATACACCTATATATGAACATAGTGAGCCTTAAAATGAAATAAATGTGCTACTTGTATTGCTCTCATGGGGCCTATCGCGCGTATTGAGAAATGTATATCATTATAAGATATGGGTTAAGGTTTTTGAGATGAGATATGATTTAGTCGAAGAAGAAAGGGAGCCGAGCTCGGCTAAAAGAGGTGCGGATTGAGGCATAATTAGACCCCTCTCTTATTGATAGATAGCGTTCTGGTACAATCCGAGGGCTGCTATACGTGGCTAAAACCACCCCTGATCTGATACTGACTTTCAACCACCAACATAACGTCTAACATTCGTAGCCTCGTGTTGGGCTGCACTCTTCAGTTACTTCTAAATTTGTCCAAACTTCAAATCGCTTCACATAGAGAAAATTCCTAGATGTTGCTCGGCATATTCTACGTCCAGATTCTAGTTCTACCCAGGTTACTATAGATCTAACCACAATCATGGCAACGAATAAAACCCTCGATCCTACAACATGCACCACAGCTGCGGAAGCTTTCCACTACCCTCTTCCACAAGTACGCCAATTTCACCGCACCCTCACGCTTACCCTTGATGAAAAGAATGCCCGCCTTCGGACTCTGGTTGGGGGAAGCTATCGCCAGTTGCTCGGAACAGCGGAGACAATCTTGCAAATGAGGGAAGATGTTGGAGTCGTGGAAGGAAAGTTGGGAAGGGTTGGAAAAGGATGTGGAAGGGCAGTTGTTAGTGGGAAGGCTGCCGGCCTGGGAAAACTGCAGTCAACCCTGAGAGAGGGGAACAACGCGGATTATTTGGGCTGGCTTGCAAAGACGAAGGTCTTGGAAATGTGCGCAGTAGTTGTTGGAAGACTGCTAAGGAAGGGAGGGAGCACAACGGATGGAAATGATAGCAGAGGGAAGAGCCTGGTAATAGCAGCAAAGGTATTGGTTTTGAGCAGGCTGTTGGCTAAAAGCTTGAGTGACTCCGGAACACGACGTACTAAGGATGAAATTAACATTGTGGAAGAGACAAGAAAAAAGCTCGGGGGACTAAGGAGAAGGCTTTTGAGAGCTATAGAGAGGACCTTGCAGAAGGCTGGAGGAGACGAGAACAGAGAAGACTTGGTACAGGCCATGTGCGCATATAGTCTAGCAACCAGCTCCGGTGCCAAGGATGTTATAAGACATTTCTTGCATGTGCGCGGCGAAGCCATGGTGCTAGCTTTTGACGATGGATCCAAGCTCCGGCACGAAGCTCCTGGGGTTGTTGCGGCTTTACAGCTATATACACGCACTTTAATGGATGTGCAAGCCCTAGTACCGCGCCGTCTTCGAGAGGCATTGGAAGGTTTAAAACGGAGACACCTTCTGAATGATGATGCAATTAGAGGGCTTGAAGGGCTACGACTAGATGTGAGCGAAAAGTGGTTTGGGGATCAGATAATCTATTTCACACCATACAACAGACACGACGACTTAGACGGACCTCTTGCTGTGGAAACACTTCAGGGTTGGGCAAAGAAAGCATCAAGTGTATTATTGCAAGGCTTTGAGAGGGCTTTGCAGCAAATATCAGAGTTTAAATCGGTGGTGAAGTTGCGGACAAAAATCTTCGAGCGTTGGATAAACGAAGGTGGGAAGGCAAAAGGTTTCGATCCTTCCATAATGCTGGACGATTTCCGCGAAATCATAAATAATCGAATGTTGCAACTCTTAGAACTGAGAGTGGATAAGCTGCACCTTGTGGGAACTGAGATTGAAGCAACTTTACAGACCTGGACAAAGGGATCTACGGACCGTCATGGTAACTTATGGGGCTCTGATATACTCGAAATGGAAATCGGTAATGGCGCACATCACTTCAAGGAAGGTGTTCTGGATCGCATGCACGGAAGAAATGAGGCAGTATCGAAAGTAGTGAACGGCTACCAAACCTGGCGTCACTTCATAGATGAGGTAGTTGACGTCCTTGCCTTGTTAAAGAAGCAACGATGGGATGATGATCTGGAAGATATAGAAGATGACCTTAGCATCGAGTCACGAAGCGCACTCCTCAGTACGGATGATCCCCAGCTCTTTCAACGGCACCTAGATACGTGTCTTGAAAATGCGTACTCGAAGTTAGACGGAAGAATAAATGCGCTTATAAATACCCACCAAGGGAGCGATCATATTGGCCCAATGTCTCTCTATATCATTCGAGTACTTAGAGACTTACGTTCTGACTTACCCATCAATGCATCGATACAGACATTCGGGCTCTCGCTTGTGCCTTCACTTCACCAGATCTTGGCTACCGTTACCACCAAACAACCAATCAAGAGATTGAGCATGCCATTCCCCAAGATGATTATCGGCAGGGCATTATGGGAAGGCAAGCCGGAACTTCCTGTTCAACCGTCACCTAGAATCTTTAGGTTTCTCCACAATCTAACCATGTCCATGGCTGACATAGGAAGTGATGTGTGGAGCCCCGCAGCCGTCATGGTTTTGAAGCACAGTCTCCAGTCTCAACTGAGCCAAATTTGGAGCGTTGCTTTACAAGGCTTAGATGAGGGAGATTCTGCTGAAGTTGTTGAGAAGAAGTCGAACGGAGTCGTGGTTAATGGCGATACAGAAACAGAGCCTACTGAGATTGCTCACTCCCAGGTGAAGCAAGCTTTAGGCCCAGGTGAGAAGGATGACATACTAACTCAGTACCTCTTCGATCTATACGTGCTCGAAAATATTTTGGATACAAATTCTGGAACAACTAGCAGTCTGAAGAGCATTGGGAATTCGATAGAAACTCAACTAGGTTTAGATGGCCAAGTCTCTACACGACTACGAAATGTTGCTCAGGAGTACTGGAAGAGAACTAGTCTCTTGTTTGGCCTTCTGGGGTAATCTTGAATGATAACAAATGAAAATCTCCGACTCAGGGATATTCTCCGTTCATCTACGAATATCTGTCTGCAAATTTACTGCTTGTATCTGTGAATCTTGGAGCATCTAACATTGAGTTAGCACTAGGTTGCCGAGTACCTAGATATTTATAAATGGTGGATCCGTGAATAAAGCCAGCCAACCCACTCATTTGTCAGTTATCAGAAGTAAAGTCGAACATTTTTAGAAAATACGACATCAAACCCTGGAACACGATAGCTTTCGGCTCAGCCTTGTCATGAAGAGACCTGTTATTGATAGCGATAGGACTTCCCGGCCTCGGCCTTGGCGATCATGTATCGAACAAGGTTCCGCTCACAACTTGTAAATCTAACTTTCAATCACTCACCATCAATCGATGGCAACAATGCCAACTGCACGTCTGACCTTTCTTTATCCGCATCTCTTCCGGTCAGCTCGAAATGGTGAATCTGCAATACAGACAATACGGGTTAAGAAATCAGCCAGGGTACCGCCACCCCGTCACCAAGCTGTGAGGAATTTTGCGACAAATCAGATCCGGAGGGATAATTTAGTAGAACGGCATGGAAAAGCAGTTGAGCCATTCCTTGCGAAAGGGGAAGCTCCAGAAAGTGTGAAAGTGTATACACCAGAGCCGGAAGGTACAGCGGGAACGACCAGATCGGAAAATCAAGAGAAGCTCGAACCATCAGACGTGAAAGTTGCAATAGAGAAAGATGTACCTGTGAGGCACGAAACCGAAACCTCATCTACTGCCTCGTTGTCAGAAGAGCTGCAGAACGCAACGCAAATACCTGGAGACGCAGATACTACTGCCGGGGGAGAAAAGGATATCCACAACTTGTCAATGCCATTGCAGCAAGCCGCCATCAACACTGCCGATACTTTGGTACAGCTAGAAAATGTACTTCATATGCCCCCACCTGAAACCCAGGAAGAAGAGGATGCAGCCAAACCTCCGCATTTGCAAACCCCTCCTTACGTCCATCACTTCGACACATATACGTTGGTACAACAGGTAGAAGCAGGAGGTTTCACACCTGAGCAGAGTATTACTGCTATGAAGGCAGTAAGAGCACTTCTAGCCGATAACTTGGATTTAGCAAGGGCAAGCCTGGTCAGCAAGAGCGATGTCGAGAACGTAAGCAACTCTTTCTTAGTGTGACTCCGTTCGCTAATGAACGATGATTTTAGGAATCGTATCTGTTCCGTGCAGCATGCTCAGAATTGAAAACGGAAGTATATAATCAACGCAAAGCCAATGATGAAAAAATGCGCCGAGAACGTACGACTTTACAACATGAGGTAGATATATTAGGTCAGAAACTTGGCCAGGATCTTCTCACGCTTCGGGATGACTTGAAAGGGATGTTTGATGATCGGAAGATGTCCGTAAGACAAGAACAGAGAGCAGCAGAGAGTGCGGTACGCTTCCCCAGAATAATTGAAGAGAGCTCCAGGTCATTGTAGCTAATGTTTTGCAGATCCAGCAACTGAATTATAAGATCACAGTCGATCTCAATAGCGACATCAAATCGGAAGTCGAAGGTGTACGATGGTTGTTCACAAGAAGATCCGTGATGGGTATATTATTTATGGCTTTTATGGTCCTTTCATCATTGCGCTACGCAAGTTTGCAGTCGCATAAAGAGGACATCAAGAAAAAGGAACAAACGGACCCGGTAATGGTTGTTGAGAGTAGGAGAGACGATGATGAGCCACTCTCGGCCACTGAAATTCTAGCTGCAAATTAGAGGAATCATCACGAAATTTTGCAAGCTTATAGAAAGTAGGAAAACAATAATAAAGCGAGAATTTTTCTGCCCAAATTAAATCAATTGGAGTTTTTTAGTCATCACGGGTGCACCTAACCAAGTATATTGCTTTCCAAAATAAAGTAATTTAATTTTTTGCATAGATCAATGTCGTTGTAAGAGCTCTACTATTTTGTGTTACAAACGAGAAGATAATAATTGTTTACTCGGTAGTTTATTCTTCAGAGCGACAATGTATCATTGAATAACAACACACAACATTCTTCCTTGGCTCTTTTAAGAAACAGAAATCTAATTAGCCGGATATCGGGCTTCAGAGTCTCATTGGTACACATCACTTTTCATATCATCGAATTTATAGCTTTACATCCGGACTCACAAGATGATCTGGCAATGCACCCAGCCAAGCATTTTCAAAGATTCGCTTAATTTCACCCCGTTTGCGCGTAATAAGCAAATCCACATATCTGGATATGAATTCCAGAGCTTTCATATATTGTGACATGACGGGAGCGCTCGATTTCAAATACTCATCCGAAGGGCGAAGCAAAATTAGAGAGTAGCTCTTAGTTTTCTATGAAAAGATTGGGGCTCGCGGATTATGTCAAACCGTCGTCATATGATCCTCGGATGAAAACGGGCGAAACTTAAATGCTGGCGGAGTTCCACGGTGACTCTTTCCAGGTCAGATGTTCCCGACAATAATATCTAGGCATGCTTTATAAGATCCCAAGATTTCAATTTCTACTTCATTTTTAAAAGTAACCATGGCACCAATGTCTTCATTTGTCTTTTCACGACGACTCCTCTATTCACTTGCAGTCCCATCTACTGCTATTTGCCTAGCAGCATATTTTTACAATCACCCGCTCCCAGCATCAAGATCACGTAACATTCGAGAGACAGATGCTCTTTCCCCATCGACCTTGGTATCTCCGGCGATAAAGCTTATAAACCCAAGGAACAACCAAGCACTGGTAAACACTATTACCATTGCCCTTTCAGAGACTGACGTCGAAGGTCTCTCCGATGAAGAAATCCTGGCGAGATTTACAAAGGGATTCTTCAATGGCTGGATCATATTTCCTGAGCGCTTGGTGATGGGGTTTTTTGAATTGTTTGGTTCAGCCGTCATTCCAGTCAGCTTCACTGGTATATTTTCCCCCCAATGGTAAATGTGAATGCGAAATGAATTGACGACACAGGAATTAAGAGAGAAACCACGACAATCCCAGTCTTCGCCAAACTCTCTCTCTCCTCTCCTCCCCCCAAACACACCCCATTTTTTGGTGGTAATTTCATGGTCATAGGCAACCACCTCAGACCAAAAGACCAGGGCGCACTTGAGAACTTTGTAGAAGTTGGCTTTGGAGATGATAGAAAGAGCTTTGCAGGCATGCATCGTTTTGAGGTCTCGAAAAGAGCAGCCGGTCAAGGGGTAGTCGTTGGTTATTCGTGCTGTGCGTGTAATCCGAAGGATGATACACCAATATACCCCTGGATCAACAGGAAATTCGTAGCAAAGTTTCATGGGCTTTATGCTTTGCTATTGTTTAGAGATGGTATTAGGGAGGTTTTGGGCGGTCGATCATAGTGTATAAAAACCTCTCCACAATCTGTTTAGGGACAGTCTGATAGGCAATGAACATTTCTCCTGAGAAAATCTTTGAGATACATGCTCTACGATACAATCAAGTTGAAGGCACAGGATCGTGGAAATAGTGCTAGCGTTTCAGGATTAACTGCTATACGCCAGCCTAAAATTGCGAGGAACCCCCGCGCGTACTTGGCTATCTTTCTAGCACAACACTGTACTATGAATGTGGTCTGCTGGACTGCACCTGTGCTCTCTCCTATGTTTTCATGCTATTCATACACTGTCAGTTCGGTTCGTCCAGAGGGTGAGCGTATTCTTACTCGCTCTGAAAACTTTCCCAAAGCTCTGTATCATCTACACGAATCATCTTGTTTGTGCTTATATTGCACAAGGTAGCGCCGCCACACGTCTTACCTGGAGATACTTGTGCTATGTATTTTGTTTCAAGCTTCATCCATAGTTTCAGTCCAAAGCCAACACAGTGGTATTGCTTCCTTTTCGATGAATGTCTAGACCACTCGGTTCGCCTTCCGAAGTAGGCTTTTTCCATCTAGTACTGCGACAGTCTGGGCAAACCACACCGTCGCCGCCATTTGGAACGGGCCAATGCTTAGGTAGCCCGGTAGGTTCTTGTTTTTTACATTTGATGCAGTACACGGGCAAGCCTTGTGATCGGGCCTCCTTCAATACTCGCTTAGCAATGGCGGTAGGAGTATTATATTTGTAGCCAGAGCCACAACTCTCCTTCGATATATCAATTTCTGCACGAAGTTTGGTCTTCACTTTTGGCGTTGATACCTTTCTACATAAGAGTGGTTAGTCGCTATCAGAATAGTTATAATACAGCCATGGGCTAAAGAGTAATGGCTATGTAACCCTTGCGTTGACGGGTTCTGGGCATGTAAAAACAACTCACTTGGCCAACTTTTGCAACTTGTACGAAGGCTCAACTTGAGTGACGGCAGAGTCTGAATCATACAAGTTCCATGGAGCTTCATTCCCCTTGTTCCAGGCAGTTTTATTTCCGCTAGCTAGCGTATCCTGCGCTATGCCAGCTCTCTTAACCCGCTCATATTCTACATCTATCGCTTGACGCGCTTGCGGGCAGCTATTGTATGCCCGAGACAGAATTGACTGAAGGATTGGAGTGTCTATTTGCTTAACTCTATGTGCTATTAGCAGTTATTCAGGCAGTTGTAAATGTTGAAGATTGACTTCCTTGCTAAGAGTAACACCGGGATCAACCCACTCCATTACAATGTTATTTGAGGTCGAAGCCATAGATGGCATGTCCTTGAGCCTTTCGAGCTTCCGCTTTTGCGCCATCGCATCTGGTGTTGGAGTTGATCGTTGTCAATTACGATAGAGGTGAGAAGCCCAGGAGCCAGGGCGGCGCGATGAGGGACTCTTTTGTTGTCTTTCCCCCTTTCCTTTGTTTCCTTTTTTTTTTT